>ERZ1034844.605-NODE-605-length-19198-cov-4.046492_pt1 | contig 19198 bp, 14 predicted proteins | sample MGYA00520594_ERZ1034844 | MGnify/ENA primary metagenome ERZ1034844 (study PRJEB33766, sample SAMN09781733) | gut metagenome | biome: gut microbiome | host: Homo sapiens | place: Madagascar | study: EMG produced TPA metagenomics assembly of the PRJNA485056 data set... | reverse complement strand
CTACGAAATCGTGCACGTCACGGGAAAAGGCAAAAACGAAATTCCCCAAAAACAAGGTTATCACCCAGTGGAATTCACAAACGATATCGGCGATTTATTCGCCGCCGCAGACCTTGTCGTATCCCGTGCCGGCGCGGGCGCGATATGCGAACTGACTTATCTCAAAAAGCCTTTGCTTCTTATCCCGCTTTCAAAATCGGCTTCGCGCGGGGATCAGCTTGACAACGCCGAATACGCAAGAAATTTCGGCGCGCGCGTTCTTTACGAAGAAAACCTTTCGGAAAAATCTTTCATAAACGAAATATATCGCACGACAGTGCCGACTCGCCCCGTATCTTGCGCGGGAAATAGGACAATTGCACGAATCCTGACTTCTTTTGCGAAAGGCGGGAAATAACGTTTTTCGGGTGCTACACTTTCACCTGAGGTGAAATATGAAAAACGTAAAACTTTACAAATGGCTTACGGTAACGCTTATGCTTGCGATAAGCGTATTTTGTCTTTTATATCTTGAAAAAATCCAGAAATCCACCGCCCCCGCCGTCGCGGAAACCAAAACAAAAAACACGGCGGAAACGGACAAGCCCGAACGTCCCGTGTTTTACAACACCCTTCCGAAAAGCGCGTATTCGTACAACGGGCAACAATTCCAGAATATCGGCGGCAACGATGACGATATCCTTAAAAACGTACATACTTTCGGCAAAAACGCTTACGTCTTTTTCGACACTTCGTCAAACGGATACGACGTGAAAACCGCCGCGCCGTCGGTCGCGTGCGCCCTTGTCGACGAAAATCTTACCCTTAAAAAAACCGTAACGTTGTCGGGCGACGGTGCGGAATATTATCTTTCGTCCAAAATCACGGGCGACGGGTTTTTCGTCCTTACGAAATCCGACTCATACGTTGCGTTGTACAAAATGAATTTCGACCTTGTCGTAATCAACAGAACGGTTTTTGAAAAGGAAGTCGACGGTACGTTGCACCTTCAAACAAACGGAAAACTTCTTTCGATAACGACAAGCGATTCTTCCTTGTCCGTACGGGTTATCGGCCGCGACGGAGTGATTGAAAAATCGTCGTCGATATATCTTTCGTCCCCGAAAATCGCCCTGTGTTACGAAAAGGACGAAACGGTCAATATGTTCGTGAACCTTGAAAAAAGTTTTGCTGAGGTTAGGTATTCAGACTTTTACGGTTTCCTGTCGTCCGACGAAACGGCGGGTAAAACAATCGACGAAATTCTGCCTTTCAACGGCGGATTTGCGGGAATCTACATTGAAAACGGCGAAAAGTTTTTGTTTACCGCAGACGAAAACGCCGTCGTATCTTTTGAAAAACAACTCCCTCCCGCGGGCTTTACGAAAATTCTCAAAAACGGCGAAAACCTTATGCTCGTGTCGTCGCAAAACGGAAAAACGACGCTCTCGCTTTTTTGCACGCACCTTGACGAAGTGATAACGCGCACGTACGATTCAGAAACGACGCTTGTGCCGTATTTTGACGAGTCCGGGAGAATCGCGCTCTTTGACGGCGAACACGTGACGTTGTATTCGTACGACGCCGTAAGCATTGAAAAAATCGAAAAATATCCCGCGTCTGCGGCTTGCGTAAAGGTTTTTGAAAGCGGCGTTGTCGCATTTTCGGCAAACAAAAAAGACGGCGCTTTCAACAAGAACTACGGCAAAAGCGACGTCTTTATAACGGTTCTTAAAAAGAATACTACAAAATAGTTTTTATGTGTTTTTTGAAGTCGTCGCCGAATCGCGCAAGCGAGAAATCGGCGGCGGCGATAGCATATCCCAACTTGTTTCCGATGTCGTAATGCGCCCCTTCGAAGGTATAAGCGACCGCGCCTTCCGTCTTTGCAATGGTCGAGACCGCTTCGGGAAGAACAAGTTCCGTCCCGCGCATCGGCGTTTGTTCCAGCGCGCCGAAAATCCCGTTTGACAGCACGAAACGTCCAAGGCTCACGAGATTTGACGGAAGATTGTTAATGTCGGGTTTTTCGATAAGGTTCTTAAACTCGGTAAAACGTCCGTGCGACTCGCCTTTTTCGATTGCGCCGTACAGCACCGCAAGTTCGTTTTCGACTTCCTGCACGCCGACAACTGTTTTGCCCGTTTCGTCGTACGCGTCGATAAGTTGTTTTATGCACGGCACGTCGTTCACGACGACGTCGTCGCCGAAAAGCACCGCAAAAGGTTCGTCCCCGACAAAGTCTTTCGTAAGCAATATTGCCCCGCCCGTCCCGTTCAGGGTTTTCTGCGTGATAAAGGTGATTTTGATTTTTTTAAGAAGTGCTTTAAGTTCCGGCGTGTCGTTTAAGGTCGGCGTAAAGTATCTTTCGATTGCTTCCTTGCCGCGGCTGACTATTATCGCGACTTCTTCGATGCCGCTTTCGGCGCATTCTTCGACTATGTAATGGATTGCTGGTTTATCGACAAGTACAAGCATCTCTTTCGGGACGCTTTTCGTGATCGGCATAAACCTGGTGCCGTGCCCCGCTGCCGGGATAACGGCTTTTCTGACCTTTTGTGTTTGCATAAGACACCTCTTATTTATTGCAATTTATCAAAACAACGCTTTGATATGACCGTAATCGGCGGATTAAGCCCTGATTCAGCAATATCAAACGACTGCGGCATATCTCGTTTTTCGCCGTCGACGCAGAACGTCGCGCCGCCCTCTATCGTGATATTTGCATTGTTTATTTTCAAAAACTTTATCCGCTTTGACGAATACTCCTTTGAAAATCCGACGAAAAACGCCCTGAAATACGGGAAGAAAAGTTCGATAAGTCCAAGGAGTTTATCGTGCTTCGGCGCGGCGATCGTCAAAAGGTAAATCCCGCCCGTTTTTTTGTAAGCGCGGTTGAATTTAAGGTTAAAACACTGTTTTGACTTAATCGCCATAATAAGCGAATATTCGCCCTTTTGCGTTTTCCCGTCGGCGCAAATTTTTGCGGGGATTCTGTAAACTTTCAGTTCCTTGAACACGCCCAGGATATACGCAAGCGCTTTTATTTTCCTTTTCAGTTTGTTATCGACGTTGTAGCCGAGCGGCGTGAACGTGCCCGTCGCAAGGACGTAAGTGAAATATTTTTCGTCGGCGTGTCCCAACGACCTGATTTCAAAATGTCCGTCGGCGTTTTTCGAGCATTCGTTAAGCGTGCCCGACGGAACGTAAATAATTTTCGTTTCCTTGTCGGCGTACATATTCACGACGGAGTTGAGCGTGCCGTCGCCGCCGAATACGGCGATAACGTCGCACGGCACGTACGAAAACCCTTCGCCGTCAGTGATATGAAACACGCGTACGTCGTACGTTTTCAGCATCGTTTTTTTGAGTTTATCGACGTTTGCGCGTTTTCCGCGCCCGCTTTTGTCGTTGACGACGATGACCGCAAATTTCTTTTTTTCGTTATCCATAAAATTCCTTTCCGTTATATTTTATCATACCGAAAACGGGGTGTCAACAGCGCGCGCTCAACATATAATATAATGCTTTACCCGGGCTTTTGTGTTGACGCCGATAGCCTGATAATAGTATAATTTAATCCGAGGTAAAATATGAAAATAATTATCGTTGAAAACTCAGAAGAATTCGGCAAAGCCGCGTTCAACGAAGTTTACAAAGTCGTCAAAAACAACCCGTCCGCAACGCTCGGGCTCGCAACGGGCTCGACTCCGCTGCCGCTTTACGCGGAAATGGTAAAAGACCATCGTGATCGCGGCACGTCTTATAAGGACGTCAGGACTTTCAACCTTGACGAATACGTCGGGCTTCCCGCGTCGCACAAGGAAAGCTACGTAAACTTTATGACGCGCAACCTGTTTTCAAAAATCGACATCGATATGAAAAACGTCCATATCCCCTGCGGCACGGCGGAAAACGTCGACGAAGAATGTGCAAGGTATTCCGCCCTTTTGAAAAACGCCGTCGTCGATATTCAGGTTCTGGGCATCGGCGGCAACGGACACATCGCTTTTAACGAGCCGGGCACGCCTTTCGACAGCGTCACCCACCGCGTATGGCTCACCGAAAAAACCATAAGCGACAATTCCCGCTTTTTCGGTCAAATAGACGAGGTCCCGAAAAGCGCGATCACGATGGGCATCGGCGAGATAATGCGCGCAAAAAAAATCCTTATGCTCGCAAGCGGCAAAAACAAAGCGGACGCCGTTTTCAGAATGATTTCGGGGAAAGTTGACGAAAGTTGTCCCGCCTCGGTATTGCAACTGCACCCGTCGGTCACGGTGATTCTTGACAAAGAAGCCGCAAGTAAACTGTAATTTCCCTTTGATTCTTATAAAAAAGAGCACGCTTTTTACGGCGTGCTTTTTGATGTCGCAATTAAAGATTTATACGTTAAGTTTCAGGAAGTAATCGGTGAGTTTTTCGGGCGTGTCCGAAAATCCCGCATCGCTCCAATACTCGATGATAAGAATGAAACTTTCGATAACGCTTCTGACTTTCAGTTTTTCGGGCAATCCTTTCAGGTCGACGAAACCGTTGACGACGCACGCGGTTGCAAACTCCCTGACGCCTTCCCGCATATAGTCAAGGAAAATCGCCTTGCTTTGCGAAAGCAAAATCGCGTGTATAAGGCGGCTTTCGTCCTTTATGTGATAAAAAATGTGCGTTATGAAATGTTTGTAATCAAAAATCGACGAGCGGGAAAAGTCGTGGCTTTTTTCCTCTTTCAGAACGTGCGAAAACACGTGCGAAAATATCGTCGTGCAGACCGATTTCAATAAATCTTCTTTCGTTTTGTAGTGCGCGTAAAAGGTGCTTCTTGCGACGCCGCTTTTGTCCAGCACGTCCTGAATCCTCACGTCGTTGTAGTCTTTAAGGAGCAAAACTTCCGAAAAGGCGTTGTAGATTTTCTCATTCGTATCTTCGATTTTTTTATTCATAGCGTTCTCCTTTTGTTATTTTATCATACGACGTGTTCGGTTGTCAATACTGTTTGTTCGGCAAATTTCGACATATCAAACATTGCGTTCGGTAAAGTATAGTTATAATTAAATTATCCGAACAAAACCAAAGATATTGTTTGACAAACTACTGTTTTTTTTGCATAATTTTATCGATATGAACAGAAAGAACGAAAAAACGCTTTCCGTAAGCGAACAATACAACGTCGCCAAAGCAAAAAAAATCGCGATAATCCTTATACTTCTCGCGCTTGTTTTTTTGTTTTTCGTCGTGAGCGTTTTCGTCGGCAGCGGCACGCTTTCGTTCAAAGAAGTTTTTCTTGCAATATTCAACAAAGGCAGCGAAACGGCGCGGCTTATCGTCCGTCGCATAAGGTTTCCGCGCGTCATCGCCGCGCTTATTGCGGGCGGCGGTCTTGCGGTGTCGGGGCTTGTCATGCAGACTGTTTTGAAAAATCCGCTTGCCTCCCCCACGACGCTCGGCGTGAGCAACGCCGCCGTTTTCGGGGCGAACTTTGCAATCATCGTCGTCGGAGCGGGCGCGTTCCACTCTACGCACGGCTCGTGGCTTTCGATAAGCAATCCTTATCTTGTTTCGACTTTCTCGTTTTTGTCGGCGATTATCGCAGCCGGCTCGATACTTCTTCTTGCGCGGCTTAAAAATCTGAACGCCTCGGCGATAGTGCTTGCGGGCGTTGCGGTATCCGCGATTTTTCAGGCAGGCACGACGCTCATTCAATATTTTGCAAGCGACACGCAGGTTGCTTCCGCCGTGTACTGGACTTTCGGCGATCTTGGGCGCGCGTCCTACAAAACCGACCTTATTATGTTTATCGTCGTTGCGGTTTCGACGTTGTTCTTCTTTTTGAAGCGTTGGGATTTTTCGGCGATGTCGGGCGGGCTTGCGTATGCGAAAACCCTTGGCGTGAACACTCGGTTTATGACGATTATGTCGCTGTTGCTTGCGTCGCTCATCACGTCGGTTACCGTATCGTTTTTGGGCATAATCGGGTTTGTCGGGCTTACCGCGCCGCAGTTTATGAAACGCATCGTCGGCGACGATTACAGATTTCTTTTGCCGTCGTCGTTCCTTGCGGGCGCGCTGCTTTTGTTAATATCCGATATTCTGGGACGTCTGCCGATTTTCGGCACGTCGGTTCCCGTCGGCGTAGTAACGTCGCTTATCGGCGGACCCGTATTTTTGGCAATACTTTTAAGGAGGAAGAAGAATGAATCTGAAAATATCTGATTTATCGTTCAAATATTCCTCCGGAAAACAAGTCCTTGACGGCGTGAATTTTCAGGCGGAATCGGGGAAATGCACTTTCCTTCTCGGCGCAAACGGAGCGGGAAAGACAACTTTGTTTTCAAATATTCTGGGGTTATTGACTCCGACTTTCGGCAAAATCACCCTTGACGACGCGGATTTATCGTCGCTTAAACCGCGCGAAAAAGCAAAACTTCTGGGATACGTCCCGCAAAACGTTTTCTTCCCGTCGGGGAGCGCGTTCGACGCGGTGCTTCTCGGGCGACGTCCTTACATCAGATGGGGCGTTACCGAAAACGATTTGTCCGTTGTGGAAAAACTTTTCAAAGACCTTTCCGTGGAAGACTTCGCAATGCGGAACGTCGACAGCCTTTCGGGCGGCGAAAAACAAAAAATCGCCATCGCCCGCGCCCTTGCACAAGAACCGCAGGTTTTGCTTTTTGACGAACTTACAAGCAATCTTGACGTGAAAAATCAGGCGGACGTTTTGTCTTTCATCAAAAAACTGACCGTAGACAAAAACGTAATTACCGTCGCGATCGTGCACGACCTGTCGCTGGCACTAAGATTTGCGGACGATATCGCATTTATGAAGGACGGGAAAATCCTGCGTCAATGCCCCGCGGACTGCGTAACCTCACAAGACTTTAAGGACACTTTCGACGTGAATGCCGACGTCGTTGAAATAAACGGCAAAAAAACGATTATATACGAGGACTGAAAATGAAAAAATCTGCTTTGATTCTTTTGATGATTATCGTTACTCTGTCGTCGCTTTTCGCTTTTTCGGCTTGCGATAAAGACAAAGGCACCGCAAACGGCAAAACCGTAACCGACCTTCTTGGGCGCGAAGTTACCGTGCCCGAAAAAATCAACCGCGTCGTATGCATCGGCGCAGGCTCTCTTCGCCTTTACACCTACGTCGGCGATTTGTCGAAACTTGTCGGCGTCGAGGACGTCGATAAAGACGGCACGGGCGTCGGGGGCGGACTTTCGATAAGACCGTATAAAATGGTCAACAAGGATTTGTTCAATTCCCTTCCGTCGTGCGGAATGGGCGGCCCGCAAGGCTCTGCCGACGCCGAAAAGATCCTTTCGTTAAACCCCGATATCGTCTTTTCCCTTTACACTTCGGACAAGGCGGCGATGGACGATTTACAGCAAAAAATCGGGAAACCCGTCGTGGTATTAAGTTACGGCAAGACGGAAGCGTTTGACGCAAACGTCAAAAAATCCATTGCCCTTCTTGGCGACATTCTGAACAGGAAAGAACGCGCAAACGAACTTTTATCGTTCATTTCCGACACGGAAACTTATCTTTCGAGCATTGGCGAAGGTATCGACAATTCCAAAAAAGCAACCGTGTATCTCGGCTGCCAGAGCAACTACGGCACGCACGGCATTGAAAGCTCGTCGGCAAATTACTCCATCTTCGACGTTTCGAAAATAAGAAACGTTCTGGACGAGAACGGCTACAAAGGATACCAGAAATCGCTCGACCTTGAAAAACTCGTAAAAATGAATCCTCAAAGGATTATCCTTGACGCCGGCGGACTTTATATTCTCAAAACCCAGCTCAAAGAAAAACCCGAAATATTCAACAACCTTTCGGCTTTCCAAAACGGCGAGATTTATCTGCAAATGCCCTACAACGCTTATTACACGAATCTCGAAACCGCTTACGCCGACGCATACTTCGACGCGTGGGTGCAGTATCACGATATTGCCCCCGAAAAACTCAACTTCGATTACGTCGAAAAGGCGCGCGAAATCTACACCCTGTTTTTGGGCGAAGATTGTTATAACAAAGTCGCAGACCAAATGTACGGCGGCTTCCAAAAACTCGATATATCAAAAATCTGATATATATTTGCTTTAAGTCAGGAAGAAGCAACGCATTTCGCGTTGCTTCTTTCTTTTTGTTTTTTCGTTTTTACATAAATTTTTCTTTTATATACTTCGACATTTTTTTGAACGCGTTGTTCATTATTTCTTCGTCTTTCGCCTCGACGGTAAGTCTGATTTTTTCTTCCGTGCCGCTTTCGCGGATCAGGATTCTGCCCTCGGGCAGTTCCCCTTTTATTGCCGAAACGTAGTTTTGCAAGTCCTTATTCCTTACGACTTCCGACTTGTTTTTCACGGCGAAACTTGCGTTGATTTGCGGATATCGCGTAACTTTTGACAAGACGCTCAGCGGCAGTTTCGTTTTCTTTATCGTGCTTGCAAGGTACACGCTTGCAAGAAGTCCGTCGCCCGTCGCCGCAAACTCGCCAATGATTATGTGCCCCGACTGCTCGCCGCCAAGGACGTAGCCGCCTTTTGCCATCGCCGCCTGCACGTTATGATCGCCGACGTCCACGCGCAGCATACTCACGCCCATGGAATTTAAGTTTCTTTCAACGCCCATATTGCTTAAAACCGTGCAAACGACTTTCTTTTTGTTGAGTTTTCCTTTTTTCAGAAGTTCGCGCGCGATGATGAAAATAATTTCGTCCCCGTCGACTTCGCGGCCGTTTTCGTCGACAGCGATAAGTCGGTCGGCGTCGCCGTCGTACGCAAAACCGACGTCGGCGTTAAGTTCTTTCACCTTCTGCCGCAAAAATTTTGTGTCGGTCGCGCCGCACTCGTGATTGATAATTCGCCCGCAACCTTCGTCGTTAAAGGAATACACGGTGGCGTTCAGGCTTTCAAAAACGTGTTTCGCAACGTGTGAAAGCGCGCCGTTCGCACAGTCCAAGACGACTTTGAGCCCCGACAAATCGTCGGCGATTTCCGTCACCGCCCGCACGTAGTTTTCAAAATATGCTGCCCCGTTTTCGACCTTGCCTTTTTCGTTTGCGACGACTTTTCGCTTGCTTTCGATATGTTTTTCGATTTCAGCTTCTTCGATGCGGCAAAGTTTTCGTCCGTCGCTCATAAAGATTTTTATGCCGTTGTATTCAGGCGGATTGTGCGACGCGCTTATCATAACGCCGTAGTTTGCGTCGATTTCACGCGTGACGAAAGACACGGCGGGTGTCGGCACTATATCGAGGTTTATCACGTCCGCGCCGGCGTCGATAATGCCGCTTATAATCGCGCTTGATAGTTTTTCGCCGCTTATCCTCGTATCCCTGCCGAGCACGACTTTGCCGCCGTCCGCGGAATAACCCAGAAAATTTCCGACAAGGTATGCAAGATCGTCACAAAGCGTTTCGCCGTAAATCCCGCGTATGCCGTCCGTGCCGAAGTATTTCATGTCAAACCGGTTTTTGACGTACTTCGTGCGGTTTTCCTTGACGGTTTCGCGGCTTCGACCGATGCACATACAGTTTTTCGGAAGGTCAACGGTGACGGTCGTGCCCGCCGCGATATAGGCGTTGTTTTCAATGTTGACAGGCGCGATGACGTTGCTGTTACTGCCGATAAAAACGCTTTCACCGACGGTGCTTCTGTGCTTATTTTTGCCGTCGTAGTTCACAAAGATACTGCCGCACCCGACGTTGCACAAATCGCCGATATCGACGTCGCCGACGTACGCGAGATGTGCCGCCTTGACGCGCTGTCCGACCGTCGCGTTTTTGATTTCCACAAAGTTTCCTACCCTGCATTCTTTCCCGACGTCGGCGTTGGTATGAATGTTGGCAAACGGCCCGACAGTGGTTTTATCGCCTATTTTTGCATGTCTTAACACGCTTTTTATGATTGTTACGCCGTTTCCGACTATGCTGTCTTCAATGACGTTTCCCGTGTCCAGGACGCAACTGTTTCCGATCACGGTATTCCCTCTTATGTACTGGTCGGGATAAACTATCGTGTGTTTGCCGATACGCACGGTTTCGTCGATAAAGACGTTGTCCGTCGATATAAATTCCACCCCGTTTTTAATGTGGTTGAAAATTATTTCCAGTCGTTTATCGTTATTCATAAGCCCTCCGCGTTTTTATCATTATATGCGGAAGGCGGGTTGCGTTACACAAAAAAAATCGCACCGATCGGCGCGACTTTTGTTTCGGATTTTTATAATTGTTTCAGATATCTTTTTATCGTGCTTATGAACTGCGAGAACACGATGCCGGGCTCTTCGAGGTCGGGCTCCCAGCGTTTCACCCATTCCAGAGAAACGGTGCCGTCGTATCCGGCTTTCTTCAATCCGCGCAAGGCGTCTTTGACGGGAATATCGCCGTAGCCCAGCATTTTATATTTCGTTACTCCGTTCTGGACGACGCTGTCCTTGATATGGACGTAACAAATTCTGCCGCCAAGATTTTTGAGCGTTGTTTCGATACTTTCGCCGTTGAAGCGGTACGGGTGATTTATGTCCCACAGTACGCCGCCGTCGCACTCTTCGACAAAATCGCGCAACAGTTTCGTGTCGCAAAAGATGCCGTTCGTTTCGATAAGAGGCAGGACGTTTTTGCCGCTTGCGTAACTTAAAATTTCCTTATAAAGACGTTTGCAAAGTTGGATATCGCCGCCGTCGGGCATAGGTCTGTTGGTGCACATTACCCTGATGTACGGCACGCCGAGCGACTCCGCAAGGTCGATATAAGCCTTGGCTTCCGCAACCGCTTTTTCCTTTTCGGAATACACCGCAAGCGACGCACCCGACGTAAGCATTGTAATGCCAAGCCCGAGGCTTTTCAATTTTTCTTTGGTTTTTTCAATGTTTTCGGGTTTGAACTGTTTGACGTCCGGCGCATAGATTTCGCCGCCGATACCACGCACTTCAAAGCCGTCGTAGCCGAGATCGGACGCGGTGGATACCACTTCGTCATAAGACCAGTTCGGGCAACCGATTGTCGAAAAAGCAAGTTTCATCTCTGAAATTCCTCCTTAAAGTCCTTGTTATGCGGTTTCGATTGAAGCGGCGGTTTGCAGTTTCAGAATCTCGATCGCTTCTTCACGCATCTTGAATTTTTGTATTTTGCCTGCCGCGTTCGTCGGGAACGAGTCCACGAACCTGACGTATCTCGGCACCTTGTGTTTTGCCATTCTTGCGCCGACGAATTCCTTGACTTCTTCTTCGGTCATTTCTTCGCCCTCTTTCAGAATGACGCACGCCATGACTTCTTCGCCGTACGCCTCGGAAGGCACGCCGATGACCTGCACGTCGGAAACCTTGTCGCACGTATACAAGCACTCCTCGATTTCTTTCGGATAAATATTTTCACCGCCGCGGATAATCATATCTTTGATACGTCCTACAACCTTATAATATCCGTCTTCGTCCACGGTGCACAAATCGCCGGTATGCAACCAGCCGTCCTTGTCGATGGCTTGCGCGGTCGCTTCGGGCATTTTGTAATATCCTTTCATTATATTGTATCCCCTTGCACAAAATTCGCCGGGGGTGTTTATCGGAAGTTCTTCGCCACTTTCCGGATCGATGATTTTGCACTCGACGCCGGGGAACGCACGCCCTACCGTGTTTACTCGTTTGTCGATACTGTCGGAAGTCGTCGTCATCGTGCAGCCGGGAGACGCTTCGGTCTGTCCGAAAACAATGACGATTTCGCGCATATTCATTTTGTCGATGACTTTTTTCATCACTTCGATGGGACAAGGCGAGCCCGCCATAATGCCCGTTCTGAGGCTTGAAAAATCAAAATTATTGAACTGCGCGTGTTCCAGCATTGCGATGAACATCGTGGGTACGCCGTGCACCGCCGTGCATTTTTCGACGCTGATTGCGTTCATGACGGGGACGGGGCTGTATCTTTCGACGGGCACCATCGTCGTGCCGTGAGTAATGCACGCCATCATCGCAAGCACGAGTCCGAAGCAGTGGAAAAACGGAACGGTGATGCAAAGTTTGTCGTTTTTTGTAAATTTCATTCCGTCGCCGATGGTTTTGCCGTTGTTCAGGATATTGTAGTGCGTGAGCATTACGCCCTTCGGAAAGCCTGTCGTGCCCGAGGTATATTGCATATTCACAACGTCGTGGGTGTTCAGCGTTTTTTTGTTTTCCTCATAAATTTCGACGGGAAAATCGCCGCCAAGAATTTTAAGGTCTTCAAAATTAAGCATACCTTCGGGCGTTTCTTTCCCTGCAAAAACGACGCGTTTCAAAAACGGCAGATGCTCCGACTCTATTTCGCCGGAAGTCGTTTTCAGTTCGGGCAGAAGCTCGTTCACGGTTGCGACGTAGTCGTTGTTTTTGAATCCGCCGATCATCACGAGAAGTTTCGTGTCCGACTGCCTCAAAAGGTATTCCAACTCAAAAATTTTGAAATTAGTATTGACGGTTACAAGCACCGCGCCGATTTTCGCCGCCGCGAACAACGTCAGAATCCATTCGGGCGTGTTGGTTGCCCAGATTGCGACGTGATCGCCCTTTTTGACGCCCAAAGACATCATTCCGCGCGCGATGAGATCCGCCTCGTCGTTAAGTTCTTTCCAGGTGCGGAAGTAATTTCTGTCGGTATATCTTACCGCCCAGCCGTTCGGATTGTGTTTTGAGAGATCGTCAAGGACGCCGCCCAAAGTGTTTTCGATAAATTCCATAGGTTTATAACGTTTCCGCCATAGCGTCTTTCACACTGACGCGGAAGAAAGGTTCGAGATTGAAATAATTCCAGGGTTTTTCGTCTTCCGGCGGGGAAACCTTGAATACCATCGTCTGGTCGAGCGTGGGGTGCTTAAAGCGAAGTTCCGCCGCCCATAGCGCGAGATTGCATTGCGCTTTCGGACGATTTCCGCTGTATCGCATATCGCCGACGATGGGGTTTCCGATATGCGCCATCTGCACGCGGATCTGATGACTTCTGCCGGTTGCAAGTTTCACGCCGACAAGCGAAAGTTTCCCGATGGACTCGAACACCTTATAAGTAAGTTCCGCATATTTTGCGCCTTCGGTGACTTCCGGGACGACGCGGACGGTATTGCTTTTCGGGTCCTTTTTCAGGTAATTTACAAGCACCGCCTGTTTTTCTTTGGGCGTATCGTAAACGACCGCAAGATAAGTTTTTTCAAACTCGCCTTCGCGGATTGCCTCCGAAAGTCTTGCCGCCGCCTTTGACGTTTTTGCGAAAACCATAACGCCGCCCGTAACTCTGTCAAGCCTGTGAACAAGCCCGAGATACGCGTCGCCGGGCTTATCGTAAGTTTCTTTCAGATAATTTTTCAAAATCGAAAGAATATCGGGATCTTTCGACTCGTCTTCCTGCGACGGCATATTCTGCGGCTTCACCGCAACGAGAATATGGTTGTCTTCGTAAATGATTTTTACGCCTTGATATTCTTTGATTGCATTGTTTTCCATTAAAATATCGCAAGGGCGCTTGCGCCTGCTGGCAAGACGATACCCTCCTCCCTGGTATTCAGACCGATTTCGTCGGCGGTAATTACTGCGTTTTTCGACGTATTCAGCCCGAGTTTCAGCATATTTGCCATAACGGTGGGTTGAAGCCCCGTCGTGTAACTGTTGAGAAGATAAAAAAGCGGATTGTCCGACAAAACTTCTTTCGTTTCCCTGATGAGCGAAAACAGATTGTCCTCGATTTTCCACATTTCGCCGCCAGGACCTCTGCCGAAACTCGGCGGGTCCATGATGATTGCGTCGTACTTCCTGCCGCGCTTTATTTCGCGACGGACGAATTTTAAGCAATCGTCGATGATATATCTGACTTTTGCGTCGGTAAGTCCCGACAAGCGTACGTTCTCGCCCGCCCTTTCTACCATCGCTTTCGCGCTGTCGACGTGGGTAACTTCCGCGCCCGCCGACGCACACGCAACCGTCGCGCCGCCGGTATAGGCAAACAGGTTCAGAACTTTAACGGGTCTTCCGGCGTTTTTGATAAGGTCGATCATTTTCGCCCAGTTTACCGCCTGCTCCGGGAAAAGCCCCGTATGTTTGAAGCCCATAAGTTTCAATTTGAACGTAAGATTGCGCCAACTCACGGTGAAGTTTTCGGGCATGGGTTCCAGGTATTCCCAATGGCCGCCGCCCGTCGCGCTTCTCACGTACTTTGCCGTCAGACCTTTGTAGTTTTCAAGGGGGAAAGATTCGGGCCAGATGACCTGCGGATCGGGACGAAGCAAAACGTATTTGCCCCACCTTTCCAACTTATTGCCGTCGCCGGTTGCGATGACCTCGTAATCTTTCCACTCGGAATTGACTTGCATTATTTCTTTTTGACGGACAGCGTGATTTTATCGTCGCCGATGTCCCATTCTTTCGTGTAGCCGTCGATATCGTTTCTGACTTCGTCGGCAAGGACGGCGTTTCTGACCGTCGTGTTGTCGTTCATAATCTTTTTAAGGAGCGCGGAATCCGTTTTGAACCCGAGCGTGATATGGTCGGTAACTTCAAAGCCCGCTTCCTTTCTCATCGTCTGGATTTTGGAGACGATTTCACGCATTGCGCCTTCTTCGATAAGTTCGGCGGAGAGCGCGGTGTCGAGGATTACCGAAATATCGCCGTCGACTTCGCTACTGAAACCTTCCTTGTTTTTCACGGACACGAGAATATCGTCCTTTGAGAACTCGACTTCCGTGCCGTCGATATCGACCTTATACGTGCCGGTTGCGACTGCGTTCACGATTGCTTTTCCGTCGGCATTCGCAAGATGCTCCTTGATTTTGCCCAAAAGTTTTCCGTATTTCGGACCGATCGTTTTAAGTTGCGGCTTGATTTCGTACGTTACGAAGTCCTGTTCGCCCGACGCGTTAAGCACTTCTTTCACGTTAATTTCGTCGGAAACGAGGGCTTTCAGTTCGTCGTCGAATTCAACGCCGGTCACGTACAGTTTCTGCAAAGGCTGGCGGTTTTTGATGTTCGCCTGATTTCTTGCGGCGCGTCCCAAAACGACAACGCGGATAACTTCTTCCATACCGTCTTCGAGCGCGGTGTCGATGAAACTTTCGTCCGCCACGGGGAACGAGGTCAGATGCACGCTTTCGGGCGCGTTTTTGTCAAACGACCTGACAAGGTTCTGATAAATGTTTTCCGCCATAAACGGGGTGTACGGCGCGATGAGTTTCGACAGTTCGGTAAGGACGGTGTAAAGCGTCATATACGCGGCGATTTTGTCGTCGGACATTTCGCTTCCCCAGTATCTTTCGCGACCGCGACGGACATACCAGTTGGAAAGTTCGTCCACGAAGTCCTGAATTTTCCTTGCGCTTTCGAAAATCTTATATTCGTTCAGACAGTCGTCCACGTATTTGATAAGGCTGTTGAGCCCCGAAAGCACCCATCTGTCCATAACCGACAGTTTGCAATCTTTAAGGTTGTATTTCGTCGGATCGAACTTGTCGATATCGGCGTAAAGTACAAAGAACGCATAGGTGTTCCAGAGCGTGCCCATGAATTTACGCTGCGACTCACTGACGGCTTCGGGATAGAACCTCGAAGGAAGCCAGGGTGCGCTTGACGTATAGAAATGCCATCTCACGGCGTCCGCGCCTTGCTTGTCGAGCACACTGAACGGATCGACGACGTTGCCCTTATGCTTGCTCATTTTGATGCCGTCTTTGTCGTTGACGTGTCCTAAAACTATGCAGTTTTTGAAACTTGCCTTGTCGAACAGAAGCGTCGAAATCGCAAGCAATGTATAGAACCAACCGCGAGTCTGGTCGATTGCTTCCGAAATAAAGTCGGCGGGGTACACTTCTTCAAAAATTTCCTTGTTTTCAAACGGATAGTGCCACTGCGCGAAAGGCATGCTGCCGCTGTCGTACCAGCAATCCAGCACTTCGGGAACGCGGTGCATTACGCCGCCGCATTCGGGACACGTGAACGTGACCTCGTCGATATAAGGTTTATGAAGTTCGGGTGCTTTTTCAAGCCCGCCGAGTTTGCAAAGTTCTTCGCGGCTGCCGACGACGTGTTTATGTCCGCACTTGTCGCAAATCCAGATGGGAAGCGGCGTGCCCCAGTAACGTTCGCGGCTGATGCCCCAGTCGATGACGTTTTCGATGAAGTTGCCCATACGTCCCGTCGCGATTGTCGGCGGCATCCAGTTGACCGACAGATTGCGTTTCATAAGTTCGTCGCGAACCGCCGTCATCTTAATGAACCAGCTTTCGCGTGCGTAATAAATAAGCGGGGTGTCGCAACGCCAGCAGAACGGGTAACTGTGTTCGTAAAGCATATCCTTGAACAGCAATCCCGTTTCGTTCAGTTTCATAATAATGGGACGATCGGCGTCTTTCACGAAAAGACCTTTGAAGTCGTAAACGTCGTCGGTGAGTCTGCCGCGGTCGTCCACGAATTTCACAAAAGGCAAGTCGTAACGTCTGCCGACCTGCGCGTCGTCTTCGCCGAATGCGGGCGCGATGTGTACGACGCCCGTGCCGTCCGTAAGAGTAACGTAATCGGCGTTCGTGACAAACCAGCCCTTCGACGTGTCTTTGACGTAATCGAAAAGGGGTTTATATTTCGTATATTCGTAATCCTTGCCCTTTTTCACGCTGACAAGTTCGTATTCGTCCTCCTTGAAAAGGGACGGGATAAGAGCCTTTGCCATAATGAAGTATTCGTCGCCGACTTTGATTTTGGCGTAGTCTTCTTTCGCGTTCATACAAAGCGCGACGTTGCTGGGGAGCGTCCACGGGGTGGTTGTCCAGGCAAGGAAGCTCGTGTTTTCTTCGTCAACGAGCCTGAACCTTACGAAAACGGAACGTTCTTTGACGTCCTTGTATCCCTGCGCGACCTCGTGGCTTGACAAAGCCGTGCCGCAACGCGGGCAGTAAGGAACGATTTTATAGCCTTTGTATAAAAGTCCTTTTTTGTCGATTTCTTTCAGGCTCCACCACACCGACTCGATATAATTGTCGTCGTAGGTGACGTATGGGTTTTCCATATCCGCCCAGTAACCGACGCGGTCGGACATGACTTCCCATTCGTGTTTATATTTCCATACGCTTTCTTTGCACTGCTTGATGAACGGCTCGATACCGTACTTTTCGATTTCCTGTTTGCCGTCGATGTGCAGTTGTTTTTCCACTTCGAGTTCGACGGGAAGACCGTGAGTATCCCAGCCCGCTTTCCTTAAAACGTGATAACCTTTCATCGTCTTATAGCGGGGAATAATATCCTTCATAACACGGGTGAGAATATGCCCGATGTGGGGACGTCCGTTTGCCGTAGGCGGACCGTCGAAAAACGAAAACTCGGGATTGCCGACGTTTTTTTCGACGCTTTTTTCAAAGATGTGGTTTTCCTTCCAGAAGTCCAGAACTTCCTTTTCGCGCGCCACAAAATCAAGACCGTTGTCAACTTTTTTGTACATTGAAAAACCTCAATAATTTATATATTTCAAGACATTATAAAAAATATATTATGAATTGTCAAGAAAAGCGCGCGAAAAAGGCGAAAGCCTTTGCCTTCGCCCCTGAAAAATTTTTTTGGTTTACGCTTTTTGCACGACGTAACTTATATAAATCCTGAATCCGTTGTCTTCGACGAATTTTTCGCCGTTCACGGTCACGTCGTACACGGACACGTCGATATTTGCAGTGATATAATATTGGTTTTTATGCTCGCCTAAGCTCATATCGAACGTTTTCGCCTCGACTGCATTCAGGTTTTTCATTCGTATCAGCCTTGTGTTTTCGTCGGCTTTTTCGTATTCGTCCTGCAATCTTACGGTTTTGGTCTTTCCGTCGGCGTAATGCACTGTTGCGGTTGCTTCGCCGAAACTGAACGCGTCGCCTTCCGTGAACGTGAGATTATCAACGTTCAGATTTACAAAATCTATGCCCGTGATAAAGTTTTTCACGGTAAAGAAGATTCTCCTTGCGAACACTTTGGGATTTTTCCGATAAACCGCAATGATTTCGTATTCGCACGCCGTCTTTTTGAGTTCGTCAAAAACTTCTTTCGTGAATGCCTGTTTGAGGCTCAGGTCTTGTTCGTCGGGCTTGACGTAATACAAAATAATATCTCCGTCCGCGCCCGTCACGGGTACGTATTGCTTGTCGTCTTCGTCCAGAACGAGGCACAGTTTAATGGCGGCGATATACTCTTCGTACTCCTTCCATTCGCCTTTCGTTTTTTCCGTCCATACGTCATTGAATCCGGGCGTGGGCTGCGAAAAATCTTTGTTGTTCAGCGTAACGCCTTTGACGGCGGTTTCCTCGAATACAGAATAATTGAACGTTTCAACCCCCGTGAGCAACGAAAGAATAAACATTTTTTTGTCGGAAGCATTCGCCGTGTCGAAACCGGAAATCTGACTTTCGGAAATATCGACGGGCTCCGCTTTTTTCAGCGATTTGTAAATATATCTGATTTTCGTGTTCAGCGCGTCAAACTTCTCGCCGACAAGGTAATTTCTTCTCACGCTGTCTTCTTTTTTGACGGAAACGTATTCCTTTTTTTCTTTATCGTATTTCACGAATTCGAAGTCGTAAACGAAGTCGTCTTCGGTCACCTTATACGGCAGCACGACGTCGGTCGCGATGCAGGTGAAAGTAATGTTTTTTTCCCCTGCCGTTTTGACGTCGAAACCGCTGTAAGAAAGGTCGTAAAATCTATAACTATTCTCGTCCCAAAGCGGAACTTCTTCGTCTTGTTTTTCCGTATTACGGTACTTTATCACAAATTTCATACCGATAAAGTCCGAAAAATCGATTTCACTGCGAATATTCGACACCGAATACACAGGCGCGCCGTGGTCTTCCGACAGCACGAAATCAACACTCGATACGGCGTTTTCTTCTTTTTGCACGATATACTTGAAACGCGTCGAAAGCCCTTTATATCTTGCGGTAACGGTGTACGTATCGACGCGCGCTCCCGTCGTGTTTTCAAGGGTAACGTCCTTGTCGGTAAGATCGACGAAGCGGTATTTTTCTTCCTTCGTTTTTTCGTTGTAAGAGTACACTTTAAGGATACCGCCTTCGGGCGTGAAAGTTTCGCCCTCGACGTAATATTGCTTTGCGGAATACAACTCGATACCGACGTCCACGAACTCGCCCTTATTTTTGTCGCACGCAGAAAGGACGGTTGCCGCCGCGATAACCGTAATCGTCGCAATTAAAATTAAAATCAACTTTTTATTTT
>ERZ1034844.603-NODE-603-length-19308-cov-5.211967_pt1 | contig 19308 bp, 23 predicted proteins | sample MGYA00520594_ERZ1034844 | MGnify/ENA primary metagenome ERZ1034844 (study PRJEB33766, sample SAMN09781733) | gut metagenome | biome: gut microbiome | host: Homo sapiens | place: Madagascar | study: EMG produced TPA metagenomics assembly of the PRJNA485056 data set... | reverse complement strand
CCTGTCCGTCACGACGGCGAAAATTGCGCAGGCGGCCATCGGCTCCGCGCAGATCAAAGACGCCGCCATTGAAACGGCGAAGATTGCGCTGGGCGCGATTACCGCCGCGCTCATCCAGCAGGGCGCTATCGGCACGGCGCAGATTGCCGACGGCTCCATCACGGACGCGAAAATCGTCTCCCTGAGCGCGAACAGCATCACCGCGGGCACGCTGTCCGTGGAGCGGCTGATTATTCGCGGCAACGAGCAGAGCCTCATCTACGCCATCAACAACATGGGCGAGCTGACCAGCACGCAGGTGGACACCATCGACGGCTATGTGCTGACCGAGCGCACCATCACGGCGGACAAAATCGTGGCGCACAGCATCACGGCGGCGGAGATTGCCTCCAAGACCATCACCGCCAACGAGATTCTGGCCGGGACGATTACTGGCGCTGAAATCGCCGCCGAAACCATCACCGGCGCGAACATCAAAGCCGGGACGCTGACCACGAATCACGTTTCGGCGGACTTCGGGGCGAAGCTGAATCTGACCAGCAACGAGGGCATCAATCAGCGCGTCGAAAAGGTCTACTCAGACATGGACACGCTTTTGGGCTATCGGATGGAGATTGTCTCTTCCTCCGATATTTTGTCGGACAGCATCGAATCCACGACGCTCACGGCGCGGGTGTGGCACGGCAGTCAGAACGTCACCGATGGCATTGCCGCGGCGCGCTTTCACTGGCGGCGCACGTCCCCGGACGCTACCGCGGACGCGCTGTGGAATACCGCCCACGCGGGCATGAAGTCCATCACGCTGACGGTGCGCGACGTGCTGTACAGCGCCACCTATTTTTGCGAACTCGACGACAAGGAGGAATAAACACATGGCAATCATCGCAACCGGCTCGAAAACAATCATCGACCTTTCCGACGGTAAAAGTCTTTCCGCATACCTTGGCTCCAATCAGCCCCGGACGCAGATTCGCGACGTGAACGCGAACACCTTCCAGCCGAACTGGACGACCACGGCGGGGAAACTGGTCATCACGCCTGTGGTGTACGCCAATCAGACGGCGATTGCGCTGTCCAACTCCGCGCTGACCATCACATGGAAGCGCCGGGAGGGCTCCGGTGCTGAAGCAGCGCTGGCGTCCGGCGAGACGGTCTCCGGCAATGTGCTGTCGGTCAGCCAGAACAAGCTCTCTGGCGTGGCCAGCGGGTTACTGACCTACATTGCCTATGTGACCTACACCGACCCGGACACCGGCCTGCCCATCAACGCCACTGCGGACATTACCTTTGCGCTGGTATCCACCGGCGAAAACGCAAAGTCCGCGTGGATCAGCGGCGAGCAGGTGTTTAAGTACGACAAGGACGGCAAGGTCGCTCCGGCGCAGATTACGCTCACCGCCAACCTCCAGAACGTGACGATGGGCAAATGGCAATACAAGAACAACAGCGGCGCATGGACGGATTATCCGACGACCAGCGATAACGCCAGCATCACGGCGGCGACGCTGGTCGTGAAGCCCACCCACGCCATCTTTGTCGGCTCTACCGCCGCCCTGCGCATCACGACCTCCGACAGCAGCATCGGCGACACGACCAGCCTCTACAAGGTGCAGGACGGCGCAACCGGCGCACCGGGCGGCACGGGCGCTGCGGGCAAGAATGCCTCGGTCGTCTTTCTGACGAACGAGAACATCACCTTTGCGGGCAATTCCGGCGGAGCGATTGCCGCGACCACAAAGACCTGCAACGTGGTCGCCTACACGGGCACGACGAAGGTCACGCCGACGCTGGGAACCATTTCCGGCGCGCCCACGGGCATGACAGTGAAAGCCGGGACCGCCGCCAGCAACGAAATCCCGCTGACCATCACCATTGCCGCGAACGCCAATCTGGGCGGTGCGGGTCAACTGGAGGGCACGGTGAACATTCCGGTGACGGCACCCGTTTCCACCACGCTGCAGCTTCGCTGGAGCAAGGTCAACACGGGCGCGACGGGCGCATCCCCCTATGTGCTGACGGTTTATTCGCCCGGCGGTACCGTGTTTACCAACGGCGCGGCGAACGGCGGAACGACCATCACCCTGAACGCGCAGTTTTTTCAGGGTTCGACCGACCACACAACCAACACCAACACGCTGTACCTGTGGCAGAAGTTCGCGTCTGGCAGCTGGGCGACATTCAAGGCAGAGGCCGCGGGTTCCTCCGGCAGCACCTGCACGGTGAATGCGTCGGACGTGGCGGGCACGGCTACCTTCCGCTGCCGTGCGCGATACGGTTCTTCCTCCAGCGCCTACTACTACGACACCATCACGCTCATCGACAAGACGGACAATTATCAGGCGGACATCGACAGCACCGCCGGGGATGTGTTCAAGAACACCGTCGGCGCGACCTGCCTGATCTGCCGTCTGTGGCAGAACGGCGCGGAGGTGGACCCTCTGAAATGCACGGTCTACAGCAAAACCGCGCCCGCCAGCCCCAAGAGCGGCGACTTCTACTATCAGATTCAGTCGGACGGCGCGACGGTCAAGCTGATGCGCTACAGCGGCACGGCATGGGAAGATGTGACGGCGAATGCCACCTACAAGCACAAAAAGACCTACACTTGGTATCGCCGGGACAAGGACGGCAACGCAATGGACAGCGGCAAGGCATTCGCCACCGGCAAGGTCATCTATGTGGATGGCAACGACGTCGAGAACAAGACGGTCTTTGTGTGTGAAGTCGAATAAAGGAAGGAGGGAGCAGCGTGATTGCAAGTGCGCAGTACACCATTGTAGACCTCAATGACCCCATTCAGCAGGGCACTGCTCCCTCCAGCCCCGTTTCTGGGATGCTATGGCTGGACACCTCCGCCACTCCGCCCATGCTCAAGCGCTATGACGGGAAGGCATGGGCGGAGGTTGGCGCAGGGTCAGACGCGCTGGACAAACTGGACCGGCTCACGGCTTCCAGCGAGCTGGTTGTGGGCACGCAGACGGCGGCCACCTCCGCGTGGACAGGCCTGTGCGGCCTACCCTCGCTGAAGGACGGTCAGCAGCTGACGTACTGGCTGCCGTTTGCCAGCACGAGCACTGCCGTCACGCTGACGCTGACCTTGAAGGGCGGCGCTTCTACCGGAGCCATCCCCTGCTACTACAGCGGCACGACACGGCTGGCACAGCATTATGCTGTGGGCAACGCCATCCACCTGACGTACCGCGAGAACGCGACCGTTGGCAGCACACAGATTGCGAAGGGATGGTGGGCGGATGCGAATTGCTACTACGATACCTACGACCGTATTCGGCTGAACGGCGCGGTCAAGGCGAAATCCGCCATTACGGCGCAGCGGCTGATTGTGTCGGATGCGACCGGGTATTTTCATTTGGCCGCATCGGTGGCGTTTGATGTGACGAAGCCGATTCTCTGGGCGGCCAGCGCGATTGCGGCAAACGCATCGAACTGGTTCACCTACCTGTCCTTTCCGAATTGCACACTGCGCAATAATCTGTCCGGCTTTACTGCGACGGCGCAGAAAACGTGCTACCTTGTGGGGACGCTGGACGGAGATTTGTTCACGCCATCGGAGACGCTGTTTACGACCACCGTCCCCACCGAGCAGGACGGGCTTGTTTACATTTCGCTGGGGTTGATGGTATCCACCTATCAGGTGTACCTCTACCCGGAGCACCCAATGTTTGCATTCGATGGCGACGCCTTTAAGAGCCTGAATCAGGTCGCCTACGAAGCGCCCGGCAATCTGGAAATCAAGGTCAGGGAAATCCACGCGCAGATTACGACCACGGCGGACAGCATCCGGCAGGAGGTGCAGTCGACCTACGCATCCGCATCGGATATGACGCAGATTCGCCAGCAGATGACCACGCTGTCCGAGCAGACGGAGAACAATTTCACATGGACGGTCAGCCGATATGACGCGCTGGACGAATCGCTGAAGAACGCGAAGGAAGCCACCGAGGAACAGTTGAAGCTCTTCCAGACCTATATGACGTTCTCGGAAGCGGGGCTGATTATCGGCAAGAGCGGCAACCCGTTCACATTTCGCGCGCTCAATGACCGATTGGCGTTCTGCATGAACGACACGGAGGTCGCCTACTTCTCCAACAATAAACTGTACGTCTCGCAGGCGGAAATCCTGACCCGGCTGCAAATCGGTAAATTCGCATTCGAGCCGCAGACGAACGGCAACATGTCCATTGTATTCACCGGCTGAAAAGGAGGCAGAGCATGGCGCTTACATCCACATATACGGCGAGCCTGCGCACCCTCAGCTACACGGCAGAGGGCACGGTGGAGAGCAGCGAAGCCACGCAGGAGTATTACACGGCTGGCGCAAACCGCGTCGGCCTCCTGCATTTTTCCGGTATGAACATGACCAACAAGGTCATCACCGGAATCCAGATTACAGCTACCGCCAGCCGCGCGGGCTATGGTCTGGGACACGACAAGGTGGTCTACCTTCGCAAGTCCAATTATCAGGCGACGTCCCAGTCCGGGGTGAAGGGACGCGCCTTTGTCGGCGATTTGCTGGGTACATTCGTCGGGCAGTTCTACGGCAACACATCCTCCTACACGCTGTCCGGCAGTCTGCTGACGAATCTCGCGGACTATCTTTCCGCCGGGAACAACACGCTGATCCTCTACAATCCAGACCCGGAGCAGTCCTCACAGGTGTACTCGAAGAACTACCTGAAGTGGACGGCGGCCAGCATTACGATTACCTATCAGGAAGCGGTCAGCCAGCCCACGCTGGAGAACAGCACCGTGACGATGGGCACGGCGATGAAAATCACCACCAACCGTCAGAGCACGGCGGCGACGCACACCCTGCGTTACAGCTTCTTCAATGCGAGCGGCACGCTGGGCACGAATGTGGAGGATTCCTTCTCGTGGACGCCGCCGGTTTCTCTGGCGGCGCAGATTCCGTCCGCCACCTCCGGCTGGGGCACGCTGTACTGCGACACCTACATCGGCGAGACGCTCATCGGCACAAAGCAGGCGACGTTCACGCTGACCGTGCCCGCCAGCGTCGTGCCGACGATTTCCGCTGTGACGTTCGCGGAGGCAACTGCGGGCGTGGCGGCAAAGTTCGGCGCGTTTGTCCGCACGCGCAGCACGCTGTCCGTGTCCATCACGGCTACGGGCGCACAGAAGAGCACGATTTCCGCCTACAGCGCGCTCCTGAACGGCGCAACCTATTCGGGCGCGAGCTTCACGACGGGCACGCTGAATGTAGCGGGCAGTAATACACTGACCGTCACAGTCACCGATTCCCGCGGGCGCACGGCGACCGTCACCAAAACCGTCACGGTGCTGGCTTACGACCCACCGAAGCTGACGGCGTTCTCTGCCGAGCGCTGCAATGCCGACGGCAGCGTCGCGCAGATGGACGGCACGAAGGTGCGCATTTCCGCATCCGCAACGGCCTCCGCAGTCGGCAATAAGAACAGCCTGACCTGCACGGTCTACTACCGCACCCGTGGCGCGGAGGCATGGGCGACGGCGCGAACGCTGACGGCGGCGAATTACGCAATCAGCGCCACGAACGCGCTGCTGACACAGACCTTCGACGCATTGAGCAGCTATGAGCTGAAAATCAGCGTCACGGATGCTTTTTACACGGTGGAGCAGACGGCGGAAATCGGCACGAAGCAAGTCATGATTGACCTGTACAAGGACGGCACGGGTATCGCCTTCGGCAAGGTGGCGGAAACAGCGAATACCGCCGAGTTCGGGTGGCCTGTGAAGCTGAGTAAGCCGCTGGACGTCGCCTACGGGGGCACGGGCGCAAACAGCGCATCCGCCGCCTGTACGAAAATCGGGGCGGTCAACAAGGCTGGAGACATCATGACGGGCCCGCTGAAAATCGAAGGCCCGGCGGAACCGGGCTTCTATCTTATTCCGACAAATACGAACCGCACCTACCGCGCGTCGGTGCAGGGAACGGATACCGGCGTGATCAAAATCACCGCATGGGAGAACGCGGACGGGCAAAACCGCCGCGCTCTTGTCATCAGCACTGCCAAAAAGGAAGCGTCGAGGGACAACGCGCTCATTGTGCAGTGCATCGAGAGCAATGTTTACACTTCCTACCGCGTGTTCCACGCGGGCATGGCGACGCCGGTCCCCATTGCCAACGGCGGCACGGGCGCGAGCACGGCGAAGGCGGCGCTGACGAATCTGGGCGTGTTCTACGCGGAGACGCTGCCGGACACGGGCGAGGACGGGCAAATCTGCCTTGTCCCCGTGTAAGGAGGGCGCATGAGCAGTACATTCAGCGCCACGGCGAACAGCAACACCACCATCGGGTACGTCTGGTACGGCTCGAACGAGTGGGCCGTCGGCAGCAGCGAGGGCGCGTGTCAGGGGGCGTACATGGCCACAAAACCCAGCCAGTCCCGCGTCGGGCTGATGCTCTTTAACGGCGCGGGCGCGGCGCTCAGGGGCAAGGTCATCCAGAGCATCACGCTCAAAATCACCTGCTCCGGCGCGGGCTCCGGGTCGAGCGGCAAGGTGCTTTCCTTTCACCGGGCCAATGTGCAGGCGTTTGACAAATCCCTGCGCGGCTCCGCGCAGGTGGGCGCGGCGCTGGGCACGCTGACGGGCAAGTTTTACTCGAACACGACCACCCACACATTAAGCGCGTCCAGCAACGCGGCGTTCTTCGCCGCCCTGCGCGCCTATCTGACCGAGGGCAATTCCGCGCTTGTGCTGTACAACGGGGAAACGTCCAAGGCCGACGGCTATTCCGCCAACTACGCCCGCGTTACCTCCTGCACTCTGACCGTCAGCTACATCGACGGAATGGCCTATGTACGCGTGAACGGCGCGTGGAAGCAGTGCGCCGTGTGGGTGCGCGTGAACGGCGCATGGAAGCAGTGCGTGCCGTACTACCGCAAGGACGGCGCATGGGTGCGCGTATAGGGAGATCGCCGCGACGAGCGGCTTTTTCTATATCCTATCGGAGGGGAGGGAGCGAAGGTGAGTGAAATCACCGGGGGACAAATCTACACGGCGGCTCTGGTTTTTCTGGCCGGCTGCGGCGCTGTGACCACCATCGGCAAGGCCATCGAGGTCATCCGAAACTGGCGCAAGCCCGCGGACAGCCTGAAGCACAAGGTCGCCCGGCACGACGAGCAGCTTGCGGCGCTGAAGGAAGGTCAGCGCGTCACCTGTGAGGCGCTGATGGCGCTTTTGGGACACGAGCTGCACAACGGCAACGCCGACGAGATGCAGGAAGCGTCCCGGAAGCTGAACCAGTATCTTGTGAACCGATAATTGAGGAGGGATTTTTCATGAAGTGGGAAGATATTCAGCGGAAACTGACCAGCCGGAAGTTCTGGCTGGCGATTGGCAGCTTCGTTTCCATGCTGATCGTGGCGCTGGGCGGCGCGGAAGAAACCGCGACGCAGGTTTCCGCGCTGATCATGGCGGGCGCGTCGGTGGTGGCTTACATCATCGGCGAGGGCATGGCGGACGCGGCGAGTGCGGGCGGCGTCACCAACATTGATGGTGCGGACGTGCTGAAAGCCATCGAAATTGTGGACGAAAAGGGCAAGCAGGACGACCATTCGGGCGACGGCGAATAAGCCGCGCCCTTTATGGAGGGTATACCATGTACGATGTGAACAGGGTTCTTTCCGTCGCGGCGGCGGAGGTTGGCTATCTGGAAAAGGCGAACAACAAGAATCTCGACGGCAAGACGGAGAACGCGGGCGATAAGAACTATACCAAGTACGCCCGCGACCTCGACGCGATTCCCGGCTTTTACAACGGGCGCAAGCAGGGCTACGCGTGGTGCGACGTGTTTGTGGACTGGTGTTTCTTCACCGCCTACGGCAGGGACGCGGCGCTGAAGCTGCTGTGCCAGCCGTTGAAGAGCGCGGGCGCGGGATGCCGATACTCCCGCAGCTATTACAAGGCGAAGGGACGGCTGTTCAGCGCGCCGCAGCCCGGCGACCAGATTTTCTTCTGGCCGAAGAACGCCATTGGCGGCCCGGCGGTGCAGCACACGGGGCTGGTTTACAAGGTGGACGGCACCTATGTGTACACCATCGAGGGCAACACCTCCGGCACGTCCGGCGTGGTCGCCAACGGCGGCGGCGTATGGCGCAAGAAGTACCGGCTGGACTACAACCGCATCGCGGGCTACGGCCGCCCGGACTACGACAGCGGCGACAGCGCGTCCACCGACACGCCGGTCACGCCCGCGGAGCCGAGCACGCCCGATCCTACGCCCGCGCAGCCCGAAACACCCGCCGTGCGGAAGGACGCCGTAACCATCGTATCCAGCGGCGGCAGGGTGAACGTTCGCGTCGGCAACGGCACGAAGTACACGCGCATCACCGCCGTGAAGCCGGGCAAGACCTATCCGTGGGTGGCGACCGCCGAGAACGGCTGGCACGCCATCGAAATCGCGGGCAAGGTCGGCTGGGTGTCCGGGGAATTTTCCCGGAAGAACTGATAAGCACAATACATGATGAATCGCAGGGCTGCACCTGAGCGCGCGCCCTGCTTTCATATGCCCTTCACCGAAAGGAGGTGGTGTGAATGTTCATTGTGTGATGCCGGTTCCCCTGTAACTGTATACTCATCGAATGAGAAACAGGAGGCTTTTATTATGTTTGAAAATGGCTTTGCTACGCGCACCGAATCCGCGAAGAAGTGCATCTTCCCGGTGATCCATCAGCTGGACGCTCTGGGCGACGCTGCCTACGGCGGCCGTTTCTACGATGGCGACATGAACGTGCTGCATGTGAACGTTCTGCCCACTGCCCGCATGAACCTTGCTGCCGATCTGCGCACCGACTTCCTGACGGGCGAAGCGCTCACGGATTTCGACAAGCACATCCAGTTCCATGTTGTGAAGTACACCAAGGCGCAGATGGATGCTGTGCAGGCCATCGTGGGCGAAGCGCTTATGGGCAACGCGGGGCTGGGCATCAATACTGCCTACTACGACATGAAACAGAACAAGCTGGTTCTGGGTGTTGATGATGATTCTGCGGAAGCCTGCGCAACGATCCTGAACGAGCTGGCGCGGCTGGGCTATCAAGATGCGGACATGTTCGAGATCCGGAAGGAAGAACGCTCTTATGAGACGGGCGCTTTCGATTTTACCGGCAGCCCCGTGGATATGTCCAACGGTGTGCCCGACCGCGTTCTTGATGCGGCGACCAGAGCTGGCGTTTCTGTTAAGCCCGGCTCTTGGATTGGCGTTGGCGCTTCGATCAATTCCATTGTCAGCATCTCTTCCCTTTGTACGGGCTTCCTTTACAACAACCAGCCCGGTTTCCTTTCCTGCGGGCATGGCAAGGTATCTGGTCAGAAGGTTTTCTATCAGCCTGTTCCGAGTTCCGGCAGCTACCCGTCTAACCTCTGGAATTACAGCACGTCTAACCTTGTTGAAATCGGGCAGACGGTGGCTGTCAGTTACAGTTCTGGCGATCCTTACGACTATGCTTCGATTATCCGCACGAACTCCAGCGCCAACATGAACAGCAAGAATTTTGCTGGCGGTGCGATTGATGGTGATGGCGGAATCCCGGAGGTTGGCGAGCTGATGGCCGTTTGCGGCTGTGCGGATGGCGCTGTCTTTGGCAACTGTGTTTCCAATTCCAATACGGTAACGGTCTGGAATGCAGCAATGACTGAAAGCGTTACGAAAACGAATATGCTTACGATGGCACAGGCTGTTACCTCCGGCACGAGCGGCGGTTCTGTGGCTTATCGGGATGGCGAGACGGATGCCGTAATCCTGACCGGCACTGTTACCAGCTCGAATGGCACTACCTCTTCCCATGCGAAGTACGGGCTTGTTAAGAGCAAGTACAACCTTACGACGGTGTATTGATTGCCCTTGTCGCAGAAAAGTCAAACTTGAGATATTACAAAAGTATTGACTTTTTTGCGATAATATGGCATAATATGCCACGAGGTGATGCTACATGAAATTGTTCTCAAAAATCTGTACTCTCCTTGTGGCATTGTTGATTCTGGGGAGTGTCAGTGCTCTGGCTGAACCGCAACAGAATCCCGTCATTGAGCTGGAGGAGCCCCAGCGGAACCCCGTTCTTGAGCGGGAAATCACGCCCGAACTTGGTGATTCCTCCATCGCTACCGCAGCGCTGGTTGGATTTGCCGGACTGGCCTTGACGGGCGCTGTTGTGGCGCACAAGAAGTCCAGAAGCAATGCGCAGTAATTCCTCGACAAGCAATCAAAAACCACGGGGGCGGCGAGACAAGAAACGTTTCTGGCTTTGCATAGAAGCGGCTTGTCTCGCCGCTTTACTTGTTGTTGCGATCGTGCTTGTCATCCGCTTCACCCGCCAGAATCAGCGATCCGCAGAGGAGCACGCCGCACAGGAGGTGCTGACCCGGATTCAGACAGAGCAGACGGTTGCGCCCACAAGTGTGCCCACCAACGTTCCCGCGCCCTCGGAAACGCCGCCGCAGATGTTCGCCTATGCGCAGGAGCTTTTGCAGACCAACGGCGATCTTGTAGGCATGGTCGGCTTCGATGATATGGCACTGTACGTCTGTCAGGGCGAGGATAATTCTTACTACGCCTCTCACCGCTTCAACGGCAGCGAAGATCCGGCGGGCATGATTTACATGGACTATCGCTGCTCCGCGTGGCCGCTGGGGCAGAACACCATCCTGTACGGGCACAATATGCGCGACGGGTCCCGCTTTGGCAAGCTGAACCGCATGACCCGTGCGAAGTATCTTGCGGAACATCCCTATGTGCGGTACGCTACGCTGTACGAAATCCGGGATTATAAGCCCATCGCCGTATTCTATGCCAACGTTGACCCGGCGGCAGCGGATTACTTCGATTTCGCCGTGACGGATTTCCCGGATGCGGATTCCTTTACTGCCTATGTGCAGGAGGTGAAGCGCCGCTCCGTTGTGGAGCTTCCCGCCACCGCGCAGTACGGAGACAATCTGCTGACCCTCGCCACCTGTTCCGAAGAAGGCATAGGAGGGCGGCTTATCATCGTCTGTGTGCCAGCTGAATAAAGACCATCGCCCCGCTCCGGCGGGGCTTTTCTCATGCCGCCATTTTGTTGAGGTCAACAATATGGTCGGCGCAAACCATTTTGCGCACGTCCGCAAGATGGTTCATCAATTTCGTGGGGACACGAAGATGATGCCCACCATTTTCGTGAGGTCACGAATATGGTCAGCGCGTTACGCTTTGCCACCGCCCTGCCCGTCTGCGCCCTTCCCGCTCCCGTTGCCCACCGAAACACGGAACGGCTCACAGGGGCGTTTTTGTGCGAAAGAAGGGCATATCAAAAATGGTCATCTCCCCACTGCCGGGGAAATGGCCGCCATTGCAAAACATAGTTTGACGCACACAACCTGCTGTGTTATAATACCAGTAGAACCTTCGGGTTCTCGGCAGGAAGGAAACAGATGGCGCTTGGCTTTTACCCCTCCCATACAAAGGGAGGTGATCGTCATGACCGATTACGAAATTCTCGCGATTGTCCTCATGATTATCACTGTGGCTTTTACGATTCACATCGGAAACCATAAGTAGTAAAGTTAAAGCCGCCATCCAGCGCTGCTGGTAGGCGGCCATCCAATATAACGGAGGGAGAAGCCTTTCCACAAGCGTCATCCCTTCCTGCCGTTATTATATCACGGTGTGTCCCGGCTGTCAACGAATTTCTGCCGATTGAAGATCGCGATCATGCTGGGGAACGGCGCGCTGTTCCGGCTGTCTCCGAATTTCAGGCGGCCGCGCACAAAGCGAACCTCCGCCTTGCCATAGATGTAATCATGAAACCAGCGCGTATCCGTCCGTGCGGGCAGCAGCATGACCACCGGTGCGCCGCTCTCGGCGGCTTTTTTGACCCATTCGCCGATTTGCCGACCATAGGGAGGATTGCACCAAACGTTGTACCCCCCCCAATTTTTTTGGAGCCCGTCCTGTTCCGGCGTGAAATAGCGGGCGCATTTCGCGTTCTCCGGCAGGGCGCACACATCGAGGTTGAAGTGAAATTCCCGGTTGAGTTCATCGAAGAAATCTTGCGGGGTTTCCCACAAATCCGACTTCGATGAAAACATGCAGTCCGTGTTCATAGGTTCCTCCGTTTCGTCTGAATTGCCGCCGCTGGGTTGCTCCTGATTGGAGCGCCAGCGGCGGCCTTTTGTTATGTGGCTTTCCGCCGCGCCATCATATCGGCGGCTTCCTCTTCATCCGGCAGCGCCCAGACACGGCCTCCGCAGCCGGGGCAGATATGAATCGCGCCGACCATGTACCAGCAGTTCCTGTCCTTGTAGATGATCGGCGTTTCGCCGCAGACCGGGCAAGGGTACAATTTGCCAGCTTCGGTGGGCGACTTGTTCTGCTGATACAGCGCTTGCAGGTCAAATTCAGCGAGAACCGCGCCGTCCGCATGAATTGTGTACATCATGTCTGCGCCTCCTGCCAACATGTCTGCGTCTCATTCCAGCGGCGGATTTCATCCCGCCAGCGGTGAAGATCGCGCGAGAAGCGAAGCTCACGCGGCAGCGGCGTGCCGCTGCGGAGGTACAGTCTGCGCAGATACATCGCCTGTTCCGCGAACTCCACCGCATAAGGTGTGTCGCACAGCTGGACAAAATCAATAACACCTTTGATGTAGTCCTCGCGGCCTTGGAACAGAAACACGCCGCGCAGGATTTTGATGAAACGTTTGCGGGTCACGAGATTTTCCTCCTTTATTTGCGCCGCAGTTCGCGCGGCAGCGGCACGCCGCGGCGGATGTATGTGTCACGCAGAAGCTCCGGCGCGAGCATCTCCCAATAAGGTCTGTGCCGCTGGTGGGCGAAGGCAATGAACATTTGGATGTGTTTCTCGCGGAAAGGGTACGTATACACGGCGCGCAGAAGTTTGATGTAGCGCTTACGGGTCATAGCATTTCACTCCCGCTTCGTAACGGAATCGGCAGTCAGGTTTTCGCCCAAACCGCCGTGCAGCCTTTGGGCAAAGGCTTGGGTAAGGCTGTCAGTAATGACCGCCGGGGTATCCTTGAAAAGAACCGTGTTCACGGATGGCATACGGGAAGGAGTACCCTTCACCGCAAGCAGCTTCGCGCACGCAGGGCAAATGTCCGCCGACGAGGGCGCGTTGCCCTTCGACCAGCCCTCCGGGGCGGTGTAAAACACATCGTTGTATTGTCCGTTGTTTTCCTGCGCAACCTCCATGTGTCCGCAAATATCACAGATGCAGACCTCCCGTTGCTGAATCATGCTCTTTCACCTCCATCAATAGTGCCGGGCAAAATCATGCACCGTAGCGCGCTCCGCCGCCGCATCCGCTTCCAGACAGGCCAGCGCGGTATTCAACGCATCCGTGATCGTCTGTTCCGTGAAGATGAGGGCGGTAGGGTTGCGGACAAGATAGCTGAGGATCGAGAGGTACTTCTCATTCGCCCCATCGGTGCGTCCGTGGCGCTTCATGGAGCAGAAGCCCATCGCCAGCGCAGAGGTCTGAAGCGGCGTTCGCCCGTTGTGGGTCGGCGGCTTCTGGATAAGCTCCCGCATCAGCTTCACCGCATCCTTCGTGTACAGCAGGGTGTACTTGCTCATATCAATATCAATCACGGTTTGCCCTCCTTTTCGATGTAGCCCCGCACAGCGTGCAGGAGATTTTCGATGCAGAAGGTGCAGCGGCACCTTCCGTCATCGTTAAACGGCATCAGGGGACACTGCATACAGTCCCCGGAAAACCTGTGCCCTTCGGCGCAGTACGACACAGCGGCGAGAAGCTGTTCCTGCGTCACATCCGCCATATATGCCTCCTAATCTTTGTTGACCCAGAGACACGCGATACAGACCATCGCGGCCAGCAACATCAGCAACACAATCACACGCATCACTTTCCCTCCATCAGGGCTTCAGCCACGCCCGCCAGCACGAATGCCGCGCAGGGGAGCGCAATGCCGTTGCCCCACATTTTGTATTCTGCACTATCCGTGTGCAGGCCATTGTACCATTTGGTCAGCGCTTCCGCGCTGTATTTCTTGGACTGTTTGCCGCAGATCGCGGCGCAGGTATCGCGCACCTGCTGCCAGAATGCCAGCTCCTCATCGGAGAGCTTGTCTTTGGAATCGGGGACGCCCCAGCCATCCGGGAAGCCCTGCAAGCGGCAGCATTCCAGCGGGGTCAGGCGGCGGATGATGTACTTGCGTGGCGGCTTGCCGGAGGTCAGCACGCTGGGCGTACAGTTCAGGCTATGTCCGGTTTGGAGCGTGTGCGTTTTTTTTTCGTCCAGCGCCGCGTTCCGGCAGTCCACGCCGTAGACGGGAGGATGCTCGACAACCAAATCGCGAGGACTTTTGAAATCTCGCGCCGCCATTGTAGACGTTGTGGCATCCGCGGTATACTCTCCAATTTTCGGGTTACGATATACTGCGACCGCAGTGTAATCCGTCACGCGGTTCTCATGATCGCCGGTCAGCGTGGGGACGTGCGCCCCATCACCATTCCCGCGCGCATCGTAACAGACGATGTTCTGCCCACGGTCGATGCAGGGCGACGCATTTTCAGCCGTCAGCGTCCGGGCGACCTGCGGATAGCAGATGCTTTGGTCTGCCCGTGTACTTAATGTAAAAGCAGCATCATCCTTATTCGTCAGAATGCCTTTGCCGCCGCCGGGACAACCCGCGCGTTCCTTGAAACACACGGCAGGAATGGAGTTTCCGCCTGCTTCACTACCCAGCGTGGGCGTGACTGTTTCAGACGCGCCGATTGACCGCGCTTTCGCGCCCTGCCCGGCCTTGAAGCAGATCGCCGGGCGGTCGATGGTGTTCAGGGTGTAGCATACATCCTCCCGCCAGCCCTTGCCGTTGCATCCAGCGGTTTCTGCGCGGTCGATGCCATTGCCCTGCAAGGCGTACACCGGCTCAACGATCACGTTCCCGCCCTGATTGCACGTCGGGTCAACGCCGCCCGCTTGCAAGGTCTTCGCGACGGTTTCCGCATGGAAGCCGCTGTGCGGGTTGGCGGACTTCATACTGTTGCTGGACAGGGAATCCAGCGCATACATCACTGCCTGATTATTCGCGCCGCCGCCATCCATCGCCGGGAGCGTCGGATAGACGCCCTCCGGCTGATAGATGCGCTTGCTCTGCGCATCCCACGGGTTCAGGCACCGAGTGCCACGGCTTCCTCCAGCGCTTCCCGCAGCATCGGCGGCAGCGTCTTGCCCCGGCGCTCCGCCCGCCGCAGAATGCCCTCGCAAGCCTTCGCGCTCAAAGAGTATTTTGCTGGCGCGTCTGCCTGCAAAATCTGCCACAAGGTAGATTCTCTTGCGGCGCTGGGGCACTCCCCAGTATTGCGCGTCAAGCTGCCGCCACGCGATGGAGAAATCATCCCCCAGAATCTCTCCGGCAGGCCGCCATTTCCCTTTGTCAGGTCGAGGTACTGTGTACCCCCCCCCGCAAATTTTAACAAATTCTTCAAGTACGCATCGGAAGTCCTCTCCTTGGTTTGAGGAGAAGGCTCCGGGCACGTTTTCCCAAACAGCGAAAGTTGGATGCCGTCCATTGGTTGCTGCCCTCATTTCCTTTATGATCCGAATAGCCTCGAAAAACAGATTCGAGCGCTGACCTTCGTGGATGCCTGCGCGCTTCCCGGCCACGCTCAAATCCTGACAGGGCGACCCGAACGTAATCACGTCCACCAGCGGCACCTTGTCACCATGCACCTCGGTCACGCTGCCGATGTGCTGCATTTGGGGGAAGCGGGAGCGCGTCACCGCAATGGGGTACGGCTCCACCTCCGCCGCCCAGACCGGGCGGATGCCGGAGAGCGCCCCGGCAAGAGGAAACCCTCCGCTCCCGTCAAAAAGACTGCCCAACGTCATCATTTGTCCTGCTCCTTTTTGTTCACCATTTCCACCGGGTCGAACGGGTCATCAAACGTCAACCGCAGCCCGACCTTTTCATAAACCTCGTCGATTGCACCCCGGACGGTCAGCTGACCGTTCGGAGACATTTCCTTGTCAATGTCCGTCAGCACATCGTAGCAGCGCTTCTGCCCATACCCGTAGCGACGATTCAGCACCAGACAGATTGCCGCGAAGGTCATTTTAACGGTAAAGCGCTGTGCCTCCTTAAAGCCCTGCCGATAGCCATCCTCAAAAGCGACGTCACTCGCGGGCGCGGGGCGCATGGCTCTGCGCTGCTGGCGATTCACGACTGCCACCCCCTCTGTTGTGCGGGCTGCTGTGGGGGCTGCTGTACCTTATCCCATAGCGCCACCAGATCCCGGTGCTTTTCGCAGGAGCAGAGGTTTTCGTTGTAGGGCGAGTTCCGCCACCCGGAGGGCAGGAGCCAGCCAGTGCCGTTCCCGCCCCATTCCGCAAACTTCACCGCGCCGCAAATGTCGCACTGAACGGCGGGCCGATTAACAACGCTCATCTTGTTATTTCCTTTCTCGGCCTTCTTTGCCGGGTCATACGGGCGGCGGCAGGTTGCTGCCGTCCGTCTCCGCAGTTCACGAATCGTAGCTTCCGGGTTGAGTTCACCCAGCCCGAACAGCTTAAACTGCGGCGAATAGAAGAAGCGCTCCAGCGCGTCCACTTCCTGCTGTGCGGTTTTATTGTCCGGCGATTCCAGCAAAATGCGGTACCAGATGCGGTAATCCCGCCCCGCCTGTTCCAGCACAGCTTCGCATAGTCGGAGACAGCCTTCCATGCTCAATTTATCGCTGCTCATTTGAAATGCGCCCCCGTCTGCTTGTCAACCAAGTGCAGACGCCCCGCCAGCCTGAAGCCAGCCATATCAATCAGCACCAGCACCGCATGGCACAGCCGCGCCACATCGTGCTGCCGGTCGGCCGCCTCCATCTCGTCCATCCGCTGAAATTCCGCGTGCATCATGGCGCGGAAATCGTCCTCGAAGTTCTGTTCGTTCGGTTCCTTCATGGTTGCTCCTCCTTAAAAGGGAACATCGTCGTTCGGTACGGACATGAAATCCATCATTTGCTGGGGATTCTGCCCGACCTTTTCAACCGTCAGCAATCGGCTACGATTTTTGCCGATGCGCCGCATACTGATGCGAATATCATTTTTCTGTAGCAGCGGCTCTACAAAACGCTGCAGTTCCTTCCCAAATTCGCTGGATCGCATCATGACAATGGGTGTATCGGAGACTTCGCAGGCTGTTGTTTGCAAATCGGAAACTGTACCCTGCCATTGACCGTACTTTTCCGCGACGGCAATCACGCCGCGCACGACGGCGGAATTGCGGTATGCCTGCTCATCCTGATAGCTGGCGCTATCGCAGGAAACCAGTTCCCACGCGCCGCCATTGAAGCGAACCACGAAATCCTGTGCCTCAAAATCACGGCTACTGGTTTTCAGAATGCTGGTTTCTTCGCCGCGCTTGCCCGCCAGCGCCATCACTGCGTCGCACACGCCGGTCAAGCCCATCGAGCCGCTGATGCGCTCAAAATAGTCATCATTATTGCCAGTGTCTTTGCGCAGGTGGTGAACCACGACCACGGATAATTTGTTCTCCATTGCGAACGCCTGAAGATCGCCGAAGATGCGCGTATCGCTTTCGTAAGCGTTCTCGCCCTTGCGCGAACCGCTCTTCACACGCCCCAGCGTGTCGATGATTATCATCGACGGATGCTCTACCTGTGCGGCCCATGCTTTCAGCTGCTCCATCAGCCCCGCGTCAAGGCGCTCTGACTTGTGCGCGAAGTACAAATTCTCCGGCGCAGGCCCGACGATGAGCTTGCTCAAACGATCCTGAACGCGGTATGCTTTGGATTCAAGATCGAGGTACAGCACCGCGCCTTTTGATGTAGCCATCCCCAGAAACGGTTCGCCGGACGCGATACACAGCGCCATTTTCAGCGCCATCCAGCTCTTGCCGCGTTTCGGCGCGCCTGCCAGCACCGTCAGCCCTGCCGGGATCAGATTGTTAATGATAATCGGTGGGCGCTCAATGGTTCGCCCGTACAGGCTTGCCGCCGAGTAAAATTCCAGCTTCGGCGGTTCCGGCGGGGGCGGCGTGGACGCTGGAAGTGCCCGCGGTGGAGGCACAGCCTGCCGCGCGCGGGCTTCAGGAGGGGGGAGTTTGCGCCCCGTCTCCGCCAGCGCCGCTATCGCCGGATCTTCCGCCATCAGCGCCTCCAGCGCTTGGCGCTCTTCGTCTCTCACATTGCTTTTCCTCCCGATATTCCAGCGCCAAGTCCGCAAGCGTGGCTGACCATAGCCAATCAAGACGTTCATTTGCAGCCGTCCGCGCTTGCAGGGCGGTTATAAACTCCTTGCTGTCCCATGCGCTCTCCGGGTGCGCATCGTACTTTCCCAGAATCGCATTCGCCCGATGCACAGCGCTGCACAGTCGCGACCATTCCGCGTTCCGCCGGGCTTCCAGTGCCCGTTCGAGGTCAAAGACCGTGGGCTTATACTCTTTCGGCGGCGTCCAGTGGTCATCCACCCGGATGCCGAAATTTTTTGCAAGCCGCAGCGCCGCGTCCTTCGCGTCCAGCCCGAACATTTCCTGATACAGGCGCACCGCGTCGCCACCTTTGTTGCAACCGAAGCAGTACCATGTGCCATCACCGTAGATGCACAGCGAAGCGGTTTTCTCACCGTGCAGCGGGCAGCACGCCCAGTGCTTGGAACCGGCTTTTTTCAGCTTCAGCCCCAGCCGTTCCGCCGCTTCCAGCGCCGTAATCTGCCGGACCTGCTCAAAAACGCTCAAAGTGCATCACTCCTCCCGGTGCAGCTTGCTCCGCACAGCAACCCCTGCGGAGCAAGCGCTTTTGTTAAGCCTATGTAATCACATAAAACTCGTTCCTGCAAGAGGGGAGGTGCATATCCTTCCTACCTGTCGGATTTCTCCACCCGGAAAATCAACCGTCAGGCAAGCGGCGCGAAATCGTCCTGCGAAGCATCGTTCTGCTCGGCGAAAGCGGCCTGCACCTCGGCGGCGGCATCCGCGTCCACCACGGTTGCGGCCGGATTCACAGCTTCCTGCTGCATGTCGGCGGGTGCATCGTCCGCAGTCACGCCCACGCGCTGGGCGGAGCTGTTCAGCGCATCCGAATAGGCACGCATGGCCGCAGCTTCCACGCCGTCCAGAATGCCGACCGCTTCAAAAACGGGGGTGGAGTACGCCACGCCATCCTTGTTCTGTGCGCTCTTCAAGCTGACCCTCGTCATGACGTTGGCCATCTTCTTACGGCCCAGCATGACCTTCGTGCGGTAACTGTCGTAGGCGGACAGCGCGGTCGGCGGCAGGGTCAGCACCATCGGGAAGATGTCGCCGCGGCGCATGATGTACAGGC
>ERZ1034844.602-NODE-602-length-19342-cov-4.583813_pt1 | contig 19342 bp, 18 predicted proteins | sample MGYA00520594_ERZ1034844 | MGnify/ENA primary metagenome ERZ1034844 (study PRJEB33766, sample SAMN09781733) | gut metagenome | biome: gut microbiome | host: Homo sapiens | place: Madagascar | study: EMG produced TPA metagenomics assembly of the PRJNA485056 data set... | reverse complement strand
GTCCAGATCCAATACAAGTCCTTTTTTATTCTTTCCATAAATGGATTTTATGATATTCGCAAGATTAAATGCGAACTCTGGAATCGCCGGTACTGCCATCGCGTACTTATACATATGCCAATAAAATGGATCAAGCCATCGTTCCAGTCCATAGCTTGCCGACAGATAATTAATATCATTTATAAAAAAATTCTCATGCTCCCGCGCATAACCGTAGATCCGGTAATTTAGCCGCATCCGGTAATTTATTTTCCCGTGAATATCACTTGCTTCCATATTTCCCATCAGCCGATTGTATGGCATTTCAAAATTATTCTGAATAATGGTACAGTGATATTTTTTTTCGATTTTTTCCCAGAGACCTACATAATACTGGTATTCTTCCTCCAGCATTTTTTCCACATGTTCTGCCGGATCCGTTAATAATGGATATTTTTTGATATTTCTTCCTGATGTATGAATATATATGATATCTGGGCAAAATTTCACCAGTTTCTCATTATCAAACATAACATCCTCATAAAACTGGTCATATTCTGACTCATAGAACTCCGGCTCAAGCCCATAATCCAGTAAAAAAAGTTCCAGTATCAGCTTGATATCATTGGTCGTAGATCCACCAAGTATTGCAATCTTTACCGGCACGCGTTTTTTTCCATTTGCCAATAATGCCTTTTTTATGCTTTTCTTCTTTTTTAAAATATAATCCCCATCAAAAGGGTATTCCAGTTCTTTCATTTTTTCTCTCATCTTTCCTTTTCATCTTTCTTTAGTTTAGTACATATATTTACTAGTGTCAATAGTAAACATGTTTACTAAAACAGTTAGTACAGATTTATACTATGTTAGGATACAAATGTAGGTGATAATATGGATTATAGGCAGATCATGCGTAATCTGAGAGAAGATCATGACTACACACAGGAATATGTTGCACATGTACTTGGAACCTCACAGACTATGTATGCACGCTATGAACGCGGTGCGAATGAGCTTCCGATTCGCCACTTGATCCGGCTTTGCAAATTGTATCAGGTGTCTGCAGATTATCTTCTCGGATTAACCAAAGAAAAACAAATGAAATAATATAGCAAAAACAGCCATGCAAAAATACCATCCGGTACTTTTGCATGGCTGTTTCCATACTCTTAGATAATAATACACACCAGTCCGCCGTTGCTGTCATTTACGATCTTTTGCATGGTGTCCTGCAGTTTCATCTGGCTTTCATCATCCATCATGGAGATCTTGCTCTTGATGCCGTCCTCGATCAGTTCGCCCAGTGTTTTTCCAAACACATTGGTCTGCCACACACCTTCTTCCGCCTTCTCCCCTTCCTTGATATAGCTGATCAGATCATTTGCCTGATCTTCGCTCCCGACGATCGGTGCGATCTCCGTCTCAATGTTCGCCCGGATCATATGGATCGACGGTGAAGTCGCCCTGATCTTTACGCCAAACTTATTTCCATGATGGATAATCACCGGTTCTTCCATATGGATATCGGCGAGTCCCGGGTTCACCACGCCATACCCCCGCATTTTGACTGCCTGCATGGCATCTGCCACTTTCTCGTACTCACGCCTCATTTGCGCCAGCTCTTTTACCATGGCGATCAGCTGATACTCTCCCTTTACTTCGATCCCGGTCATCTCACTCATATTTTCGTAATAATACTGCTCCCCGACATCCATTGCGATATTCACACTGCCATCCGAAAGCTCCAGCTGCTCTGCCTTCAATTTTGTCAGATAGTCCCCATCCGGTTCAAACCCATATGCCACCACATCCTTCATATAGGTAATATTATTTAAGACTTTTCTCGCGTTCGCGATCACATTTTCCCGGATACGGTTTCCCGCGTCCAGCATCTCGATCCACTTCGGCATGTAAAAATTCATCTTTACCACCGGAAATTCATACAGAATACCTGTAAGGATGCGGTTTACATCTTCCTTATGCAGCTGGCTGCAGTTGACCGGATACACGCTTACCTGATGCTTTTCCCTCAGTTCCTCTGCCAGTTTTACCGTTTCATCACGGAACGGGCGCTCGGAATTTAAGAGCATGACAAACGGTTTCCCCGCCTTTTTCAATTCACGGATGGTCTGCTCCTCCGCCGCCACATAGCTTTCACGCGGAATGTCAGAAAAAGAGCCGTCCGCCGTCACCACGATCCCGATCGTCGCATGATCTCTTATCACCTTCTGTGTGCCGATCTCTGCCGCCTGCGTGAACGGGATCTCCGTATCGAACCAGGGCGTTTTTACCATCCGCTCCACACCGTTTTCCATATGTCCGTTCGCTCCGTCCACCATATAGCCGACGCAGTCGATCATGCGCACTTTCACTTCAGTATCTTCTGAAAGGCTGATCGTTGCCGCCTCTTTTGGAATAAATTTCGGCTCCGTGGTCATGATCGTAGTTCCCTGGGCAGACTGCGGCATCTCATCGACTGCCCGTTTTTTTTCGTTTTCATCCTCCATGAACGGCAGCACCATAAGCTCCATAAAGCGTTTGATAAACGTTGACTTCCCGCTCCGCACTCCGCCGACAACACCTATGTAGATCTCACCGTTTGTCCTCGCGCTGATGTCCTTATAGATATCAAAAGTTCCCGTATTTGAATTGTCCATAAAAAAATCCTCCTGCATATACTGTTAAAATATATGCAGAAGGACTTTTGCTATGCTCATTATTTGCGGATACGTCCGTAAGTCTTCATACAGCAACATACTTTTTTTGCAAGCTGGTCGGTAAGCTGTCCATCTTTCATACGCCACTTCCAGTTTGTTCCGAGCGTGGACGGAATATTCATTCTCGCCTCACTGCCAAGATCTAAAAGATCCTGCATGGTCACGATCGCAAGTTCGCTGACGCTTGCCCACGCACCTTTCATCATGCCCCAGTTATATCCCTCCGTCTTGGTCAGACGCAGATATTCTTTCGCGAATTTCACACTCTCCTTCGGAGCGGTTGCAAACCATCCAAGGATCGTATCGTTATCATGCGTACCGGTATAAACCACGCTGTGTACCGGATAATTGTGCGGCAGATAATCACCATCTTCTCTGGTATCAAACGCAAACTGGATCAGTTTCATACCCGGGAACCCGGAATCTTTTACCATCTGGATCACAGACGGAGTAAGATAGCCGAGATCTTCCACGATGATGTTCAGTTTGCCAAGTTTTTCTTCCAATGTACGGAAAAGATCCATACCAGGGCCTTTTCTCCACTCACCGTTTCTTGCGGTCTTATCTTTTCCCGGAATCGCATAATAGGAATCAAATCCACGGAAATGATCGATACGGACAATATCATATAACTCTGACATCGCTTTGATACGCTTTGTCCACCAGGTATAACCGTCCTTTTTCATTGCGTCCCAGCGGAACAGCGGATTTCCCCAAAGCTGTCCGTCCTCAGAAAACGCATCCGGCGGGCATCCGGCGACATCGATCATCTCAAGATCCTCATTCAGATAAAACTGTTCCGGATTTGCCCAGACATCCGCGCTGTCGCCAGCTACATAGATCGGCACGTCACCGATGATCTTGATTCCTCTTACATTTGCGTAATCTTTTAACTCACGCCACTGTTTATAGAACAGATACTGCAGCATTTTCCAGAACGCAATATCCTCTTTTTTATCTTCTCTTACTTTCTCAAGTGCTTCCGCCTTACGGAATTTCAGATCCCTGTCCCAGGTAAACCATGCTGCTCCGTGATTCGCATCTTTCAGTGCCATAAAAAGCGCGTAATTGTCAAGCCACTCCGCTTCCTCTTCACAGAATGTTTTAAAATCTTCCGGTTCATCAGCCTTAAAACGGGCAAATGCTTTTTTTAACAGATCATAGCGGTTTTCATACAAAATACCGTAATCCACCTGTGTCTCATCATCGCCCCAGTTATAAGCTTCACACTCTTCTTTCTTTAACAGTCCATCAAGACACAGATAGTCCAAATCTATAAAATAAGGGTTTCCTGCAAAGCTGGAAAAAGACTGATACGGAGAATCTCCATAACTGGTCGGGCATACCGGCAAAATCTGCCAGTAAGTCTGTCCTGCCTCCTCTAAAAAATCTACAAACTGAACCGCTGCTTTGCCCATGGTTCCAATGCCATATGGAGATGGCAATGAAGATATATGCATTAATACTCCGCTGCTTCTCATAAACTTTCCTCCTGAATCTATTTCTTTTTCTGTTTTCCCTTACATTATATCTGTTTTACACTCTCACCAGCCACAAGCTCAAATGGTATGATCTCATGAACTGCCGGCTTTTTTAAATCAATCGCCCCAAGTAAAATCTCCACGCTGCGCACCGCCAGAATCTGATACTGCTGTTTGACTGTGGCAAGCTTCGGATTGTAATAATTTGCCAGTGGTATTCCGTCAAATCCGATGATTGAAATGTCTTTCGGAACCTGAAGTCCGCGGTCACGGATCGCCCGAACCGCGCCGACCGCCATCACATCACTCATTGCAAATACTGCTGTGATATTTAAATTCCGGTCCAACAGACGGTTCATTGCCTGATAAGAACTCTCATAGGAGAAACGCGCTTTCTCATAAAACGCTTCCGGTTCTTCGGCAAGTCCGTTTTTTTCAAAACTCTTTCTGCATCCTTCCAGACGCTGTTTACTGGTATGCGACAAAGCAGTGTCACCACCCAGGATACCGATACGTCTGTGTCCGCGCCCGATCAGAAAATCCACCGCGCACATGGATGCTTCCACGTCATCCGTCGCCACACTGGAAAGATTGCCAAATCCCATCTTCCCCCCCTGGTTTGTCACCAGTACACACGGGATCCGGATCTGATCGAACTCTTTTTGAAAGAACTGCGGGTTACCTCCGAGGAACAACATCCCCAGAGGTTTTCTCTCCCGCATCAGCGTAATCGCCTGTTCCACTTCGTTTGCATCCTCATCCAGATAATAGATACTTACGGCGTATTTTGTTTTTTCCACCGTCTTTTGGATCTCCTCCACAATACTGGCAAAGAGCATGTTCGAATTACCCTTTACCAGCACGAGGATCGTTTTTGTGATCATCTGTTTTAAATGCTTCGCGTTATTATTTGGTACAAAATTGTGGGCCGCCACAATCTCGTCAATCCTTTTTTTTGCTTCCGGGCTTACATCCCTGCGGTTATTCAGCACCCGTGATACAGTGCTCACAGAATACCCGGACTCTTTTGCAATGTCTTTAATTGTCACGTTTTTTCATTCCTTTACTGGTTTTTGCCGCACATCAACCCTTTACGGCTCCTGCCACAACTCCCTCTATTATATACTTCTGGCAAGCCATATAAAAGACTATAATTGGAATAATTGCCAAAACTAACATTGCCATCATGCTGCCCCAGTCAACAGATCCGTATCCACCTTTCAGATACTGGATAACGATCGGAATCGTTTTGTATTTCTTGATATCAAGTACCAGGTATGGCAGCAGGTAATCGTTCCAGATCCACATTGCCTCAAGGATCGCAACGGTGATGCAGGTCGGTTTGAGGATCGGGAATACGATCTTAAAGAAGATCTGGATCGGATTGCATCCATCGATCATGGCAGCTTCCTCGATCTCAAGCGGAATTCCCTTTGCGAAACCACAGAACATAAATACCGCCTGCCCTGCTCCGAATCCGAGATAGATTAAGATGATACCGACCGGATTTCCAAGATGTAACATATTTGCGAATTTGGATAACGTAAACATTACCATCTGGAACGGAACGATCATTGCAAACAGGCACAGATAATAGATGCCTTTTGTCATACGGTTGGTAACTCTGGTAATGTACCATGCACACATGGAAGTACACACGATGATCACTACTACCGAGAATAAGGTAATAAACAGGGAATAACCGAATGCCTGGAAAAAGTTGATCTTTTTAATACCATTTAAATAGTTTTCAATTCCTACAAAGGACTTTCCTGCCGGAAACGCAAACGGTTTTCGGTTGATATACGCCTTTTTCTTAAAGGAGTTCATGATTACGATCAAGATCGGGCAAACCCAGATGACCGAAAGAATCGTGAAAATTACGGTAAGGACTCCACCATGTTTTGCTTTTCTTACGCCCATTACTGCTGCACCTCCCTGCTTCTTGTGATCTTATTCTGTGTGATCGCGATAACTGCCACAATTACAAAGAATACAACTGCTTTCGCCTGTCCTACGCCTTCCCAGCCATTTCTTCCATAGAATGTGTTAAAGATATTCAGTGCAAGAAGTTCGGAACTGTTTGCAGGTTCTCCTGCGGTCAGTGCCAGGTTCTGATCGAAGAGCTTAAAGGAGTTCGTCAGTGTCAGGAAAGAACAGATCGTAATCGACGGCATAACCATCGGGATCGTTACATTTTTTAAGATCTGTGACGGTGTCGCGCCGTCGATCTTTGCCGCCTCGATGAGGTCGCCCGGGATATTCTGGATTCCTGCCACATAGATGATCATCATATAACCGATCTGCTGCCAGCACATCAAAATAACCAGTCCCCAGAAACCATACTTGGAAGAATAGGTAAGCGTTCTTCCCCAGTGTGCCAAAACACCGTTTAAAATGATCTGCCAGATGTAACCAAGTACGATACCACCGATCAGGTTCGGCATGAAAAATACGGTACGGAAAGCGTTGGTTCCTTTAATTCCCTTTGTTAAAAGCATCGCGACCACAAATGCCAGAATATTGATGGCAAGGACCGAAACTATCGTAAACAGCACCGTATACCAAAGAGCATGCCCAAACGTATTATCCGTAAAAATTCTTGCGTAATTTTTAAGACCTACAAATTTTGCATCAGTTACTGTTGTGAATTCACAAAATGATAAATAGATGCCCATAACAAAAGGAATTATAAAGCCGATTGTAAATGCCACTAACGTCGGTAATGCAAATATAGGAAAATATTTTTTTATTGATTTCTCCATAACAATATCATCCTTTCTAAAAAAAGCGGAGGCGGATGGAGACACCCGCCCCGCTCTTATCCAAAGACTTCCCGTCTTTTATTCTGTTGCTTCTTCTGCTGCTGAATCACCGTGTGATGCTGCGTATTCGGAAGCCCATCCGTCAACGAATGCCGTCTTAACTGCATTCCACTCTTCATCACTCTGAGAGCCCTGCGCGTACTGCAGTAATGCGGATCCAACGCCATCTTTCCATGTCTCAGACGGGATAGATGAGAAGTTCCATGATACCGGAGTCTTGCCAGCTTCAATAGACTCGTTTGCTGCTTTGATCAATGGGTTGTTTGTCTGATAAGCGTCATCATCAAATGTGGTAAACGGTGTAACGAATCCCATTTCGTTTGCGATCGCGTCACGTCCGGTGTCGCTTTCTACACACCATGCAAGGAAATCAAGTGTTGCCTGGATATCTTCTTCGGAAGCTTTATTGTTTACACACCAGTAGTTTTCAGATCCGGTGCAGAGTCCCTGATTTTCTTCTCCGTCCACGCCAATGTAGATCGGCATCATGCCAAGATCTTCATCTGCAACTTCATTTCCGGTGATATCACCATATGCCCAGGTACCATTCTGATAGAATACTGCTTCGCCCATTGCAAATTCGGAAGATGCTTCATCACCGGTCTTGCTGGATAACAGTCCCGGTTCACAGGTAGAATCGGTCAGATATAAATCCCAGATCTGTCTGTAATTGTCAAGGTAAGTTCCTTCGATCGCGTCTGTCTCGTTGATTCCTTTATCTTTGTATTCATAGTAGATCGGAAGGTTTGCAAGATGTGTCTTGAATCTCCAGTCAGAGGAAGAATCCATACCTGCGGAAGTAAATGCACCAAGCAGGTCATAACCAAATTTATCATTGATCTCATCTTTTCTTGCCTGGATGTCGTCCGCAACTGCCTTTAAGGTTGCGAAGTTGTTGATCTCATCCGGGGAAGAAATTACTGCGTTGTCCATGGTGCAGTAATCATTTAAGATCGCCTTGTTGTAAATGAGTCCGTATGTTTCAATAACATACGCGATACCCTGTACTGCGTCTCCGTCTTTTAATACGAAGTCATCGCTCTTTACATCTTTATATAATTCACTTCCGGATAAGTCATAGCAGTAATCTTTCCAGTTTGCAAGTCCTACCGGTCCGTTTACCTGGAATAAGGTAGGTGCTTCTGACTTAGCCATTTCAGATTTTAAGGTCTGCTCATAGGTACCGTCTGCTGCTGTAATGACTGTTACCGGAACACCGGTTTCATCGGTGTAAGCTTTTGCAAGATCCTGCCACTGCTCATCCTGCTCCGGTTTGAAGTTCAGATAATAAACCTGACCATCGCCGGATGCCTCTTTTTTGTCTGTGCTTCCGGTTTCTGTAGAAGCTGTGCTGTTTCCTGAAGTACTGCTGCTTGCTGTACTGTCAGAAGAGCTTCCGCATCCTGCTGCCATAGCTGCCATCATAGACATTACTAACATGAGTGATACTGTTTTTCTTTTCATATAATTCATCCTCCTAAATAATGTAGTTGCTAACCCCCAAAACGTCCGGCACCCTTTCCGGTACTGTTTTCGGTAATGATTCCGGTAACGTTTTCAGTTGATAATTAAAGTATACAGCATTTTCACAGGAATGCAATAGTTTTTTCACATTTTTGTTAAAATGCTGTATTTTCATTGTGGTTTTTTGTGCAATTTTTCATCTATTTGGGGAAACAGCCACTCGGGTTCTCTCTGTTTTCCTTAATTCAGGTGGCACTGCACCCTGATCTCGTCTACCTGCTTTTCCGTGATCTCCACGATATTTCCAAGCTGGGAGGACTCTAAGATCGCGCGGGCACTATACTCCGCCACTTCAAGTCTGTCATATGCTTTTAAAAGTGAAGGCGCTGTCACGATCACGCCGCCGCCCTCCAATACCGCTACCGATGTCCGCCCGTCAAATACCGCCGCGATCTCATCCGGCTTTCCTGCATACTGCACCTGTGGCAGGGAAACGACATCCTGCATGACCATGTAGATCTCCGGTATGATACGGGAGCTGAATTTCGTGCCGGTCACCGCAAACGCCATAAGTTCCGGCGGAAATGCCGTGACGACCGAACCGATCCCCGGATGCGTGCGGTAGATCTTGGCGTGAAGACTATCCCCCGTCTGCTCCAGCTTGCGGATATCCAAAATACCAGCCGCGCTCTGGTCTGTTCCCTGCGGTATGTAATAAATCGTTCCGCTCTCCGCGCGCGCCGAAAATACACCAAGTCCGGCGTACAATAACTTCTGATGCCAGGCGCGCCTCACCATCTCACACAATTTTTCACAGACCGACCGGTCTTCCTGCGGTATTTCTGTCGAAGGATCCTTCGGCTTTTCCATGTTTTCATCGGTGAGCCCTTTCCCCGACGGGTTTTCGTTTTTCGCACCGCCAAGTCTGGATGCCCCGATCCCGATACGTGCGGAAAAATCCATCGCCTCAAACATCTGATACGCACTCTCGATATCTGTGCTCCCGACGACCAGGCCGTGATTTTCCAGTTCCGCGACATTGCACCCCTCCGCAAACACTTTCGCGATCTTTTCTCCGAGTTCTTCGCTTCCGGTCAGCCCGTACTCCGCCATTCCGGCACTGCCGATACACGCTTTTAATTCCGGAAACGCCGAGATATCCGGTATTTTTCTGACGATGCTGTACGCAACCATCGCCGGCGGATGCGCATGCAGGATCGCCCGGATATCACCTCTCGTCTCGTAGATCTTCATATGAAATGGATATTCACTGGACGGTTTGTGTTTTCCCTCCATGGTTCCATCCGCACGGATACAGACAATATCCTCTGCGGTCATACTGCCCTTGTCGGTTCCGCCCGGCGTGATATATACGTTTCCATTTTCATCTTTTATAGATAAATTTCCACCCGAAGTCGTTGTCATTCCCTGCGCGTAGATCCGCTTCATAATGGCAACGAGCTGTTCTTTGGGATCTGGTATCTGAAACATAAAACTGCCTCCTTTTTCTTTCTTGCCGCTTTTATTTTAGCAGACCTTTTTGCTCTTTCAAAGACTATTATTGTCTTATTGTCAAAAGCCGTCTGAAATGTTACTATTTTTTTAGGGTAATGAAATAAAAATGTTACAAAAGAAATCTGATTTAGAGAGGGATATTATTATGATCTTAAAAGAATTGCTGCCAGAGTTTACAAAATGGCTCCGCGAGGAGTGTAAGGCAGGAGGCTCCCACATCGGGACTTTTTTGAAATGGCTTCTGTTTTCTGTCGTTTCCGGGATCGTGGTCGGTCTTGTCGGAACGCTCTTTTTTTACTGTATGAAATTCGTGACGGATCTGCGTATCTTGCACCCTGCGGTCATGCTGACACTGCCGTTTGGCGGTCTTTGCATTGTAGGCATGTATCATCTGCTGCACGATGAAAAAGATTCCGGCACCAACCTTGTCTTATCCGCGATCCATTCGGGCGAAGAGATCCCGCTTCGGATGGCACCGCTTATTTTTCTTTCCACACTGATCACGCACATTGGCGGCGGTTCTGCCGGACGCGAAGGCGCGGCTTTGCAGCTCGGCGGCAGCATCGGAAATTCGCTCGGACGACTGTTCCGCTTTGATGAAAAAGATCAGCATATCATGATCATGTGCGGCATGAGTGCTGCCTTTTCCGCACTCTTTGGCACACCGATGGCTGCCGCGATCTTTCCAATGGAGATCGTCAGTGTCGGTATCATGCACTATGCAGCCCTGGTTCCGTGCGTGATCTCCTCTTTCATCGCACACGGCATTGCGGAGTATTTCGGTGCCACCGCCCATACTTTTTTCTTTGACCGGATTCCGTCTTTCAATGTTCCGCATGCCGTCATCATTTCACTGCTTGCAATGCTCTGCGCGTTCATCAGTGTCGTGTTCTGCATGATGTTACACAACTTTGAACGGCTCTACCGCTATGTATTTAAAAATCCTTACCTGCGTGCGTTCGCCGGCGGCTGTTTTGTGCTGCTTGTCACCGCGTGCATCGGCAATTATAACTACAATGGAACCGGCATGGACATTATCGCCTCGTCCATACACGGTTCCACGGATACCTGGGCATTCTTCTTTAAAATGGTTCTCACCGCATTCACGCTCGGTGCCGGCTTTAAAGGCGGCGAGATCGTGCCGAGTTTCTTTGTCGGCGCGACGTTCGGATGCCTGTTCGGAAATCTGACCGGTTTTGCGCCATCGCTCTGCGCGGCAGTCGGCATGAGTGCTGTCTTCTGCGGTGTCACCAACGCACCGATTTCCTCCCTGCTCATCAGTTTTGAGCTGTTTGGCTATGACGGCATGCCATACTACCTGCTCGCGATCGCGTTAAGCTACATGCTCTCCGGCTACTACGGACTCTACCGCAGTCAGAAGATCGTCTATTCCAAGTTTAAGACATCCTACATCAACCGGAAAACACACTGATGGTTTGATTAACGGTTTGATTCCTCGATCAGCTTTTCGAGTGTCTTTAATGCCGCGCCGGAATCGATCGCCTGCTCGGCAAGACGGATCCCCTCTTTGATATCTGCTGCCACGCCGCCGACATAAAGTGTCGCTCCGGCGTTCAGCAGCACGATATCGCGCTTCGGACCTTTCTCCCCGCCAAGGATTGCTTTTGTGATCTTTGCGTTCTCTTTTCCGTCACCGCCTTTTAATTCTGCAAGTGAAACACTTTGGAAGCCAAAATCTTCCGGTTGGATCTGGAAAGTTTCCACCGCACCGTTTTTGATCTCGGAAACGGTTGTTTTTCCACTCAGTGTGATCTCATCCATATTGTCACATCCGCTCACAACAAACGCGCGCTCCACGCCGAGTCTCGCCATTGCTTTTGCAACCGCTTCGGTAAGTGCCGGACTGTAAACACCTACGACCATGTTTTTTGCGCGGGATGGATTTGCAAGAGGTCCTAAGATATTGAACACGGTGCGGATCCCCATCTCTTTTCTCGCCTGTCCGACATATTTCATGGATTTGTTAAAGAGCTGCGCAAACATGAAGCCGATGCCTGTTTCATTGACACAGCGCTCTACGACCGCCGGTTCTGCCATGATATTCACTCCGAGTTCTTCTAACACATCGCCCGCACCGGACTTTGATGAGATCGAACGGTTTCCATGTTTTGCGACCGGAAGTCCCGCCGCCGCAACTACAAACGCGGATGTTGTGGAAATATTAAAGGTATAGGTGCAGTCTCCGCCGGTTCCGACCAGATCTACATAATTGTCCGCCGCCGGTTTGATCGTCTCGGCTTTATCACGCAGTACCGAAGCAAATCCGACCAGTTCCTCCAGGGTCTCACCTTTCATGCGAAGCGCGGTCAAAAACGCGCCGATCTGCGCCTGTGTTGCCTCTCCGCCAAGCAAAATCTCCATTCCTCTTCTTGCTTCCTCTTCGGTCAGATCTTTTCCATCTGCCACTTTTGCGATCAGTTCTTTCATATCCATGTTCGTTTCCTCCTTACGATTTTTCCTTTTATCTTGCATCCGATTATAATTTCCGGCTTATAATTCGTTTAACTCTTTCTTAAAGGTATTGCAGTAAGTTTTTACCGCATCCGGATCAAAATTGCTTTCTTCCAAAAGTCTGATAAAATGTGATCCGACGATCGCTCCGTCGATGTATTCCTTCATCGGCTCCACATCTTTTGCGGTGCGGATGCCAAATCCCATCATAACCGGGATCTTGGACTGTTCTTTTACAGATTTCAGATAGTTTTTGACCTCTTTGTGGAACTGCGCTTCCTGACCGGTCACACCCATCGACGATACGCAGTAAACAAATCCTCGCGCACCGTCCAGGATCTGCGGGATGCGGTCTCCGGACACCGGAGATACCAGCTGCAGCAGTAATGTGGTATCCTGACCGTCAAGCGTGGCCTTGATCTCTTCCTGTTCCTCCATCGGAAGATCCGGAATGATAAGTCCGTCCACGCCGACACGCTCACACTCTTTGACAAATGCCTCCACACCGTAAAATACGATCGTATTGTAGTAAAGCATGAAAACGATCGGGAGTTTTAATCCGTCATTTCTTGCCTCCTCCACGGTACGGAATACTTTCTTTAGCGTTGTTCCGCCGCAGATGGAACGATAGGACGCATCCTGGATGACCGGTCCGTCCGCCACCGGATCGGAAAACGGTACTCCAAGCTCCACGATGTCTGTGCCCGCCGCTTCCTGTGCCTTTAAGATTTCCTTTGTCTTCGCAAGATCCGGATAACCGGCTGTCACATAAGTAATAAACGCTTTTTCCTTTTTTTCTTTTAACTGATTTAATGTATCTTCAATTCGATTCATAATAGCCTCCTAATTCAAATATCCTTTTCCTGCCAGATAATCCGAGATCGTGTTTACATCTTTGTCACCACGGCCGGACAGGCACACGATCATGATGTCATCTTTTTTCATGGTCTTTGCCATTTTCTTCGCATAGGCAACCGCATGCGCACTCTCGATCGCCGGAATGATGCCTTCCAATCTGCACAGTTCCATGAGGGCGTCCATTGCCTCCACATCCGTGATGGAAACATATTGCGCACGGCCGCTGTCCCGCAGATACGCGTGCTCCGGTCCAACACCCGGATAATCCAGCCCGGCAGAGATCGAATGTGCCAGCTCGACGTTTCCGTTGTCATCCTGTAAGAGATAAGACTTCATGCCGTGTAAAACACCCGGTTTTCCAAGTGCCATGGCACTCGCGTGTTTTCCGGTCTCGATTCCAAGTCCGGCTGCCTCCACGCCGACCAATTTTACATCCTTCTCATCGATGAAGTCCGCAAACATTCCGATCGAATTTGAGCCGCCGCCCACACATGCCATGACCACATCCGGGAGTCTTCCCTCTGTCTCTAAGATCTGCTTTTTCGCTTCACGGCTGATCACACTCTGGAATTCCTTTACCATCTTCGGATACGGATAAGGTCCAACCGCGGAACCGATGACATAGAAGGTATCTTCCGCTGTCTTTGCCCAGGTACGGATTGCCTCGTTTGTCGCATCTTTTAACGTATTGCTTCCGGACTGTACGCTGACAACCTTCGCGCCGAGCATCTCCATACGCATCACGTTAAGCGCCTGACGCTTGATATCCTCCTCACCCATATAGACGGTACACTCCATATCGAACAGCGCTGCTCCGGTCGCGGTTGCGACACCATGCTGGCCGGCTCCGGTCTCTGCGATCACTTTCTTTTTGCCCATTCGCTTTGCAAGCAGGATCTGCCCGATCACATTGTTGATCTTGTGTGCTCCGGTGTGGTTTAAGTCCTCTCTCTTTAAATAGATCCTGGTGCCGTATTTTTCGCTCAGACGCTCCGCAAAGTAAAGCGGTGTTTCACGTCCGACATACTGCTCTAAGTAGTAATGATACTCCTTCCTAAAGCTCTCATCCCGGATCGCTTTTTCAAACGCGTCATCCAGTTCCTTTAATGTGTTCATCAAAGATTCGGAAACAAACTGTCCGCCAAATTCTCCATAATACGCTTTCTTATTCATGTTCTTTCACCTTTCTTACAAATTCCATTATTTTATCCCGGTTCTTCCCGATCCCGTTATCATTTTCCACGCCGGAACTTACATCCACGATATCCGGTGCAAAGATCGAAATCCCCGTTTGTACATTCTCACTGTTTAAGCCACCCGCCAGAATAAATGCTTTGTCCGCAAACTGTTCTCTTACTGACAGTAGTGCCCCGTTTACACTCCAGTCAAAGGTTTTTCCGCCTCCGTACTGCGCACCGTCCACCACGATCCCCGTGATGTTATCGTAAAACAGTTCTTCCTTTTCCAAAAATTCTGTTCCGGATTTGATATTGACTGCCCGCCAGATCGGATGCCTGCTTTTTTTTATGATCTCCTGCGCAAGTGTTCCATGGATCTGCAGGATATCCGCGCCGATCTCCTCTGCGCTTTGTATTTCCGCAAGTGTCGGGCTGACGAAAACAGCGACCTTTTTGATAGAGGGATCCAGACCGGAAAATATTTTTTCCGCCTGTTCATAAGTCACGTTCCGCTTGCTCTTTGGGAAAAATACAAATCCCGCATACGAAACGCCTGCTTCATTTAAGTACACTGCTTCTTCCGGAGTCGTGATCCCGCAGATCTTGATCTCTGGTTTTTCTTCTGCTGCTCTTTTTTGTTCCATTTCTATAACGCCTTCCAGTGCTTTGCCAGTTCCTTCGGGTTATCCGCTTCCATAAATGCCCGCCCGATCAGAAACGCATCCACCTGATATTCTTTTAAGGTGAGGACATCATCATCGGTTACGATACCGCTCTCCGCCACAAAGATTTTATCCGCTCCTGCCATACCGCGCAGCCTCTTTGTGTTATCCAGAGAAATCGTAAAATCCTTGAGGTTTCGGTTATTGACCCCGATGATGCGCGCATCCAGTTTTAATGCCCGCTCCATCTCCTCCTCGTCATGCACCTCAACCAGCGCGTCAAGGCCAAGGGAACGCGCCAGCTCATAAAAGCCTTTCATCTGCGCGTCATCTAAGATCGCCGCGATAAGAAGCACCGCATCCGCACCGACCGCTTTTGCCTCATAAAACTGATACTCATCGATCATAAAATCCTTCCGCAGGATCGGCAATTCGGATTTCCCGCGGATCTCCTTTAAGTACCCGACATTTCCATGGAAATGGTCTTCCTCGGTCAGGCAGGAAATCGCGTCCACCGATGCGTTGTACTCTTTGATCCGCTCCATGAGATCCATCTTCTGCGGAATGTCTCCAAGACTTGGCGACGCTTTTTTAAATTCTCCGATAATGGAAAGCCCCGGCTTTTTTAACGCTTCATAAAATGAATGCCCATTTCCCCGGTAAGCCGCCGCGAGCCGCTTCATCTCATCTTCCCCGGTCTTTGCTTTCTGTTCCGCAAGCCGTATCTTTTTGTCTGCTACAATATCATCTAATATCATAAAAAAGCTCCTTTTTTCTATACCACGCCATTGATAAAGTTCTCAAGCATCCGCTTTCCATGTTCGGTATAAATGGATTCCGGATGAAATTGTAAGCCGACCACCGGATACTCTTTGTGACGCATTGCCATGATCTCTCCGTCATCTGTCTCTGCCAGGATCCGTAGGCAGTCCGGAAGTCCTTCTTTTTTCACCGCCAGCGAATGATACCGCGCAACCTTGATCGGGCTGTCGATCCCGGTAAACACGCTGTCACCAGTATGGGTGATCTCGGACTGCTTGCCGTGAAAGATCTTTTTGGCATAGCTTACGGTCGCTCCAAATGCTTCCCCGATGCTCTGGTGTCCGAGACAGATGCCAAGGATCGGTATTTTATCATAAAATTCTCTGACCGCATCGATACAGATACCGGCTTCCTTCGGGCTTTTCGGTCCCGGAGAAAGCACGATGCGCTCCGGCGCAAGGACTTTGATCTCTTCTATCGTGATCTTGTCATTGCGCACAACTTTGATATCATCATTAAAGATTCCCATATACTGATACAGGTTATAGGTAAACGAATCGTAATTATCAATCAGCAGTATCATAAGTTCTCCTCCTCGATCAGTGTCTTTGCCAGTGCCATGACCTTGTTGCAGCATTCATTGTATTCGCTCTCCGGTACCGAGTCCGCTACGATCCCGGCCCCCGCCTGCAGATACACCTTATCCTGTTTCTTTATCATGGTACGGATCGTAATACAAAAATCCATATCCCCGGAAAAATCGATGTATCCGGTCGCTCCTCCGTACAATCCGCGTCTGACGCTTTCGAGCTCATCGATGATCTCCATCGCGCGGATCTTCGGCGCCCCGCTTAAGGTTCCCGCCGGAAGGAAAGATGCCACCAGATTAAGCGGATGATATTCGCCTTTTTTCTGTCCCTCCACCTGGGAAACAATGTGCATGACATGTGAGTAATTCTGCACCTGCATGAACTGTGTCACTTTTACCGTTCCAAACTGGGAGATACGGCCCATATCGTTTCGCGCCAGGTCTACCAGCATTACATGCTCTGCCTTTTCCTTTTCATCCGCTAAAAGTTCTTCCTTTAAGCGTTCATCCTCCGCTTTGTCTTTTCCACGCTTTCTCGTTCCCGCGATCGGACAGGTATAAATGTGGTTCTCCTTCTGTTTGACTAACATTTCCGGTGAACTTCCGATCACTTCAAATTCCCCGAAATTAAAATAGTAAAGATACGGAGAAGGATTTAACACGCGGAGTTCTTTGTAAAGCGCGAATCCGTCCTGCTTTGTCTCCACTGTCCAGCGCTGGGAAAGCACCGTCTGAAAAATATGGCCTTCTTTTATGTATTCCTTGATCTTATTGACCTTTGCGCTGTATTCCTCCAGGGTATCGGACTGCTTTACGATCACGCCGTCGCGTCTGTAATCCTCTTTTTCCTCCACACGTTTTTCGCGCGCCTTTTTTATCATTTCATCGGCTTTTTCCAGTGCCTGCTTTTTTCCTTCCTCACTGTCTTCCGCAAGGACGATACCGGTCAGTGTCTCCGCAACATGATCGACCATCACAAACTCTGTCATCAGCATCATCTGAATTGTCTCAATGCCGATCTCATCCGGATTGTCGTCCGGCAGCTTCTCACTGTACCGTACAAAATCATAACCGATATTTCCGACTAATCCGCCGGAAAATGCGGAATCTCTGTTCTCTTTTACGATATCGAACTCATCGTAATACTCTTTTAACCGTTCTAACGGATTTCCTTCGCGTACTTCCTTCGTGCCGTCTGCCCGCTCGATCACGAGTGCGTTTCCCTTTGAGGAAATGATCTCTTTTGGATCCGCTCCAAAAAATGTATAGCGGTCATAGTTTTTATCATAACTTTCCAACAGGAATCCTTTTTTCTTTCCAACCAGATTTTCATACATCCCGGTCGCCGTTTCATTTACAATGCTGACTGTCTTTCGGTAAACCCTTAACCTTCTTTTCATACTTTATCCTCCTTTAAACAAGAAAATCCCTGACCTGAAGCTCTTTACTCCAAGTCAGGGACGAATTGTTCCGTGGTGCCACCCTCATTCATGATACACAGATATCTTTCCATGTTATGAAAAATAAAAAACGCATATCTCCGAATCGGAAAATACGCGCCACCTATCTGCTTCTCATCTCATTGATACAGAATCACTCTATATCTTACCCCTGTAACGTGGGGAAACGGCATCCGCTACTTTTGTTTCACTTCGCATCTCACAAATCCATTCCCGTTAAGCATAAAACCTGCAATGAACTATCTTACTGCCTCGCACCATCCGGCAGCTCTCTGAAAGAATCGTACACGGTACTACTTTTGCTCTTTGACTTTATCTCTTTAAACTATTAACAGGCTACCACAAAGAAGAATGTCTGTCAATCCATTTTTTCATTTTTTTATTTTTTTCGGTTCCATGCGATAAAAAGAAAGACTGCGACCAGAAGTAAGACCGCGATCCCCGCCAGTCCCGCACCGGAAACCCGGCCCGTTTCATCCGTGACCACCATTCCTGCCGTATCCTCTGACCAGTAAGGAAACTCTGTATCCTCAAACAGTTCTTCTTTTTTTGTCTGTCTGTCCGGTCTCCGGCAGCTTCGCGTGCGCATAAAGATAATCCGCCATCGTATCCGAAGCCAGTTTCAGTGAAACTTCATCTTCCGACGCATCCAGTTCAAATGCTGTGAGCAGTTCCTGCGTAAGCCAGTGTGTCCGGTAACCGCTAAAAACCGCCTGCTCCAGCTCTTCTTTGCTGTCCGCGAAAAAACGGTCCGCAACGAACTGCCCCAGATGTTCCTCTGCCGAATCGGTATCTTTTCCATAATATGTGAGAAGCGTTTCCGAGAGCGTGTTCCTCTGATATGTTTTTCGCATATTTGCCGCATCGATGTCCGCATAGAAATCCGCCTCATTCCAGTAACTGTCCGCAGACAGAAACCGCGCTGCCGCGTCTTCCTTTTCCGTGATCCCGTTATTTTTTAATTCCCAGGCAAACTCCGTCAGATCTCCGATCCAGCCGCCGGCATCATCCCCCACATAGAGGGATGCCGCCATATGCAAAAAGTCCACCTCATAGCCCGCCGGCACCGAAAGCGTTTCCACTTCTTTTAAGGACGAGAGACCTGCGTCCTGCTCTTTTACATAGCGCTCAAAATCCGCGTCTTTCCGGATCCCGACTTTTTCCCAGAGTCCGCCGCTGTAACGGTCCGAAAACAGATAACAGGAGGCAAGTGCTTTCGCATCTGCCCCTTGTGTATTTCCTGCATAGTTTTCCGCAAACTGCTCAAGCTCCGCAAGTTTTTCCATGGTATCGTCAAAGGACACCTGACTCATCCTGTTCCTCCATAAAATTCATTCGTGACGCGAAATCCGGGAAATAACGGGCCACGCTGTTATATCC
>ERZ1034844.601-NODE-601-length-19348-cov-17.648733_pt1 | contig 19348 bp, 21 predicted proteins | sample MGYA00520594_ERZ1034844 | MGnify/ENA primary metagenome ERZ1034844 (study PRJEB33766, sample SAMN09781733) | gut metagenome | biome: gut microbiome | host: Homo sapiens | place: Madagascar | study: EMG produced TPA metagenomics assembly of the PRJNA485056 data... | reverse complement strand
TACAGCTGCCAGAAGGCATTCTGTCCGTTCCGGGAGTCCGTCACTTTGCAAAAATATATTTCACTAACTTGCCAGTTCCGGTAGTTCCGGCAACATTTAGTTATGGAACTCTTTTCTGCGGAGCGCAAATCCACCGAACAGGCATACCGCAGCGGCACTCAGAAGCCAGAACAATACAGAACTGTCACCTGTCTTAGGAACATTATCGTATGCGGAAGACGATGCAGTTGCATTGGACGTGGGCTGGGTAGCCTGGGTGGGAGCAGCGGTCTGGGTGGGCTGTTCGGGCTGACTGGTAACGACAGCGGCAGGGGCAGTCTTGCTGTAATATGCAGTATCTGTTCTCACAGAACCATCCTCGATCGCAAGCTTTCCGGCAGCAAAATTATAATAGTCAAAATAAGTGCTCTGATCACGGTCATCCTTTGCAATCAGATGATTTACTGTACCTGCACAGTTGATATAAGCGTGCAGATTGTTCAGGGAATCTCCGCCCATGCCGATCATTTCCAGGGTGGTTACGTTACTGTTGAAGTTTGCCTTGGCGTTTCCGTATACATAAGCATGAGCAACATCGCCGTTGATTGCTGCAACGGTGTCGGGAAGAACATAGACACTGTCATAGCCATTGGCATGAACCACGTCGGTCTCGCTGTTAGAGGACTTGATGGTCAGATTACCGAGGCGGACAGACAACTTCAAAGGCTGGGAATTGCCATTGCCGTCAAGATTCTCGACTACGACATAATCGCCATCTTTGATCTGCTGATGAAGATAGAACAGTTCACGATCCTGTGAAGAGTCAGACCAGGTAGAGGCCTGCTTGAAACGCCATTCCCCGTCTTTGTAATTGACGACATAAGTGGCGGGTTCCGCAGCCTTTACCGTAGTGCTTCCTACGCCGGGTAATGCAAAGCATACCGCAGCCAAAGCGAACAATGCTACTAATTTTTTGAGTCTTTTCATAAAAAACCTCCTGTTAGTGGGGCAGTTATTCCTGTAGGGGAAGATAGTAATCGCCGGGCGCCACTTCTTTGGCAACCACTACAAATCTGCCCTGCTCGACATGGTATACACAGGTAGACAGGGTCAGGAAATGATCCCCGAATTCTGCCGTGACACCGGTGTCGTACTGAGATAACTGCTTGATATTGTTATAAAAGTCATCAAATTCTTCCCGGGTATCTGCCTGGAAAAATTTGTAGAACTTAAATACCTGATCTGTTTTCCGATAGACCTGGGAGCGGAATACCGCAATGACTTCATAATTGCGCCGGCACTCTCTGGTGTACAGAATAATATTTTTGTGATTTTCGTAATAATCAGGATCCTCATAGTCTGTCAGGTTGCCAAACATGGCGCCGGATTTCATGTTATGCCCGTGAATGATGAGGTTCGTGGTGAGCGGATCCAGACAACTGTCGGTATCCAAGAGCAGACAGCCGTTTTTATTCTCGCTGCCGTCAAAAGCGCGATACAGGTAATAGGTCTCATCCTCAGGAGTCCACATCACGGGATAATCAATCCCGGTTCCCGGAATCTGCAGCCAGGCGGCCATGTCTTTGTTGGCAAGAAAACTGTCAGCGTAAGGATTGTCAATACGTGTAACTTCTTCCGTTGCGGCTGTGGTCTCTTCTGCTTTTGCACCGCTTTCGGAAACGGGAGCAGATACAGAAGGCTCTATGGGGGCGGACGAAGCTGGTTCGGTGACAGAGGTCTCTTCCTGCGTCGGACGTAATGCCTCCAGCGACTCTTCCATGTGCCGATCCTCCAGACGACCTCTTACAAATAGAATTACCGCTGCCAGAATACAAACTCCCGCGAAAACAAATAAAAGAAAGGAAATCATTTTTTTATTGCGTTTCATGTTCCTATTATACGCTGAACCGGTAATAGGATGCAAGCGTTTCAAGCAAAAGGTTTTCTTAATTTTCGGAAGATATTTCCGGCTGAAAAAGCATATAGAATAAGAAAGACCACGGAGAATGCAAAATGGAACAGAAAATATTGCGGGTGGTGATGGCTTGTCTGCTTCTGATCGCAATGGCCGTTGTCGGAAGGCAGACTGCGGCTTATGTAAAAACGGTGCATGCGGTAAACGCGCTGTTTACGGTTGTAGAAAACAAAAAAATGGAGGAAGTGTGCGTGGTCATTGATGCCGGACACGGCGGAGATGATCCCGGAAAAATCGGAATCAACGGGGCGAAAGAAAAGGATATCAATCTGTCTATTACCGAAAAACTTAAGAATTATCTGGAGGCAGACGGAATCCGGGTGGTGTTGACCAGAGATACCCAAGACGGTCTGTATGATGCAGATGCGTCCAACAAAAAGGTGCAGGACATGAAGCGCAGGATCGAAAAAATAGAAAAAGCGGATCCGGTTCTCACTGTAAGCATTCATCAGAACAGCTATCCGGAAGAATATGTGCATGGTGCCCAGGTTTTCTATTATGCAGGAAGCGGATCGGGGGAAGCACTGGCGACGTTTCTCCAGAACCAATTAAGAAAAACTCTGGATCCGGACAACAACAGGCAGATCAAACCCAATGACAGCTATTATCTGCTCAAAAAGACCAAAGGAACCATTGTCATTGTGGAATGTGGATTTTTGTCGAATGGCGGGGAAGCGGAGAAACTGTGCGAAGACGCGTATCAGGACAGGGTGGCATGGGCAATCCATAAAGGTATTTTGCAATATTTATATCATCAGGAAACAGGAAAATCAAAATAACGGCAGGAGTTGTATACAAACTTCTGATATGATAAAATAAAGCTTGTTATATTACTTTATAACAGTAAATAATAGGAAAACGGATGGGAAGAGATAGGAAACATGAGTCGATTTGCAAAAATACGGGATTATCTGCTGGCAGCGATTGTGACATTTGCGCTGCAATGTACGTTTGAAATTTGTCTGGGCGGTTACGTGGATTCAAATCTGGTCAACGGACTGAATAAATTATACGGGGCGTTTACGGTTCTGAATTATATGGATCTGCTGGTGTTTGCGGCAGTGCTTTTTCTGCTTCGGGAGGTTCATAAAAAAGAGACGAAAATAGATGTGGCAACGCTGGTTCTTTCTGTGGCGCTGTCTTTTCTGCTGATCGTATGTATCAGTTTTAAAAAGTATAATGCTGCCTGTTTCCTGTGGGATAATTCGTTTCAGATCCTGCTGTCTTGTTTTTGTATTACAGGCTTTGCCATTGTATGTTATCTGGTACTGAGACAGTTCTTTTTCGGGCTGGAGCAGGTGCGGCTGAGCAGTCAACAGGCATCCGGTTCCCTGCAGCTTATCGGCTTCTGCGTGATTGCAGTTATCTGGCTGGCATGGATTTTGTTAAATTATCCGGGGACGACAAGCGGTGACGGACTTGTGCAGCTGAAACAGTTCCTGGGGGATCAGGACTGGGGAGCGGCACATCCGCCCTTTTCTTCTGCAATCATGGGCATCTGTTTCGTGACCGGAAGAGCACTTGCCGATGCTAATTTCGGCTTCTTCTTATACTGTCTGCTGCAGACAGTAGTGGGAGCATACGCATTTTCCCTGAGTATGAGGAAATTACAGGAACTGGGAATCTCTTCTGAATGGTGTCTGCTGGGAATTCTGTATTTTGCACTGACTCCTTTTTGGGGAACGTATGCGCAGTGGTTTGAAAAAGATCTCTTATATGCGGAAATTACGGTGCTGCAGGCGATTTATCTGATGTCAGTCGTCAAAAAGCAGAAATGCGAAGGAAAGGATGCCGTGCTGTTGGCGCTTTTCAGTATCTTGTCAGCATTACTTCGCAATAACGGAATTTATGCGATTGTTCCGACACTGCTTTTGCTTGCGATTTATTTAAAAAAGAAACAGCGCATCAGGGTGTTACTGATCCTGCTTGCGACATTCCTGGCCTATGAGGGTGTCACGATACTGGTCTACGGAGGCCTGCTGGGAGTCGGCAGACCGGCTGCTTCGGAAGGTATGAGCGTACCGTTCCAGCAGACTGCGAGGTATGTCTGTGAGTACGAACAGGAAGTAACAGAGCAGGAAAGAAAAGTAATCGATGATGCATTGAATTTTGAGGGAATGAAAAATTATGAGCCGACAATCTCAGATCCGATCAAGATATTGTATCGCGGTGGAGATCTGACGGAATATATGAAGATCTGGTTACAGATGTTTTTCAAGCACCCGGGATGCTATGTGGCGGCATTTATCAATAAGGGATATGGTTACCTGGCTCCGGTGGAACAGAACATCGAGGCCTGGGTCCAGTTGGAATATCCGGAATATGCACAGGAGCTGGGAATCCAGCATGTATTTCCGATACAGACCTCGGAATTCCTGCTGCAGATCTGGCTGCTGAGTATGCGGCTTCCGTTGGTGAAATATTTGTGTACACCGGGACTTTATACCTGGATTTTGCTGATCCTTACATTTTTCTTGTGGAAAAAGAAAAAATACGCCGCAATCATTTTGATGATCCCCAGTTTTGTAAATGTGTTGGTATGTCTGGCTTCGCCTATGGCAAATGCAATCCGCTATGAATTGCCAACGGTAGCAGTGATACCGTTATTGCTCGGCTGGACAGTTTATTCCCTGCATGCAACATCACAGGAGATGTAACGCGGAAGCATCTTTCCATTTTAGCAGGGATATGCTATACTATATCCAAATGCGTTGATTGTTTTTCGCATTTGCAGAAGGAGTCACAGAAGGAATAAATATGGATACTGAGATTATAAAAATTCATCCGGGGGAAGGTGTTGTCAGCGAAGAAGATGACAGAAAGCTTCAGGCAGCGGGTGAAATCCTCAAAAAGGGAGGGCTGGTGGCGTTCCCCACTGAGACGGTATACGGACTGGGTGGCGATGCCCTGAATCCCACGTCTTCCCGGAAAATATATGCTGCGAAGGGCAGACCGTCGGACAATCCGCTGATTGTCCACATTTTCCGGTTTGAAGATATCTATAAGATTACCCGGGAAGTGCCGGAAGCAGCGCGCAAGATTGCCGATGCATTCTGGCCGGGACCCTTGACCATGATTCTGCCGAAATCCGACGCGGTGCCTTATGAGACGACCGGTGGACTTGATACCGTGGCGATCCGCATGCCGTCACATCAAGCGGCACAGAAGCTGATCGAATACAGCGGCGGATACATTGCAGCGCCCAGTGCCAATACTTCGGGCAAACCCAGCCCTACCCTGGCAAAATATGTCGAGGAAGACATGATGGGACGGATCGATGCCATTATTGACGGCGGAGAGGTCGGCATCGGACTGGAGTCCACGATCATTGATCTGACGGTGACACCGCCGCAGATCCTGCGACCGGGATATATTACGCAGGAAAAGTTAAGTGCTGTATTGGGCACGGTAGATACGGATACGACCATTCTTCGTGCAGACAGCGGACAGGCGCCCAAGGCTCCCGGGATGAAATACAGACATTATGCACCGAAGGGAGAACTTACCATTGTAGAGGGAGAACCTGAGCAGGTAAGAGCATATATGAACCGTGCGGCAGAGGCAGATCATGCTGCCGGAGAGAAGACGGGGATCATCGGTACAGAAGAGATGCTGTCCGGGTATACGGCAGACGTGGTAAAAAGCGTCGGCAGCCGCAAGGACGAAGACAGTATTGCCAGACACCTGTACACGATCCTGCGGGAATTTGATGATGAAGGTGTGACGAAGATTTACTCGGAAGGATTTTCCACGGAAGGCTTCGGACAGGCAATCATGAACCGACTGCTGAAAGCAGCGGGACACAAAGTGGTAAAGCTCTGAACTGTTTTCGGACAGACAATACACGCAGACAGCATGGACTGAGGATTGTCCGGTGACTGCATTTAACAGTAAACATAATAAGGAGAACAAAAATGATAGCAATTGCAAGTGATCATGGAGGATATGATCTGAAGGAAAGTGTAAAGAAGTATTTGGAAGAAAAGAATGTCCCGTATCAGGATTTTGGATGTGACAGCAAGGCAAGCTGCGATTATCCGGTATTCGGACATGCTGCAGCAAAAGCAGTGGCAGACGGTACCTGCGAAAAAGGCATCGTGATCTGCACCACCGGTATCGGTATCAGCATTTCTGCAAATAAGGTAAAAGGCATCCGCTGCGCACTGTGTGCAGATCCTTTGTCCGCAAAAATGACCAGACTGCACAATGATGCAAACATGCTGGCAATGGGAGCCGGTATTGTAGGTGAGAACCTGGCACTGGAGATCGTGGAGACGTTCTTAAACACTCCTTTTTCCGGCGAAGCAAGACACAGCCGCAGAATCAATCTGATTGAGGAAGTATAAGAAATATACATTAACATATACCAAAACACAGGAGGACAACAATATGTCAAAAGTAGTAGTTATGGAGCACCCTTTAATTGAGCAGAAAATCGGTATTATCCGCAGAAAAGAGACAGGTACTAAGGATTTCAGACAGAATATCAGTGAGATCGCAATGTTAATCGGCTACGAAGCAACTAAGGATCTGGCACTGGAAGAAGTAGAAATCGAGACACCGATCTGCAAGACTACCGTAAAGCAGTTAAAGGGTAAAAAGCTGGCATTGGTTCCCATCCTGCGTGCAGGCTTAGGCATGGTAGACGGTATGTTATCCCTGATTCCTGCCGCAAAAGTAGGACACATCGGTCTGTATCGTGATCCCGAGACCTTAAAACCTGTAGAATATTATTGCAAGCTGCCTGCAGACTGTGCAGAGCGTGAAGTATTCGTGGTAGATCCCATGCTGGCAACCGGCGGTTCTTCCATTGCAGCGATCCAGTTATTGAAGGACAAGGGCTGCAAGAGTATCCGTCTGCTGTGCATCATCGCAGCACCCGAAGGCGTAAAAGCAATGCAGGAAGCACATCCGGATGTGGATATCTATATCGGAGCACTGGATCAGAAGCTGAATGATCATGGTTATATTGTTCCCGGACTGGGAGATGCGGGAGATCGTATCTTCGGCACCAAATAAAGGAGACACTTATGACTGCCAAACGCAGTGACTATATCAGTTGGGATGAATATTTTATGGGGGTTGCCCACCTGTCGGGAATGCGGTCCAAGGATCCGAACACGCAGGTGGGAGCCTGCATTGTCAGCCCGGATAACAAGATTTTATCTATGGGATACAACGGTTTTCCCAAGGGGTGTTCCGATGATGAGTTCCCCTGGGCAAGGGAAAACGCAGAGGATGAGACGGAGACAAAATATCCTTTCGTGACACACAGTGAGCTGAATGCAATACTGAATTACCGCGGCGGATCATTGGAAGGAACGAAATTGTATGTCTCTCTTTTCCCGTGCAACGAATGTGCCAAGGCCATCATTCAGGCAGGGATTCATACCGTAGTCTATGACAGCGACAAGTACAAGGGAACGCCTTCTAATCGCGCTGCCAGACGAATGTTTGATGCAGCCGGGGTGAAATATGTTCCGTACAGTAAAACAGGACGGACGATACATATAGAAGTGTAAAACAAGAACTTGTGCGGATTCACGAAGGATTGACAGAAGGTGTCAAGAAAAGCACAGAGAGTATAAGGAGTAAAACGGTTGAAGCGCCTACAGAAGACAGCTGTGCTGCTTACGGCAGCCATCCTGGCAGGAGCCATTTCTTCAGAAAACGTCAAAGTAGAAGCTACCAGCAGTACCTGGCAGCAGATCCAGCAGGAACAGCAGGAAAAAAATAACCTGCAGAACCAGCTGAATCAGGAAAATGACAATCTGGAGAACCTGAAGGGAGAGCAGAATTCTCTCAAGGGACAACTGAATAATCTGAACGGTCAATTAACCGAGGTCAGCAATAATCTGGCGGATCTGGAACAGCAGATTGCGGATAAAGAGCAGGAAATTGCCGATACGCAGGCAAGCCTGGAGGAAGCGAAGGCTACGGAAGAATGGCAGTATGAATGTATGGTGATCCGTGTCCGGGATATGTATGAACGGAACGAGACCAGCTACATGAATGCGATTCTCAGTGCCCAGAGCTTTGATAAACTGTTGAATGCCGCAGACTTTTTTGAACGCATTGCCGCCTATGATCAGAAAAAGCTGAAAGAATTCGAAGAGAATCGTCAGCTGATTGAAGAGGAAGAGGCTAGACTGCAGACGGAAAAAGCGGAGTTAGACAGCCTGAAGGTTGCCGCGGAAGCGGAGAAAAGCAAGGTGTCCGGTCTAATCAGCCAGACCTCCAACAGTATCGCCAAATATGCCGGAGATATTTCCGAAGCGGAGCAGAGAGCACTGGCGTATGAAGCGGAGATCAAGAAGAAAGAAGAAAATCTGGAAACGCTCCGGAAAAAGCTGGCAGAAGAGATTGCAATGTCACAACGGGCGGCAAATGCTACCTGGCGCGACATTTCTGATATTTCTTTTGAGGAAGGTGACCGTTATCTGCTGGCTAATCTGATCTATTGCGAGGCGGGCGGTGAACCGTATGACGGTCAGCTGGCAGTGGCAAGCGTCGTGATCAACAGGGTCAGAAGTTCGGTTTATCCGAATACGGTCGTCGGCGTCATCTATCAGAATAAGCAGTTCTCACCGGTAGCCAGCGGACGTCTGGAACTGGCGCTGGCGGCCAATAAGGCAACCAGCCGCTGTTATCAGGCGGCTGATGAGGCGATGTCCGGTGTGACAAATGTAGGAAACTGTGTGTACTTCCGTACGCCTGTGGAGGGATTGACCGGTATCAATATCGGTGGACATGTATTTTACTAAAGCGAAAGTGAAAGTATATGAAAATCAACATTGTGGAGCAAAAGGGTTATTCTAACAGAATCATGGACTGGAAGGTCTTCGTAAGGCAGAATCTGACAGTGGCCAAGGCATCGGAATTTTTCTATGAATTTGTAGGGGAAAATTCATTTCGCCCGATAAGTGAGCTGATCTTGCCGGAAGACGGGGAACTGTTAAAGGAAGCCATACAGGCGCATCCCTTTCAAAAGCTGGAGATTATGACGGTCTTAAGTAACTTAAAAGACAGTGTCAGAAATGTATATATGCGGCTGGAGCAGAGTGAGCAGACAGAGAAAGGGACTTTGCTGTATCAGATCACGATAGCGGATATTCATGATCTGGAAGGGAGAAATATCCGTCTGGAGGAGAACCTGATCAAATACCGTCATTTCATGACTTTGGAAGATGTATATTTCTTTGAATATCTGAGCGAACGGGATTATATCACGGTATATAAATATGTGAACGAGCGTGCTATGGGTCAGTTTGAAGGATCTTTGAATGACCTGATCCGACAGGTCTCACAGGCGCGTGAGGACGGCAATATCGGAAAAGCGGAAGAACGGCTTCGGGCTTTCTGTGCACATCTTCGCAACGGGGAAGATTTTTTCGAAATGGAACTGTTGCAGGGAGAAGACGGTGAACTGTGGAAGGTAAGAGGATCCAAAATCCCGAAGAACCGCAGTATGATGGCAGGGATTATGATCCCTGACAGAAAACGTGAAAAAGAGGCATATTATCTGACCCCGGCAGCCAGAGATGCCGGTACCGGTCTATTGAATAAACGCGCAATGACGGAATACACGATAGAGCAGCTGAACCAGAAAGACGGTCATACGAGATGGCTGGTCATTATTGATATTGATGACTTTAAGCATATCAATGATACATTTGGTCACATTTTCGGAGACCGTGTGATCCGGGGCGCGGCGGAGACGATGCAGGAACTGGTGGGGCAGCGCGGTGCAATCGGAAGATTCGGCGGAGATGAGTATGTAATGCTGCTTGAAAAGGTGGAGACCAGAGAACAGCTGAAGACATTGCTCAAGACAATCGCAAAGGAACTGGCGCTGGCATTTGACCCCAAGACCTGTGTGACAGCTTCCATCGGCGTATCGGAATATCCGGTGGACGGAACAGAGTACGAAGAACTCATGCGCAAAGCGGATAAAGCGCTCTATCTGGCCAAAGAAAAAGGGAAAAACCGCCATATTATCTATGAAGAGAGATTGCATGGAAAGCTGGAAGCGGATGATATGCAGAATATGGCAATGGCCTATGCGGTATCCAAGGAGAAGAAGAGAAAAGTAATTACGGAGATGATTACGCATATCTGTCTCTCCGGCGTGGAAGCGATTGTAAAAAACTCCGAAAAACTACAGCAGATCCGCAGTCTGTTTGATCTGGACGGTATTACGATTTTTGCAGACAGAGGAAATGAGCTTGTCTGCAGAAACGGCAATTATATGGCAGAAGCACCCGACGGTCGCCCGGGATTCGAGGATCCCCAATATCTGTCATTGTTCGGTGAGGATGATATTTTTGTAGAATCCAATATGGTCAAGCTTCGTTCCCAGAGTCCGTCTGCGTATGCCGTGGCCCAGAAACAGGAGATCGGTGCGGCACTGCAGTGCCTGTCACGCAAGGACGGAATCCCGTATGTTATGGTGAATTATGAGATGTTTAACCGTAACCGGAAATGGTCGGATGAGGATATTACACTTCTGACGGTTCTCGGACACTGTATCGGAAATCTGCTGTGTTGCTCCAGATAGCAGAAGAAAAATGTAAAAAATGATACCGGGAGCGAACAGACGAATAAAAAAGAGAGCAGACTGCTTGCACAAATATCGGTAAATGTGCAGGACAATCTGCTCTTTATAATTACAGTCCACTCTTTTCCAAGGGACTCTGCAGTCTGTCAAATTTATCACGGTAGATGATTGTGATCAGATGATTCAGCTGCCGCAAGCAGGCTGCCATCTGTGCCTGGGTGATCAGACCTGTTTCCAGTGCTTCTGCCAATTCGTCCAGGTCTACCACATGCATCCGACCGTCCGGATAGAGAATAATATCTGCCAGAAGATCGGTTACGATCAGCGCATTGTTTTCCGGCTGGAAGGTGTATTCCACAATATCGCAATACCAGTACAGAAGTGAGCCGTCATGGCGATAGAATTTGCTGATCTTAAAGCCGTCTTTGAGGTAATAACAGGAACAGCCATGGGAAAAGGTGGTCTTAGGGTTCAGCGTTTTCCATTTTGTCAGGATATAATCTTCGTTCTGTTCCACGATAATATCATCTTTTAACAAGATGCATTCCTCAGGAATCAGACGTTTCCGGTAGATCTGAAGTTCATTACTCATAGGTATCTCCCTTTCATAGGATTTTTTGTATTCACTTTTGAGAATCACAGCTGCACGTTTTTTAACTCAGGGAAGGTTATCAAAGGCTGCGGCGGAATCGTATGGGAACATAATGTTTTCTCCATCCAGATCATATCGTGCCATTGTCCCTGCTTATAACCGGAAGCATGAAAATGTGCTACTGTCTGATAACCATGCTTTTCGTGAAAAGAAATGCTGGCAGGATTGGGGTAGGTAATGCAGGCGCAGACATTGCAGATATGCTGCTTTGCCAGAGCATTTTCCAAAGATTGGTACAGCAGACTTCCGAGCCCTTTGCTGCGCAGATTTTTGTTTACGTAAATGGATGTCTCTACGGACCAGTCATAGGCAGCACGTCCCTTGAAAGCGGAAGCGTAGGCATAACCGACGGGTTCCCCACAAAGCTCCGCTACCAGGTAGGGGTAACGAGTGAGCGTATGACGGATCCGCTCTGCAAATTCGTCCACAGAAGGAACGATGTATTCAAAAGTAATAGCGGTATTTTCCACATAAGGTGCATAAATGGATACCAACTGTACAGCATCTTCCGGGGTGGCAAGGCGAATCCGGGGAATGGCAGTAAGATTATCCTTGGTGAGGGTCATTACAAAGTCCTTCTTTCGGTCAGTATGTTATCCGATATTATTTATCGTTCTACAGAATTTTAAAATTTCGGGCGACATAAGAAATTGCCCAAAATAGTTATTCAAATCGTACTTCTCAATATGCTGCAAGTCAATCTTTTTTTATGTTTTTCCACAGATTTTCCAGGATTGTCGTATTTGCAATCCACAAACGGGACACTGTAATCAGTTTCGATACAAAACGAGTTTTTTGTAAAATGATTTTATAGTTTTTTTACCATTTTGAGACGGGGATTTTACTAGACAGCGTGTTAAAATTTCGTTATAATGACTATAGGTTTGCCCTGGAAGATGAAAATATTCTCAAAATTGTACAAATCAGGGAAAAAAGGGCAGAAATCAACACAGGGAGGAAACAGTGTCAAGGAAAAAGAAACCTTACGACAGACAGGTGTTCCGGGCAGTTACACTAATCATGCAATTCGGTCTTAACATGTTGGTACCGATCTGTCTGATGTCGGCAGCGGGTATCTGGCTGGACAAACATTTCGGAACAAACTTCTGGATGATTCTTCTTTTCTGTATGGGAGCAGTGGCCGGAGGGCAGAATGTATACCGTATGGCCAGGACGATTTATGAAGACAGCGATGATAAACACATTAAAAAAGATAAATAGAACAGTACTGGAGATGGTGACAGGGATTTTGTTTCTGGGAATCCTGGCACAGATCATAGGTGCGCTTGTTGTTAGTATTGTGGCAGCGGATGAAATTCTGTATGCCAAAAGCCTGTGGTTCGGCATCCTGCTGGCACTGGCAGCCACACTTCACATATACAGATCCCTTGACAGAGCATTGGATCAGCCGGAGAAGACGGCAAGTAAGATGATATTCCGTGCGTATGTTTTACGCTACGTGATGGTGATTTTTTTCCTGGCGGTGATCATGATCACAGAGGTCATGAACCCGTATATTTTTTTCTTTACCTATATCATCAGCCTGAAAGTAACGGCGCTTTTACAGCCGATTACTCATAAATTATGCAACAAAATGTTTCACGAGACGGATCCCGAACCGCATGCGCTGACAGAAGAAAACGCAGAAAACGGTGAAATGCCGGAAACTGCGGGTGAGATGCGTACAGAGGAAAATGCCGGAAGTGAAGCAAAAGAATAAAAGAATAAGGAGGTGAAACAATGGAGCATGGAATTCTGTTATCCGGAGCCGATAATATCGATTTTATGATACATGGCGTGTTTAAGTATTCCTTTTTCGGTCATGAGGTATGGATAACGACCACACACGTGTGTCTGCTGATCATCATGCTGCTTATCATTGGTTTTGCCATTGCCGCCAATCGCTGTATGGCCAAGGCCAGAGAAGTGCCGGAAGGTTTTCAGAATGTGGTGGAACTGATCGTAGAGAAACTCGACGGCATGGTGGATATGCCGATGGGAAAGGCTGCACCGAAGTTTTATAACTATATCGGTACGATTTTTATTTTCATTCTGGTAAGTAATATTTCCGGTCTGCTGGGACTGCGCCCCCCTACCGCAGACTACGGTGTGACATTGCCGTTAGGTGTTCTGACATTTATTCTGATTCATTATAATCAGTTCAAATATCAGAAGCCGAAGGATATCTGGGTGGATATGTGTTCGCCGCTGCCGCCCTGGCTGCCGATCTGGCTGCCGATCAACCTGATCAGTGAGATCGCAGTGCCGATTTCGTTGTCATTGCGTTTGTTCGCGAACGTATTGTCCGGAACGGTAATGATGGCATTGATCTATGGTCTGCTTGGCGTGATCGCAACGGCATGGCCCGCAGCATTGCATGTATACTTTGATCTGTTCTCCGGAGCGATTCAGACCTATGTATTCTGTATGCTGACGATGACTTATATCTCCAATGCAAGAGGAGATGCGTAAAACAACTATACTAAAAAGATTCTGCTAAGAAAGAATCTCAATAATAGGAGGATTTACTATGGATTTCAATGAAAACTTTATCTTAGGTTGTTCCGCAATCGGTGCAGGTCTGGCAGTTATTGCCGGTATCGGACCCGGTGTAGGACAGGGTATCGCAGCAGGACACGCTGCTGCAGCAGTAGGACGTAATCCCGGAGCCAAGTCCGAGATCACTTCTACCATGTTATTGGGACAGGCAGTTGCCGAGACCACCGGTCTGTACGGTCTGTTGATCGCTATGCTGCTGCTGTTCGTAAAGCCTTTACTTCCCTGATTAAACGAAAGGAACGCGGATGAAAATGATACTATTAACAGAAGGCGAGACCATGTCAAGACTGTTTGACCTGGACTGGCAGCTGGTGGCGGATTCCTGCCTGATGATCATTGCCGTCTTCGTATTGTTCCTGGCACTCAGCTATTTCCTGTTCAATCCGGCGAGAAAGTTCCTGAACGATCGTAAAGAGAAGATCAGAGGAGAGCTGGAAGAAGCAAAGGACAATCAGGAAAAAGCAGCAGAACTGAAGGCACAGTATGAGACGAAGCTGAAGGACATCGACAAAGAGGCGGAGGACATCTTAAGTGATGCCAGAAGACGTGCACTCCGGAATGAAGAGCGCATCGTCGCACAGGCGAAGGAAGAGGCAGCCAGAATCCTGGAAAGAGCACAGGAAGAAGCCAGACTGGAAAAACAGAAAATGTCCGACGAGATCAAACAGGAGATCGTATCCGTGGCATCTGTCATGGCAGGGAAGCTGGTTGGTGCATCCATCGATACCGCCAGACAGAACAGCCTGATCGAAGAGACGCTGAAAGAAATGGGTGAGGACACATGGCAAAATTAGTTTCCAAAGTCTATGGAGAAGCCCTTTTCGAAGCGGCAGTCGACCATGGAAATGCGATCCGGCTGATGAATGAGACCGCTCAGCTTGAGAAAATATTGGAAGACAATCCGGAGTTTGACAAGCTGATGAAGCATCCCGGAATCCCCAAACAGGAAAAGCTCACCATGGTGGAGCAGGTCTTCCGTGGCAGAGTCAGTGATGACCTGACAGAGTTTCTGAAGATCGTGGTGACCAAGGAACGTTACGGCTCATTGAAGGCAATCTTTGCTTATTTTACCGAGCTGGTCAGAGAATCTGAAAAGATGGGAACCGCATATGTGGATACGGCAGTGGAGCTGACGGAGGCTCAGAAGCAGGCAGTGAAAAACAAGCTGCTGGCTACGACTTCCTATCAGTCCTTTGATGTATATTACCATGTGGATCCAACACTGATCGGCGGAATGGTGATCCGGGTGGGTGACCGGGTAGTGGACAGCAGTCTCCGGACCAAACTGGAAGATATGAAGAAACAATTATTAAATATTCAGCTGGGATGACCGGCTGAAAGAAAGGTGCGACAGATCCATGAATTTAAGACCAGAAGAAATAAGTTCCGTCATTAAGGAACAAATCGAAAGATATTCTTCCAAACTGGATGTCTCCGATGTCGGAACCGTCATCCAGGTAGCGGATGGTATCGCTCGTGTACATGGACTGGAAAATGCCATGCAGGGTGAGCTGCTACAGTTCCCCGGCGATGTATATGGCATGGTGCTGAATCTGGAAGAAGATAATGTCGGTGTCGTATTGTTGGGCAGTGCCAGCAATATCGAAGAGGGCGATATCGTCAAGACTACCGGACGTGTGGTAGAGGTGCCGGTAGGAGATGCGCTGCTCGGACGCGTAGTGAACTCCTTAGGACAGCCCATCGACGGCAAAGGTCCCGTACAGACAGATAAATTCCGCAAGATTGAGCGTGTGGCAAGTGGTGTTATCACTCGTAAGAGCGTAGACACGCCGCTCCAGACAGGTATCAAGGCAATCGACTCCATGGTTCCCATCGGAAGAGGCCAGCGTGAGCTGATCATCGGTGACCGCCAGACCGGTAAGACGGCGATCGCCATCGATACGATCATCAACCAGAAGGGTCAGAATGTAAAATGTATCTATGTAGCTATCGGTCAGAAAGCATCTACCGTAGCGAATATCGTAAAAACACTGGAGGAGTTCGGCGCCATGGCTTATACCACCGTTGTGGTATCCACGGCAAGTGACCTGGCTCCCCTGCAGTATATTGCTCCTTATTCCGGTTGTGCGATCGGTGAGGAGTGGATGGAGAACGGAGAAGACGTACTGGTAGTATATGATGACTTAAGTAAACATGCTACCGCATACCGTACACTCTCCCTGCTCCTTCGTCGTCCGCCCGGACGTGAAGCATATCCCGGTGACGTATTCTATCTGCATTCCAGACTGTTAGAGCGTGCAGTCCGTATGAGTGACGAATACGGCGGAGGCTCCCTGACGGCACTTCCCATCATCGAGACCCAGGCAGGCGATGTATCTGCATACATCCCTACCAATGTAATTTCCATTACCGACGGTCAGATCTATCTGGAGACAGAAATGTTCAACTCCGGTTTCCGCCCCGCGGTAAATGCAGGTCTGTCTGTATCCCGAGTAGGTGGTGCGGCACAGATCAAGGCGATGAAGAAGATCGCAGCGCCCATCCGTACCGAGCTTGCCCAGTACAGAGAGCTTGCTTCTTTCGCACAGTTCGGTTCCGAACTGGATGCGGATACCAAGGAGAAGCTGGCACAGGGCGAACGGATCAAGGAAGTGCTGAAGCAGCCTCAGTACCAGCCCATGCCGGTACAGTATCAGGTTATCATCATCTATGCGGTAACCAAGAGGTTCCTTTTGGATGTGCCTGTAGAGGATATTACCAGATTTGAGAAGGAGTTCTTTGATTATCTGGATACCGGGCATCCGGAGATCCCTGCAGCGATCGCTGACGAGAAAGTGATCTCCGATGCTACGGAAGAGAAGCTGGTAAAGGCACTGAATGCTTTCAAAGAAGAGTTTCTGAAGTAAGTGTGTCAGCCGTAAGATACGGCAGAATGAGAGGTAACTATGGCATCAATGCGTGATATCAAGCGCCGTAAGACCAGCATTCAGGGCACACAGCAGATCACCAAGGCCATGAAGCTGGTATCTACGGTAAAGCTTCAGAGAGCCAGAGCAGGTGCAGAACGTTCTCAGACGTATTTTGACTGTATGTATGATACCGTAAATAATATCCTGTCCAGGGTAGGCCATCTGGAACATAAGTATCTTGTTCCTGGGGCTTCCCCGAAAAAGGCGGTCATTGTCATCACCTCCAACCGAGGTCTGGCAGGCGGTTACAATTCCAACGTAGCCAAACTGATCACCGGACAGGAGGACTGGAAGACAGAAGATGTGGTAGTCTATGCCATCGGTAATAAGGGTCGTGAGATTCTGGAGAGAAAGGGCTATACCGTAAAAGAGTCCTATCCGGAAGTTATCGAGGAGCCTGCATATGCCGAGGCGATGCTTCTGTCGGACAAGCTGCTGACATCTTTTGCGGCCGGAGAGATCGGTGAGATCTATCTGGCATATACGCATTTTAAGAACACAGTAAGCCATGAACCGAAGCTGTTAAAGCTTCTGCCGGTGGAATATGATGCAGAGGCGGATGTCTCCACGGAGGGGGCAGATGCACTGATGAATTTTGAACCGGAAGATTCGGAAGCACTGGATATGATCATACCGAAATATATATCCAGTCTGATCTATGGCGCACTGATGGAAGCAGCAGCCAGTGAGAACGGTGCCCGTATGCAGGCCATGGATAATGCCACCAGCAATGCGGAGGATATGATCAGTGATCTGTCACTGAAGTACAACCGCGCAAGACAGGGAAGCATTACCCAGGAGCTTACAGAGATCATTGCAGGCGCAGAGGCGCTTTAATTATTGGAACATGCCCTTTAGTGGGCAGGAAAGAGGTAGAAATGGCAGGAGAGAATAAAGGAAGGATCACCCAGGTCATCGGTGCCGTACTGGATGTACGATTCGATGAGGGCAAACTTCCCGAGATCAATGACGCGATCCGCATCCCTACCAGAGATGGAGGAGAACTGGTAGTAGAAGTCTCCCAGCACTTGGGTGATGATACTGTCAGATGTATCGCCATGGGTACTACCGACGGACTGGTAAGAGGAATGGAGGCAATCGCCACAGGAGCTCCGATTTCCGTGCCGGTAGGAGAAAATACCCTGGGCAGAATATTTAATGTACTGGGTCAGCCGATTGATAACAAGCCGGTACCGGAGGGGGTATCTTACGAGCCTATCCACCGTGCTGCACCGACCTTCGCAGAGCAGTCTACGGACACAGAACTGCTGGAGACCGGTATTAAGGTCGTTGACCTGCTCTGCCCTTATCAGAAGGGTGGTAAGATCGGTCTGTTCGGCGGTGCCGGAGTAGGTAAGACCGTACTGATCCAGGAGCTGATCCGTAATATCGCTACCGAGCACGGCGGATATTCCGTATTCACCGGTGTAGGTGAGCGTACCCGTGAGGGTAACGACCTGTATCACGAGATGCAGGAGTCCGGCGTACTGGACAAGACCACCATGGTATTCGGACAGATGAATGAGCCCCCCGGAGCGAGAATGAGAGTCGGTCTGACCGGACTGACCATGGCAGAGTACTTCCGTGACAAGGGTGGTAAGGATGTGCTGCTGTTCATCGACAACATTTTCCGTTTCACCCAGGCAGGAAGTGAGGTATCCGCACTGTTAGGCCGTATGCCTTCCGCAGTAGGATACCAGCCTACCTTACAGACAGAGATGGGTGCGCTGCAGGAGCGAATCACATCCACCAAGAACGGTTCCATTACTTCCGTACAGGCAGTCTATGTGCCTGCGGATGACCTGACAGACCCGGCACCTGCGACCACGTTCGCACATTTGGATGCCACCACGGTTCTGTCCCGTTCTATCGTAGAACTGGGAATTTATCCTGCAGTAGATCCTCTGGAGTCCACATCCCGTATCCTGGATCCCAGAATCGTAGGTAAGGAGCATTATGAGACCGCCCGCGGTGTACAGGAGATTCTGCAGAGATATAAGGAATTACAGGATATTATCGCGATCCTCGGTATGGATGAATTGTCCGAGGAAGACAAGCTGGTAGTATCCCGTGCCCGTAAGATTCAGAGATTCCTGTCCCAGCCGTTCTTCGTGGCAGGACAGTTCACCGGTCTGGAAGGAAAATATGTACCGATCAGCGAGACCATCCGCGGATTCCGTGAGATCCTGGATGGCAAGCATGATGATATTCCGGAGAGCTACTTCCTGAATGCCGGAAGCATCGATGATGTACTGGCAAAGGTTCATGCATAGCATGAGAGGGGAGTTCAGATATGGCAGATAAAGATTTTCAACTTCGTATCATAACCCCGGAAAGAGTATTCTATGAGGGAACTGTGGATATGGTAGAATTCAATACCACGGAAGGACAGATCGGTGTCCTTCCGGGACACATTCCCCTGACGGTGATCGTGAAGCCGGGTATCCTGCATATTACGGAGAAGGACGGAGAGAAGGAGGCAGCACTGCATTCTGGATTCGCCGAGATCCTTCCCGAGGGAGTTATCATTCTGGCAGAGATCATCGAATGGCCCAATGAGATCGATGAGAACCGTGCGGAGGCAGCACTGCACCGTGCGGAAGAGAGACTGCGCAGCAAGACGCCGGAGACGGATATTGCCAGGGCAGAGACGGCATTGCAGAGAGCAATGGCGAGAATTCAGGTGTTGCGATAAT
>ERZ1034844.596-NODE-596-length-19402-cov-4.838476_pt1 | contig 19402 bp, 16 predicted proteins | sample MGYA00520594_ERZ1034844 | MGnify/ENA primary metagenome ERZ1034844 (study PRJEB33766, sample SAMN09781733) | gut metagenome | biome: gut microbiome | host: Homo sapiens | place: Madagascar | study: EMG produced TPA metagenomics assembly of the PRJNA485056 data set... | reverse complement strand
GGTTAGCTCGGCATTGCTTTTCATGGAGCTTCCTTTCGCGTTGGTTTCAGCGAAAGTGTACCCGTTAGGCGGGGTGTCTGTGCCTTGCTGCAGGAAAAATGCGGGAATACGATGCCCGAAAAGCAATTGTCTCCAGGAAATACAGCGGGGATCTTGGAGACGATTTTCGGATTTGGTATTAGTGTTGCGCTTTGGCTCGGCGCGCCAGGGTTCCCGGGAGGCCGTACGCCACGTTGTCCGATATCAGGGAAACGGCTTCATCGAGGGACGTATCGGGGCAGTTGCGAAGTAGGTAAAGATAGGCGTTCAGGATGCCGCCCAGGTAGAACTCGAGCATGATATCGATATTGCGCTCGGAGCCTGCCGGAAGAGCCCCCGCTTCTTTGCGGATGTGGTCTTTGGCTGCTGCTGTCCAATAGGTGAGGTACTGGTCGAGGGGCACATTCTCGGCAACTGTTCGCAGTTGTTCGCGGGTAAAAGGAAATGAAGCTTCGATAGCGACCAGGAAACGCTTGGTGCACGCGGGGGGATCAGCGAAAAAGTCGCGAAAATCAATTCCCTCCAAGCTTGTTTCGGTTTGGGTGCGAATTACGTCTTCGAGCAGATTGTCCACTGATGAATAGTGGGTGTAGAACGTCTTTCGGTCAACGTCGGCTCGCTTGGCAAGTGCAGTGATGGTTATCTTGCTGTAAGCCGTTTCGGCGAGTAGATCGGTAAAGGCTTTTCGTATGGCGCTTCGAGTGCGAATAACGCGTCTATCAGTCTTTTTAGCTTCAATGGCTGCCATGAAAATCCCCAATCATTGCCGATGTGAACCTTATGATACAAGTTCTTGCCCCTTGGGCATTGAGCCCTTCTTTGAAGCTAATATAATCTACAAATGTAGAAAAATCAACGTATGGGATTTAATGAAGAAGAGGGGCAACGATGAAGGCAACCGACCACATCAAGAGGGCGGCTTTCGAAAAAGCCGTAGATTATTTCCTGGCAGATCCTGAACACAACATCGTGAAAATCATGGACCTGATTGATAAAGTGGCGCCAAAGGATCTGTTCGCGTCTCAGCGAGCAGCTTTTCGTGGTGCCATCGACGACCAAAGCAACTGGTACCGCCTGATCATGCATATCATGAATAACACCAACCCTGAAGTGCGCGATGATCTTGTGAAAACGCTCATCATCGACGGTAACTTGATGGCATGGCCGGTGCAGGAAGCTAACCGCGATAAGTATGAATGCAATATTCCGTGGGCTATCCTTCTCGATCCTACCAGTGCCTGCAATCTGCATTGCACGGGTTGCTGGGCGGCAGAATACGGCAACAAACTGAATCTCAGCTTGGAAGAGATCGATTCCATTATCAGGCAGGGCAAAGAGCTGGGCACACATGTGTATATCTACACGGGCGGCGAACCCCTGGTGCGTAAGAAGGACCTCATCAAACTATGCGAGATGCATCCCGATTGCGTGTTCCTCTCGTTTACCAACGGTACGCTTATCGACGAAGCGTTCTGCCAGGAAATGATTCGCGTGAAGAACTTCGTTCCCGCCATTAGCGCCGAAGGTTTCGAAGAGGCAACCGATAGCCGTCGTGGTGCGGGTACGTATGCAAAGGTGCAGAAGGCTATGAAGCTGCTGAAGCGAAACGGACTTCCTTTTGGTGTTTCTTGTTGCTACACCTCGCAGAATGCGGAATCGATCGCTTCGGAGGAGTATTTCGACTACCTCATCGATCAGGGCGCACTGTTCGCGTGGATTTTCTCATTCATGCCAGTGGGCGCTGGATCTACGGCCGATCTTATGGCCAGCCCCGAGCAACGCGAACATCTGTATCGTTTCGTCCGCGAAATGCGTCAGAAGAAGCCTCTGTTCACGCTCGATTTCCAGAACGACGGCGAATTTGTAGGCGGTTGCATTGCTGGCGGGCGCCGTTATCTGCACATTAATGCGGCGGGCGATGTCGACCCTTGCGTTTTCGCGCATTACTCCAATGCCAACATCCGTGAGGTTTCCCTGCTTGAGGCTTTGCAGTCGCCCATCTTCATGGAGTACTACCGCGAACAGCCTTTCAGCGATAATCTGCTCCGTCCGTGTCCTATCTTGGAAAATAGCGGCAAGCTAACCGAAATGGTCGAGCGTGCAGGCGCTCATTCCTCCGATCTGCAGGAACAGGAAACTGCTGAAGAGCTGTGCGCGAAGACCAAGGATGCTGCTGCGGCATGGAAACCGGTTTCGGAACGCATTTGGAATGACCCGAACGACCCGTTGTTCGAGAAGCGCCATGATGTCACCCAGGGGATGGCTGCAACCGATATGACGAAATTCGAGCGCCTGGGCCGTACCCGCCACCCAATGGGGCAAGGCAAATAGTCCGTTTGCCCCCATAACCTGTTGGCGTTTTCTGTTGACGGCGTAGCATGGGGCGGGGGGACGGTATAGTACTATCGAAAAGTTGTGAGGAGGCAGCTTTGGCCGCCTCCTGTTTTCCCGAAAGGAAACGATAGATGCAAGAAGAACAGCATTCGTACCTGTTTACGAGCGAATCGGTAACCGAGGGTCATCCCGATAAGATCTGCGACCAGATCTCCGATGCCGTTTTGGATGCCATTCTCGCTAAGGAAACCGAGCTGGCGGCAGAGGGGTATGTTGCTCCAGGTGGAATTCCCGCCGACCCGAAAGAGGTTCGTTGTGCGGTGGAAACCATGGCTACTACTGGTCTTATCATGGTCACCGGCGAGGTGCGCACTCAGGCTTATGTTGATGTGCCGGGAATTGCCCGCGAGGTGCTTCGCGAAATTGGATACGATCGCGCTAAGTACGGTTTCGACTGCGATACCTGCGGTGTCTTGAACACTATTCATGAGCAGTCCCCCGACATTGCACAAGGCGTTGACGAATCATGGGAAACGCAGAACGGTGAAGCCGTTGATCCGTACGACCAAATCGGTGCGGGCGATCAGGGCATGATGTTTGGCTACGCCTGCAACGAGACGAAGACCCTTATGCCTTTGCCCCATTATCTGGCCAGCCGTTTGGCCGAGCGCCTTTCCAAGGTGCGCAAAGATGGCACCATGCCCAATCTGCGCCCCGACGGTAAAACCCAGGTTAGTGTTCGCTATATCGACGGCGTTCCTACTCAGGTTGAAAAGGTGGTTGTATCCACTCAGCACTCCGAGGAAACCGATCCTGCCGAATTGCGCGAAGCGCTTAAGCGTAATGTTATCGATCCCGTGTTTGAAGCCGAGGGAGTAACGGTCGCAGACGATTTGGAACTGTATGTTAACCCTACCGGTCGTTTTGTAGTGGGTGGCCCTATGGGCGATGCGGGTCTTACTGGCCGCAAGATCATCGTCGACACCTATGGCGGTATGGGGCGTCACGGCGGTGGCGCCTTCTCGGGCAAGGACTGCACAAAGGTTGACCGCTCGGGAGCCTATGCTGCTCGTTGGGTTGCCAAGAATGTGGTTGCCGCCGGTTTGGCAACGCGCTGCGAGGTTCAGATTGCCTATGCCATTGGTGTTGCGCGCCCTGTTTCCGTAATGGTCGATACGTTTGGCACGGGCATCGTTCCTGCATCCGACATCGAGGTAGCGGTAAACAAGGTGTTCGACTTGCGTCCTGGTGCCATCATCGACGAGCTTGATTTGCGCCGTCCTATCTATCGCAAAACTGCGGCATACGGCCATTTTGGTCGCGAGCTTCCTGAATTTACCTGGGAAAAGACCGACAAGGCTGAAGAGCTGAAGGCAGCGTGCGGCATCGCGTAAAGCGCCTTCCTCGAATCGAATCAACATCGCGTAAAGCGCTGTCCTCGAATCGAGCCAGCATCGCCCAAAGCGTTATCCCCAAACCGAATCAACGGTTGTAAGCCCCGTTTCGACGGGGCTTTTTTACGCAGTGATGCCGCGAGCATGGGGAAGGACTGCGGCTGCGATTTGTCGTCGGTCATCACGGGCGAGTGGCGCCGCGAGCATGGGGAGGGCCTCCGCAAGCTTGGTCCGGAATCCGATTGCTGGGAGCGATGCTGCGATCATGGGCCCTTCGCAAGCCTGAGTCTGTATCCAATCGGTGGGGGTGATGACGAAAGCGTAGGGAGGAGCCGGTTCTTTCGGGTGGGCGAATCGCCCTTTCCCTATTGGGGGTGGAGGTGGTAAGGCGAGCTGGCCAATTTGAGGCAGGGATGCTCCAATCCTTCCGTCGGCATGGCAAGAAAAGAACATTTTGTACTCTTGCGCAGCCGGAAGGCGGCTTTCTGGCAAGATCTCGCTGAAATGTACCCTCGGACAGCCTATTTTGGCGAGATAGACGCATTTTGTACGCTTTAGGCTGAAAAAACGCTGTCGGAGGGTACATTTCGCGAATATTCTGCCGGAAAGGCCATGTTTTTCTGCCCGAGGGTACAAAATACGCCGATCCGGCCATTCTTTGGCTATCCCGCTCTTTGCATTGAAGGGTATCTGAAAGGCCCTTCCGGGATACGGAAAGAGGCAAGGGGTAGTGGCGATGTAATCCGCCTGTTCTCGTTACCATTTTCCAGCAAAGCAAGAGGGGCCTGCATCTATATTGCTGTAACTATGCAGCTGCAACCATATAGTTGCAACCATATGGCTGCAACTATATAACTGCAGCCATGCAGCTGCACCTCTTCTCTCTGAGCATGCCTCAGCTATTCATAACCCCAGATAAAACAAGGTTATAGCGCATTTTTATAGCGTGCGTTTGGGTATCCCGATAATTGATCCGCAAATAAATCCTACCAATCCCCTTGATATTAAGGGTTATTGCTCTATTCTCTTTAAGCCTAGAAACCTAGTAGGAGAACTAGGAAAGAAAAGGACAGAGGATGAGCGACGCTAACCCTACGCCCGTGTCTGCAAGCCGAAATGCGGACGGGATAAACGAGAAGGAACTCGCCTACGCCATAGCGCAAAGCGAGTACGAGCATGAACATGGCCACCACCATAGCCATGACGGTGCGGATTTTTACGACTACACGCAGGCTGTGCGTGAATACAAGAAAACGTTTGCAAGCAAGCAACAGGTTATCGAGCAGACGCCCGATCCGGCCGTGCGCGATATGATCTTGCGCATGCAGGAGCTCCGTATCGATACGGTATTCGACCGTTTTGATGCCCAGCAGCCGCAATGCTCGTTCGGCATCGCGGGCATATGCTGCAAGAATTGCTTTATGGGCCCCTGCAAGATAACCAAGAAGGCACCGCGTGGCGTATGCGGCGCCGATGCCGATTTGATAGTCGCCCGTAACATGCTGCGTTCCCTTGCCTCGGGTGCTGCAGCGCACGGTGCTCGTGGTCGCGAGAGCATGCTGGCGTTGAAACGTGCGGGTGAAGGCGCGCTGAATCTTCCTATTGAGGGTGAGGCGAAGATCAGGGCCGTCTGCCAAAAGTTCGGCATAGATGTCTCAGGTAAAACCCTTAATCAGCTTGCGGTGGAAGTGGCCGATATTTTGCTGGAGGATCTTTCTCGCACTGCACCCAGTGATCACAGAACCGTTCATGCCTTTGCGCCGCAAGAGCGTTTGGACACCTGGGAAAAGCTGGGCATCTTACCCATCAGCGTCTACCACGAGGTATTCGAAAGCTTGCACAAAACCAGTGTAGGCACTGATGGCGATTGGCGTCACGTTATGCAGCAGTTCCTGCGTACGGGTGTTGCCTTTGCTTGGACTAGCTGCTTGGGTTCTTCCATCGCAATGGATAGCCTGTTCGGTTTGCCGGAACGCCGCAAAACCACCATGAATCTTGGTGCGTTGAAAAAGGGCTGGGTAAACATTGCGGTGCACGGACATTCGCCGCTTATGGTGAGCGAGATCGTGCGTGTGGGACGTTCTGCCGAATACCAGGAAAAGGCGCGTGCCGCAGGAGCGGAGGGCATCCAGTTCTACGGCATCTGCTGCTCGGGACTTTCGGCGATGTATCGCTACGGTGGGGTTATCCCGCTTTCCAACGCGGTTGGCGCTGAGCTGGTGCTGGGTACTGGTGCACTGGATTTGTGGGTGGCCGATGTGCAGGATGTGTTTCCTTCCATCATGGATGTGGCGCGGTGCTTCAAAACCACGGTGGTAACCACCAGCGATTCTGCGCGGTTGCCGGGTGCCGAGCATTACGACTTCGACCATCATCATGCCAATTTGGGCGATATCCACGAGCTTGCCGTGAAAATTGTGGAGCGCGGCATTGAAAGTCACGCCAATCGCCGTGAGGTGCCGGTAGCAATTCCCCAGTATGAGGCTGAGGTCGAAGTGGGCTTTTCCGCTGAATTCGCTCAGCGTCGGTATGGCCTTGATGCGATTGCCGACGCTTTGCGTGAGGGGCGCATCCGCGGCGTCGTCAACCTGGTGGGCTGCAATAATCCCCGTATCGTCTACGAAAAAGCCATTGTCGAGGTTGCCGATTACCTCATCGGGCACGATGTGCTCGTCATGACAAACGGCTGCGCATCGTTCCCCCTTATGAAGCTGGGCTATTGCTCGAATAAGGCTTTGAAGCAGGCAGGGGAAGGTTTGCGTGGCTTTCTGGGTGATGTACCGCCCGTGTGGCAGATGGGCGAATGCCTGGACAATGCTCGCGCCTCGGCGCTGTTCTGTGGGGTTGCTGCCGAATCGGGCCATGCCATCAAAGATTTGCCTTTCGCGTTTGTAAGCCCCGAATGGTCGAATGAAAAGGGCATTTGTGCGGCATTGGCGTTTCGCTTGTTGGGCATGAATTCGTACCACAGCGTGTACGCGCCTACGCAAGGCTCCGAAAGGGTAACTGAATTCATGGAGCATGGCACCAAACCCCTACTTGGTTCCGAGATGGTGGTTGATGTAGATCATCGGGCATTGGCGAAAAGAATCGTCGAAGACATGGATGCGCGCAGGCGCGCACTGGAATGGAAGGTGAACGGGTAAATGAAGCTTGCAAAGGGCACGTTGCGTGCGTTGGTGGCGCTTTTAGCCACGTTGGCGCTCGTGGCGACGGCCGTGTACTACAAGGTCGATGAAGCAGGCATCGGCGCCTCAGAGGAGCAAACCACCATAACCATTGCCTACCTGCCCATAACCCATGCGGTACCACTGTTCAAAGCCGCCGATCAGCTTGAGCAGCAGAATAGTAATGTTCACGTTGAGCTGGTGAAATATGGCGGATGGGCCGAGCTTATGGATGCACTTGACTCCGGACGCGTCGATGGCGCATCGGTGCTTATCGAAATGGCCATGGAAGCGAAGAGCCAGGGGATTCCTCTAGAGCTGTCTCTTCTGGGGCACCGTGATGGCAATGTGATCATCGCAAGCAACGATGTTGCCTCACCTGCGCAGCTGAAAGGCAAGACCATTGCCATTCCGAATGAGCAGTCCTCTCACAACATTTTGGTTCAGCAGCTGCTTAACAAGTACGGCATGAGCGAAAAAGATGTGACGTTGGTCGAAATGGCTCCTGCCGAAATGCCTGCTGGCTTGAAATCGGGGCAGATTGACGGCTATTGCGTGGCGGAACCTTTCGGCGCTAAGGCGGTAGAGACCGGCGTGGGACACGTGCTGGCCACTTCCGACGAGCTGTGGGAGAACTCCATTTGCTGCGGCATCGTGTTCAACACGCAGGCCACCGCCCAGAAACAGGAAGCCCTGAAAACCTTCAAGCAGGCCTACCTTTCTGCAGGCAACTCGCTGACTAAAGACGAAGCGGTGCAGATAGCGGTGAACAACCTGGGTCAGGACGAAGCAACCAGCCAGCAGTCGCTTCAATGGATTTCCTTCAACGATCTGAGCGTGACCGAAGAAGCATACGAAAGGCTTCGTCAGGAAGTTATCGAGTATGGCCTGAACGACAACCCGCCCACGTATGACGAGTTCGTGGCGAAAAACTAAAGGGGAGTGTGTATTGTGAGCAAAGTTCTAAAAGGGGCAGTTTCGTTTGCGGTGCTGCTTGCGATATGGCAAGTGCTGGCAGTTTCAGGCGCGTTTCCCTCGTCCCTGTTCCCGGATCCGGGCTCTGTCGCGGGTGCCTTAGCCGAGCGAGCCGAAAGCGGTCAGTTGCTGTTGGATGTGGGCGCTAGCATGTACCGATTCTTCATTGGGTATGTGGTGGCATGCGTGACGGCGGTTCTGCTGGGGCTGGTAATGGGCTGGTGCACGCGAGCTTGGGAGTTTCTGAACCCAGTGGTGCAGTTTCTGCGGCCTATTTCACCTGTGGCATGGCTTCCGTTCATTGTGTTGTGGCTGGGCATCGGGGATGTCCCCGCTATCGTTGTCATCTTCTTGGCGGCGTTCTTCCCGGTATTGCTCTCCACGGTGGGCGCGGTGCGTCGCATCGATCCTGTGTATCTGAAAGTGTCGAAGAACTTCGGCCTGGGCAGCGCGCAGACTCTATTCAAGATCGTGTTACCTGCAGTGTTCCCCGTTATCGCTAATGCGCTTCACATTGCTTTGGGCACGGCATGGATCTTCTTGGTCGCCGGCGAAATGGCGGGCACGCAATCGGGCTTGGGCTTCCTCATCGTGGATGCGCGCAATAACTTGCGCACAGATGAGCTCTTGGCAGCCATTGTCGCTATCGGTGTTTTGGGCGTGATGCTGGACTGGATCATCAAACAATTCGAGGAAACCGTGAACCGCATATGGGGCACCGGTGCGCAAGGAGCTGAAGAATAAATGGCATATATTGAGGTCAACGATGTGTCGAAGGTGTACCAACGCGAAGGCGAGCCGTTTCATGCGTTGAGCCACGTGTCTCTGAAAATCGAGCGCGGTGAGTTCATCTGCCTTTTGGGTCCTTCGGGCTGCGGAAAAACAACGCTGCTCAATACGCTTGCCGGTTTCGAGCGTCCTGACGAGGGTCAAGTGCTCATCGGAGGGGAAAGGGTTGAGGGCCCGGTTCCCAGCCGCGTTACCATCTTCCAGCATTATGGGCTTTTGCCTTGGCAAACCGTGGAAAAGAACGTGATGCTGGGGCTTCTGGCGAAGAAGATGCCCAAGGAGAAAGCGCATGCTGTTGCGGAAAAGTACATTGACCTGGTGGGACTTGCAGGTTTTGAGCATGTGCGCCCTGCGCAGCTTTCCGGCGGCATGCAACAGCGTGTTTCCATTGCACGCGGGCTGGCGGTGCAGCCCGATGTGCTGTTCATGGATGAGCCGTTTGCTGCGCTCGATGCCATTACCCGCTTGAAAATGCAGGACGATATCCACCGCATTGCCGAAGAAGAAGGGGTAACGGTGGTGTTTGTTACCCATGATATCGAGGAGGCGGTTGCCCTGGCCGATCGGATCGTGGTGTTAACGCCCAACCCCGGCCAGGTGAAGGAAGTGATAAAGGTCGAGCTGGGACCTGATCGCTTGCGGACGGCCGATGATTTCCTTGCGGTGCGCGACTATGTGTTCGATGTGTTCGGCATGAAGCCGAACTGGAACGTCGAGTATGTGATCTAGCTTTTCTGGGCGCTTCTCGGAGCGCCCTATTTGCTTTGGCGCCTGGCGCATTGCTGGAGGTTTGGTTTCGCTTGGGCGGTTTGCTCGGGAAGTTGATTGCTGCCCTTTATACTCTTCAGCATGAAATTTGCCTCTGTGATTCTCGACATACCAACTGCAGCACTCGAAACGCCCTATACCTATGCGGTGCCCGAAACTGCCGAAGAACAGGCGCGGCTAGCGGCTGCGAAGCCCTCTGCCAAGATGCCTGCAAAAAAGGCGATGCAGGCATCGTTTGATGATTTGCTCGCTGAAAATCCAATGCAGACATCGCCCATCCACCTAGCCACCGCAGGCTTGATACAGACGGGTCATGCGGCGGGAGCAAGTGGCTTTGACGTCGAGATGCTCCCTGCCGCCAACGTCTCACGGGAGCTTTCCGAGGGAAAAGTGCCTGAGCCTCGTGTTGCGTCATTGTGCTCGTCTGTTCAGGTCGGTTGCGCGGTGCTGGTCCCCTTTGGTGGGCGCAAAGCTGTGGGCTTTGTGGTTGGCCTGAGCGCAGATGCCCCTAGCGGCCTAGATTTTTCGAAGCTCAAAGCCGTAGAAGAGGTGCTGGGCAAACCCTGTTTCACCGAAATCGGTGCTCAATGTGCGCAATTCTTGGCGGATCGTTATCTTGCGCCGTTTTCTTCTTGCATACGCCTGTTCATGCCACCTGGGGGCGTACCGCGCATGGAGCGCATCAACGGCACCTGGCAGGTGACGCGGCCTATGGTTTCCGAGGTCGATGAGCGTTGGGTGACGCGCACTTCCGAGGCAGATGGGTTCAAGCCGCGTAAGGGCGCCGTCAAGCAGGAGCTTGTGCTTCAGGCACTCAAGCAGGGCGATTTGCGCGTTGCAGAGCTTACGGCTGAATATGGATCGGTCTCCTCCACGCTGAAATCGCTTGAGAAGAAGGGCGTTGTTCGCATTGAGCTTCGCCGGCGCATGCGCGAATACGGTCAAGCAAGCGCTGCTTTTTCCAAACGGGCGGGGGAACGGCCTGTGCTTACCCCTCATCAGGAAGAAGCGCTTGACGCTATAACCTGCGCCTCCGCGAAGCGAGACGGACATGTGGTTCTGGTCGATGGCGTTACTGGATCGGGCAAGACCGAGGTGTACTTGCGCGCTATTGAAAATGAGCTTGAGCAGGGTCGCGGCGCTATTGTCTTGGTGCCTGAGATCTCGCTGACGCCGCAAACGGTTGCGCGCTTTCGTGGTCGCTTCGGCGACACGGTAGCGGTGCTTCATTCCCGCATGTCTCAAGGCGAGCGCTTCGATCAGTGGGATCTTATCCGCGAAGGGCATGCCCGCGTGGTGGTGGGCGCACGTAGCGCGCTGTTCGCCCCTATGGAAGATGTGGGCATCGTTATCATCGACGAAGAGCACGAATCGAGCTACAAGCAGGACCAGGCTCCACGCTATGTAACCCGCGATGTGGCTGAATGGATGGTTCGTTCCCACGGTGCCGTACTGGTGCTTGGTTCTGCGACGCCTTCGCTCGAGGCATTGCATCGCTGTGCGGTGGAGCCTTCGTGGAGCCGTGTTGAGATGCCTGGTCGTGCCAACGGAAAACCGCTGCCCGACATCAAAGTGGTAGACATGGCGCGCGAGTTCGGCGGAGGCAATCGCTCTATGTTCTCTCGCGAGTTACAGAACGTGCTGTTCGAAGTGCTGGACAAAGGTGAGAAAGCCGTTCTTCTGCTGAATCAGCGTGGATTTGCTCAGTTTTTGCTGTGCCGCGACTGTGGGTACGTGCCCGAATGCGACTCCTGTTCAACGTCGCTTACGTACCATGAGCGTGCCGCGAAGTTGGTGTGCCATCATTGCGGCGCCACGCGTCCGGTGCCTGCGGTGTGTCCCGAATGCGGAAGTCCCTACCTAAAGCGTTTCGGTGCCGGAACACAGCGTGTTGAAAGCGAGCTCACATCGCTTGTTGCCGATCGCGAATGCCGCATTATCCGCATGGATGCCGACACCACCGCAAGGAAGGGAGACCATCAGCGCCTGCTGGAACGTTTTGCGGCTCCAGGTGCTGCGATCCTTCTGGGCACGCAGATGATAGCCAAGGGACTCGACTTCGACGACGTTACCCTAGTGGGCGTCATTAACGCCGACACCATGCTTAAGCTTCCCGATTTCCGCAGTTCAGAGCGCACGTTCGATCTAATTGAGCAAGTGGCAGGACGCGCTGGCCGAGCAGAGAAACCAGGGCGGGTTGTGGTGCAAACTTACAGTGCGCACGATGTTGCGATCCGCGCTGCCGCTTCTTACGATCGTGAGCGGTTTTTGACAGAGGAACTGGAGCTGCGCGAGGGATTGGGCTACCCGCCTTACGTTCGCCTTGCCAATGTCTTGGTATGGGGTCGCGACGAAGGCGCTGTGCGATCTGTGGCGAAAGGCCTATATCATGACCTTTCGCAGCTGATACGCGGCAAGGGTGCCGGTTGGCTGGTTTTGCCGCCCACACCATGCGTTCTTGAGCGATTGAAGGGGTCTTGGCGCTACCATGTTGTAGTTAAAGCGCCGCTAAAGGGAAACGTCGCGGAATGCTTCGCCTCTTATTTCCGTGAGCGGAAACCGCAGCATGATGTGCGCGTTTCGATCGATATCGACCCCGTTAACCTTTTGTGATCGGCGTTTTCTGAAGCTGGTTCCGAGGGCTGCGCATCGTATATGCCGGTATGTAAACTTGAGGGTATCTATATAGGGCCATTGGCGTTATAATGGCATGATGTTTTCAACAGGCTCTGACCTGATTTTGTAGAAGCGTGGGAAGGAAACGACGTGGCAAAGGCTTCCTCACAACAGTCTGAATCCAAGGAAAAGACGACGAAGAGTACGGCCAAGAAAGCGCCAGCCAAGAAGGCGGCTCCCAAGAAGGAAACGGCAAAGGCTAAAAGCGCCGCAGCTTCCAAGAAGAAGGCGGTCGAAGCCGAAGCGGCAGAGGCCCATGATCTCGAGGAAGACGACACCGAAAATATTTTGGAGTCCGACGTTGAGCCCACTGATCTGCACGATGACCATCATGATGTCAAGGCCTCTGATCTTACCGATGAAAGCCTGCTTGAAGGCGTGCCCGAAGAAGAGCTGAAGGCAGCTGCCGAAATCACGGTTCCCAAGGTTTCCCATAAGAGCAAGAGCACGCGCAAGCGCAGCACCCGCAAGTCTTCTGCCGATTCCTCCGTCGCCCTGCTTACGGGCGATCCGGTACGCATGTACCTGAAGGAAATCGGTAGGGTTTCCCTGCTTACCGCAGCAGAGGAAATCGACCTTGCTATGAAGATCGAAGCAGGCGTTGCCGCTACCGCCGAATTGGAAAAGGCGGAAGAAGAGGGCATCGAGCTTGAGCGCCGCGAGCGCCGCCGCCTTACCCGCGTAGAGCAGGTGGGCATCGATGCCAAGCAGCAGCTTATCGAAGCGAACCTCCGCTTGGTTGTTTCCATCGCGAAGCGCTACGTTGGCCGCGGCATGCTGTTCCTCGACCTTATCCAGGAAGGTAACCTGGGCCTTATCCGCGCAGTTGAGAAGTTCGATTATACCAAGGGCTTCAAGTTCTCCACATATGCTACATGGTGGATTCGCCAGGCAATCACGCGTGCTATCGCCGACCAGGCTCGTACCATCCGCATCCCGGTTCATATGGTTGAAACCATCAACAAACTCGTTCGCATTCAGCGTCAGCTGCTGCAGTCGTTGGGTCGCGAACCTACTCCTGAAGAAATCGCCGAGGAAATGGGTCTTACCCCCGAGCGTGTTCGCGAAATCCAGAAAATCAGCCAGGAGCCGGTTTCCCTCGAAACCCCTATCGGCGAAGAGGAAGATTCCCAGCTGGGCGACTTCATCGAAGATGATGCAGCTATCGTTCCTCCCGATGCGGCATCCTTCAGCATGCTGCAGGAGCAGCTTTCCAAAACGCTGGAAGGCCTGGCTGAGCGCGAGCGCAAGGTTATCTCCCTGCGCTTCGGCTTGGAAGACGGACATCCTCGCACGCTCGAGGAAGTTGGCCGTGAGTTTGGCGTAACCCGTGAGCGTATTCGCCAGATTGAATCGAAGACGCTTGCCAAACTGCGTCATCCCTCCAGGTCGCAGAAGCTGAAAGATTATCTGGAAGATTAACCTGTTGCGCCGTTCTTTGAGCGGCGCAACGTTTGTGAGGCGTAGGCGTTTCGGTGCGGAAGAGCTCCGTACGGAAACCGCCAAAGGGCGAGGCGTGGCATGGATGCCAGCGTCTCGCCCTTTTCGTTCGACGCAGATCCGATGCCGCAATGCAATTGCATGCTTGGGTTGTCGGAGCCTTTCGGGGTGTCCGTCTTTGCTGTTCGCGCATGCCTCTTCAATTGTTTGATTCGATTGCTATTTATCGCCAGGCGATGCAGTACTATCGAACTCGGATAAAACCTTCAACGCAAGGAGCCCCTTATGGACAACGGACAACTTGAGTTTTTTGCTACGTGCCCTCAGGGGTTTGAGCATATTCTTGCCGACGAATTGAAGCGTCTGCGCGCTCAGAGCGTGCGCCCCCTGAAGGGCGGTGTCGCTTTTTTCGGAACGAAGGTGGAAGGCTACCGTGTGTGCCTGTGGTCGCGCATTGCTTCTCGCGTTCTGCGCGTTATGGGTCGCGTTGAGGCCTATAGCGCCGAAGCGCTCTATGATGGCGTAAAGGCATTGCCTTGGGCAGCGGTGATCGGCGATGGCGCCACTATTGCCGTTACTGCACGTGGTACCAACGATGCTTTGCGCAACACTCAGTTTGCAGGGCTGAAGGTGAAGGATGCCGTATGCGATCGCTTGCGCGAAGCGCGAGGCAAACGCCCCGATGTGCAGCCTCAGCGTCCTGATGTGCCCATTTGGGTATCGATTCATGGTAAGAAGGCAACCGTTTCAATCGACTATGCCGGTGAATCACTTCATCGCAGAGGCTATCGTGTGCCTGGTGAAAATGTTGAAGCTCCTTTGAAGGAAGCTCTTGCCGCTGGCATGCTGGTGTGGGGCGGATGGGATCGCGTGGCGGCTCCCGCCCTGCGTCGCGCCAAAGCGGAACACGCTGGAACCGGTGGCTCGGTGGAGGCACCGGTGTTTGTCGATCCCGCCTGCGGCAGCGGCACGCTGGTTCTTGAAGCGGCTATGATGGCAACCGACCGAGCCCCGGGCCTTTCTCGTGATTATTGGGGCTTCGAGGGTTGTGCCGATTTCGATGCAGATGAATTCGATGATCTTTTGGCAGATGCCGATGAGCGTTTTGAGCGTGGCATGGAAGATGCGCCGCAGCTGTTCGGCTTCGACATCGACTCCCAAGCGGTGGGCATTGCGCGAGGCAACGCGCGGCGTTTGGGCCTTTCGAAGTTGGTCACCTTCGGTTGCGCCGATTGCTCCGACTTGCCCGTCAACTTGCATCAGAATGGCGTTGAGCTCGATCAGCGTGGTTTTATTGCCATCAATCCGCCGTATGGTATGCGCCTTTTAGCTCATGGGCTCGATGGATTCTACGAGCATCTTTCTCAGGGTCTGCGTGAGCTACCCGATTCATGGAGCATGACGGTGATCACCCCCGATGCCGATTTCGATGGTTCGGTGGGCTTTGAGGCGCAACGAACCTTGCCGGTTTACAACGGCGCTATCGAGGCTACGCTTCGCAGCTATCGTTTGGGTCATTCCAGCATCATCGAGGTTCCCTTTGTGACGCTTGAGGGAGCTGAAGTTAAGGTTGCCGTTACTTCTGATCACGCGCTGCAGTTCGCGGCACGTTTGCGCAAAATGGCAAAAGCGCGCCGCAAGTGGGCGCGAAAGAACAAGGTGCACGCATATCGCGTCTACGATGCCGACTTGCCCGATTATGCCGTTGCCGTCGATGTCTTCGAAGAGCAAGGCTCAGGCGATACGAATTTGCTCATAACCGAATATCAAGCGCCGAAAGAGATTGACCCTGCGAAGGCAACGCGTCGGTTCAAGGACGCGTGCGCTGTTGCTCCCGTGCTTTTGGGCGTACCCGAAGAGCGTCTGTTCACGCGCGTGCGCCGTCAGGCGAAAGGTGGATCCCAATATCGTCGTGAAGAGCATATCTCCCATCGCATCATTGTCGAGGAGGGAGGACACCCCTTCGAGCTCGATCTTTCGGGTTATTTGGATACGGGTCTTTTCCTCGACCATCGCATTACGCGCGGTATGGTGGGCGAAATGGCGGCTGATAAGCGCTTCCTTAACCTATTTGCCTATACTGGCACGGCAACGGTTTATGCTGCGGTAGGCGGCGCTGCTTCAACCACCACGGTCGACATGAGCCAGACCTATCTTGACTGGGCGAAGCGCAACATGAAAAATGCGGGCTTTATGGGCCGTCAGCATCGGTTTGTCCGCGCGGACGTTCTTTCCTGGATTGAACAGGCTGCCGAAGAAGAAGCCGGTTGCTACGATTTGGTATTTCTTGATCCGCCCACGTTCTCCAACTCGAAAACCATGGGCGAGCGCACCTGGGATATTCAGCGTGATCACGCTGAGCTATTGCGCTTGGTGCGTCGTCTTCTTGCTCCTGGCGGCACCATTGTGTTCTCCGGAAACCTGCGTTCGTTCAAGCTTGATGAAGTGAAAGTGCGTGCTTGCGGGTTGAGCATCGAAAATGTCACCGCAAAAACTATCCCTGAAGATTTTTCGCGCAATCCACGCATCCATTTTTGCTACCTGCTTACCGATTTGCGTGGGTAGGAGCTTCCTCGCATGATGGAAAAGATCAGGGCTTTCCTTTCAAAGGAGGCGGTGCTAGTCGTTGCGGCTTTGGCGGCTGTGACGTCATGCGCACTGGTTCCTTTTGACGAAGGCTATGCTTCGTACGTCGATTGGCGCACGCTGGCTTTGCTGTTTTGCCTGATGGCGGTTGTAACGGGCTTGCGTTTCATGGGTGTGATGCGCCTGCTTGGCAGCTGGGCTGTGTCGCGGGCGTCTTCTGTGCGCGCCTTGGCATTCGCATTGGTTGCGCTAACCTTCGTCAGCTCCATGGCGGTAACCAATGACGTGGCCCTTATCACCTTTGTCCCTCTTGCCCTTGTCGTGCTCGCCGAGGCGGGGGAGAGTCGCTTTACGGCTTCCGTGGTGGTTCTCATGACGGTGTCGGCGAATTTGGGTAGCATGCTGTTACCCGTTGGGAATCCGCAGAACCTCTTCCTCTATCGCGTATCGGGCATGGACTTTTTTCAGTTCGCGTTGATCATGGTGCCCGTTGTTGCTCTGTCTGCAGTTATGCTGGTTGCGGCGGTGCTGATTGTGTTTCGTGGCAATGCAGAAGGGCTTTCTAATCGCACGTCTCGCAAAGCCCTCCCCAAGCCCACTGGGCGTCAAGGGTTTATGCTTGTCTCATATCTGCTTTTGTTTGTTTTGAGCGTTATGGCGGTAGTGGGTTTTATTGACGCTTTTGCCGTTGCCATCCTCGTTGCCTTTGTACTGCTCTTCCTTGATAGGCGTTCGTTGGCGAAGGTCGATTATGGTCTTTTGCTCACTTTCGTGGCTCTCTTTGTATTTGTGGGCAACATGGCTCGCGTTCCTGCGGTGCACGAAGCGCTTTCAGCCCTGGTGGGCATCGCGCCGTTTTGTGCGGCAGTGGGATCAAGTCAGGTGATAAGCAACGTGCCTGCCGCCGTTTTGCTGTCTGGTTTCACCAACGACTGGACCGCCCTTATAGTGGGAACGAATCTCGGCGGGCTGGGAACGCCTATTGCTTCTATGGCCAGCCTTATCTCGCTGAAGATTGCCACCGCTTCGGGCTTGGTGGGCAAGCGTCATTACTTGGCGGTGTTCACGGTTTGGAATGTGGCGTTTCTTGCCGCGCTATGCGGGGCAAACATGCTGTTTGGATGGGCTTAGCGCCTATTGGAGCGCCTAATGGTTGGCGCGGCCGCCAGGCTGCTAGTTCGCGCCTCTTTCTCCGCGGAGCAAAGCATCTACCAGATCGTTATCTTCCTTGCTGGGCGACCCCAATGGCAACCCGCACGCCTCAAAGAAGTGGCTGCCCGCAAATTGGCGGGCGCGGAATGATCCATGCACGCCGTCGTCGAGGTAGCGAATGCGGCTGCGACAGTCGGTGGTGCCGCAGAAGAGCATGCCGTGCTTTTCAATGTAACGTGCGTACGTTTCTGTTTCCGACCACAACATAACGCCTGCCATGTTTTCGAGCTCATAAGCAACGGCATAGTTGGTCCAGCTGATATCTCGCTGCCGCACGTAGCGATCGAGGAGCGATGCCATGCGGGTTACGCGGCGCAGCGTTTCAGTGGCGCCGATGAAGAGCGCATTGCTGGGCACTTCTATTCCGAGTGCCGATATTTTGCTCAGTGCCTCTTCTTGCGTGCGGTGGTCGAGCATGACGCCTGGCACCGTGAGTTTCATGGATTCATCGGGGAACAGCTCTATAGCCGAATGGCTAGAGCTGCCGGGGATTCCTTTCGATGTGCGGAATATCAGGGAGTCGTGCGCATGCTGGACATGGCAGCTCATGCCTTGTTGGGCAAAGGCGGATCGCATGGCAATCACATGGCTTTCCTGGGCAGCCCTGGAGGGCGTGTCAGCGGCGCGGCGTCCCATTCGGTACAGATACAGGCTGAACAACGGGAGCGGGGCTTCGGAAGGGCTTATACCCTGTGGAGTGCGCAGCGAATCGGCGGGGTACCACACGGTACGCTGACAGTATTCGCGTATCTCTTGCTTTCGCTTGGTTGCCTTGCTGTAAAGTTCCACTAACGCCGACCCTAACGCAGGCCCCGAGGTGGATCCTTCGCGTATCTCAACAATGCCATCGGCGACATAGGGAGGGAAATCTCCTTCGTGAACCTGAACCACTACGGCGCCCTGGCTGGGGTTTGCTGGATCGGGAATAAAACGTGCATCGAACCGTGGGGTAGGGGAAACATGGTGGCGACAGAGCTCGCCGAATATCTGGGAGAAATCAGCCGATAGCTTCGGAACGGGGCACACTGCTTTGTCCCCATCGGCAATGCCGATTACAAGCCATCCGCCATGGGAATTGGCGAACGAGGCGATAATTTTAGGTATCTTGGTGCGCACGTTGTCGTTCCACGTGCGTTTGAATTCAAGCGCGAATCCTTCTTCGAGATCCTTTAATTGTGCGAGGTCGGCATAAGTCACTTCATCAAGGCTCTTGGGTCTGCCCTGCTCGTTGCGAAATGGACTGTACATGGTAACCCCCTCATTTCCCATGAGACCATAATAGCGTGTCGGGACCTCTTCTTATTCTCCCGAATAAGTGTTCTTGTTTTGCGGTAGGGTTTCTTTTTCCGATCGCCGCTTTGCAGCGTATTCCTCTTCTATCTGCTTGGCGAACTCATCCATCTTCGATTCGCCTTCGCTCTTTATGCCGAACAGGGTGCGCCCGCTTGAAACGCGGGGCTTCACGTCGCCGGCAAGTTCGGTGGCCAGTGCTTGCTGGATGCGCTCCCAGCGCTTTTGGAACTCGTTGTCCATGATTGCGCCCTATGCCAGCGTCTGCTTCAGGTGTTCAAGTAAAGCGATGCATCCTGCGTCCACGTCGTTGAAAGTCACCTCGAAATCGCCCGTGTACCAGGGGTCGGCAACGTCGCGGTTGGCGCCCGTCCAGTCCAAAAGCAGGCTCAGCTTGCCTTCGGGGTCGTTTTTGAACAGACGGCGCATGTCGCGCATGTTGTAGGCGTCCATGCCAACAAGGTAGTCGAAGCGCTCGTAGTCTTCCTTGGTTGCCAGGCGTGCCGCGCGCGGTTCGTAGGGTACGCCGTAGCGGTCCAGCACGCCCTTCGTGCCATAGTGTGTGTCGCTGCCCAACTCGTCGCGATGCATGGCGGCCGATTCAACGTACACGGCACCTTCAAGCCCGGGATATAGGCATAAAAGTGTGTAAAGATTTGCCATCTTCTCCCAGCTAATACCCTATAAACCACATCCTGAAGTCATTACCTTTCGAGTTGGCTATAGGCAAGA
>ERZ1034844.595-NODE-595-length-19423-cov-6.585244_pt1 | contig 19423 bp, 32 predicted proteins | sample MGYA00520594_ERZ1034844 | MGnify/ENA primary metagenome ERZ1034844 (study PRJEB33766, sample SAMN09781733) | gut metagenome | biome: gut microbiome | host: Homo sapiens | place: Madagascar | study: EMG produced TPA metagenomics assembly of the PRJNA485056 data set... | reverse complement strand
CCTTCTTACGTTTAATGTTCTCATACTCCAGAACAACATTATCGCCGTTCATAGAATAAGGAATACCCATCAGTTGATATGTGCCAGAATCGGTTACAATAACTTCGCTGCCCTGAATATCAGTGAGCCAATATTTAGGGATCATGCAGTCATTGTCCTAACGAGAAGGAACCTGAACCTTAAGCAACGCATTATAAATTTCATCACGAAGCTGATTAGCGGTCAAAGTAAATTCGCTGGACGCAGCGGGTTCACCCTCTTCTGCTGGCGCAGTATTCTCAGCGGGAGCCTCAGTTGTTGCATTTTCTGCACCTTCTTCAGATGCGGCATTTTCGGCAGGAGCAGCCTCAGATCCGGTCTCCGTCGCAGTATTCTCTGCGGCGGGAGTCTCAATCTTAGGATTCTCCACAGCGCCTTCTGCCACAGCATTTTCAGTCACAGTAGTGTTCTTTTCATTTTCATTCATTGGCTTTGTATCTCCTTTCTCCTTATCGGATGGATTTTCATTTTGTGCAGTATAATTTTGCTGAAGAGTTTGATACTCATAAAGTCGCTCACGGATTTGAGTCGTTACGTCTTCAACAGAGAAATTTGCTGTGATGCAGCTTCCCGTCATTGCGGGTTGAATCTTCGGATCGGTGGTCGACAGAATGCAACAACCATCAAATTTAAAAGACTCCACAGGAACGTCGCCGTTCTTATCTGCGGGGCCACAAGACATATCTGTTAATTCAACGCTGTGATTTTTTGTGCCATCACGAGTGAAAATATCCACGGGGTCATTAAACTTTGTCCAAATCAAGCCATCAACGCGCAAATATTCGCGCTCGGTGCCAGTGCCATCGTCTTTAATAACCCATCGCGGATTACAAGTTTCTGGGATAACACCATAGGCATGACCGGCGTACACATATTTCACGTCAGTGTCAGTGATCCGCAACTCGTGTTCGTGTCCTTTGAAATCCTTGTCCTCATCGTCAAGCTCATCGACGACATATCCAAGAATGGGCGTATTGCAAATTGTCGGCACAGCTTTGCTGATTACATTCTTTGTAAAGCTGGTTTTGTTCAAGTTCGAACCCGTGTGCATTACATCAATACTGACTTCAATGAAGCGAAAATCAGAAGATTCATATTCGTTTTTCTTATTAAAAGAAACTGGATATCGTTGGTTCATTCTGTTTTCACCTCCTCGTCAGCAAAATAAAAGCCCCGGCGAATCGCAATCTGCAACTCAGCCAGAGCATTTTCAAATATAGGATCATTGACAAATACATATTTATTTACTGGATCTACTCTCAGAAGCAACGCGCCACGATCAGTAAGAAATTTAGCCATCCCGGCGGCGTGGACTCCATGAACAACAATCTCAAAAATATTCTGTTCCATATCAGCCCTCCTGACGGTCAGCGCTTGTATTGCCAGCGTCTGTTAGTCCTTTGCCGCTGCTCGCGTTGGTTGGGCGGCCGCCCTCGTCCCCGGCGGAACCGGATTGAGTATTTGAACTCTTGAGCGGGATCTCTCCATTGCCAAGACCAAGGATTTCATTTTCCAAATAGGCCATATTTTCGTAATCGGTTCCAGCATAACCTGCAGTTGCAAGTGCAGCAGTTCTTGTCGGCATACCATAAGTGGCATCTTTCAAATAGCGCTCATGCATTTCAGCGACATTATAATGAGTCACAGGCAAAAAATTGATTCGAAACTTATAAGAGCTTGAAACACTTTTCAGCTTTCGATTGACCCATCGCTCTAGCTGGCGGATGACGGCAAAAACAATCATTTGGTCATTTACAGTACAAAGCTCTAGGGTAGAAGCAGACGGATCGTCGCCGCCACCGAACAGAATCTTGTTAACACCGGCTTTGGTAAAGAAAGCTGCCTCTGCCTTGGCAACCTCGTTTGTATCGCTGTTTACGCCACTCTTTTCAAAATTCCAACTACTGATTTTCATAGGAGTAAGAATCGCACCAATATTTGGCGGCAAAACATTACTCATCATGTCGTAGAATTCCTTGGCATCGTTATAGTCAATAAGGAATGCACCGTCGTCTCCTAGAGGAATCTCCATGGCCAGTGCTTTATAATTATTGGCCTCACTCGCGTTTTTGCTGATAGCGCGGTAATCTTCAATATCGGCCAGTGCACTGAACAAGCTAACAAACGGGGGAATGGGGATATAATCATGCTCATTGACTTTAATACATATCGATTTAGAACTATCAAGCTCTTGCCACTTGTACATCTGTGAATTCGTTTTATATGTGTTATACATCGTCTGGAATTCAGGCGGATAATTTGGCAGTTTATCCTGATTTGAATCGAAATACGAAAAATCAAAAGCAAAATTATAAACGCCATCCTCGATGCTGCTGATCTTACAATAGTCGGCATCAAGATTTTGGAATGCGAAACTGTCGTTTGTCTCCCATGCGTACCCATAATAAACATCATCACGGAACGCGATTGTCAGCATCTTTGTTGCTTCGTGCGGAAGATTCATAAGTTCCACAGCCAAAACGCTAGAATAATACGCTTTCTTGAATTTATTTCCGTTGACAGTCTTAGATCGATCCAGTCCATAAGGCGAGATCGTATAAGAAAATGTGGCCATATTTGCAAAATACTGAATCAATCGGCGATAGTAGTTCGAGATATTGAACAGATATTTGCTCATATTTCGGAGCTGCTTTTCGTAGTTTGCGGGGTTGCCAAGATATGTAACGATCTGATCCTTTGTATATTTGGTGTATGTCGGATTTGTATCACTGGTGGAAGTTAAATTTCGAATACCAATATGCGATAGATTTGCGTAAACACCACTGAGTAAATCCTGATATGTAACATAAGTGCTCTTGCCATCTTTGGCGTTTGTTACGCGAATCTTTTTTTGCATTTTATCTTCAGCCATTACAGCCCTCCCTTCTTCAATACAGGCACTCTAAAGTTAAACGTGAGCGAAGTCGGTTTTCTGTTTTTCTTTTCCAAACCGCGTTCAACCTGTTGCGCGATATAATAGTTGTAGGACAGGGACGAGTAACGGTCTTTACGGCATCCTGATTTCTCCTTGACCTTAATTACATTGTTTACTGTTTCATATCCCAGATTAACAAGCTCGTTCACTGCCAGACCAGTATTGATATACGGCATCTGCAGGGCGGCTCGTTCACTAGGAGACATTTTGTCATATCCTTTGTATAGTTTGCGCAACTGATCTTCGCAGCTATATTCACTTTGCAGAAGGTGAATGCGCCCCTGTTGGAAACCACTACGAAGGCCGATTGCAACGTCACTATTGAACTGTGAATTGCCCATGATTGCCCAAATAACTTTCTTTGCGTTTTTATCGGAGCATCGAGAAGCAATTTCCGGATTATTACAGCAGCTGATTGCAGGATACGTTTCACCTGTTTCTGGGTCATACATATCACGCATCAACAGGTCAACCAACGGTAATCCAACGCCTCTACAGTCAATTCCGATATAATCACAGTTGAAGTAATCGAAATACCGCCGCAGCTTTAGCGCTTGATCTTGTGCACTCATACCTTCAACGTTCTCTGAATAGACAAAGTTGCTGGTATAGCGTCCTGATTTATTCGGCAGCATACAATTCAAAAAGATACTAGTTGCGTCGTTGTCGTTTTTGCGGCTACTCATCAATGCTATATCAGCAGTAAGAATTCGAACTTCGCCATTTTTCTTCTTTGGTACGTCCATAGCAGCTTGGTTAAGCAAAAGATTCGGCGCGTAAAACGGTTTTTCAATGACGCGCGTTTTGTTGATGTCGTCAAATTGGAATAACCCACCCTCAGTAGCACCAAGCCACTTGCATTCATTCTCCATTGCAAACGTCAAATCAGAAAAACTGGATTCACTCATTTCGTCCTCTACAGCCTCCTTCAACAGCAAGCCGCTCTTGATCGACATCTGATACGGGAAGGATACACAAAAATATTTTTTATTAAAATCGATCATATTTACAAAGTAGTCCTGACATTTTTCATAACTCCAATGGTTTTGAAACCAAGCAGAACTTAGATAGAATTCTTTATTTCGCTCTGCAAGATGTGCATATTGTGGCTTGTCCAAATATCCAGGATGACGAACAATATTCAGGAACTTCTTCAAGATCAAATCGATAACATCTTTAGAAAGTAATCTATATTCATCACAGATGAGAAGTGTAGCTCGACTACCACGACTGCTATCTGTTGCAGTGACAACTTTGATATAGCTGCCATTCCTAAATATAATTTCTGCTTTTTGATTGTTGATATCGACCTTTTTGATTTCAGATCGTAAAAGGGGACTATTAGGGTAGATCTCCTTCATTATCTTTTCATCCAAAATACTGATAGATTGGCTTCTTACCTTACAGGCAATACAAACTTTAGAACCGGGCCATAAAATACATGTAATCACACAGAAAACTGCGGTTAGAAAAGATTTGCCTAGCAATTAGTTATTAACCAGTAGTTTTTTATCTACTGCTCTGGAAGTTTCCTCCATTTTCATCGGACTGTCTATTCAGCCCCAGATTGGCGTACATTTTCGTGTCGGACACTCTTGGTGGGATTATATTTATTCACCCACTACGCTCTACGATGGTGAGAAGCCTTACGCAATCTCCTCGCTTATCTCGGTATTAGCAGTTAAGCCTTCACCGATATTGCCCGATTTTTTCATTTCATATTCTGAAATGGCGGCCTTAATTGTAAGATATTTATTGTATTTTCGCTCTAACTTCGGGGTAGCTGCATCTTTATAAATAAGGTCTAAAAGTTTCATAGCGTTCTCGCCTGTAATCATAATGCGATATTTTCTATCTGTCTCATTATAGACACCAGACGAAATGTTATAGTCATCACGAAGAACTGTTTGTAAATATTTGAAAACCTCTTCGTGAGCACCTGTAATATGAACTGCTACTGCATTCTTTTTGACGTTATAATAGATACAACCGTCACCGTCTATATATCCTCGTAGAAAATCAAAGAATAAATCTTTGTTGACTACCGGATATATCGAGCTTTGTGTTTTATTTGGGATAACATTATGTTTAATCAAATCTGATACAAGCTCTTTTGAAAAAATTCTTAGAACATACGAATCAGTTATAGAGATCTCTGGATTGTCTAAGATTTGTTGCTCTCGATGCTTAAATTCTATATGATGAATTCCACCAAGACGGTTATTTAAGTCATGTAATGCAGCGATATCTCCTGATTGTAATTGAATGCTGCATTCGTAACTTCTGCGAGCTTCATCATAAACGACCTAACCGTCAGCATATAGAAATCCAAGCCAATATGCTTTTGCTGAACAATCAATATTCTTAAAATAATCACTATTAAAATCTCGAATTTTAACTTTTCCTTTGAAATTGTTATTTACCCAACCTTGAATTTGTCGGGCAGTATATCCTAGAACATTTCCAATATCCTTATACGAATCTGTTAGATAATGCTCTGTGATATATTTTTTGTCAAACTCTGAAAATTTAATGCGAGTTGATCTATACATTTTTTTATAACTCAACCACCCGTGTATTTGTGATGGCTTAACGTGTAGTTCGTTCGCTAATTCTTCGTCTGATAAATGCAAATAATTTTGAATAATATAATTTTCTTGCTCTTTATTAAATAATTTCTTTCCCATATAAAACACCTCCATACATTATAAATGAAGGTGGGCGGGTGTCTATCCCGCAAAACCTACTTGCAATTTTATAATTGACCGCGAGCGGCAATGAAGCAGAAGCCGGTACATCTCACCATCAAAAACAATAGTAGCTCTTGGAATGGCTTCAATGTCAGGTTTAAATAGTCTTTTGCAAACCGCTGAGGATTCGCTCTATAGAATGACGCTCTCAGGGCAACTGCGTTCATTATCTTTTCTGATTTTGTATTCGCTACTTCCTTATCTGTTAATTTCTCTTTACTCATGCGGAACCACCGCCTTCGCCAATACCGAAAATAGTTTCGCGGAGGCTTGTATCTGTGGCATCATCTTCATTCATCTCTGGTTTATGAGCAGTATATCGTTCAAACTCTTCGTCAAATTCGTCTTGGTATGGATTCTTTAAGTTGAACATCTTAAGCAAAGTGCCTAGCACCCATACTCTGAAATACTTACCGATATTATCAACGTCCTGCCACTCGGGCGACGGTTCTGGAATCGGTTCTTCCTCTTCCTATTTCTGAATCAGCGTACCAAAAGTATTCGTTTCAGCCAGCGCATTATCATTCGTCTGGTTCGGTTTGATCTGAGCAGAACCCATCAGGTTTTGTAGGTTATCGTTTGCTTCCTTGATCTTTTTGGTGTCACCAGTCGCATCGGCCTTTTCGCAGTTAAGCTCTGCCTTTGCGATACGCTTAAACAGAATCTCCTGTGCGGCTGTCTTGCATTCATGGCGTGTAATGAGGTTCTGGTAGTGATCTTCAAGGAATAGATAATCCTGATCATCCAAACCACGCCCCCAGTTCTTGATCATTCTCTGAGTAACCTTCGTTCCCTTGGTATCACCGGCCGCAAGTGCGTCCTTTTTCTTCTGATCGATCACATCATCATAGGATTTACTTGCAAACTGACGCATATTGATTCGACCCATATAGGTGTTGATCTTCGGTGCAGATGTACTTGAATATTCCGCAGCCTCCAGCACTTTATCATCAACATAAGTATCAAACATCATAGCAAGACGATCGATAGCTTCATCCTCGTCGTTGTACCTTTTGGCATAGAATTCAAACATCTTTTCGCGGCAGTCATTGCACCATGGAAGATACCCATCGTTACCCATAAACCATTGGCTCTGTGTTTTTGAGAAATTTCCCTTACGCACGTCATAGATCTTTCCACAACACATACACTTGCCGCCACTCCAAGAGGGCGGAACCTTGATACGAGGCTGTTTCTTATCTGCGGCAACTCTGGCCATAGCCAATCACCACCGTTCCATCGTCCATCATATCATCGAAGCGATATTTGATCTGATCCTATAGTTTTAAAACTTCATTCAGTTTTCTCGTTTTGCGGAACTTTGTGTATACAGAGCCGGTTACCGGATGCTCTCCAATCTCTTCGTAAAAAATTCCCATAGCGCGAACAAACAGCGCTGTCCGTCTGGAATAGCAGTAGAAGTAATCGCCTCCTAAATCTTTGTGATATTTTTCTTCCATCTCTAATTTGGAACCCTCCTTTTTGATTTGCTTTTGTGGGTGCAGGTATGCGGGTCGAACGCATCCAAACACAGCTTATGAGGCTGGCCAGCACACCGGCGCTGTCACCTGCGACATATAAAAATGCCCCAAGCCGTAGCTCAGGGCATCAAAATCTCTATTAAATTACTATCTTCGTTGGCTTTTCCAGCTTGACATCATACAGACATTCAAGACCACTGTCATCGATTACAGCCACTGCCTGCTGCGGCACATCATTCTTGCGCAGTCCAATTGCGTAGGAATCGCTGCCACAAACGCAACCGCTCTCGATAACCTTCGTACCATGCACCGTTGTCATGCCGTTTATGTGGCGATGTCCGAGGAAGACCAGATCAATCGGCTGCTTCACCATCATGGTCAGATGTTCAACGACATTAGCAGGGGAGTCTTTATCTCCATGTGCGTACATCACAAGACTATTCCTAGCCTTAAATCCACCAAAGGTCGGATCGAGTTTTTCTGTCTTGACATCAATGCCAGCCAGATTTTGCAGCCGTGCCTTCATATAAAACGGGATCAGTGCTTCAAGTTCGTCTCCTGCAACTTGTTCTTCCTTATTTGGAAATACACGCGAATGATTACCACTCACAGAATACACGTCAATATGCTGGCACACCTCGTACAGTGTAGCAACAAAATTACTTACCAGCTCTGCAGCCGTCATAACCTGCTCAATGCTATTTTCATTGTTCTGCACGCGGGTGTTAACATGGATATGCCCATTGATCAGGTCGCCCAACAGCAGCACATGAATCTTTTCGGCTGCATGTCGCGCTACGATATTGAATACCTGTGCAGCATAACTCTCAAGTCGAGCCTTTAGGATATCCTTGTTGAACTTATTCCACGCCGAGTCAATACCCGCGCCAGCATGTAAGTCAGATAAACACACAATCACATCGTGACCGCTGTCTTCGTACTGCACAACATTCAGAAAATTGTCAGGGTTATACGGAGCAACGTTCTTCAGAATCAATTCCTTGATGGATTCGGCACGAGCAACATCGCGATATACCTTGTTTGCTGCATTGCGTTCATCCTGTAATTTGATCTTCTCAATCTTCAGTCGCTGCAGTTCGTCATGGATCGTTTCTTCGTTGGCGTGATCAATAGCGTAGTCGTAACCAGCTTTCCACGACTTATAGGTCTTGCGGTATCTGCATTCGCCATAGTCTGAGCCGGTCGCTTCATTCAGCAGTTCTGCTGCCTGATCCTATGTCAGCTTACGTTCGCTGCATGCCTCACCAATCCGCATCATATATTCATCAAAGGTTTCGCCGTCCGCTTTTCTAAATTCGTCCATGCGCTACCTCAGATCTCAAAATTGGGGTTGGTTCTCTGAGTACGGTTCAGTTCACGCAGAGCGGCCTCAGCCTCTACATTGCCAGACAGCTGAGTCAGAACAGACTTGATTTCCTCCGCATACCAGTGATGAATGGTACGGGTGATATGGACACCGGGAATGACTTTACGCAGATACTCTGCCTCACGCTTAGTAATTTCAACCATTATAATAAATCTCCTTTGTAATTTATAATCGAAAGGGAAATATACAACACCCTTTCATATATTAAGAACTTAAAGTTCATTTCGTGCATTCACTGTGTTTTCGCTTGATTTTCGCCAGACGTGTTTGTTCTTTCTTCGCCGCACATCCTTTGCAATATCTGCTGGCATTTGGCTTTTCTGAATGATACTGTTCGCCACACACAATGCAATAACATTCCTTCGGGTCAAACAACTCTCGCACTATGGTACTTAGATTCAGCCGATTGTTTTCAAACGTTACATTGAACGTGTACGCAATCGTGTCATTCTTATCAAGGGCAAAATTTGGGTACTGGTATAAGCATCCAATGTCGTCAGTGCCGGTTCTGTTCAGCAGGTGATAGCCGTCAGAGATCTCCTTCATACCCCGCACTGTATTATAGCCGTCGTCCTAGTTCTTCCCCGCGCAATACATGATCTCTGTCTGCTCTTCAAAGCAGCCACCAAAACGTTTCATCTTAAACTCAGTATCTAAGGCAAAGATATCACTTCCGTACAGTCGGCAGAAGAATATCACCCCAAACAGAACACGTAATTGTGCATAGTTGATATGATACTTTCGGCGCGCCTCTGTAATATAGTCCAAATCTTTCTGATAAAGCACAACTTGATGTACATCAAGTATGGGTGCGTTATTTTTGCGGCCTCTGCTAAACGTCTGAATCAAGTGACTGCGGTCATAGCTAACAGACTCAGGATTTTTCATCCGCTCATAATAAATTGTGGCACATTCAATAGGGGAGAGGGAGGTCCGCTTCAGCAGGTTTCGCAACATCAGATTTGACTCGTGATAGTCCTGCCAATGATCAAGCAGCATATTTTCATTGCAGTAAAAAGTTGTATATGCCATTTAACCTCCTATTACAAAACATCCATAGATAAATTTTCTGGTACCAATATAGTGAAGAGCCGAAATATGTATCAATAAAAGAATAAGGTTTTGATTTCCAATAAAGGATCTGCTCAGCTATATTCATTGTAACACCTGCTTATTCAATTGGCGCAATTTCGCCATCAACATAACGACAAAGCTGTCCATGTTCATTATAGTATGGAGCCATATAACTTGCTCCTGCACCACCATTGATGTAATAATACATAACTTTTGTATCCTTAGCATACACGATAGAAGTATTCAAAATATGATAAAAATCATCACTATATTTGTCAGCCCAATTACCATATTGATCTTCTTTTGTACCGCAGCCAGTCAGCAAACATCCTATCAAACAAATGGAAATCAATATAACAAAAGCCTTCTTCATTCTGTTTTGTCCTCCCAGCCCACAGATTTATGAACGAATTTTTGAATACGTTGAGCTTCGTCCCAGCTAAACATCATCTCGCCGCAATTCGCACATTTCATGGCAGTAACATTTGAAACTTCGACTTCCTGTCCACGACAGTGAAATGTATATGTTAATCCATTTGTCAGCGTCATGATTCCGCCACACTTGGGGCATTCCATTTGCTGCGGGGTCTCGTTCTGTTGTGGCTTCTTTTTCTTGAATAAATTAAGCATGAAGAACCTCCAGTCTGTGTGGTGTTTCTTCTCCACATTCTTTACAAAAGATAAATCGCGTATCGTTTTTTATTTCGTCCCATTTATATTGTTCTATACTATGATACCACCCACATTTCATACAACGAATTCCAACTTCTGTGATATTGTTTCCTTTCATATCAAAAAGTCTCAATTCTAATATCTTAAACTTCATCATTTACCCTTGGTTCTCCTTTGGTAGAATCATAAACAAAATATTTACAACATGTTCTCTTCCAATAATCTGATTCAATAATACTTTCTAAATCAACAATTGGACTATTAAGTGCTTTTATTTGCATCCATGTGCATTCGTTATATTTAGCACAAACAGCACAGAGTTTATTGACCATATTACTTCACCCTCGCTTCATAAGTTCTCGGCTCAGCCAGACTATATCGTTGACCAAGGTATTCATACTCGCCGTTCGGGTCGTGAACTGGTAACTTCACGGGAACTGGTTTGATGTTTTCAACTACACCAGCACCAGCCATGTGCCATAGGAACTTTTTAAACTTGTTGGGATATTTTTCATAGCACAGCACGACTAGAATATTGGCCAGCTCTCTCACATCAGGACACACCAACTTGCACTTGTTACGGTAGACATTATAGATCGCCTGCCAGTTTGTTTCATATGTTTTGGCCTCTTCTTTGGTAATACGCGACTCGATGTCCTTATGATATAATTGCCAGTTGCGGCATTTCTTTTCGAACTCAAGCTGTTCTTTGCGGCATTTGTTGAAGTCCAAATAGATGGCTTCGATCTCGTTAAAGACTGCCTGATCATAGGAGACCTCTGGGTCGTACATAATATGCCAATCAAAGCTGCCTGCGGGTTCTTTGCGCCACCGTACACCGCGCTCCCAACGCTCCAGACTCATGCAGAGCAAATTCATGTTGCTATGTGCCTTGCTGAGATTATGTAAACGTGCGTAGTAAGGACCCGCGTACTTCATAAAGTAGGGTAGGGGACGACCATAAGCTGCTACATTACGCGGGACCGGATACAGAACACCGGTTTTGGCATAATCGATAGCCTTTCCGTTGCAGATGCTCAAAAGCGAAATATTATCGTGATAGAGCTTCTTGGTTTTTTCCATGGTCGGAACCTTATTATGGTATGCAGTTGCGTAGTTTGAAATCTCACCAATAGAACTCTTCAATCCGCGAATGGTACAGGCAACTTTGTTCTTCACAATATCACATTCTGCTAATGCAGTGATCTTGTCTTCAACATCGAGCGTAATGGGAATATTATCAGGAACACCACTCATCATCAGCGGATTATCGATGATTAGAACCAAGTCGCCGTCAAAATCTGAACCATTGAGTCTGGAAGCCACGATAGATTTGATATTCACCATAGCAACATTCTGAAGATGGCTGCAGTATTTGCGGGTGTATTCGTTGTCTACGGCCTTGGCCTTTACATGCTCGGCAACAGAGATATGGGGATTGCGCTCAATTAAGCGGTCTCCTTCCATCACACCACGACGATCAAAGCTGTAGAACTCACCGTCTTCGAGGCAGCCAGTCACGGGTAGGCCACCAATATGCTGTAATAGTGCAATGAGGTCAGGAGCCCAGAACTTAAAAGTAGCATTCATCCAAAGCCGACCGCACTTCATCTCATTGCGATATTTGTCAAGCAGCGAGTGAATATAATCTTTGATTGCCGGCTCTTTTACCATCACTGGGTTACGCAAGGCAGCAGCCATGTAATGATTCATCGGGTCGTTGTTTTCGGCAAGTAAACCAAGGAAGCAGTATGTATAAATCGGGTCGCCTTTGACAATATTCTGATACCATGTAATGCTATCGTCAGCTAGATGCTTAAAAGACTCATTATCGAGCTGCAGGTCTTGAATGACCTGATAGTTGCTACGGGTGGAAAGCGGTTCTTGTTCAAGCGTAAAGTTCCACTTAGCTACACCAAGGCAGTTATCATACTTCTTGAAGAGTTCCCAGTATCTCTCCCAGTCAGAATAGGTACCAGTTTTCTTGAAATATTTGAGACCCTTATACATTGAAGCAGTGATAATAATCATTGGTTCGCTGCCATGTGTTACATCATATTCCATGCCCCAGATGTCCTTGATTTTTGTAACGCCGTTCTCTTCAAAAAAACGCTCATAATCAATCTCATGTAAACAACCCTTGATATATGGAGCACGCAGAATCAAGCTATTCATCCGTTCAGAAGTACCGATACGCTTTTCAAATTCGCGCATAATACTTGGGTGGCAGATTCCAGCACCATCAAAGGCGTTAATATCAATGTCAACTGTTTTTGTGGCGATATCTTTCTGAGTCCATGTACGTTCTTTGCCTGTTTTGCGGTCATTAAACGTCACAGTCTTATCTACCAGATACTCGATCCACTGATTCTTAATCGTTGTCATATAGTCTGGAACAACAATCATTTTGGGGTACCAGTTCTCAAGGCAGTGGCAGCTGCTCAGCATCAAACCACGATAAGCATAATATTTGCTCAAGACTGTTGGTGTCTCAGAAAAATCCAGTTCCATGCTCACACGGCGGTCGAGTTCAGGGTAGATATGTCGCTCAACAAAACTCAACATACTCTGACGGACCATACTTGCACTGCGTTCACAGAACAGATATTTCTGGCCATTAAATTTAAATCCATGCTCTACTAAATGATCGATAGCATCAGGGTGGTTCTGGCCGCCTGTTGCATCAACAAAGATAATAAAGCGCTGGAATTTATTCTAGTCGTCGGAAATGAGCCGAATCTGTCTGAACAGCATATCGTCGCCCTGCAAGACCTTATACTGTTCCATCTCTTCTGGTGTCAGTTTAAAATTATAGTTATGAGAAACGATATAATTCAAGTTAAATTTTAGTACGCTATATAATGGTGGACTAAACAAATAATATCACTCCTCAATGAATCAAATTGTTCCAGTGGTCGTTAAAGTGGTCATCATCGTCATCTTCGCCATCGCCGCCGCCTATATCATCGTCTCCATACGCAATCTCGTCATAAGCGGCAAAACACTTACTGATAAACACAACAAGAATCGGAGTGACCACCAACGCCGTAAAGAGTACCCGCCCAAGAATCTGATACGTCAGCACAAATACAACAAGCATCTCTGCAGCCGCAAAAATCCAATCAACGAAATCGATACTACTTAAAACACCAGCAATAAGCACCATCAGCGGCATCGACCGAATACGGATCTCTGCGATGTCTTCATGTTCTTCTGGAACCCCGGCCGATTGCTTTTTCGGGTCTTTATCCATAATGCTTTGCCCTCCTTAATCTTCATCATCATCCCACATTGTGCGCCGCTTCCGTCGCTCAGACTGTTTCTGCCGCTCATCGCTTTCCTGCGCTTTTTCAACCTCGTGCATAAATTGATTTTCAATCATACGCTGCTTACGAGCTTGTCTCATATATGTACTCTTAGAAATTTTGTCACGTTTGCGATCACTCATCGTCGCTCTCCTCCTCGTTGTCGTAATAGTTGTCATCAAGGCAATATAATGTGTGATACAAGTATCGTGTCAAAGAAGGGGACATAGGTGTACCGTCATCCATCCACAATGTATCGTAGAGTGACGCATTGCCAATCAGCTCCTGCCACTCTGCATAAACCTGAATCGCATCGATAATATTTTCAAAAGTCACATCGTAGTCTCGTACAGCGTCAACTACGGAAGACCCAATGTTATAAATATCTTGTTTTGAAAAATTTTCTTCTTTCATATAAAACCTCCTTATAACAGAGACTCACAATAACATGGTCCTGTTATCATTTTCATTTTATGTTCAAGATCTGTGACTCTAGCTTGTAGCTGGTCGATTACAGACTGGTACGAAACGGCTGTTACTCTTACATTTTCCATATTGTTTATTGCAAGTTTAGATGTGTTATTAGCTTCAGTGGCTCGCATATAAGCATGAGTTGCGGCGTTATATACGGCATCTAAACGATTATCTATTTCTGAAACTCTTACAGTTAGCTCTTGTTCATCCAATATTTTCACCTTCTTTATAATAGACTTTCACAATAACATTCACTATTTGTATTGATATCTCCATTTATCAGTTTAAGATATCGTCTGTACATCCGTTCAGCATAAGGCCCAGCAATTTCGAATTCAAATCCGTTATTTAATAAGAAAATTCTTACTTTCCTTTTGACTACAAACGTTTCATCTGGTTTTCCATAGAGGTGAACTGTCATATCTTCTTCGTCTATTTGAAATCTGAAATTATCAAATTCTATTTTACAATCATTTTCAATTTCGATATGTAATTGTAGGGCTGCTTGTTGTTGTACTTCTTCACTGATGTATTTTTTCATAATAGACTCTCACAGTAACACTCATTGTCAATAGATACACTGTATTCTTCTTTTGGAAAAATTTTTGATACATAGTCTTCAATGAAACTTCTTAATTCTTTATCAATGCCTAACCAATTATAATCAGGCCACATATCGGCTCTATTACTGCGATACGATTTATAATCCGCAGATTCTATGCCTGATCCATTTTCAAATTGAATTCGTACAGGCTGCTTCCAATCTGATGGATATATGTATATCTTATCATCGGGTATCAATAATTGATTGTTCATATCGTGCCTCATAAAAGCGATTCACACACGCATTCATTTTTACCTTCAACAATATCTGGAATTGCAACCGTCCACAGCGGATCGTGTCCCATTCTGTAGTATTTTACTTCTGCTTGAACTTCGTGCTGAATGCCATTTGCGTCAACAAAAGATACGGTTTCGTGTGTGGTCCGCAGTGGTTTATCGCTTGGCAGAGTCTATGTAAATCCATCTTTCGTATAGTCAAAAGTAAACTCGCCACTGTTGCAGTTATCGTCTGGTTCTATACAGCTCCACCGCAGCGTGCGATCATCATGCAGCGCATCAAATTTATTCATTGTTGGCACCTCTGTTATAGCAAGCTGTCACACACGCATTCATCCTGCGGCACTTTTTGCGGCGTAGTTAGCGTTGTAAACGCAACCTCGCTCGGATTATATGTCATCAAAGAACAGGCATCGATTCGTACATTCGGAAAACACATGAATTTAAAACATCGGTCAATATCATCGACGACAAGAGGCTTGTCTTCTAAGTGTCTTCCACGATAATTATCGGGAAGACAAGTAGTTGTCAACACGTAAATACTGTACTCTCCACGATCTATGCTTTGTAAATCTACTATAAGGCATTGATGATCAACCCTATACCCATAATATTGAATATCAAGATTCCTTGCGATTTCCTTGATATAGTCCTGTGCACATAATATAGCTGTCCCGCCCATCGGCACCAAGATATTACAGTTGTTCTTGACGGCATATTCACAGATCGCATATGTACGTCCGCCGCCTCGTGGCGCTAGTATTCTTTCCATGTTTCACCACTCCTCACAATAGCGAATAGCAGACACACTCACCGTTATGCTCTGCCAACGTTTTCTTGATCACATCTTCCAAGCAATCTGGATCGACAGAAAAACTCTGGAAAACATCAAATCTATTGTTATTCATCAGATAGCTAATAGAGATTCTGCGCATTTTGTTTTCTGAAATATATCGCGTATTAACATCTCCATACAACGGAATAAGATTTCTGAATAAATCAAAAACCTCGCCAAGGCTCAACATGTCGTCGAAATAAAATGTTGTATAAGATGCCCGGAATTTTTGAGGATCAAATAGCTGATTGAATTCTTCAGATGATTTGCAAATCACGGTTGTTTTACGGTTGTTTTGTATATCTGCCATGCGTTCATACCAATCGCATACTGTGTCATAGATCGATGGCCTTACGAATAAAACGCGCATTGCTTCTTCTCCTTCGAAAAATATTTTTAAGTTATTATATTGCGCTCCATATACCAATGTCTTGACTTGATTCTCTTTCTCGTGGAGTCCAATGCCAGCCGCGTTTTCTAAGGCTCTATATTTGTTAATCAAATTATCTATTCTGTCTATCATAATCGTTTTCCTACTGCATGCACAGTGTTTTATTTTTAATCAAATAATTGTTCACATAGTTTTAAAGCTAGATCAATGATCCATTTGGCGTCATCGTTACGCAGGATCTTGTAATTGTCACCAATAAATATGAATACTGCTGGCCCTTTTTCTTTATATAGATTGCCCTCAACTCCATTTTTTCCACCTACAAAATTCATCAGGAAACCTGAATCGTCTTTTAAACCAAATAGAAGAATATAGGTGTCAAAGTATCGCGACATCTTATAAGTCAAATACTCATCAATCGCCCAGAATGTATTCAAATTAGTTTCGTTCATTAGTTCCACGCGAATGTCCTTTATCAAATGGTGTGATTAAATATCGATGTGTAGCTATATTATTCAATTGAGCTCGCAATTGGTTTAATATGACCATATTGTCAGAATGTTGGTTTTCTATGTATTTTTTGAATTCTTTCAGTATCTGTTCTGCCTCAGCTTCTCGAAGTCGGTCACACAACTCTTTTGCCAAACTGTCAATCGCTTCATAGTTCCAGCCGCCAGAAGGAAATATGTAATCCATCGGTCGTAAGCCGTCTATTTTTACTTCTATCATTCTGCTGTGCTCATTAGTCTAACAGGTCAGCCAGCTGTGCGGTCTCGCTGCGTTCTGTCTTGTTCAAGTAAACATATCCAAAGTGCGGGTTGCCAGTCAGACACTGAATCGCCTTACGCATACCGCTGTTATTTTCAAACACGGCCTCATCAGTCTGCTTCAGATCACCATCAAGCCATAACATAGATCCCTCACCAACACGGCCGAGTAGCAGCTGTACATGCTCTTTGGTTAGATTCTCGGCCTCTGAAACCATAATAATTGCGTTCTTGTAGTCACGTCCACGAATGAAGCCGAGGTGAGCTACTTCAACCTGTCCATTGTTGATCCAGTATTCCAAACCAGCCTCGCCGCCCAAGTGATCAGCCAGAGGGCCAGCAAAAGAAGCAGCGCCGAGCTTCTCTAATAGAGTGCCGGGTAGTGCACCCAGCTCCTTGGTATTCTTAACTTCGATGTTATTGCGAATCCAGATTAGCTTCTCGACCTTGTGCTTCTCGATCATATCAATAGCAGAGGACACCATGAGCATTGTCTTACCGCTGCCGAATGTGCCAGCCAGCATCTTAACGGTGATTTCGTCGTTCTGCAGCATATCAAAGGCGAGCTTCTGTTGGTCGTTGAGTGGTTTTACGTCGCCAGTGAAGCGATTACTGATCTTTTTGTATTTTAGTGGTACATATTTCTTGCCATTCCATCGCAGCCAGCCTACTGCATTACCTGCCGACATGTCGTCATCTGCTGTATTTGGATCACGAACAATCAGATAGCTATTTATTGGAGTATTAAATAGGTTCTGATATGTATAACCTTCATCGTGGGTCTGGTACGCCATCGCCATAGCTTCCTCGCCGCCCTCATCAAGAGCAACTTCAGTCTAGCCAGTGTAGTCATTGCGGGCGCTTGTTGCTGCGTCGGGATAGGTGAACTCGATTGGGAGCTCAAGAATGCCGCTGGCAATATTGGCGCAACTCAGGTCACTGGTGACGAATTTGAAAGAATCAATCTGGGTCTGGATGTTTTGTGCCGCTTCCGCAAGGCCGGTTTCAATCGCGTCATTCAGATTGCGCTTCATCTCATCCAGATACCAGCGGGCAGTTGCCATGATCGTCGCGTCGTTGTTATCGCTGATCGGCTTACCATCAAGAATGTAGAATAGGGAAGACATGGGGACGGCTACTACTGTGAAGCTGCCATCGTCGTGGTGTTCGGCCAGCAGACGGGTGACTGTACGGGCTTTATAGCGAATCTCTTCGCTCTTCTTGCCACTTGTCTTGATGTCTTCGAGCTCGTGCAGGGTCATATCGGCAATGAGAAATGGTGCCGTAGGCCCGAATACGGCTGCGCCTAGATCAAGTAATGCGGAGGTGTCATAGAAATTCATTGTTTGGTGGTCCTCCTTTTCTGTGTTGAAAAGTACCCTTATTGCGGTTTGAATGAGAGCTCACAGTTGTGGAGATCACTGTGGGCTTTACTTATACCTTATTATACACCAGCTGCGCTGTAATAGCAATAGTTTTGTCCAAAATGCCGGAATAAAAGTTTTTGACGTTAAAGTTTGCAAAATAAAGAGAAAATAATGGAAAAATGATAAAAATAACGCCAAAATGGTTAAAAATTAACAAAATAAAGCGATTTTGAGGACGTTTTTGATGTGTATATAAGCAGGGAAATAGTGAAAATGTGTCGCTACACGGCGAAAAACAGTGCGTTAAATATGACGATAATTCGTTGTTTACCGGATCAAGCTCCGGTGTGTTTTGGATGGTCTGAGAGTGGGCTTACATGATGTTGTTTGGTTGTGCAAATGGCGGGTGATTCGAGTGTGATGTTATCGCTTTAGAGCATGAAGATTTGTTGCAATATAACGTATTAGAAAGGAAAGAGCGGCATAGCAATTCGGATGGTTTGAGACGGGCTGGGGAGATGGAATAACTGGTACGCACGGCCCAAACTCGACCCCTTTTCCAATTTTTAACATCCCCCGGTATGGCCTGAAAAGTCTAGGAACCATGCGGATTTTTGGCGAATCGTACCTTCCGCTATTAGGTGTTATTCGAGTATTTGCGAACCGTTTGTTTATCGTTGTTTTTTGATTATACCTTTTTATATATAAAGGGAGAATCGGCTATGTATTATTGTTTGCTAAAATATTCTGATGGGTCTATACTGTAGTCACTCCAAGGGAACACGGGAACACCGGAACGGAACGTGCTCCAATGGGCGTCGTAGTAGGAACGTTGTGTAACGCCTGAACCGGCTGAACTTTGAAAATTTGAACAGGTAGAACGGCCACTCTTAGGCGTGGGACAATGCCGGGCATTAAAACTTCCGAAGCTCTTGACCCGGTGCCATTCAAGCGCCTTTTGTGGAGATAGCATATACCTTGCCGACTATAGCCGACTGGATAAATAAGCTATAGGTGCGCCTCAGTAAAGCGCACAGTGACAGCGTTCACAAGTAGCCGTTGCACAAAAGTCCTAGCTATACCCTTTAGCGGTGGACGTGCAATCG
>ERZ1034844.594-NODE-594-length-19451-cov-6.853475_pt1 | contig 19451 bp, 10 predicted proteins | sample MGYA00520594_ERZ1034844 | MGnify/ENA primary metagenome ERZ1034844 (study PRJEB33766, sample SAMN09781733) | gut metagenome | biome: gut microbiome | host: Homo sapiens | place: Madagascar | study: EMG produced TPA metagenomics assembly of the PRJNA485056 data set... | reverse complement strand
ATATTATTATAAGCCAAACTGGAATGGTGGATTTTGGCGACCCTATTTACAGTTTTTCTCCGACGTAGATCGGAAATTCAACGGAGGTGTTTTAGGTGAAACAATCCAAACGACTGTTATGTGTTCTCATCGCTCTCATCATGATGCTCTCATGCCTGACTGTCGGTGTAAGCGCATACAAAACCAGCTACACGACCTGCAGTTACAGCAGTGTTAAGCAGCCTGTTTTCACAAAGGAGCAGGCGGCGTCCGCAGTGCTTGACTACCTTGACGACGAGGTTCTTGCGGGACTGGATGTAAACTTTGACTTTTCTGAAATGAGTCTGCATGTTCACATCTATTCTCTTGATAGTCTTTTTGACACAGTTAGGTCTATTTCAAGGCATGCTCTGTTTGATATACTCAGCATGGGAGATATAAAAAGGCTTGATTTAGGAATCCCGAAGAACACTGATATCAGACGTCGTTCGGACAATATGACCGATCTTCAGGTACTCGGATATCTTCTTCAGTGGCTTCAGGAGAATGCCGATCCGCTTTACAAGTGGGCAGACAATTCTTTCGACCTCGGTATTATTAAAGCTGCTTGGAACCCGAAGAAGAAGATTCCTATGCTCAACGATCTTCACGGCTACATAAACGAGATGGTCTATAAGGCATTGATCAACTCGACAGGCGAGGGCTTTGCGGTCGGCGGAGAATACGATAACCTTGATTACATAGTCAACGACTTCGTTAACAACCGTCTTGTTAAGTTCGTCTGCGATACGCTCGCAAAGCCGGACGGATCAAATGCCGCTGCCGATTTCCTCGGACTTGCCAAGAATGCGGACGGTACGCTGAAGGAATACGTTAAGCTCGTTGATCTTCTTCCGTCGCTTAAGACCTCTATCGGTTCTTCGATCGACTTTACAACGGTTAAGACCTATGATCTTATCGAATCGTTGTTCAGCGCGCTTATCGACGATATTGTTGTTAAATATGCAGGCAACCTCATCCTTGACGCATTGAAGATTGACCCTGAGGACACAACTGCGGATACATCCTATATCAATATCGCCATCACCCTTTTCGTTACCAACGAAACAATGGGTCTTCCCGAGGACGCTTCTCAGGATGAATTGATCGCCAAATTCCTTGAGTCTCAGGGCGTTGAGAATCCGACAGCCCCGAAGCCGATAGATAAAATCAACGTTGCACTTAAATATATCCTCAAAGAGGGTATTACAAAGTATATTTACTTCCAGGATGACGGAAACGGCGGAAAGTATCTCACTCTTGAGCCGACATTCGTTTCCAAGCTCTCCGAGTATATAAAGATGCTTCTTCCGATCATCGGTTCCGTATGGAAAGATGCCCCGGAAATCACAGATGAGCAGTCAAAGGCTCTTGAAACCATGAATGACGAGCAGACGTTTGCTTTCCTTGTTAAGTTCCTCCTTGAGGCACTTGTTGACGACGTTGAGTTCTCGGATAACTGCAACTCAATCAGAGAGCTTGCAACATATACTCTTATCGACGTACTTAAGGATCTCTATCCGAATGCGGAGTTCGAGGATCTTATGGCGAAGAAGGATGCCAACGGCAACTACATCGGTTCTCAGTACAACCCGGACGGTGACTGGTGTCTTGATCTTGTTGCAGCTTTGGTAGACTACTATCTTGTCGGTGAGTTCGGTATGGAAACCGTTAACCCCGATCCCACAAAGATCACATTCGCTGCCGAGCTCAATGCAGCATTTGATTTCTTCCTCACGAAGTATTCAAAGTTCTTCAACCTTGGTTCCGCTGCAAACGGCACCGATGTTTGGGCAAAGGTTTATTACTCTGTTAACCAGGTTATTCCTCTCACAAACATTTGCTACGGCGTTGAAAACAGCAAGGACGGTCTGAGAGAAATCTTTATGGATAAGATTCTCAATTCTATCCTTGATTTCGATATCAACACTCTTCTTTCGCTTATCGGCCGCCGTGCTTCAACATCAACTCTTACGGCAACTCTCGATAAGCCGCTCACACAGATTATTACAAATCTTCTTGCAAGAGTTCTTAACGGACTGTTCCAGCTTCCTCATTATGAGACAGCGGGTACAACAGATAATGCAGCTCAGCTTTCGCTGATTATTCCTTACAGCTACACAAGGCTTGATCAGATCATCACAAATGTTAACACCGACGGTGCAAACAACGGCTGCGGTCTCAAGAACACTGTTAAGATGCTCCTTGGCAGTCTTGCAAATATCACGGGTGAAGGCTCACTTTGCGACACATCACTTGATCTCCTCGCCGAGCTTATCGGAGCTATTGATGTTAAGGCCTATGACTACGTGACAGTTGATTACAACACAAATCATACTCCCGGCGAGACTTACAGCATCAGCGAGCTCAAGGCTATTTACAATGAGCTTGCACTTACAGGCAATGAGGGTCTCCACTACTACGACGATAACTATGAGTATTTCCATATGGTTGACTTCGCACCGTGGGCATATCTCAAATTCAGGTCAACGCTCAAAACTGCCGGCAGTCTTATTTCTCAGTATGATCAGGCTGAAAAAGGCAAGGATGTATACCCGTCAAGTGCGGACGTTACTTTCAACTGCTATGCACTCAGAACCTACAAGGATCTTCTGATAGGCAATCAGACATACAAGTCAGTATACCAGCTCAACAAGGTTCTTGCTCCTCTCGGAACAGTTAAGTTTGAGGATAACCTCAACGCCGACGGAACAAAGAAATATACCGACAGAACATGGAACGCTTACTGGAACGCTTACCAGTTCGCAAACAAGGTTATGAAAGAGTACAATGAGCACGTTGCGGCAGGTACCGAGATGGATTACAGACAGTCCAAGATCAACACTGCAAGACGTCAGCTTTCAAAGGCTTTCCATAATCTTAAAGCCTATGTGGGTCTTGCAAATTATAAAGAGCTTGACGGTCAGATCAAACGTGTAGAGAACCTCTTCCCGCCGGTTCGTTACACAAAGGATTCGGTACAGAAGGTTGTTGACGCATACAAGCAGGCGGTCGCACTTGACCGTGACTATGATCAGGACAGCCAGAAGCTCGTTGACAATTTCTATAAGAAGCTCTATGATTCAATCGAGAAGCTGGTTTCTATTCCTTCAATTGAATTTTATAACTACGGCAGCAATTCTTTCGAGCAGAATATCGACGAAAGATACGGCTACGCTATCGGTTATGACGAGACATTCTGGACGGCTCAGGATCAGACAGACTTCGGCGGACTTGAGGGATTCAACGATTACTTCTCATCGTTCTACGGATATTCCGGAGACGGCAGCGTTACTCTTGTTCCGACAGCAAACGGCGCAGGTACAGGTGCTGTTCTGAATATCGTTGACGATCCTTACGGAGAGGCAAATGTCCTCAATCATTACACAGTTGTTGTCTTCGGTGATGTAAACGGAGACGGTAAGATCGACGGACAGGACGTTGTTCTTCTCAGAACTTATGCTTCGCTTATGCTCGATCCTAAGGAAGCCGCAGACTACATCGTATATGCAGGCGACCTCAACTTCGACGGCAATATCGGTAACTCCGATATCAAGTCGGTTGAAAATGCAGGTGTCGGCAGAGAGACAATAAATCAGGCTCCGTCCGAGTGCATCGGCAAGTACACATCATTTGTTGATCTTGCTAACGGAGCAACATTATAAATAGTTTTCAGATAAAACTTTTGGGCTGCCGAGCGATCGGCAGCCTTTTCAAAATTCCTGACAAAAATGAGCAAAACATATTTCAGTAAAAAGTCGGCTCGGTCCATTCACGGATCGGGCGGTTTTGCTGTTATGGCTATATTAAACAAATTTAATGAAATTTTCTTTGAAGAAAATAAAAACGCTGCAAATTTATTGACGAAATGTTGATCCTGTGTTAAAATAAATTTAGGTATATTTGAGAAGTACGTTTTAAACATCGAATATATTTTGTAAAAAATTATCAGATACAAGGTGGTGTTTGTGATGAAGCTCAAAAGAAAGATCATCAGCATAATTGCAGTGATCGCTTTGGCTATTTCATCTATCCCGCTGACTCTTATGCCGGGAGGTATTACCGCTGCGGCGGCTCCTGCGGATCCGACATTGGTTCTTAACAGACCGACTGCCGGCATATATGTCAATGAGGTGACGCGAGTTGCGTATGCAAGCAACTCCATAAAACCTCCGTTGGGAAATAATTCGGTTATTGTTAAGGCTACCAAATCGGGAGTGCCGTACCTCTCGGGTAAATTTGCGAACATTGCATACTGCGGAGAGACTCCTTATTCGACGCAGATCTCATTTACCCCCGGTGTGACTCTCGACAGTGCGCCTACAATTTCTTGCAGCAATACCACCGTTACATACGCTTCGGCAACTCCGACGTTTTCTAACGGTACGTATACCTGGACGGTAAGCGGCGGTACTGCGCTTGTCGGTACTTCACTCATATTTACCGTCAGATATACATACAGTGAAACTAACAAGATCAGCGGCAAGACCTATACAAATAAGTATGAAACCCAGTGCGTTTCATATGTTGAGTCGATTTCTTCGCCGACGGGACTCTATTCGATAAAGAGAACATTTGAAAACTTTGTTGTGGGTACGGACACCAAAAACCGTTCTTACATAGCAACGATGATTCTCGGTGAGAATACTTACGGTTCATTATATAACAACGGTACAGGCGACGGCACGGTTGATTTTACAAACGATTCAGCTTTTACAAGCAGTACACCTGCATGGACATCGGATTTCGGCAATATGAGAAGCATCAGCGGATCCGACGCCAGCAAGAACTATAACGTTGCCATCAGTGCTGATTCAAACCGTCCGCTCTCAACAGTTTATATTGACAAGAGTGTCACTTCCACTCTTTCCTCCTTAAACCTGCGTTTCCATACTGTTCTTCCGACATATGCTTCTAAGACCAAAGAGCAAGTTACCGTCGGTGTTGACGGCGCATATGTATCTTCGGGAATTGTAAATACATTCAGCTCGTCAAATACAACTAACAACCCCGAGAACGACACAGCGGCAAGCGCCGAGCTCGGTATGTCTTTGCCGAAGAACAAACCTATGGTGACCGGAATTGCCATGAGCTCAACTCTTCAGACCTATTTCGAGGGCGTCGGACCCTGTAAGGAGACGGGAACCAAGGAATACACTGTTTCACTGAAATATCATACTCCGGGCGGATGGACCAATGTCTATGTCGGACAGTCATTCAGTTTCCGATTTATTACATACGATAAGGGTTCGCTGAGAACTCTTGTTGAGGAGATTCAGGGAACCGATCCCACATCAATGACAATTGAGCTTGCCGACGGTGAGTTTAAGGGCTACAACCCGCAGTCGTGGTATTATTCATCCGGCTGGGAGGATTTCCAGACAGCTTTCCTGAATGCAAAGACCTGCCTTGCAAAGCCCGATCAATCCCAGAGCGATATTGATGCCGCCTATACGGCTCTAAAAACGGCATATACTAATCTTCAGATGAGAAAAGCGGATTATTCGCTTGCCGACGCTTACTATAAGCAGGCTATCGGCAAGAACAGTGATAACTACACTCTTGCATCGTGGGCAAAGCTTCGGAATATACTTGATGTATACGTCGACAATTACAGCGTTCTTTATCAGCCGGCAGTTGATAAGTCTGCGATTGATATCAAAGCCGCAATTGACGCTCTTGAGTATGCAACGGCTGATTATTCCGATTTTATTGCAAACATCAATACGGTTAATAAGATAATGACGGAAACACCGACGATTTACGGAAAGCCTGCATCTGAGGTATACTCGGGCTGGGCAAAGGTCGAATCCGTCCTTAAAAACTCAGGTTGTATTTATAACGAGCTTGAGGGATATACGGTCGGCACCTACCTTGATATTACAGAACAGGCAACCGTCGACGGCTACACACTTCTTCTCAAAAATGCGATAGACGCACTTAAACTTAACGGCGCGGACTATACCGAGGCGACGAAGGCCGAAAATTCATATAAGATCCTCAATCTTTCATATATTGTTGACGATGTCGCAGAGAATCTTAAGTCTGCCTACAACGCACTTGTTGCTCTTCACGGACTTGACCTTTCAAGGCAGAGCGAAGTTGATTCCGCAGTCGCAAATCTTAAATATTGGCTTGATAATATTGAATATAAACCTGCCGACACAACAGCGGCTGTAAACATTATTGCAGAGGCAAATTCAATCGACAGATCAAAATATACCGATCTCAGCTCGCTTGACAATGCGGTTGCGAATCTTGAGTCGAAACTTGATCTCGATATCAGATACCAGAGCGAGATCGACAGAGCTGTTGCCGCCGTCAGATCAGCAATTGACAGTCTTACAACGAACGGTGCGGATTACACCGATGTTGACGCCGCAATTGCAGAGGCGCAGATAATTGCCGATAACGTAATGAAAGCCTATGCTTCAACCTACGGTTTTACGGCTGAAACCTTCTATTCAAACTGGTCGAATGTTACCACGGCTATTGACAATGTAATTCGTAACCTTGACAGCGATAAGCAGGCACAGGTTGACGCTTTTGCGGCGGCTATCAGAAGCGCTGTTGCGGCTCTCAAGGAGAACAAGGCGGACTATACCGAGGTTACCGCTGTGCAGAAAGAGGCGTCTCCGATAATCTCTTCCGGCAGTGCTCTCTATACTGCCGAAAGTCTCAACAGACTGACAAGCGCTTACCTTGCCGTTGTTGCTAACCTTGACATCAGCAAGCAGGCACAGGTTGACGGCTATGCGCAGGCGATCCGAGAAGCTATTTCAAAGCTCGAATATCTTCCTGCAAACTATACGAATGTTGACAATAAGATAACAGAGGCGAATGCAAAGCTCGCCGAAAACGATACTTTCGAAAAGGCTCATCCGGGATATCCGCTCTACACCGGCGAATCCCGCTCGGCTCTCAATCTTGCAATTGCAAGCGTGGACAGAAGCCTTGACATAAGATATCAGTCAACTGTTGACGGCTATGTAACCGCAATCGACGATAAGATCAACGGACTTGAATATGCACCGGCGGACTACACGCAGGTTGAGCTTGCAAAGGCTAATATCCCGTCAGATCTGTCGCCTTACACAACGCTTTCCGTTGCAACACTTAACTCGATCCTTAAAAAGATTGATACAACTCTTAAAACGGATCAGCAGTCCAAGGTTGACGGCTACGTGACGAGCATAAACAATGCCGTTGCATCGCTTAAATATAAGAATGCGGACTATTCAAAGGTCAATGCCGCTAAGGCAAAGGTTCCCTCGGATTCATCTCTTTATACCGAGGAGAGCTGGCAGCATCTTCAGGATAAGCTTGCCGATGTTGTAACGGGTCTTGATATCAGATATCAGGATCAGGTTGATAAATACGCCGAGGCGATCGAAACCGCAATTAATGTTCTTAAATATAAGCCCGCCGATTACACGGATGTAAACAAGGCGCTTTCGGAAATTCCATCGGATCTTTCAATTTATACCGATGACTCCGTGCAGGCTCTCAATGATGTTGTAAATTCGATTGACAAGTATCTGGATATCAGATATCAGTCAACGGTCGACGGTTACGCTTCATCGGTTAGAGCAAAGATAGGAGCGCTTAAAGCAAAGGGTGCGGATTACACTGCTGTTATCGAGGCTGTTAACAGGGGCAATGCAAAGATTGCCGAGGGAATTTATACCGACGAATCGGTCGCTGTTCTCAACAAGGCGATTTCCGATGTTCAGTATAACCTTGATATAACAAAGCAGGCGCAGGTTGACGCTTACGCACAGGCGATTAACGATGCAATTTCAAAGCTCGTTGTTAAGTTCGTTCCTGCGGATTACACACAGGTCGACAGCGAAATCGGCAAAATTCCGTCGGATCTGACTGTTTATACCGACGAAACCGTTGCGACTCTCAATGCCGCAGTGAATGCGGTTGACAGATCGCTCGGCAAGGATCAGCAGGCGACCGTTGACGGCTATGCGGAAAGCATTAAGACCGCAAGAGAAGCCCTTAAATATAAGGACGCCGATTACAGCGCTGTTGAAACAGCTAAGGCAAAGGTTCCGGCAGATTCGTCTCTTTACACAGAGGAGAGCTGGCAGAATCTTCAGAATAAAATCAATGCGGTTGTTGAGGGTCTTGATATTACTCAACAGAGCAGGGTTGACGCATTTGCAAAGGACATTGAGGATGCGATTGCCGCTCTTAAATACGTTCTTGCAAATTATGACGAGGTAACAAAGGCGAAAGGCGAAATCCCGTCAGATCTCAGTCTTTACACCGATGAGACTGTTGCAAAGCTCAACGATGTTCTTAACGGAATCGACTATACTCTCGATATAACGAAGCAGGCGACGGTGGATACTTATCCTCCTGCAATCAGAGAGGCGATAAAGAATCTAAAATACAAGCCCGCAGATTATACTGCGGTTGACGCCGCAAAGAAAAAGGTTCCGTCAGATTCCTCCATCTACACGGCGGAGAGCTGGCAGGAGCTTCAGGATAAGCTCAATGCGGTTCGTACAGGACTTGATATTACTCACCAGGCTGAGGTTGATAAGTTCGCAAGCGATATTGAAGATGCACTTGAAAATCTCGAATACGTCGGCGCAAATTATGACGACGTGAGAAAGGCAATTCAAGAGGCAAATGACACTATGGACGAAAAGCTCCACACCGCAGCGTCGAGAGCGGCGGTCAGAACGGCGATCAATCTTGTCGATTACACGCTTGATGTAACAAAGCAGGCAACGGTTGACAGCTATGCGGCGGCGATCAGAAAGGCTGTATTGGAGCTTGAATACAATCCCGCAGATTACAGTGCCGTAAATACCGCAAAGGGCAAGGTGCCGAAGGATTCTTCAATCTACACTGCGGAGAGCTGGCAGAATCTTCAGGATAAGCTGGCAGCGGTAAAGGAAAATCTTGATATCAGATATCAGACTCAGGTAAACGGCTATGTGGCTGACATTGAGCAGGCGATAACGGATCTTAAATATTTGCCGGCGGATTACACCAAGCTCCGTCAGGCGGTTGAAGATGCCGAGACGGAGATTAAAACAGGTTACTACACCAAGGAATCCGTCAGCTCGCTTGAATCGCTTATTGCCTCAATCAACTGGGATCTTGATATAAGGGATCAGAAAAAGGTTGATCTTTATGAGCAGTCCGTAAGAACGGGAATCGAGGCGCTGAAACTTCTCCCGGCGGATTATACGGCTGTTGATAACGCAATAACAGCGGCAAAGGCTGAAATTGACAAGGGCTGGTATACCGACGAGAGCGTTGCAAAACTTCAGGAAGCCATTGATTCTGTTGTGACAGGCTATACTAAAAATCGACAGAGCGAGGTCGATGAGTTTGCGCAGAATATAGTCAAAGCTACCAATGATTTGGTCAAAAAATTGGCTAACTATACAGAACTTCAAAAAATTCTGGATTTGCTTGACAATTCGAGCTCGGAAATTTATAATAATACATATAAGAACTTTGATGAGGTAATGGCTCTTATTGCGTCTTATCGTGAAAACACGGTCAAGAATAATATGAATCTGACCGTTGATAAGCAGTCGACGGTTGATGAAATGACCGCTACGCTTCAGGGCTATATTGATTCGCTTGAGCCGGAGACCGCTAAGGAGGTCTTTGAGGCAAAGGAAGGCAGTACAACAGTCATAAAGGGCGGTTATATTTACGGTCTTTCAACCGGAATGACAAAGTCGGCGTTCCAGAGCAAGTTCATTACTTACGAAAATGTTGAGCTCAAGTATTCCGGCAACAGCGGAAGATTCCTCGGTACAGGCACAAAGGTTAAGGTCATTTCAAGCATTACCGGCGAAGAAATTGCCTCATACATAATCATTATATACGGCGATGTCGACGGAAACGGACTGATCAATACGTCGGATACGAAAATTGTTTCAAATGCAATTAACAAGAGGGCTGTCCTTACAGCTCCGCAGAAGAAAGCGGCGAGACTGGTTTCGAGAGTGTCGGTTGGCACTACGGATTACAAGGCACTTAAGAGGGTAGTCCAGAAAAAAGTAGCGATTGATCAGAAAACAGGCAAACTCAAAGTTTCGGCTTAAATTCATTGGATAAACGATGAATTAAGATAAATTTAAGGAGGAATATCTATGGCAAAGAAATTAATCAGCATTGTTCTTTCCGTGATCCTTGTATTCTCTACCTTTGTCATCGGCAGCTTTGCCGGCGATACAATAACCGATGATGATAGAGCTTACTATCCGGAAGAGGAACTTGCTATCACAGACCCCAAAGAGAGAATTGACATTGTCTTTCTTTCCGGTAGGTGGGGTGGCGGCGCCAATTTGGTAAGCACCCCTGCAGATAAGGAAACCCTTGAGTACAACCTCAAATATTGGGATGATGAAATCATCAACGAGTATCACGCTCTTGAGGCTAAGGGAACTGCTGCAACAGACGAAGAGTGGGGAGCACTCTATCGTAAGATGAAGACTCCTCGTGACAACAATGATGATTGGAAGGATTTCTTCTACAAGTATCGTCGAGAGGACAAGGCAAATGCAAACGTCAGACTCGTACCGAGCAAGACTGATCTTAAACCGGGCGAAGAGTTTACTGTTGATGTTTATTTGACAACAGATTTCTACTTTAGCATAAGCCAGCTTAAAACGACATTCTTTTATAACAATACTCTTGTTGATATGATAGGCTGCGATGAGAAAAATAAGGGTACGGCAGATGCTGACAAGGGACAGGATGCATCGGAAATGAAGCAGCATATCATCGGTTCATACTTCAGCGATTATGCAACATATGATGAGATGACACATGTAGGTGACTATACATATGGTTCTTACATCAAGTCGCTTGGAGATATGCGAGAGCTTGAATGGCCGGAATCAGTTCTTGCAATTGATAATTGGCAGAATACAATGGAAGCATATCTGTTTATGTTTGACAGCAGAGATGATGTTAAAATCGTTCCTGCACTCAAGCCTCAGGATGAACTTCTTCTTACACTCAAGATGAAGGTTAAAGATGATGCAAAAGTTGGTTCCACAACCCAGATTCTTGCACCGGGCGATGCAATGTATTCATCAGCCAAGGAACTGTTCTATGAAGATCAGGAAGCTCAGGATAAACCAATTACACCGTATTGGCAGTTCGTACGTGTAAACCCGAAAGAAAATTCGGATGATTTATATATGGCTGACTATTTGACTCAGTACGATCAGACAATAACATCTACTCCGGCTACGGTTAACATCGTAGGCGACGACGTTCAGAAGGCTGACTACACAGCACTCGACGCAGCTATCGCAGGCTTTGACGCATCCGTTTCGGGACTTTACACAGCAGCTACTTGGAACGCATATGCTTCTGCTGTAACAGCAGGTACAAACGTTTCAAGAGATCTCCTCATAGCTGATCAGGCAATCGTTGATGCCGCTACAAAGGCAATCACAGACGCTAAGGCTGCTCTTGCTCTTAACAAGCTCGTAAGCGCTGACGTTATCGGCACACCGACTATCGGTTCCGCTGCAAATGTTCAGGTAGTTGTAAACGGTTCTCCCGCTGCAATCCGTCTTGTAAACACAGACGGCAATGCACTCACATTCAATCGTGACGACGCTACAATTACGGCAAACGGCGATAACGAAGTATGGAACATCAAGGTTTCCGTATCTTCCGCAACTGCTGACTACAACGTATTCGGTAAGTGGGGCGAGGAGTTCAACGATGCAGGACTCGCACTTACTATCAACGCTACCGAGGGTCTTGACCTCAGCGTTCATTCAATCGTTGTTCCCGATATGTATCCGACAGGAACATACACGGACGGCAGAATTTATGCAGGTATCCACACTGTAATCGTCAGAACGAGCACAGATGTTCATAAGCTCCAGTTTGTTGATCCTTACGGCAACACACGTACATTTGACAAGGTTACATGGACTCCTGTTGTTGAGGGCGACGAGCTTGTATGGACAATCCAGTTCAACTTTGCTCAGGGCGTATTCAACTTCGCTGCAAGAACACGTGCTGTTAACACAACATTTGCTCTTACAGGAGACTACATTACAGGTAGAGCATTATATTATTAATCTCTGACCGAATCAGAAAAAACAATGCTAATTTTGGCTCCGTGCTTGCACGGAGCCTTTGCCTTTTCAAAAACAGGCTTTGGATTTATAAAATTACTTATCCGTATCGACTTTTGCACTTTGCGGATAAAAGAATAAATTTAATAGCTCATTTAAGATTTTCAATCTTTCCGTTAAGAAAAATGTATTGACATAAAGATGCAAAGATGATAAAATAAAGCAGGATACTGGGATTATTGGAAAGTTAAATGTTAACAAAAAGAATTCTGATTTAATTTTTCGATGTTCTGTATTGAATACATAATACAGGGGTGAAAAAGATGACTTACACAAAGCCCGAACTTGATGTTAAAAAGTTCAACATTGTTGAGGAGATCACGGCAGACGGTGATTCAGCAGCAGTAAGAACCGATTCTGCAAAGGGTGGCAAAAATGCAAGCTCGGCAGCATCGGCTGCAGAGAACAGCATCGGCAGCGATCTTATCATCGGCTAATTGAAAAAGCAACCGGATTCGGCAGACAGGCGTTGTGTTTGTCTGCCGAATCTTAGGTAATGGGAGATTATTTAGATTTTATTCATACTTATCATTTATATGGTAGATGTGAATAAATTCTGAAAAGCGGTGAAACGATGCCAGTTTATAAAATTGCCGGACTGAACGTCGGATATGAGCCGAGATATGATTTGCTCCGCCTGCGCAGCGAGAAATATCTCTGCAATGAAGAGGCGGAATTCAAGATCGGCATATCCGATGATATGATTGAGCAACAGATCAATTACTATAAGGATATTATGGAGGGTGCCAATCTTGAGTACCTTTGGGTCGGTACGGCTTTTAATCTGAAACTGCTTGAATACAACGGTATGTATCTGCACTCGTCAACCGTTGTTGTTGACGGGAAAGCGTATTCGTTTTCCGCTCCGTGCAGAACGGGAAAATCGACGCATACTTCTCTTTGGCTGAAAATGCTCGGCGACAGAGCGTATATAATCAATGACGATAAAGCGGCTTTCAGAAAGATTGACGATAAATTTTATGTATTCGGAACACCGTTTTCGGGTAAGAACGATATCAATGTGAACACATCCGTTGAACTTGGCGGAATATGCTTCGTCGAGCAGAGTGAGACAAATCTGATTGAAAGACTGTCAAATGATGAGGCTCTCAGTCTCCTGATTTCACAGACGGTGCGTCCGTCGAATCCCGACAGAATGATTTTACTTTGCGATTTTCTCGACGACCTTTTGAAAAACATTCCGATCTACAAGTTGAAGTGCAATATCAGCCTCGAGGCGGCAGAGCTTTCTTATAAAACAATGAGTCGGCGATTACTGTAAAGGAAAGATCGTATTGAAAAAGAAACAAAACGGCAGCGATATAACTGCCCTCAAGTGGATAATTAAAACGTCAAAGGGCAGCTGGCTTTTTGTATTTGTTTATGCCGTGCTCAGTGCCGCACTTGCATATTTCGGCATCAATACGGCATACGGAGTCAAGGACGTCGTCAACGGCGCAGCGGGAAGAGACTTTGAACTGTTGAAACACGGTGCGCTGTACCTGCTTATTCTCGTTTTGATTCAGCTTGCGTTGAAAATTTTCAACAGTAATATGTATGAGCGTGCCCGAGCGAAGATTGAGATTAAGATCCGAACAAGCGTCTTTGATTCGATAATGAAAAAAGATTATTCGGAGATATCAAAGCATCACAGCGGCGATCTTCTCAATCGACTGACCTCCGATGTCCAGACAATTTGTGACGGCGTGACGGGGCTTGTCCCGAACGTTGTGGCACTGCTGACAAAGCTCATTTCCGCAGTTGTAATAATGGTGGGACTTGACTGGATATTTGCGGTGATCTTCCTCGCAGGCGGCGGATTGATTGCATTGACCACGGCTTTTTTCAGAAACTATCTGAAAAGCATTCATAAAAAGGCGCAGGATGCCGACGGTAAGGTTCGTTCATTCTTTCAGGAGTCAATCGCAAGTGCACTGGTCATTAAGGTGTTCAGTGCCTATAAACAGGTGTCGGAAAAGGCTCGTAAATTACAGCTCGATAACTATAAAATTCGCATAAAAAGAGCCACAATAAGCATCTTTGCAAATACGGGAATCCAGATGGCATTCAGCCTCGGCTATCTTTTTGCAATGGTGCTCGGCGGTTTCAGGGTTTATCAGGGCAAGATTGATATCGGTGAACTGACGGCAATATTGCAGCTTGTCAACCAGATTCAGTCTCCGCTTTCCGCGCTCGCAGGCGTTATTCCCACATTCTATTCAATTATTGCGTCAGCCGAAAGAATTATGGAGATTGAGAATTACAGCGACGAGCTTGAAATTTCGGACGATATCGGTGACCGTTACGAATATTACAATAAACTTCAAAGGATTGAATTTGATTCGATCACATTCAAATATAACCGAGACTTTGTGTTTGAAAGTGCAAGTGTGACGGTTAAAAAAGGCGATTTTGCCGCAATAACGGGTATTTCTGGAATCGGTAAAAGCACGCTTCTCAAGCTGCTGCTCGGAGTTATGTCTCCGCAGGAGGGAGAAATCCGCCTTGTGAACGACAGCTCGCAGCGACAGGTTGACAGGGATACCAGAAAGCTGTTTTCATATGTGCCGCAGGGAAATATGCTCCTCTCGGGAACATTGAGGGAGAATATAACCTTTATGTGCGAGGGCAGCGACGAAGAAATTGACCGTGCGATAAGGCTCAGCTGTTCCGATGAATTTGTTTCTCAGCTACCGGACGGACTGGAAACAGTGGTCGGAGAAAGAGGCCTCGGACTTTCCGAGGGTCAGATTCAGCGAATTGCGATAGCGAGAGCGATTCTTTATGACGCACCGATTCTTCTCCTCGATGAGGCGACGTCCGCTCTTGACGAGGCGACAGAAGAAAGACTCCTGAAGAATCTCAGAGCATTGGATAACAGAACCTGCATTATAATCACACATAAGCCTGCCGCCCTGAACGTCTGCAACAAGGAGATCAGGATTGAGGACAGGAAGATAAAGATAATGAACACGATCGGAGGCGCCGCTTGTGAAAATTAAAGACGGTTACAGACTCAGAAAAGTGGGGGACAAAAGCATTGTTGTGGCTCCCGGAGGAATAAATTTTACAGGACTTATAACGGTTAACGAAACGGGCACATTTATCTGGAACAAGATCAGCGAAGGCGCAGACGCGGAGACGGTTGTTGCGGAGCTTGCAAAGGAATGCAACACTCAGCCCGATGAGATAAGGAAAGATGTCGAGGAGTTTATAGAGTCCTTAAAAGGAGCAGATATACTTGAGTGAGAAAATAAGCCTTAACGAAATGGAACCGCTTATCCGTGAAACGCTCGATAAGAACGGAGAGGTTTCTTTTGTTTCCGCGGGGCGCAGTATGCTCCCGATTATACGGGACAGAAAGGATACGGTGACTCTTGTTAAGCCGAAAAAAAATATAAAGGCCGGTGACGTTGTTTTCTATCAGCGTGATAACGGAAGATTCATCCTTCACCGTGTTATGTATGTCAATGCGGGCACATATGTTATGCGTGGCGACAACCAGTGGGACAATGAATACAATGTTCGCCGTGATCAGATAATCGGCGTGTTGAAAAGCATTGAGCGTAACGGGAAGGTGCATAATGTGACTGATCGGGATTATCTGATGTATGTCAGATTTTTGCCGCTTATCCGTTTTATCAGAAAGACGTATTACGGATTCAAGAGTCAGGTTTATAAATTTGTAAAATATCTTGTTAAAAGATAAATATAGCAAAATCAGGGAGATATAGTTTTGATAAGTACAGTTAATGTCAGCTTACAGTATGGCGGAAGAGAGCTGTTCAAGGGAGCAGATCTCAAATTTACAGACGGAAATTGCTACGGACTTATAGGCGCTAACGGAGCGGGAAAGTCTACATTTTTAAAGATTCTTTCGGGCGAGATTGAGCCGAATAAGGGTGAGGTTATAATTACCCCGGGCGAGAGAATGTCGGTATTGAGGCAGGATCACTTCGCCTTTGACGAGTACGACGTTATCCGCACGGTGCTTATGGGTAATCCTCACCTGTGCGAGGTAATGGACGAAAAGGAAGCCCTCTATATGAAAGAGGACTTTACAGAGGAGGACGGAATCAAGGTCAGTGAGCTTGAGGAAGAATTTGCCGAGATGGGCGGTTGGAGCGCAGAAAGTGACGCCGAAATTCTTCTCAACGGTCTCGGAGTTACAAACGAATTTCACTATGCCAAGATGGGCGAGCTTGATAATGATATCAAGGTTAAGGTGCTTCTTGCACAGGCACTTTTCGGCAACCCGGATATTCTTCTTATGGATGAGCCGACGAACCACCTCGATGTGGCGGCGATCAGATGGCTTGAGGACTTTCTTATTGATCTCGAAAGCACGGTTATTGTTGTTTCCCATGACAGACACTTCCTTAACAAAGTTTGTACTCATATTGTCGATATCGACTTCGGCAAGATCGAGATGTATGTCGGCAACTATGATTTCTGGTATGATTATACACAGATCGCTCAGCGACAGCTCAGAGAGCAGAACAAAAAGGCAGAGCAAAAGAAAAAAGAACTGCAGGAATTTATCGCAAGGTTCAGTGCAAACGCTTCAAAATCCAAGCAGGCTACAAGCCGTAAAAAGCTTCTCGACGAGCTTAATATTGAGGATATGCCCGTCTCTTCAAGGCGCTTCCCGTTCGTTTCGTTCAAGCCCGACCGTGAGGTCGGCAACGAGCTTCTGACCGTATCCGGAATCAGCAAGACGATCGGTGACAGAAAGGTTCTCGACAACGTTTCGTTCACGATAAAGCCGCGAGAAAAGGTCGCATTTGTCGGCACGGACGGACTTGCCAAAACAACGCTTTTCAAAATTCTTGTCGGTGAGCTTGAACCTGATGAGGGCACATTCAAATGGGGAGTTACAACATCTCAGTCATATTTCCCGTCGGACAACTCTGAGTTCTTTGACGGATGCGAGGATTCTCTTATCGACTGGGTGAGAAGGTATTCCGACCTTGTCTTTGAAAGCGATGTCAGAGGCTGGCTCGGCAGACTGATGTTCTCGGGCGAGGAGGCGACGAAGAAAGCAAAGGTCCTTTCGGGCGGTGAGAGAGTTCGCTGTATGCTTTGCAAGATGATGCTTTCAGGTGCCAACGTTCTGATCTTTGATGAGCCGACGAACCACCTTGACCTTGAGTCTATCGAGTCTCTCAACAAGGGAATTATCAACTTCCCCGAGACGGTTCTTTTTACATCGCACGACCATCAGTTTGTTCAGACGATTGCCGACAGAATTATTGATGTAACAACAGGCAGCTTCTATGATAAGAACATCACCTATGATGAATATCTTGACGAGCTTGCAGCAAAAGAAGCGGAATAATTGCGGCGGTAAGACGGGATTTCATATATACAAAATTGAATAAGGAGAGATAGTTTTGAAAAAGTTTTTAGCAGTATTTCTAAGCCTGGTAATCTTCGTAATAATCGTCGCTCCTATGAGTGCAATGGCTGAAGATACCTGTAAATGTGACACGGTACCGATAATCTATGTTCGTGGCCGTGCGACAATCCTTACCGATAAGGATGACCCGAATAGCCAGTCGCTTCCGTATGTTCCCGACGGATTCGTTGAGAATGCTTTGAAGGAGCTTGTTCCTGTCTATACAAAGGGCTATCTGACGAACGATTTTTCGGAATTTAAAGCACTTTTCACAAAGTATATGGCAGAAGCCTACAAGGATTTCGCCCTTGACAATAACGGTGAAATTGCGAACAATTCAGGATATAAAACAGCAGACTATTGGAAAAACAATCCTATATATGATATCCACAAGCCGTCCAATGATGTAAATGACGCTCAGGGCGCAACGAATGAACTCTATAAATACTTCTATCAGTATGACTGCCGTCTTGATCCCTGCGATATTGCGGACGATCTTCACGAGTACATTCAGGCGGTTAAGGAAGTAACGGGTCATTCACGTATTAAGATTCTTGCAAGATGTCTCGGCACGACGATTCTTTCCGCATATCTTGCCGAATACGGTTGGGAGGATATTGATGATGTTGTCCTCTATAATCCGATCTGCTTCGGCACCGAGGTTACGGATTCACTGTTCAACGGCGAGCTTTACTTTGATGCGGATGCGGTTGATTTCTTCGCAAACCAGAATCTTGACGATTCGCTTCCGCTGACCCTGCTCAAGGAGGTTATCACCCTCAGTAATAAGCTCAACGGTCTCGGAATGACAATGGATTATTTCAACAAGACCGCCACAAAGGTTGCAAGATACGTTACTCCCGACGTTATGCGTGTCTGCTACGGAACAACTCCGGGCTACTGGTCGATGGTTTCCGCCGACAGATTTGAAGAGGCGAGAGACTATATCTTTGCAGGCGTTGAGGACGAATATGCGGGACTTATTGCAAAGATCAACCATTACCACGAAACGGTAGGATCAAGACTCACAACAATATATAAGGAAATGGAAGCCGACGGCGTCAGAATTTCGGTTATTGCAAAGTACGGCTATCAGCTATATCCGATCGTGTATGATGCGAATCAGCAGAGTGATATGATCGTTACCTGTGAACAGCAGGCACCCGGAACTGTTACCGCACCGATCGGCAGTACGTTCGACGAAGAGTACATTAATAATGCAAAGCTCGACGGAACGGAAAAATATATTTCTCCCGATCTTGCGGTTGATGCATCAAAGACACTTTTTCCCGACACTACGTGGTATATTCAGAATATGAAGCATAACTGCTATCCGATGATTCTTTGTCCGCTGATTTACAGGATCCTCAGATCCGACGGAGAGCAGATGACGGTATTCAGCGACGAAAATTATCCGCAGTATCTTGCCTATGAGGGTAAGGAGAACGACGGTGATACGATTCGTCCGATGACAAAGGAAGATAAGGGCGATCCGATCGAAAGTCCCGGTTTCTTCGCACTGCTTAAAAATCTGATTCTCAATGTAGTGAAGATCGTTCTTGAGCAAATTAAAAAGATATTTATGTAATTGAAAAAGCTGTGACGAAAATCTCGTCACAGCTTTTTGGCTCAATTCTCCGTAATATAAATAAATCTCGGAATTGCACGTTCGGTTATTTGATAAATTCCGGCGTAGTCACCACGGAACAGCACTGTTACGGTGTTCTCTCCGCTTTTCAGTCTGAAAATATCCTTGCCGCTGTCCTTTTCAACTGCCGTCAGATCCGCATCCTTCAGAAGACCTATTTCAACGTCCTCGTTGTCAATTGCAGAAATTTTTACCTCTGATTCGGTGTTGTTCGGGTTGTAGATATTCAGCACACATTCAA
>ERZ1034844.593-NODE-593-length-19482-cov-4.684872_pt1 | contig 19482 bp, 19 predicted proteins | sample MGYA00520594_ERZ1034844 | MGnify/ENA primary metagenome ERZ1034844 (study PRJEB33766, sample SAMN09781733) | gut metagenome | biome: gut microbiome | host: Homo sapiens | place: Madagascar | study: EMG produced TPA metagenomics assembly of the PRJNA485056 data set... | reverse complement strand
GGAAGGGCCGCACGCAGGCGGCATAGGACCCGTCAACGAAAATGGGGCAGATTCACTTCGGCTTCGGGCGAAGGGCCGCGGCCCCTCCCCGCCGGTAGGCCGCGCACCACCTTCCCAGCGTGCTCTCGGCGGCCACCCCGAACCTCGACATCGCCTCCGGCAGCGCCATGCCCCCGTCGACCACGGCCCTCGCCGCCTCGAGCTTCAGCTCGAACGCATAGCTTCTCTTATCGGTGCCCATGACGAACGACCTCCCGTGCCCCGCCGTCCAGTAAGACCTCTGCCATTTTCTCACGGCGCTGCCGGTCGCGCCCAGCTCGGCGGCTATCGCGTCGCGACCGTAGCCCGCGCGGATCATCTCGACCGCCCGAAGCTTTGTCTCGGCAGGGTACCTGACCCTCTTGTCCCTTCCTGAAATCAAAAACACCCCATTTCCTGTGTCCAAGAAATGGGGTGCGGTTCAATGGGACCTGTCCCTATTTTCCCACTATTCAGCTTCTTCGGGTTCGGGCTCCTCCTCGAAACGGACGTCAATCTTGTCGATGCGCAAACCGTCCATCACGCGGGCCATCATCGTGATCTTTGTTCCCTCGTGATGCAGCTCGTACGAATCGCCCTCAGCGGGGATCTTGTCCAGCAGGTCGAGCATCAAGCCACCCGCGGTCTCGTAGTCGAACACGGGCACGGGCTCAAATCCAATGAACTCAACGAACTGGTCAACCGGCAACGAGCCGTCAACCAAGTAATGATGCTCGCCTACCTTCAGAATTTCATCCTGATCATCGTGGAGATACTCGTCTTCCATGCGGCCGATAATCTGCTCGACCACATCGGTCATGGTAACGATGCCGGACGTGCCGCCATGCTCGTCAACCACCACGGCGATTTTCGTGTGCTTAGCCTGCAGCACCTGCAAAAGTTTCGCGATGGAAATGCTCTCCGGCACCGCCTGAATAGAGCGAATCTTCAGGTCTTTCATCGTGGAGCCCTCGGGCAGCAAGTAAGCATCCTTGATGTGCACAAAGCCCACGATGTTGTCCTTGTCCTCGCGGAACACGGGGTAACGCGTGAATTTGTTCTTCCCCATGAAATCGAGATTCGTTTCAAGATCATCGTCGTAGTCAATGGCCAGCACCTCGGTGCGGGGCGTCATGATAGCCTTCGCGTCCTTGTCGTCCAAGTCGAAGATGTTGTCCAGATACTGGTACTGATCCTGCTCGATAGATCCGCTCTCAGCGCTTTCTTCAAGCAGCAGCTTAATTTCTTCCTCGGAATAAGCCTCGGTTTCATTCTTGGCATCGTGGCCGGTCAAGCGCATAACGCCATTGGTGGTAGCGTTAAACAGCCACATGATGGGATAAGTAATGCGATAGAACGCATGAAGCGGACCCGCTGTGTGCAGCGCGTAGGTTTCCGTCTTCAGAATAGCCATGCTCTTAGGGATGAGCTCGCCGGCCACCACATGCAGCGTGGTCATGATGAAGTAGCCAATACCCACCGAAATAACGGTGACGGCCGTGTCGGGCAAGCCAAAGAACACGAAGATCGGATGAAGCAGCGCGGCAAACGCGGGCTCGCCCAACCAGCCCAACGCCAGCGAAGCCAGCGTAATACCAAGCTGGCAAGCCGAAAGGTACTCGTTAACGTTGTCGGCCATTTCGAACGCACGCTTGGCACCCTTCTTGCCTTCTTCCACCAAAATCTCAATCTGCGATTTACGCACGCGCACCAAGGAAAACTCGGCGATAACGAAAAAAGCGTTCATCAGCAGGAACAGAACCACCAGTATCAAACTCAACCAAATAGGCATCTAGGTACAAAACTCCTTGCGTAAGCGGGTGAGAAGCGGCATCGCCATCTCTCACTGCGGGGACGAGAAACGGATCGGCCATTTCTCATTGCGGAAACAGAATCGGAAAAGAGGGCCAGCCTGCTTTTCCGCTAAAGGGGAATCGGTGCGCTTTGCACCCTTTCCGAGAAAACCGAAATTACACGGCCATCTCCCCCTTTGGGAAGGGCATAAGGCGCGTTACGTCCGCCAACAAGGAAAGGCGCCTGCGCACATCCAGGCATAAGTCACGCGCAAGGAAGGGCTGCAACGCTGTTTGCGCTGCAGCATCTGAATACAGAAACGCAGCCTTTTCTTCACACGAAGACAAAGACCGCGCGGGACCAAAAAGAGAATCATTGCATTGTGCGGTGCGTTTTCGGGTCGAGCAACATCGACCGCCGCCGTCGGAGTCGTTCACGACAGCTTCATCTCCTATTCTGATGGCCGCCGCCATCGTTGGTCCCACAACCCGTTTTGCGTAAACAGGCACGATATCTTTCAGAATAGTACCGCGGAACAACAGCAATTCAACGAAACACCATCACAGCGCCATGTTTTCTGCGGTAAACGACACGCTACTGCCAGTTCGGTCGCGACGCGGACGCGACGACAGAGCTGCGGGCGAGAAGAAGCTGCGCGTGGGCGACGAGGCAGGCAGACCCAGCAACGCGGACAGGGCGCAGGGGCGCACGCAGGGAGGCGCGGCAACGGGAACATCTTGTGCGGAGGCGGGGAGCAACTCGAAGCTGCGTGTGGGCGAGCCCGCAAAACAACCGCGCCACCCGCACAAAGCAGGGGGGGGCAGTGCGCGAACCGCGAGCACCGCCCCCCCCTGCCTGAGAAAGATCAAAGCGCTCAAACGGAGCACCCAGGAATGGCAAGATCCGCGCGCCGTGCATGATTTGAGGGGCACGCGCAGCGAAAGGGCCCCTTCATGGCAAGATCTTCGCGCGGTGTATTCTCAGACAGCTGTTTGCGGCGCTTTTCGGATGCACGGCGCGAATATCTTGCCAAAGCCAGCTCATTTCGGATGCACGGCGGCGATATGCTGCCAGGAAGGAGCGTTTTTCCCGTCCGAGGCCCCTTCGGGAACGCATGAAGCGAAAAAGCTGCCACGGATCGCCGCCCGGGAACGCATCGCGGCGAAATACTGCCATGGCCGACAGCCCGAAAACGCACCGCGGCGATATCTTGCCACTGTCGGACGCCGGGGGACGCATTTCGCGAGCATTTTGCCATCGGCGAGCGCTCGAAAACGCACCGCGGCATAATCTTGCCGCGACCGAACGCCCAAAAACGCACCGCGGCAATATCTTGCCACGGCAGCCCCCTTCAAGAATACTCCTCGACGACATCTTGCCGAGAAGGCCCTCGGCTGCCCAGGCTTGCTGCGAAATCGCAGTGGTGCCACGTAGTCGGAAGACGCCGCCCGAACGAAGCGTCGGCCAATTCAACAACGCACGCCGACACGTCCAAGAAACCATGAAAATATTTTGGTGCCTTTCACCAAGAAACGGCACCGAAAACGTACTCGCGTAGTATGGCGAACATGAGCGGAAAAGATACTTACATCAATAGCGCAGACGAGCGCGATAACGGCACCGAACCATCCGGATATGGCAGCACGGCATCATCGGAACGCGGCAACACCGCCGCTCCAGAGCGTAGCAACGCGGCAGCATCGGAACACGACGGCGGTGACGCCCCATTGGAACACGGCAACGCCTCCCCATCGGAACACGACAACACGGCAGCAATGCAGCACGACGGCAACGGCGCCGTCTCGTCCGAATGCGACAACGCTACCTCGCCGCAGCACGGCAGCACCGTCTCGCCGGAGCGCAGCAACGTCACCTCGCTGGAACGCGGCGGCAACGCCTCTCCCGAGCACGACGACGCAATCCACGACCCCAAGCACGCCGCCAGCGCCGGCGAAGAAGCGGTGGACAGCTCTTCCCACGCAGAAGAAACCTCGTCCGATGATCGCAGCGGCGCCCTCACAGCAAAGGCGGCATCTGGCAAGAGCCGCGGCTCTCATGCAGCAAAGGCAACATCTGACAAGGACCGCGGCTCCCACGCAGCAAAGGCGGCATCCGCGTACCTCCAGAAAGCCGGAAATTTCCTCGGTCTGCACAAAAAGGCTTCCGCCATCGCTGCAGCCATTGCGCTGTGCGTCGTAGTGGGAATCAGCGCAGCCGTGGCTTCAAGCAGCAGACCCACCCCTAATGGCATCCCCCTAAGCAGCGACTTTGTGAGCTACGCAGCAAACGCCGTTGCAACTACCACGGATGCTGCCGCAGACGAAGCGGCAGCGGGACTCGTCGCTCAACGCCTCACGCCCGATGCGCTCAACAGTGTCGATTCCTTCGCCACCACCCCTGGCACGTTTTCCCTGATGGAGGGCGAAGATGCCGCATCGCTTTCCGAAGAGCAGCAAGAATCCCTTGCAGCAGCCACCCAAAACATCGAAGGCGGCGGCTACACCGTTGGCTTCACGCTCATCAATTTGAACACCGGCAAGGGCATCGCCTACAACCTCGACTCGCGCGTATACGGCGCCAGCTCATTCAAGGGTCCCTACGCCGCCTTCCTGTGCCAACACCTGGGCGACAACGACGCTTCCTACCCATCCGGCAGCGAAGCGGCGGGCCCCGGCGTTTCGTCGTCCATATATTCCCTGATGCAACCCATGATCCTCTACTCAGACAACAGCGCATTCAGCAGCTTGCGCAACACTTACGACAGCGCAGGGTTCGCCGAATGGCTCAATTCCTGCGGCGTGGATTCCGAGATCATGCACGACACGCACTTCCCGCGCTATTCCACGCGCGAATCCGCCTTGCTGTGGCTGCACACGTACCAGTACCTCAAAACCAATACGCCCACCGCGCAGAACCTGGCATCGCTCTACGAGCAGACGAACGTGTCGTTCATCCGCTCCGGCGCGAGCGACGACGAAGAAGTCGAAGCCGTGCTCAACAAGGCAGGCTGGTGCTCTGGCCGCGAACGCTTCACCGGCCTGTGCGATGCGGGGCTCATCAAGTGCACCGACGGCACCACCTACCTCATGAGCACCATGACCAATTCGCCCGACGGCGGCCTGTACACCGTCCGCCTGGCGAACCTGGCATCCACCCTCTTTGAGTGCCGCGACGCGCTGGAGTAGCACCTAGCGAACAGGTGGATGCGAAGCAGAGAATGCGGGGGGAAGGCCGCGAAGCGGTGTAATTTTCCTGCCTCTTTCGCCCGCCGCAAAGCGCGAGGGCTACAATGAACGGTGCTGCGCAAATGCGCGCCGAATGCGCCGGCCTCCACAGGACGGCGGACAACGCGCGCCGAGTGCATAACCTCGGAACGGTGACGCAAAAGGTCCTTGGCGCGTCCATGCATCGGGCAACGCAGGGAAATCGCTCTTGCGCGATCCCCGCGCAAACGCATGCCGAATGTGCCAGGCCCCACGGAGCGTCGCGCAAACGCGCATCAAGCGCAGCGCTCTTCAAAGGAGACCGTACGCAACCGATACCGCACCAGCGTCGAACAGCGCAGCGCCCTCCCCTTAAAGGGAGCCGCACTGCCAGCAAATAACAAGCCCCCAAACGAAAGGATTGCCGTGGTGGAACTTGCTCGCGAACTTAACCGTCATGCCGCTTCGGCAACCCACGAGCAAACGCATCTTGCCGAACATCCAGGGCAGCTGGTTTGGATTTTCATGGGCATGTCCGTCGTGGGCCTTGCGGGCGAAACGCTACAGCACCTGGTGGCGTTCGGCGAATTGGAAAGCCGCGCCGGTTTCATCTGGGGTCCGTTTTCGCCCATCTACGGGTTGGCGGCAGTTCTGCTAACCATGCTGCTTGAACCCCTGCAGGACAAAGGCGTTCCGCTGCTTCTGGCAGTAAGCGCCGTTGTGGGCGGCAGCCTTGAATACTTCGCCAGCTGGGCCATGGAAACATTTTGGGGTGTGGTGGCATGGAGCTACCTGAACATCCCCCTCAATTTTGACGGGCGCACCGACGTGTTCCACTGCCTGATCTGGGGCACCATTGGCGTGCTGTGGGTAAAGGTTGGCCTGCAATTATGCCAGCGCATCTTCAACCGCGTGAACACCACCAGCGCCCCGTACCGCGTGGCAACGGCAGCGCTTTCCATCTTCATGGCGTTCGACATTGCCATGACCATCATCGTTTTGCTGCGCGCCGATGCCCGCACCGATGGCATTCCGCCGCAGAATCCCATCGAACAATTCTGCGATACCGCCTACCCTACCGACATGCTGCAGAAGCGTTTCCACAACATGGGCGGCATCGGCATATAGGCAGGAAGGGGCAGATACCAGATTCCCACCAAACAAGTAGGGCCCGCCTGCGATAGAGCAAACCGCCTCCCATTTCTTGCGTCCAAGAAATGGGAGGCGGTTCTAGTTCGCGAGCGAGGCCCTGTTTTGCGCCCCATAGCATAAGTGGGGACCTGGCACCTATCCCTATTTTCACACCTTAAAACGCTTGGCCCACTATGAAGCGGTAGCCAGGATACGACACCTTGCCGAAGCGTCCGTGGTAGTCGGAACCGCCCGTACAAAACAGGCTATAGCGCGCAGCAAGCTCTTCGCACAGCTGCGTATCGCGATAGTCGTGATCGGGATGATACTTCTCGATGCCAACAAGCCCCGCATCAACGAGCGCAGGCAAAGCCTCGTAATTATCGAACTGACCAGGATGAGCCAAAACAGGCAACCCTCCATCAGCCGCAATGGCAGCCACGGCGTCGCACATGTCAACGTACTCGATATCGCGCTGCGCGATGCCGCCGCCCTTGAACAACGTCTTGTACAAGAATTGGTACTCTGCGCTGCTGAAATCGGCATCGGTCAACGCCGCCATCAAGTGCTGCTTGTAGAACCCCGTCGACTGCCCGGCCAGCTGCGCCGCGTACTCAACGTCCACATCATAGCCGGCATCAAGTAGCTGCCGTATCTGCCACGCCGTATTGGCGGTGCGGCGCTCCAATGTAACCGAGCACAAGTCACGCACCGCCGGGGCGTCGGCGGGCATGCCCAACCCCAAAAGATGCACGCGACGCTTTGCGGTCGAATCCCACGCGCTAACCTCAACACCGCACACAACCGAAAATCCGTGCTCTGCCGCCTGCTGCTGAACAGCATCAAGCCCCACGGTGGTGTCGTGATTTGTTACCGCCAGATGGGTAACCCCCTGCACGCGAGCCTTCCCCATCAGCTCCAAAAACGAATCCGACCCATCGGAAAGCGTTGTATGTGCATGCAGATCGGCGCGAAATTCTCTGCCGGGCTGCACTCCCAGCAAATCCCACAGCGGCTCCTGCCGAAATGCCTGCGCAGTGCGTTCTTTGGTGCCCTGCCATTCGCTCATTGCACTATCTCCCCCTTTTGCATATCGAACTCATGGTCGCACAGACCCTCCATGAACTCGAGGTCGTGGAAAATCCCCAACATCGTAGTCCCCTGCGCCTTCAATTGTTCGATCAGCTCACGCACCTTCACCTTCGACGCCGCATCCAACGAAGCGGTAGGCTCGTCAAGCAGCAGCAAACGCGGTTGCTTGATCATGGCAGCGGCTATGTTCAAGCGAAGTTTTTCGCCGCCGGAAAATGTACGCGGATACAGCAGCCACAGCGATTCATCAATGTCAAAATGACGCAGCATGCGCTCGGTTTCCCACGTTGCCTTTTCCTCCTCATCGGCACCGAAGGTTTCCAGGGCGCTCTTCAATACGATGTCGTAGGCGGTTTGGCGCGGCAGGGCATTCAAGAACTGCGAAACATAGCCCATCTCGTATTTGCGCAGGTAGATCGTCTGACGTTCACTCGCCTGGCACAAATCAAGCGCCCCGAACGATTCCGAGTTGTACCAAATAGCGCCCGACTCCGGCAAATTGGTACGATAGATGCACCGCAGAATGGTCGATTTGCCCGACCCGCTGCGCCCCGTAATGCCCACGAATTCGCCCGGCATAAGCGAAAGGTTAATGTGCTGACAACCCAAAATGCGGCGCGCCGCACGGTGCATCACAAACGACTTGGAAAGATCGTCGATCTTCAGAAGCTCTTTCATGACAGCCCCTAGCGATCATAGCCGTGGGGCTGATCGGGGTAATGCGAACGGTACACCGAATTGCCGCCCACGAAAGCGCGCGTAATAACCGGCGTGGTGGTTTGCGCATCGGGCGTGCACCCAATCTCGCGCACCAGCAGAATATCCGCGCGCTTGCCAACCGTAAGCGTGCCAACTTCGGAATAGATGCCCACTGCCTTGGCAGGATTAGCCGTCACCAGCGCAAACGCTTCGGGAAGGGGCATGTCGCATTCGCGATGAAGGATAAACACCGCATCGATAAGAGCAGCCGGATAGTAGTCGCTGCACAGCATGGTGATCACACCATGAGCCACACCTTCACGCGCCGAAAGGTTGCCCGAATGGCTATGCCCCATCATCACGTTCGGGGCGCCCGCCAAGGTAAACATGCCTCGCTCATGTGCATCGCGCGCCGTTTCCATATCAACAGGAAACTCGGAAATCGACGCACCCAATGTGCCCATGTAATCGAGTTTTTCCTTTGAATCGTCATCGTGTGAAGCAAGCGAAATCCCCTGCTCATGAGCAAGTTCAGCAAGCTCACTCAGCTGCTCGGGGCCAATTTTGTCGGCAGCTTGCTGCTCCTCAACAATGGCGGCAACCTCTTCGTCGGAAATGCCGTCACGGTACCCCTTGATGGTGTCGCTGAATACCAGCAGATCACGATACTGACCCTGGCCCGGCGTATGATCCATGAACGAGATCAAATCCACCTTGCCATCCTGCAGGTAGTTATACACTTCGTCCACGCGGTCGACGGAATCAAGCTCCAAGCGCAAATGGAAACGATGGCGAATTAGATGGTCGTGCTCTTCGCTTTCGCGCATATCTGAAATGCCTTCAGCAAGCTTGCTCACATTCTCGAAATTGCGAATGGGCTTGTGGTCGAAAATCTTAGCCCCATACACCGAAAGCGAATGATAGATCGTGGTTACGCCGTGGGAAACCAGCTCGCGGTCAACCTTGTACAGCGAAGTGGGCAGGTCCATAACAACGCTCGGTCGCGGCGACGCCACCGACTCGATGTAATCGGAATGAACGTCGATCATGCCCGGCGCCACATACGCACCGCGCGCATCCACCACAGGGAAACCGGTTTCCTTATCAACCACCATACCCGACGTGTTCTCGTCAAGCTGAGCATCAACCGTGCGAGCGTTGGCAAGCGTCGGCGCAATGCGCACAATGGTTCCGTTTTCGACAACGATGTCGTGGTTGGGCAGAATCGCATCTTCGGCAACCACGTTACCTCCGCGAATCACAAGCGAATTTGCTTCCATAAATGCATTTCTCCTTGCATTGGGTCATCAATCTATGCGGCGCCCAGAAAAACGCCGCTGGGCAAAGGCGCCCATTTACAGCAGCGAATACACCAGCTGCTGGGTGTAGGAATGTTGAGGATCTTCCAGAACCTGGTCGGTAAGACCGTGCTCCACAACCTGCCCGTTCAGCATCACGAACGTGCGATCGGCCAGCATGCGAATAACGCCCAAATCGTGGCTTACCACCAGCATGCTTACGCCGAAATCGCGTTTGATCTGCAGAATCAGGTCAAGAACGCTGGCCTGCACGGAAAGATCGAGGCCTGTGGTAACTTCATCCAAAAGCAGCACAGGAGGATTGTTTGAAAGCGCCTTGGCAATTTGAACGCGCTGCTGCATGCCACCGGAAAACGTTGCCGGCGCATCACCTGCGCGCGAAAGGGGGATGTTCACCTTCCCCAAAAGCTCATTGCCGCGAGCGCGCATCGACTCCACGTTACGATTGCCGGCTGCAATCATCTGCTCAGCAATATTCGAAAGGGAGGAAAAATTCATGCGCAAGCCCAAGTACGGGTTCTGGTACACCATGCCCAGCACCGTGTTGCGCACCTTGCGCTTCTGCTGCGAGGAAAGTTCCAGCAAATTCGCCTCGCCGCCATCGTAAGCAACAGCGCGCACCGTGCCTGCGGTGGCAATCTGGTCGAAGTACAGGCATTGCATAAAAGTGGATTTGCCGCTGCCCGACTCACCCACGATTCCCACGATTTCACCAGGATACAAATCCAGGCTCACATCGCGAACCGCGTGCACTGTCTTGCACTTCGGGCAGATGTTGCGCTCCAGTTCGCCGCCGCCCAAGCAATAGTCGCAGCCTTCGCCAAAGCGCTTCGACACATGACGCACCTGCAAACAGGGCTCTTCATCCATAACGGGCACCTTATTCATTGCGCCCCTCCTCTCGCCTTTGCTGGCAGTACGCCGTGTCGTTGCACTGGTAATAGGTTTCGCCCGTTTCCTCGTCCACCAATTCGTCCAGGTACACATCGGTGGCACCGCACAAGCGACAGCTCTTCCCTTCAAAGCTCTCTACCGCAAAGGGATAATCTTCGAAATCGAGCGGATGAACATGGGTAAAGGGAGGGACGGCATAGATCTTCTTTTCGCGACCCGCGCCCAAAAGCGTCAGGTTCTGAGCCATGTTGAGCCGCATTGTGTCGAAGCGGGGTATAGGCGAAGGAGCCATTACATAGCGCCCTTCCACCAAACACGGGTGATCTGCGTTGGTAACGGTATGGCCGTAGCGCACAATCTGGTCGAACAGCCCTAGCCATGCCCCGGTATAGTCCGCTTCGGCGTGAAGCACGCGCGTCTTTGCCTCACTTGGCTCGAAATTTCGCAGGGGCTCGGGCATCGGAACCTGCAGAACAAGTATCTGATCTGCCGAAAGCGGCTGCTCTGGGATACGATGGCGCGATTGGATAAGGCTTGCGCGCTGCGTTTTCTCGGTTACTTCGACATCGGTGGTTTCGGCCACGAGCTTCTTGATGTTCACCGCATTCACGCTGTCGTCGGCACCCTGATCGATCACTTTCAGTACGTCATCCTGACCAATAAGCGCCAACGTTACCTGTAAGCCGCCCGTGCCCCAGCCTCGGCCAATGGGCATCTCGCGCGAAGCGAAGGGGATCTGATGACCTGGAATGGAAACGCCTTTGATAATGGCGCGGCGTATCTCGCGCTTCGAAGCCTCGTCGAAAAAGGCAAAATTATAGAGCTGACGCATTACTGCTCATCCCCCTTCACCGTGGAACGCACGCTGGAAAGCTTCGATTGGAAGGTTACGTAGTGCGGCAGCTTTAAGTGGGATACGAAGCCGGTAGCCTCAACGCCGTCCACGTGGTACAGGACGAACTCCTCATCCTGCGTGGGGTAGCGCTTGTCGCCTTGCTCAAGGCAGAAATCAAGCACGCTCATCGCGATCGCCTTAGTCTCCTGATGTCCCATCACCATGCCGTAGCCCACCTTGAAGCCCATCTGCGACTTGCCTTCTTTGGAGCGGTCCACCGCGAATACGCTTTCCACTTCCGTCACGGGAATGCTGCCCAAATAGTAGGCGTCGCCTTCATCGGATCCATCAGCTAGAGGATGATCAACCAACACCTCAACCGATCCAGAGCGCAATTCGCCTACCGTAGGATGCGAGGGGCCAAAACCCCTGATGGCCGCATAGCCTAAGGTGGTTACACCCTGAGTCATGCCACGGGCAAGCGTCTGCAAACGAGCAGACCGCGGCGCGGGAAACACCAGCGGCTCCATAGTCACATCAACAGGGGCATCGTTGTTTTCGGCGCATTCGTCGATCAAACCTTCTTTGCGAAGATAATCCAGCACCTTCGGCATATGCTTCAGCTTTGCCGCAGCAGCACGATGCTCTTCGCGCTCTTCTTCGCTGAGCGCCGCCCACGCCGCATCCAGCTCGTCGTCGTAAGCACGGCGCACCTTCGCCGCATCCCCATCGGTCTCGCGCTCCAAATCGAAGCGGATCAAGCGGTGGGAATAATCGCGTGTTGCCCCCAACAACTGGCCTCCAAGAACATCTTTGAAAGCCGCCGAGATACGGCGCTCAACCGCCATGTTCTCGCCCTTGATCTCGCGCGAGACATACGGGCGTTCAAGCGTCGAGCGAAACGCGCGCAGCAGAAACACCGCCTCTTCGGGTGAGCCCTGCGCCTGCTTCAATGCCACAGCAGCAAGACGAGGCGCGTAAAGAGAAGCCTCGCCCATCACCTGTTCCACAAGACCGGGAAACGCATCTTCCACCGCGTCAACGGAAACACTATTCGAACCCTCAACACGCTCGCGCTCAAGAAGCTTAAGGCTTTCCTCGATAGCAAGGCCGCCGCCACGCACTGCAACGTATCCCATTACGCCACCTCCCCTTTGCTTCCACCCAAGCAGGCAAGCGTGTTTTCGATACGGGTAGTGCGGGGAAGCGCCGCCACGTTGCCTTCGCCGTCAACAAGCAAGATCTCGATGCCGCAAGGGTACTCATCTGCTCGTTCCACGCGAGCGTGCGCCCATTCCGCTTGGCTCACATACAGTTCGGCGGTCTTTTCGATGCCAGGCCCCGAAAGCTCCAAGCGCGTTAAGCCCTTGGCGGGAGCTGCGGAAATGGAATCGACCAGCAAAACAACCGTGGCGCCCTTTTCCGGTTCCTCAAGCGTGCCCGGTTTTGCCTGGGCAATCGCTTCGGCATGAACCGCGTCGCTTGCCACGGGAGCCAACACGAAATCAGCCCCTTGCGCTTGTGCCTGCTTTGCGTGGGTTTGCACGGCCAGCCAGCGAGCAACATCCTGCGATGCGGCCCCAACCGCGCAAAAGGTCACCGCCTGATCAACAAAAAGGCGCACCGCTGTTTCAAAGCAGCCCGGCACTGGCGCAGTTTCGCCGCTTTTCGGAAAAGCATCAACCTGCCCAATGGTGCCAGGGCGAGCAAAAGCTTCCAGCACCTGCCGAAACGCGCGCTGAGCCACATGGGTTTCTACGTTATTCGCAATCATCCTTAAACTTCCATCGTCGAAAAATCTACCTGGGTACGGAGCAGCGCCTCCGCGTGCTTCTGCTCCGATTCAGCCAAACGCTGCCGCTCTTCCTCGAGCATCTCTTCCCAGGCCAGCAGTAAAATCTCGTTGCCGCCTGCGGCGTACACCGCATCGACAATCGCCAAATCACGGGCTTTCTTGCGGTCCTCTCCCAGCACCATGCCGTAGCCATGGGCGCCGCCGATGCGAACTGCGCACGAGGTCATAAGCGCTTCGCCCAGATAGAACAGGCTGCACTGAGCGCCTTCGCGCACCTTCAGCATCACCAGTTCCTCTGTGGGTTCTTTCACCATCGCAACAGCGTAAAGCTGCTCCGCTTCGCACGCCATACGGGAAAGAACCTTGCGATTGCCCTCCACCAAAACGCGTGTACGTTCTTTTCTGTTCATCTTTTCTCCTAGTTCTGCACGATGAAGCGCTTGCGCAATTGAGTCGAAAGAAGTTCCAGCGCAACGGCCACCGCGAAGCAGAAGTACACGATCAGGCCCACTTCATGGATGTCGTAGTAGAAGCTGCCCGCCAAAAACAGCTGATAGCCAATGCCACCCGCACCCGCAACGGCGCCCACGGCAACAGCGTTGACGAAGTTGATTTCGAAGCGAATGAACGTCCAGGAAAGAATCTCGGACAACTTCTCGGGCACAACAGCGGAAAACACCACCTGCCACCATGAAGCACCCGAAGCACGCAGGGCTTCCACCACGCCGGGGTCAACCTCTTCAAAGCTTTCCGAATAAGCCTTGGTCAGGTACGCAATGCCGTGGAACAAAAGGCCCGCCACCGCTGCTTCTGGACCCAAGCCGATGGCAACCGTGAAGATGAGCACCCATAAGATGGTGGGCACGGCGCGGAACAGCGACATAACCGCTTTGATAGCGTTCGAAGCGGCGCGGTTCGACAAATTCATGGCCGCGCAAAGCCCCAAAACGAAAGCGATAACCGCACCCAGCACCGTGGTAAGCGTTGCAAGCGCCAATGAAACGAAGAGGCCGTCCACCAAATCGGCAAGGGTGAAATGCCCGCCGAGCCCCGGCTGCGTAAGCATGGTTGCAAAATCGCCCAGAGCATTTACCGTTGCCTCCAAAAGCGGTGTGTCACCGTAATCCATCAGCACGAAAGTCAGCACCGTTATCACAGCCAGCACACCCAGCGTTGCCCCAAGCACCGCGTTCGACTTGTTCATGCAGCGCGTCTTGATCTTGCCGGTTCGCGAAAAGCGCGCTCCGGCGCAAGCTGCGCCTTCGCAAGCTGCAGCCTGACAGGCTACAGGCCGACAAACCGCGCTCTGCTGAGCTACAGACCGGCAAGCCGCGCCTTCTTCAGCAAACTTCCTCATAGGATGCGCCTCCTTACGTAGTTGGAAACGCTTTCACAGCAGATAACCACCACCACGATCAGCAGAATCACCAAGCCCGCCACGTCATAACGGAAGCTCTTGTAAAACAGGTTGAACACGAATCCGATGCCCGTGCCGGTAAGGATGCCTACCAATGTGGCGTCGCGAATGTTGGTCTCCACCATGTACAGCATCCAGCTCACCACCGAAGTGATCGAAAGGGGAATTACCCCCTGCGCCACAATTTGCAAATAGCTCGCGCCCGTGGCTCGAAGCGCCTCAATGGTGCCCGAGCTTATTTCGTCGATGCTTTCCAAAAAGCAACGGGTTAGGTAGCCGAAGCTGCCCAGGAACAGAGCCAGAAAGCCGGTGAACTCGCTTTGATGGAACGAGAACAAAAGAATAAACGCCCAGGCAACAACGGGAATGTTGCGGAACAGCGACGCGATGCCGCGCGCCAAAACCTGCGCCACGCCGCCGAGTCCCACCGAGCGCGATCCAAGCACCGCAACCACATAGGCAAGCAGCGCCGCCGTGGTGCTGGCAGCAATCGAGTCGAGCACCGTGGAAAGAAGCGCAGGCATAATCTGCGGCAATTTTTCAAGCGATGCGGCACTCGGCAAGAAGTTCACCGCCATCCAGGCAAGACCACCAGGGATATCTGCCGCCGCCTCCATGAAGTCGAAATCAACATACGAACCGGAAAGCGCGTTGATAGCAAGAAAGCCCGCTACCAACCCCACGATGCACAGCGTTCGTTTCCGAAAGAACCAACGAGCGGTATGAACCTCCGCCGCCGCCTTGGCTTCGTTGCCGGCGAAAGCAACTGAACGCCCTTCGCCAGAAGCTGCCGCCTTCGCAAACTTGACGGTCATGCGCCCACCTCAGCATGAGGGGCTTCGTCAGTCTGCAGCCGAAGCTTGCCAGCATGCGGTTGCGGGGCAGGTTTCGCTTCTTCAACCGCTGCAGCATTGACGCGAGTAACGGCTTTCGATTCTTCGATCACCGCAGCGTTCGCTCGTGTGACGGCCTTTGCCTCTTCGATCACTGCAGCCACGGCAGCCCGGTCGAGTTCAACGGCATCTGCCGCGCTCGCGGCTACGCCTGCCGAGTCAATACCTACGGCTGCCGCGCCTACGCCTCTTACGCCTGCGCCAGAGCCTGCCGCACCTGCGCCTGTCAGGCCAACACTTGAGGCCAGCATGCCCGTGCCCGCGTCCTCCGCAACTCTTGCGCCTGCCGCGCCCGCGGCCACCGCTCCTGCGCTCTCCCCTTCCACACCATAGGCGCCCTCATGCACATACGGCGTGCCGTAGATGTCTGAAATGGTTTTCGCATCCAACTCATCGGGCGTCCCGTCGAACACCTTGACGCCCTTCTTCAGCGCAACGATGCGGTCGGAATACTCGATGGCGTAGTCAACCTGGTGCAAATTCACCAGGCAAGCAACGCCCAGCTCATTGGAAACCCAACGAAGCATTTCCATCGTTACGCGCGAAGACTTCGGGTCGAGGCTCGCAATAGGCTCGTCGCACAGCATCAAGAGCGGGTCCTGCACCAACGCGCGCGCAATGCCCACTCGCTGCTGTTGGCCGCCGGAAAGCTGGTCGGCACGCTGATACGCAAATTCGGCAAGACCCATTTTGTCCAGCAGCTCGAACGCGCTGCGCTTGTCTTCTTCGCTGTACAAGCCGAAGATGCCGCGGAATTTCGACAGGTAGCCCAAACGCCCCTGCAAAACGTTCTCGATCGCGGTGGCTCGATGCACCAAGTTGTAATGCTGAAAGATCATCCCAATATCGCGACGGGCCTTGCGCATCTGACGCTTGTTCATGCTGGTAATCTCACGGCCGTCGAACACGATACTTCCCTCTGAAGCATCGATAAGGCGATTAATGCAGCGCAAAAAAGTGGATTTACCTGCCCCCGAAGGCCCAATAATTGTGACGAACTCGCCACGACGAAGGGAAAGCGACACATCGTGCAGCGCTTTCCCCTTGCCGTCGTAGCTTTTCGTCAGGCGCTCAACGATCAGCAGTTCCTGACGTTGCTCCATGCTTTATGCACCAAGCTCACGGATGGGGTTGTACCATGCGTCATCGCAGGCGACGAAGCAAGTCTTGTCGGAATCCTTGTCGAAGATTGCCTTGGCGTTCTCGTCGTCGGGGTCAGCAAAGATTTCCTTGTTGGATGCGGTTTCCTCAGAGCAGAATGCTTCAGTGATCTTCTTCTGCTCATCATCGGAAAGCTTGTCGGTGTTGTAGCAGAACGGTGCGTTCAGCACGGGAGGGATGCCGATGATGGTGAACTCCTTGCCGCGAACCGAGTCAAATGGTGCAGCTGCATCGTCCTTAACCTTGTATACCGCACCAGGGGTGTTAGCGCTGCCGGACACCAGGTCGAAGTACATGTCTACGTCAACATCGTCGAATGCAGCAGCATCAGCCTGGCCGGAAAGCAGGTTCACCGCAGAGCCCTGATGGGAATCGCCGAACATTACCTTGCTGAAGAACGTGCCGTCCTGCAGAAGGTCGTCGGAAGACTCAACGCCGCACTTCTTCATGATGGCACTGGAGGGAACCTTGAAGCCTGAAGTAGACGTTGCGGATACGAACGAAAACTTCTTGCCCTTCAGATTCTCCAGGGAATAGCCGTCGCCATCCTTGTAGTTGTCCGCCTGGTCAACGGGAACGCAAATGCGACTATAGTAGCAAGCGCCGTCGAGCGTTCCGTTTTCGTCGCTGTTGGTGAAAGCAGCCTGAACAGCACCGTTCTTCGAATTTGCCTGAACGTAACCCTCAGCACCAAGCAGCGCCATCTGAGCAGAACCGGAGGAAATCGCCTCGATGGCTACGTTGTAATCGGTGGTGGTCATCAGCTCAACGTCGCGGCCGGTTGCTTCCTTGATCACATTGCCGATAGCCTCGCGAGACTGGGTAAGGTCGGCAGACGAATTATCAGGCAGCCAAACCATCGTGATGGGGTCGCTCGATTCCTTTTGATTGCTCTGAGACGAGCACCCCGTAGCGAACAGCAAAGCGCTTGCGGCCATCATCAAAGCCAAAAGCATCATTCCAACGCGCTTTGCGTTCCAAGCTTTTTGTTCCATTCGGTTCTTCCTCTTTCCTCTTCTTCTTTCGAACCTGCCCGTCGCCTATGAGTACGCGTAGGCGACGGGCACGGCGCTAGTATTGCGCCATCGAAGAGGAAATCTGGGGCTGAAAATCGAGTTCTCAGACCGTTTTAACGTCGGCACTTCAAATGAAAAAATCACCTGAACCGTTGTTAATTCAGAAGTTACGCCCGAACACGTTTTTAACGTTTTAGATACTGGGAAAGTTGGGACAGGTACCAGTTCCCCACTTACGCTATCGTGCGCAAAAAACAGGGCCCCACTTGCAAACTCCATCGCAAGCGGGGCCCTGCTCATTAGGCGGGAATCTGGTGCCTGCCCCTATTCTCCCAGTTATTCGTAGAAGTCGGCGGCATCCTCAAGCAGCTCGATGATGTTGATGCCTTGCGGGCACATATCCTCGCAGGCGCCGCACTGAATGCAGGCAGAAGCGCGGCCGTCGCGGGTTTGCCAGGCGTACTGGCTCTTCGCAAATTCGCGATTCTCGGTCATCTTTTCCAAGTTCAGCAAACCCAAGGCTTCGGGAATCTTCACGCCAGCGGGGCAATCTTTCACGCAATAGCGGCAGTTGGTGCAGGGGATCAGCCCTACGCTCTTCAGGGCATCAACCGCATCGCCCAACGCTTTTTCTTCGGAAGCGTTAAAAGGCTCGTTTTCTTTCCATTCGCGCACGTTTTCCTGAATCTGCTCTAACGTCGATACACCCGAGAGCACGCTGATAACGTTGGGCAGGTTGTAGCAGAATCGATAGGCCCACGAAACCACGCTCTTGTCGGGGTCGGCAGCTTTCAGCACGCTCGCACCGCGTTCCGGCAAGTCCGCCAAGCGACCGCCGCGGGCGGGCTCCATAATCACAACGGGTACACCATGCTTTTGCGCAACTTCCATGCATTTGCGCGATTCCACCACGGGGTCTTCCCAGTCAAGGTAATTCACCTGCAGCTGGACAAAATCCATATCGGGATGATCGGTAAGCAACTTGTCCAGCGTTTCGGCGTTGTCATGCATCGAGAAGCCCAAGTGCTTGATAACGCCTTCGGCCTTCTTCTGCGCGGCCCATTCCCACATTCCATACTCATCGAATTTCGCCGTGCGCGCACCGCCCATGTTGTGCAGCAGGTAGAAATCGATGTAGTCGGTACCCAGACGCTCCAGCGAAGTATCCAGGCACGCTTTAGCGTCTTCGGCGGTTGGCTGAGCCCAAGCCAAGCACTTGGTGGCAATGGTGAACGAATCGCGCGGATAGCGCTCCACCAGCGCCTTGCGCATGGCAACTTCCGATTCGCCTTCATGGTAGACATAGGCGGTATCGAAATACGTGCCGCCAGCTTCTATGAACGTGTCGACCATCTTCTTCAAGTGCTCGATGTCGATGCTCTTCTGATCCTTGGGGTCAGTAAGGGGCAAACGCATGCAGCCAAAACCGAGCTTAGGGGTATCCAAAAGATTGCTCATAGGGGCTCCTTGCCTTCCGAAGACGAACGTTGCACGAAACAAAAGCACAAGACAGCTTAAGCTGTCGCCGGCCGATGGCGCCCGCCACCCAAGACAACGAATGCCGATCATAGGAACTCGCCATCGAGGCACCGCCGGGCATAGAGACGTCCACTTAATCGCTCGCCTGGTCTTCTACAAATCCTCTGCGCCCATTGTAGCGGAAAACTAACTTTAGTAACGTGGCGTTACTTATTTTACGAGAAAGCAATGACGCAGCGCGATATGCGGGCAGGCACCCAAGCACACCGCGCCACCCGCGCTTCGCAACGCCGTATCGGGTCCACCCCGCCCCGTATCGAGCGCATCCCCGTCCTGTATCGGGCCTGTAACGCTCCAGCACTGGTTCGGTGCCTCCCCCCAGGAACTCAGAAACAAAAAAACGGCTCGGATTGCAACTTTTTTGCGATTGCGGATTGTCGCGTGGCGCCAAAACGCGGATCGCGGCCCTAAGATGCAGCAAAAACAGCTGTTTTCGGGTCTGGAGGAGCAGAGAGGGATCGCGTCCCAATAGCTGGTGTCCGGGCACCTTGCCAGAAAAAGGTGCGGCCGCCCCCTAGAATCGTTGTAACCACACATCGACAGGACAGGAGACGGCCACATGGACACTTTAACCGAACGGGAGACCGAGCGCGAGGACGTCCCGCGCAGGCAGGATGAATCTGAATCTGCCCCATTTTCGTTGACGGGTCCTATGCCGCCTGCGTGCGGCCCTTCC
>ERZ1034844.592-NODE-592-length-19499-cov-5.704022_pt1 | contig 19499 bp, 18 predicted proteins | sample MGYA00520594_ERZ1034844 | MGnify/ENA primary metagenome ERZ1034844 (study PRJEB33766, sample SAMN09781733) | gut metagenome | biome: gut microbiome | host: Homo sapiens | place: Madagascar | study: EMG produced TPA metagenomics assembly of the PRJNA485056 data set... | reverse complement strand
TGCCGTCGATTCCGTTAACCTTGCCCGATGAAGTGTACTGCCAGATGCCGTAGGGCTTTTTGTAGGTATTCTTGTCATTGTACTGAGCGACCCACTTAGCCTTTTTGTCATACCATACATCTGTCAGCCTTGTGTTAAACCAGTTTGTATTGGCATATATTCCCGCCCAGTAACCGGCTTTCTCAATTCCCTCGACAAATGTCTTTGCCATTTGAAGAATTGTTCTGTTTGATTGACTGCCTGTCGTAGCCTCATCCTCAAGATCATAATAAACAGGGTACTGCGGCTTCTTTCCCTTGAGCAGCTTAAGACAGTTGTCAAGCTCTCGCTTTGCCTCGTCAACAGATTCCGCATAGCTGAAATAATAAGCGCCCCAGGGAATGCCGACGCGTTCACATTCTCTGACGTTTCGCTCAAAGTACGAATCAACGCCGCCATCGCCGTAACCGCAGCGAATTATAGCAAATTTGATTCCCGATGCTTTCACCTTGTCCCAGTTGATTGCTTTCTGCCAAAAGGACACGTCAACACCTTTAATTGCCATTGTTTGAATCTCCTTTCATACTTTTGTCGGCTTTTTGTGCTTCAAGTGTGAAGCTGTTATTTTTCCACCACGACCAGACCGAGCCGATTACTGTCAGAATATAAGTTGCATATTCCTGCCAGCGGTCAACGTCTATTGCTTCGCTGCACTTGCCGAGAATGACACAGAGCTGGCTGACGAGCGCAAGAACCAATACGATTGTCCTTGCCCATGTCTGTACAGAAACACCTTTAATATTTATTTTTTTCATATTATTATCCCACCTTTCTGTTTCGGTACGAATCTATTTTAGAGATTATATTTTTCAAAGGTTATTTATCCGCCCTTTGACGGTCTTTTCTGACAAAATTCTGCTTTTGCCGAATAGGTCGGCGTTATATAATATGCCGATATAAGGAAATCTATGATAAAAAATAAAAATTTTTGTATTTATGCTTGGTGAAAAAATCGGAGTTAAATAACATTGGTGCATGGAGGTGCCTGACTCAAACAGAGACGGGCATAGAGTGACTGTGTGAAAGAAGAAATAAGATATATTAATGTGCACAGAGAAACATTTTGTCTTATGCTTCAATGCTTTGACGGTGTAAAAATACTTTTTATAGTTGAGCTTTAGACGGAAAGTCAGAATTGGTCGCTTGCTTAAAATTCAAAGGGACTGCACCGAATGATGCAGTCCTTTTTTCTGTTGCAGAATGTCGTTTGATATGTTATACTTTAATAAATTAAGAAAAGAGGCGGGAATATGCGTTACGGAATGTGTATGGGCATTGACAGTCCGCAGAATGTAAAAATTGCCAAGGATGCGGGCTTTGACTATATGGAATGCGGTTTCAGTATGCTTTCAAGGGCGGATGATGAAGTTTATGCAAAATTCAAAACGGCACTTGAAGAAAACGGCATCAGATGTGAGGCGGCTAACTGTTTTATGCCCGCCGATTTGCCTGTTATCGGTCACGACTACGGCAGTGACAAGTATGTCGGTTACATAGAGAACGGAATGAAACGCGGAAAAGAGCTCGGAATGGAATGCGTTGTGTTCGGCTCAAGCGCCGCAAGAAATGTTCCCGACGGCGTTAGCTATGCCGAGGGATTCCGTCAGCTTGGAGATTTCCTCGGAAGAGTAGTTTCCCCGATCGCCGAGAAATACGGTATGACCGTTGTCATTGAACCGCTTCGGAAAGATGAGACAAATATCATAAACACCGTAAAAGAGGGCACAATGCTTGCTGTTATCTCAGGCAAGGACAACATAGCCTGTCTTGCCGATCTTTATCATATGGTCAGCGACGATAACAGTGATATCCGTCAGCTGAAAGGATCAATCCGTCACGCTCATTTTTCAAATCCTTATTCAAAAAATAATCTGAAAAGGGAATTTCCGAAGAGCTTTGACGAATATGATTACAGATCGTTTATCGACGCACTCGAGTATGCAGGCTGTGAACGCTGTTCGGTTGAGGCGAGATGCCTTGATTATCCGACAGAGGCAGTCGAGTCGGGAAACTTTATAAAGCTGCTCAGAAAATAATTTGTATGACACGATTCAATGTTATAAAAAAAGACGAGGTGTGAAAATTCACATCTCGTACTTTTTATGTCTATCAGAATTTTGTAATTATTCCAACCGAATACTGGAGTATTTTCAGTGCATCGACGGAATTGACAACCTTGTCCTTGTTGACATCTGCGAGCGTTTTCTGCTCGGCAGTGAGTGTTTTGCTTCCGACTGATGACTGGAGAGCAAGAAGAGCGTCTGTTGAGTTGATCTTGCCGTCCTTGTTGACGTCACCGAGTTTTGCGCTTGAATTTGAGGCAACCTTGAAATTAAGAACCGCCTTTGAACAGTCAAACGTCTGATTGTCCGCATAAACCATCATTTCTTTGTTGTTGATTTCCTCTGTTTTATAGATCGCACAGAAGAAGTAGCCTGTTTTATAGTTCTTAACTCTTCTTGATTCGACGGGGAGAATTATCTGTCCCGTTGATCCGGGCTGTGCGGATTTTGAAACGTCGAATGTGATAGTGATAAGCTCCTCGTTTATACTTCCTACTGTCGTTGACGTCATCATAACGTTCGGCGTCATTGTAACTCGGAGAAAATGATGATTCTTCTTAAATTCGGCGAGCTTATCGGCGCTGTAATTCGGCCAGCCCTGATTCAGATTGTCGGGGTGAGCGTCGTTCCAGTCTGTGTAGGTTGACCAAGTCTTTCCGCAAACGCCGTAGAGCTTTCCGTTCTTGTTAAACTCGCCGTTGCGTGAACCGGTGAACATATTTGAATTATAAAAAATCTGCAAGCAGGTGGGTCCGATATAATAGTTGTTCGCAAGGCGAAGAGTAACCTTGACTGTGTCACCGGGTTTAACGGTTATCGTGTTGTTTGAATTGTAAGATGTTCCGTTGACGTTTGCGGTCAGAGTCCACGTCGCCTTGTATGTCGGTGCAGCATCGGCGAATACGAAACAGCACGATGCTATCATAACAACCGACAAAATGATACATAAAATCTTTTTCATTATAACCATCCTTTCATCGCATTACAAGCGCAATAACGAAACCGGCAATTGATGCGGCGAGAACTGCCGCCGATGCAACGATTCCGAGTATGCCTTTGAGATTGTTGTCCGCCTGCTTTTCCGCAGAGGATTCCTCTTTAGTGTTACCGATCCTTTCGTAATCATAAAGAAGAGTGAGCAGCTTATCGGTGCATACCTTTGAAAGCTCCTTTGCGCTTTCTCCGTCCTCGACGGATACAATGCAGGTTTTTGTTCCTGTCTCATTTGCAATTGCAATGCAAACGCAGAGTGAATCACTTCCGTCGGGAACATAGGGGTCGGATATGTATGCGCCAAGGTCGGTGTGATTATTCTCACGAACATTTCTTGCGGCGTTGACGGCAAGCGCTTTAATGTCGCCGTCGCTCGGAAGCTCGTAATTCATATCAATTACAAACGCCGAGGAATCCTTTTTTGTAAGGAAGGATGTCAGGTAGTCTGCGGCGTCATTGCCGATAAGGGCAACCTTAACCGAATCGTCCGTGAGCTTTTTTACCGTGCGTGCGAGTAGGGTACGGTGGCGTTTTTTGAGGGCTGTTGCGGCAACATACGGTTCGCTGAGTTCGGCAAAATAATCGTAAAGCGAGATTAAAACGATCTCCTGAGCCTTAACTTCCTCGACAGGCATATATATTATGTGCTGACCGCCCGATGTGAGAGCAAAACCGCAGTTTATGTAATCGTCGGTCGGCAAAATTGTTGCCGACTCGGGATAGCTGATGTTGGCGTTGTATACATTCTCCTTGATCTTCTTAGAATCAAGTCTGTTTTTGAGAGCGGATGCAACTTCACCGTTTGCAACCGGCTTCATATCAAGTGCGGCACAGAGCAGCTTTTTTGTGGTGTTATACATTGTCGACTGAACGGCAACGAGAACAATATCGGCGGCAAGCAGGCTCTGCGAAATAGCGACAAGCATCCTTTTCTGCGACGTAAATTCGGAGAATCCGTTACATTCCGGAAAGAAGTCCTTAACACATTGAAGAATGTGATTTTGACCATCCTCCGCCTCTGCGGAAGCCTGATTGCAAAGTGAAAAAAGTTTTATATCCATTGTTTTGCACCTCTGAAGAATTAATCAAGCGTAAATCTTTTTGAATCGACAAACGGATTTTCGCCACCGTTGGCGTCATACCACGCCTGCGGAAATTTTTGATTTTCATTAACTTTTACCTTTGAAACATCGACCTCATCGCTTTCTCCGTCCCTTACACGCCGAGCCATAACTACAAAACGTGAATCTTCAAATTCATAGCAGCAGGTGGAGAGTGTGAGAATCTTGTCCGTGGGCTTTATATCAACGCTGTCGTTTGTATAGTACGAGCGTGATTTTACGTCTGCAATAAATTCATTGAATTTTTCGTCGGACGGAAAATTAATCGTTCTGTACGGGAATGTGTAGCCGTTATCCTGATAATCATAGATGTTCACGATAAAGGCGGCGAATATCTTCCAGTTTCCGTCCTCGTATATTGTGTTGAATTTCAATGTTGGGTATTCCTTGTAGTTTTCAACATCCTTGTAATAATTGAGATGACCGAAAATCTGACCGTCACGCATTTTGTGACCATATATAATTGTATTCGTGTCAAGCTCCTCAATATTGTTTCTGTAATCGACAAACAGTGTTCCGTATACTGAATATTCTCCGTTGAAGTTAGTTGTCAGGTACGTCTCATTATCGTCGCATTGAACGACCTTCATATCGTCCTTGTCGAGCAGGGGAATCCTCAAAAGACCGACAAAGTCGTCGTTCGTTTTCAGAAGATCCTTATATTTTGCAAGGATATGCTTTGATTTATTGGCGAGCATAGTTGTTTCTGTATTGCTTTCGTCAATCGAGGGCGTTTCGGAAACGGTTTTATTTTTATAAGGCTCGACAACATAATATTTGATAAGGTACGCCGAGCAGGCGATGAAGCATATCACCGACAGACCCAGCAATGCCTTTCTCAGAAAAGAGAGAAATGAAGTTTTCAAATCCTTTTTGTTCATTCTTTATCCCTTTCGGATTGTTTATTATTCATCGGGAGTAAAAACGCTCGAAACTTCGAGATCGGTGTTTCTCTTTATTCCGTCATCGGCGTTTTCGTTAAGGTAAACAACACGGGTGTTAGTGTTATATGTCGGATCGCTTTCGGCAGCATTTTCAGCTTTTTCTTCCTCGGCATTGACAATGTCTCCGAGAGAGCCGATGTCGATATCGTCAAACGAAACCGCATCGTTATCAAATTCGCTCTGCGCCGTACCGAATGCCGACTTCGTCGATATTGTAGCAACGCTTGTGATAGGATCGGTTTTAAAGCTCGGGGCACTCCTGAATTCGTCCTGCTCATTTTTTTTTGAGACCTTACCCATAACGAGCGGATTGAAATCCTCGTTCCTGATGCTTTCGTCCTCGTCGGCAGTGCCGAATCGTTTAACGAGATCGTCGAAAGACTTGTCCTGTATATAATCCGTGATATCATCGTTTTCAAGTGCAAGTGCGGCATCGGGAACGATAACCGGAACTTTGTTTTCTTCGTTTGCCAAGGGATCACCGCTTTCTTAGTGGCTTATTTAGTGCTCGGCTTCCATGTGCGTGACGACGCATACGGATTTGTCTTGCCCTTATAGTCGTACCAAACCTGCGGACGCCTGTAATTCGGATTTTCCTTTGCTTTTGAGGTGTTAACCTCGGCGCTTTCGCCCGAACGCAGAAGCCTGCCGATAACAACAAGACGGGTGTCGACCTTTTTGCCGATGTAATTTGTGTATGTGTAATTGCAGGTGGAGAGATTTATTATCCTGTCGGATGCAGCAAGACCAACACCGGTAGTGTAGAGTGCTCTTTGGTTAACCTGCTCGATAAATCCCGCAAAATTGGAATCCGTCATATTCGGCTCAATGAAATTAAACATATATCCGCCGTCATCTTTTGAATCGACCGTTGTAAGAAATGCGGTATATATAAGAAAGGTGTAATTTCCGTTGAGCGTGCAATACTGAATGATCGGGTTCTTCTTGTACCATTCAATATCGTCGTATCTGTTGAGGTCATAGAATGCGGTGCCGCAGCTCATATCGTGTCCGTAAATTACGGTATTTTTGCTGAGCGTGTTCCTCTTGCACTGATAATCCGCATAAACACAGCCGTACTTGGTGTACGATCCGTAATAGTTATTGGTAAGATAAAAGTCGTTGTCCTTGTGCTGAACAATCGGAGTGTTTATGCTCGTTCCGGGAATGTAGAGCCAGCCGACAGTCTCCTTGTTCTGTGCATAGAGCCTTGCGAGCTTTTGCTGTATTCCGGCGGGATAGGTGACATTATTGTACTTCGGCACCATCTTTGTGTATACGTTCTGCGAGCTCTCACCGTCCGATCTGCCGACTCCCGAGGAAAGCGAGTTAACAACGTTAAATGCAGCGAGAGCGGTAGATGATACGATCGCAATTATAAGAATTGCACATATAAGAGTGAAAATGCTTTTCTTCGACTTTTTTCCTTTTTTTGCTTCGGCTTTTTCTGTTATGACGGGTTCGGTCATAACGTGCTCTTCCTCTTTTTTCTGAATCGGTTTTGTCGGGAGAGAGTCAAGCGAGTCAAAGTCGGGAAAGGAATTAAACACATTTCCGCCGTAGCTCACATTGTATTTCTTTTTATCTTTATTTTCAGCCATATCGCTCATCCTTAAAGTTTGTTGTCAATATAAAGTCTTATCATATTGAGCGCATTCGATGCGCCGACATATCTGTTATAGCTTCGATCCTTGCGTGAGGTTCTGAGCTCCTTAACCCAAACGTTATCTTTATCCGCAAGACCGATATAAATCAATCCGACGGGCTTGTTTGTGGAGTCGCTCTCGGGACCGGCGATTCCTGTTATCGAAACCGCAATATCCGCTCCGCTGACTCTGAGCGCACCCTGAGCCATTTGTTTTGCAACAGGCTCGCTGACTGCTCCGTATCGTTCAAGGTCGTCCTCACTGACGCCCAAAACCTTGTGTTTTATTTCGTTCGCATAGGAAACTATTCCACAGCCAAAGATTTCCGATGCGCCCGATATATCGGTTATTCTCTTCGCAATAAGACCGCCTGTGCAGGATTCCGCCGTTGCAACCTTCAGATGTTTTTCCTTGAGCATCCTTACAACTGCCTCTTCAATGCAGGTATAGTCAACGCCGTAAACGTAACCCGAAAGCCTTTTCCTAATTTCATCTATGATCGGCTTGCAGAGTTTTTCGGCGTCCTTATTCGTCTTTGCCATTGCAGTAACCCTCAGAAGAGCCTCTCCGTCCTTGGCATAAGGGGCAACGGTTGGATTTTCATTGTCAAAAAGATCGCTGACCTTTTCAGCCATTGATGATTCGCCGATTCCGAAAGTTCTGATGTTATGCGAAACAATTATTCTGTCGGAGAACTGCATAAGGTAGGGCAGCGCGCAATTCTGAAACATCGGCTTGAGCTCTCTCGGCGGACCGGGAAGAACGAGGATATGAATGCCGTTCTTTTCAATCGCCATACCGGGAGCAGTCCCGTTATCATTCGGGAAAATAACACAGTCTTTCGGCAGCATAGCCTGCTTGAGGTTGCTCTGTGCCATTTCCATACCTTTTGTGCTGAAATAGGATTTTATTTTTTCTGCCGTCGGCTCGTGCAGGACCATCTCCTTGCCGAAAAATTCACAGCATACCTCTTTTGTAAGATCATCGGGAGTGGGGCCGAGACCGCCCGAGAGAATGATTATATCGCTTCTCTTCGCTGCCTCGTCAAGCTGACTGAGCAGTCGTTCTCTGTTGTCACCGACCGTGCTCTGATGAATTACGCTGATGCCGAGCTTTGCAAGCTCAATGCTGAGATATTGTGCGTCGGTATTGAGTATGTCGCCCAAAAGTATTTCCGTGCCGACGCTGATAAGTTCGCAAACTGCCAATTTACTCACCTGTGATTCTGATAAATTTAATGTTATTTATTGCCTCTTCAACAAGTCCCTCAACGTCAAGAACGCTTTCTGCCTCCTCAACGTATTTAAGCTGGGGACGGGTTCTCGGATGCTTCGGTGTGAATACCGTACAGCAGTCCTCATATGGGAGAATAGAAGTTTCAAATGTGCCGATAAAACGGGCACGCTCAATGACTTCATCCTTGTCCATTCCGATAAGCGGACGGAAAACGGGAAGTTCTTCAACAACAGCCTCGGTACAGCCGATTGCCTGCATTGTCTGGCTTGCAACCTGTCCTACGCTTTCGCCTGTGATGAGCGCTCCGCAGTCATTTTTCTTGGCGATTCTTTCACTGCACCTCATCATAAAGCGACGCATTATAATTGTAAAAAGCTCCTCCGGACACTTGTCCTTGATTTCTTCCTGAATATGGGTGAACGGAACAATGTGAAGAGGAATTTCTCCGCTGTATTTTGCAACCTGTTTAAGCAGTGAGCAGACCTTCATCTCCGCACGTTGTGAGGTGTAGGGAGGGGAAGCAAAGTGAACTCCGCAAAGGCTGAGACCGCGCCTTGACATCATCCATGCGGCAACGGGACTGTCAATTCCGCCCGAGATCAGGATAGCGGCTTGTCCTGCCGTGCCGACAGGCATACCGCCTGCGCCCTTGGTCTGATTACCGTGAATGAATGCATAATTGTCTCTGATCTCAACATTGACGATAAGATCGGGATTGTGCACATCAACGGTGAGATGCGGAAACGCATCAAGTATTTTTTCGCCCAACGTCATACATATTGCAGGTGAGTTAAGCGGGAATTTTTTATCGGAACGCTTTGCGTTAACCTTGAAGGTCTTTGCAAACATCAGATCGTCTCTGAGGTATTCGCAGGCGGCTGGAATTATAACATCCATATTTTTTTTAACTGCCGCACATCTGGAAATTCCGGCAATTCCGAAGATTTTTTTGATCCTTCTGAACGCTTCGTCGAGATCGACATTTTCATCGATCGGCTCAACGGCAATCGTTGACTGCGACGAAACATATCGGATTTTTCCGAGATCGTGAAGTCTGAACTTCATATTTTTAATAAGCTGATTTTCAAAGGTGTGGCGATTGAGCCCCTTGAGGGCAAGCTCGCCGTTTTTCAGCAGTATTATTTCTTTCATTTTATAAACCTCATTTTTCGGTAAACCACGTTTGATTTACTTTAATCTCCTCATTGTCTGACGGGCGGATGCGATACCGCCGATCAGATAGTCTATTTCTTCCTTGGTTGTGAACACGGACGTGCTGATTCTCAGTGCCGTGCCGATAACGTCCTCGCTGAGATTCATCGCCTTGAGCACCCTGCTTTTGTGTCCCTTCGAGCAAGCCGATCCGCTGGAAATATATATTCCCATTCCGGACAGGTAGTTGAGCATAACCTCCGACGGAATTCCCTCAACGGAAATATTAGTGATATACGGAAGAGCGTCGGCAGGGGAGTTGATTCTTACTCCATCAATTGTTCTGAGCCTTGAAACCATATAATCCCTCAGCTCGGTGGCGTATTTGAGACTCTCTCTGTAATCGGGGATCGCCGCAGCAGCCGCTCCGAAGCCTGCGATTGCGGGAACGGGCTCTGTTCCGGGACGGATCTTGCCCTCCTGGAGACCGCCGAATGTGTGCTGAACAAGATGTGTGCCTTTTTTTACAAACAATGCGCCGGCACCCTTCGGACCGTGAATCTTGTGTGAGCTGATCGACATAAGATCGACGCCCATATTATACGGTTTAAGTTGTACCTTGCCGAATGCCTGTACGGCGTCGCAGTGTATCAGCGCATTGGCGCCCGAGTGGGTGACCGCACGCTTGGCAAATTCAACCGGCTGAATTGATCCGACCTCGTTGTTGACGTACATCATACTGATAAGAACAACCGACGGATTTGTTGCGGCATAGAGCTGACGCTCGTCGATTACTCCGCGCTCGTTTACACGCAGTCTTACAACGTCATAGCCCTGATTTTCAAGAGCTTTGACGCTTTCCTCAATACTTGAATGTTCAATTGAGGTTGTAATTATACGGCTGCCACGGCGTTTTTGAGCGTTTGCCGCACCGAAAACGGCGATGTTATTGCTTTCTGTTCCGCCCGAGGTAAAATAAATCTCATCCGCTTCGCACGAGAGCTTTTTCGCAACGTTTTTTCTTGCTTCCTCGATAAGCTCCGATGCGGCTATGCCTTTTGCGTGGAGCGATGAGGGATTGCCCCAGCTTGTTCTCAGCGCATAATTCATTTTGTCGACAGCCTCTTTGCAGGGCTGTGTAGTAGCACTGTTATCTAAATATGCTTCCATAGTCCAAACCTCCGGGCAACATTAAACCATTATTAACTTTTATATTATACATCATCATTCATCTACTTTCAATTTTGCAGATATATATTGTTGCATTTTACTTCCTATACTACATATTATGCCGAAATGTTTTTTCGGACAATATAATCTGCGCAGATATATAACGCATTGATGCTTGAGATTGGGTACGACCAACCTGCTTAAAGAATAATTATATACCGATTAAAGGCGGCTTCTGATTTGCTTCGGAAGCCGCTTTTATACATTACCGTACAAATGCAAAGCTATGTTAATAATTTAACTGTTTACAGAATCGGAGAAATGTATTATAATCAATTCAGGTAAACGTTTTCTTAAACGTTACTTTTATTCAGAAAGGAGTATGGTTTTATGCCAACATTATTATCTGCATCTGCGCCGATTCTGGCTAAGCTCAACAGCACGCCGATGTATCTCATCTGCGGCGGAATTGTTGCATTTGTAGCTGTTGTCTGCGTGATTTTCCTCGTCCGTGCATACAGGGCAGGAAAGGCACTCGGAATGGACACCACAAAAATGAAAAGGGTAATAGTTTCAAGTGCAACGTTTTCGGTTCTCCCGAGCGTCGGTATTCTCCTCGGAGTTATTGCTCTTTCGGGCAGTCTCGGAATCCCGTGGCCATGGCTTCGTCTTTCGGTTATCGGTGCCTTGCACTATGAAACGCAGGTTGCTCAGGCTGCCGCCGAGCAGGTCGGAATGTCAAAGCTCTCCGCTTGGGAGATGACGCCGAGATCATTTGCGACGATTGCCTTGCTTATGAGCATTTGTATAATGTGGGGTATGATTCTTTCAATATTCTTCAACAAGAAGTATTCCAAAAAGCTCGGTACAAGCGGTGAAGGCAGTAAGGCAGGCTTCGGCGATAAGGCAATGACGGCAATGTTTATCGGTCTTGTCAGCGCATATATCGGAAGCTATATCGGTTCCTTCGTTTCGGGAAACGGACTTTTTACGTTCACGGGCAGTTGGATTCCGCTTGCCGTTGTTGTTGTTTCGGCACTGACGATGGCTCTGTTCATCTTCCTCGGAGAGAAAAAGAAACTCGCTTGGGTCGATAATTTCTCAATCGCAGGCAGTATGATTGTCGGAATGGCTTCGGCTGTCGTAATCGGATTAATCACAGGTTAAGGAGGTGCTCTGATGGATAACAATAATAACGCTGTATGGGAAAAATACAGTAAAACAACTCATATTCTCGGAAGATTTGTCAGTGCAATAACGGTTATTATGCTTGTCGGCGCACCGTTTTTGATCGGTAAATATCTCGGTGCGATGCCCGATCTCGGAGCGGTCGGAAAGGCATTTTTCTCCGTCGGACTTGTCTGGACGGTCAGCAGTGTCGCCGAGTTTCTCATCTACACCCCAATGCTCGGCTCGGGCGGCGGATACCTCGCTTTTATCACAGGTAATCTTATCAATATGAAAATTCCGTGTGCAGTAACGGCAAGAGATATGGTCGGTGCAAAGAGCGGAACAAAGGAGAATGAAATTATTTCAACTCTCTCAATCGCAACATCATCGCTTGTGACGATTCTTGTTCTTGCAGTCGGCGTTCTTGCCCTTACTCCTCTTCAGCCCGTACTTCAGAGCCCGACTCTTCAGCCGGCTTTTGACAATGTCGTACCGGCGCTGTTCGGAGCAATGGCTTATAAATATTATCGCAAGAATCTGAGCATTGCGGTTGCTCCTCTCGTTGTAATGAGCGTGCTGTTTATGCTTGTTCCGTCGCTTGTCGGCTCAACGAGCTTTATGATAATTCCGGCAGGTGCCATTGCAATCGGAATTTCCTACTTCATTTATAAAAAAGGCAAGGAGGCTTGAAAATGAAGTATTTGCTTATTATACCGGCGGTGATCGTTCTGCTTTTACTGATCGCCGTTGTACGTACTTTGCTTATGCCTAAGAAAAAGTCGGATTACAAGGCAAATGAGGACGAAAAGGAATCGCTTCGTCTTGCCGAAAAACTCTCGACGATGATAAAGTATGACACGACCTCACACGCAAATATTCACGAGGTTGATAAATTTCTCGGATTTCACAAGGTGCTTGAGGAGCTGTTTCCGCTTGTTCACCGGAATCTTGAAAAGACGGAAATTGACGGAAATTTGCTTTTTTACTGGAAAGGCAAAAGCTCCGAAAAACCGATACTGCTGATGAGTCATCAGGATGTTGTTCCTGCCGAGGGCGAGTGGAAGCACGAGCCGTTCTCGGGAGATATTGCTGACGGAAAAGTCTGGGGCAGAGGTGCCGCCGATACAAAATGCACCGTTATGGCATTCTTTGAAGCGGTCGAGGAGCTTCTCAAGGAGGGCTACACTCCTCCCGTCGATGTTTATCTTGCATCATCCTGCACCGAGGAATGGGCAGGAGACGGCGCACCGACAATCGTTAACGAGCTCAAGCGCAGGGGAGTTGAACTCTTCCTTGTCTGCGACGAGGGCGGATGTATAATAACCGATCCGATCGGCGGAGTGAACGGTAATTTCGCAATGGTAGGCGTTTTTGAAAAGGGTAAGGCGGATGTTAAGTTCACCGCTCACAGCACCGGCGGACACGCAAGCGCTCCGACCAAGAATACACCGATCGCAAGGCTTGCGTCATTTGTCGACGACGTTGAAAAACATTCGCCGTTCAAGAAAAAGTTGATGCCGGAGGTGTCGGCAATGTTCACAACCCTTGCTCCTTATGCCTCATCGTTCGGTATGAGGCTTTTGCTCGGCAATATCTGGCTGTTCAAACCGCTCATTGTTGCCGTGCTGCCTGCTGTAAGCGCTCAGGCGGGTGCAATGCTCAGAACGACGATAGCGTTTACGACTCAGTCGGGTTCGGACGCCTATAACGTAATTCCGCAGGAGGCAACCCTCGGAGCGAATATGCGTTTTATTCCTCATCAGGGTGAAAAGGAGAGCCTTGAAATAATAGAAAATCTTGCAAAAAAACACGGTCTTGATACCGAAATCATTCATACAAATGACTATACCGACCCTGTTGATATCAACGGTGAGGCGTTTAAACTTGTTGAAAATGTTATCGGCGAAACATTCCCGGGTCTTGCGTCAAGTCCATATGTTATGACGGGCGCAACAGACGCACAGTTCTATCAGCCGATTTGCAAGAACTGCATCAGATTTGCTCCGGTAATTTACGGTCCCGATCAGATGAAAGGAATGCACGGAGTTAACGAGTGCATCGAATATAATTGTCTGCCGGGTGCGGTCAGATTTTATAAGAATCTCATAAAGGCACAGAAGTAAAAAAGCAAATAAACAGGCTGCTCCGAAATAACTCGGAACAGCCTGTTTTGATGTTAGTATAAATTATTTTTCCGTGGCCTGAACAACGGATGTCTTTGCCGACTGAGGAACAATTCCCGGATAGAGGAGATCGTGAATGTACTTGTCCTCCTCATCCCAATCAAGGATAAGAACCTCCTTGCCGTCACGGGTTGAGAGCGGATGCGGAACGTGAGGAATAATGTCCTCATTGATACTCATTGAAAAATACTTCGTTGTCTTGGCAACCTGTGCCAAAAGCTCTGCCTTTGAGAAATTAGTTGTTACAAGCGGAAGAACCTCGTCGAGAAGTCCGATCATAGTCGAAACCGAGGAACGCTTGAGCTTGTTTGCGATTGCATTGAGCACGGCACGCTGTCTGCCCGTACGCTTACGGTCGGTATCAATTGAACGAAGTCTTGAATATGCGACAGCCTGAGCGCCGTTGAGGTCATAGGTTCCTGCCGAATTTGTTCCGAGGACAGCCGATGCTTCCTCTGCGGTCAATTCAACGGTTACGCCGCCGATGGCGTTGACAATCTGCTCAAAACCGGAAATATCAACGGTGATGTATTTGTCGATTCTTATTTTATAGTTTGACTCAACTGTATCGACAAGCATCGTTGCTCCGCCGTATGCGTGGGCGGTGTTGAGTCGCTTATTGCCGTGACCCGGGATGGCGACATAAGCCGCACGGGAAAGGGATACCATATTTATAACATTGTTTATGCTGTTTATTGAAATGAGAATCATCGAGTCGGAACGGGGGAGATAAGCACCCTTGAACATAACCGCTTCCTCGTCGCCGTAGTCGACGCCGACAAGCAGAATGTTGTAAATTCTGTCGTCGTACCACATAACGTTGTTTGCAAGTCTTGATCTCAGATCGGCGTCCGCATCGGACTGGTTATCAAATGAGAGCGACTCCTGATTATCAAGGTCGGGATTTGCCGTTCCTTTGGAATCGCCGTAGTTGAGTTTGCTGAGATATGAATTAATAAAAATTCCTGCTCCGCCGACAAGGATCGCAAAAACAAGAATGATGGCGATAAGCACCTTGAGTCCTTTTTTGCGGCTCTTTTTCTCCTTTTTTAAATCCTCTGCAGTGAGGCGGTATTTGTCATTGTCGGGGTCAATAACCTGATATTTATTCTCTTCCATAAAATGCCCTCCGAATATTATTTGAAACCATTATAAACTATTTAAAAAAGAAAATCAAATATTATTGCACATTTTATTTATAAAGGTTATAATAAACTGAGGTGATTTGAATGGATTCTCTTAAAAATATGATCTTTGACCTTTCCGAGAGCAACGGAACTTCCGGTGCGGAGGGTGAAATTTCGGATATAATCGAAAATTATGTTTCGGCATTTGCAGAGGTGAAAAAGGATAAATTCGGCAATGTCACAGCTTATATGCCGGCGGGTGAAAAGACAATTCTTCTCGACGCACATATGGACAGGATCGGAATGATAGTCACTCATATTGAGGACGGCGGATTCCTGCGTGTTGCAAAGTGCGGCGGAATGGACGCAAGAGTTCTTGCCGCTCAGGATGTGACGGTATGGGGCAGGAAGCCCGTTTACGGAGTTGTAACCTCAACTCCGCCGCATCTTTCAACTCCCGAAGATGCGAAGAAAGCCAAGGATTTCGATTCGATTCTTATTGATACGGGTCTTTCAAAGGAAGAGGCGGAAAAGCTCATTTCTCGGGGAGACAGGATTACCGTAAAATGCCCTCACGGAGAGCTTGAGAACGGAAGAATTTTCGGTGCCGCACTCGATGACCGTGCCGGCTGTGCCGTTATAATAAGGGCTGCCCGGCTCGTCGCCGAGAGTAAGGACAGACCGAGCGTCAAGCTGCTTTTCTCGGGACAGGAGGAAACAGGCGGCGACGGTGCTGTTACGGGAAGCTACAATCTCAGTGCGGACGAATGCCTGAGTGTTGACGTCAGCTTTGCCGATGCGCCCGATATGCCGAGCGAAAAGTGCGGCAAGCTCAATAAAGGCCCGATGATAGGCATTGCGCCCGTGCTTGACTACAGGATTAGTCAAAAGCTCAAGGAGACTGCCGAGGCAAAGAAAATACCGTATCAGCTTGAGATTATGGGCGATTCAACAGGCACAAATGCCGACAATATTGCAATTTCAAAGGGCGGTATCAGAACGGGACTTGTTTCGGTTCCGCAGAGAAATATGCACACAGGTGTTGAAATAATCTCTTTGGAAGATGTTGAAAATTCGGCAAAGCTGATTGCCGAGTATATTCTCGGAGGTGGTCTCGATGCTTGAATTGATAAAAAAACTTTCTCTTCTCAATGGAACCTCGGGCAGAGAGGATGATGTAAGAGATTTTATAATTGCTGAAATAAAAGATTTTGCACAAAGCTATGAAATTGATCCGCTCGGCAATCTGATTGTGTTCAAAAAGGGCAATAAAGTGCCGAAAAACAAGGTGTTGCTTGACGCTCATATGGATGAGGTAGGATTTATGATCACGAATATCAATTCCGACGGCACACTCGGATTTGAACGGATCGGCGGAATCGACAAGCGTGTTATGATCGGCAGAGCCGTAACGGTCGGTGAGAAAAGGATTAACGGTGTTCTCGGTCTTAAGCCGATTCATATGACAAAGGGTGACGAAAAGCTCGCAATGCCCGAAAAGATGTATATTGATATCGGTGCCGACAGCGCCGAGGAGGCAAGGAAGCTGGTTTCCCCCGGCGACTGCGCATACTTTAATTCCGACTTTGTTGAGTTCGGCAACGGATTTATCAAGGGCAAGGCTCTTGACGACCGTGCGGGCTGTGCGATACTTATCAATATGATAAAATCAGAATTGCCGTACGATATGTATTTCAATTTCGCAACGGGCGAGGAGGTCGGATCGGGTGCCGCGGGAACAGCCGCGTACAGGGTTAATCCGGACTATTCGATTGTTGTTGAAACAACAACGGCGGCGGATCTTGCCGACGTTCCCGAAAATAAAAAGGTTTGTAAGCTCGGAGAGGGCGCAGTCATTTCATTTATGGACAGACGCACAATTTATCCGAGGGATCTTTTTGACCGTGCTTTCACTTTGGCTGAACGTGACGGAATTAAGGCTCAGGTTAAGTCTGCGGTAGCAGGCGGTAACAATGCAGGTGCAATTCACAAGACCGCCGGCGGAATAAGAACCCTTACGGTTTCAATGCCGTGCCGCTATCTTCATTCACCGTCCTGTGTGCTCAAAACCGAGGATATAACCGAGAGCGAACGCATTATCCGTGCGCTTGCCGAGGACTTTGCAAATGCTTAAGGCGGTAAAAAAAGGCGACCTTGCATTTACGGCGTTTTGCAAGCGTGATGTTTTCGGAACAAGGATTCTTTGTCTGTATAACTGCTATTCCACAGATTATGATTTTGTGAAATTCTGGGTTCAAACGGATGAAAAAGGAGACATTATCTCCGCTGTCAGCCGAATTGACGGCGACGTAACGGTCAGCTCAACGGGCGAAAATACGGAAGAGCTGTTTGAATTTCTGAAAATTGTCGGCTTCAGGACAATCCAGTGCGAGAAAAAGACAGCCGAATCGGCAGGTTACGGCGGTAAAATAAACGGATACGTTGTCCGTTATATAAAAAATAAGAATAAAATTGCAAAAATTCAGGCGGATAATGTGTTCCGTCCGAAAGAAATTTATGATATAATCAAGTCGGCAAATCTCGTCGGGGTCGGCGATTATCTTCCGTGGCTCTCTGATACAACGTTCAGAATGAACAGGGGTGCGACCACTGCACTGACTGCTCTTGCCGACGGAAAGGCGGTTGCAACGGCGATGAAGCTGTTCATAACAGATCACGCAGTCCTGCTCGGTGCAGTGGCGACGAGACCCGAATACAGAGGCAGGGGACTTGCCGGTGCACTTGTCACGACCCTTGCCGAAAGTGAAAAGGATAAACGTGTCGAGCTTCTCTGTAAGCACGACAGTATAGTTGAATTTTATAAATCTATTGGATTTGAAGTAAAAAACGAATGGAGCATCATTACCGATGAATAATAAATTTTTTGATATCAGCGATAGGGTAAAGTCGGCGGCGGATTCCGCATTGAAAAAAATTGAACCGTATTTTGCAAAGACGGATGAAATTACCGAATACAATCAGCAAAAGGTTCTTACCGCTTTTATAAAGAACGGAGTCAGCGAGGCGATGTTTGCCGAGAGTACGGGCTACGGCTACGGCGACAGGGGACGTGAGGTTATCGACAGAGTTGCGGCGGATATTTTCTGCGCCGAGGACGCTCTTGTTCGTCATAATTTCACCTGCGGCACCCATACCTTGGCGGTTGCTCTTTTCGGTATGCTTCGTCCGGGAGATACAATGCTTTGCGTTACGGGACTTCCGTATGACACGATTCATTCCGTTATCGGTATCGACGGCAAGGGCGACGGCTCGCTTGCCGATTACGGTGTTACATACAAGCAGGTTGATCTTAAAAATGAAAAGCCCGATTACGACGAGATCGGGAAAAGAGTTAAAGAAGAAAATCCGAAGCTTGTTTATATTCAGCGTTCAAGAGGCTATTCTCTTCGCCCGAGCCTTTCCTGCGAGGAAATAGCGAAGATAATTGAAATTGTCAAGGCAAACAGCAGTGCCGACGTTATGGTTGATAACTGCTACGGCGAGTTCACTCAGAAAATTGAGCCGACTCAGGTCGGAGCGGATATAATCGCAGGCTCGCTCATCAAGAATGCGGGCGGCGGAATTGCCAGAACAGGCGGATATGTTGCCGGAAGAGCGGATCTTGTCGAAAAGATTTCCTATCGGCTTACAACCCCGGGTCTCGGACGTGAGGTCGGCGCAACGCTCGGTCTTTCACGTGAACTGTTTATGGGACTTTTCTTTGCTCCGCACACCGTCGGAGAGGCTGTTAAGTCTGCACGTTTTGCGGCGGCACTCTTTGAGGAGTTCGGATTCGGCACAACACCCAAGAGTACAGATGACAGATTTGATATTGTTCAGAGCGTACTTCTTCGCAATGAGGAAAACCTGATCGCTTTCTGTCAGGGAATGCAGAAAGGCGCACCGATTGATTCATTTGTAACCCCCGAGCCGTGGGATATGCCCGGCTACGACAGTAAGGTGATTATGTCGGCAGGTGCATTTACAGGCGGAGCGTCAATTGAGCTTTCCTCCGACGCACCGTTGAGAGAACCCTATGCCGTCTATATGCAGGGCGGATTGAATTTCCACAGCGCAAAGGTCGGAATTATGCTTGCCGCCGAGGAAATGGCGAAAAGAGGATTGATATAATTTGAAATATGATGGAATTTTTCCCGAGACTCTTGCACTTATGGCGCAGAACCGATTTGAAAACAGCAAACTTTTCTATGAGGAGCACAAGCAGGAGCTGAAAGACGGATTTACGGTTCCTCTTCGTCAGATCGCAATGGCTCTGGGCAGTAAGGTCTATGAGCTTGACGATATGATCGTAACCGATCCCGTAAGAATGGTTTCACGAATAAGAAGAGACAACAGATATACAAAGGATAAGTCGCTTTACCGTGATCATCTCTGGGTTATGTTTATGAGAAACAAGCACGAGTGGATCAACTATCCGTGTATGTGGTTCGAGGTCAATCAGGATTGCTGGGGCTACGGAGTCGGCACATACTATGCCGACGCTCAGTTCTGGGAGCTTTACAGAAAGGCTCTTCTCGAACGTCCCGAGGAATTTCTTCATGCTGTTCACCGCGCGGAAAAGGTGGGTACTGCTCGTTTAAATGACTACTATAAAAAGAAAAAGCCGGGTGAGCCTGTTCCGGAGGTTGAACCCT
>ERZ1034844.589-NODE-589-length-19517-cov-6.206556_pt1 | contig 19517 bp, 15 predicted proteins | sample MGYA00520594_ERZ1034844 | MGnify/ENA primary metagenome ERZ1034844 (study PRJEB33766, sample SAMN09781733) | gut metagenome | biome: gut microbiome | host: Homo sapiens | place: Madagascar | study: EMG produced TPA metagenomics assembly of the PRJNA485056 data set... | reverse complement strand
CCTTTATAACGTTTTGAGGCACAATGTGAGCAAAGAGAAGCCAAAGACTTTTCTGACGCACGAACAGAGCAAAATCAGAAAATTGAAGCATAAAACAAAATTTGTGGTGAAAAGTGGCAGAAAGTGGAGGATTTTATGTAACTTTGGGCACTAATTGCTCTTATTAAGGTACGCATGAGATTTATAGGTACGATAGAAGCCAAAGTAGACACCAAAGGGCGCACAATAGTACCCGCCGTGTTCCGCAAAGTTCTGCAAGAACTGGGCGAGGAACGTGTGGTGCTGCGCAAGGACGATTTTCAGCCTTGTCTTGTGATCTACCCCGAGAGCACATGGTCATGCCTCGTCGACACCATGCGGTCACGCCTGAACCGCTGGGACCCGCAACAGCAGATGATGTTCCGACAGTTTGTGGCAGACGTGGAGGTGCAGCAGCCCGACTCGATGGGCCGCATCCTCATACCGCGCCGTTACCAACAGATGACGGGCATAGAGCGAAACGTCAAGGTCATAGGCATGGACGACTGCATTGAGCTGTGGCCCTATGACGGCACAGACAAACCGTTCATGCAGCCCGACGAGTTTGCGAAGGCCATACAAGCAGTAATGAAAACCGACAACAACGAAAAAAAATGACAAACAAAGATACCGAAAAAATTGTTACAGCCGATGGCTATCATGTGCCAGTGCTCCTAAACGAAAGCATCGACGCTCTATGTCTGAAGCCCGGTGGCGTGTATGTGGACGTCACCTTTGGCGGCGGTGGCCACTCGCGCGAGATCCTGCGACGCTTAGACCCCACGGCACGCCTCTTCAGTTTTGACCAGGATGCCGACGCAGAGCGCAATGTGCCCGAGGGATGCGACGGCTTCACCTTCGTGCGCAGCAATTTCAGGTATCTGAAAAACTGGATGCGCTATTATGACATCGACCACATTGACGGGTTGCTCGCCGACCTCGGCGTGTCGTCACACCATTTTGACGATGCCGAACGCGGATTCTCTTTCCGCTTCGACGCTCCCCTCGACATGCGCATGAACAAACGCGCCGGCAAGACAGCCGCCGACATCGTCAACACATACAGCGAGGAGCAGCTTGCCGACGTGTTCTATCTCTACGGCGAACTGAAAAACTCGCGACGCATAGCTGCCGCGCTCGCCAAGGCACGCACAGCAGAGCCCATAGCCACCACGCAGCAGTTTATGAAAGCCGTGGAGCCGCTCTTCCGCCGCGAACGCGAGAAGAAGGAGATGGCAAAGCTCTTTCAGGCGTTGCGCATAGAAGTGAACCACGAGATGACGGCGCTGAAGCAGATGCTCGCTGCTGCCACCGAACTGTTGGCGCCTGGCGGCCGACTGAGCGTCATAACATACCACTCGCTTGAAGACCGCATCGTGAAGAACGTCATGAAGACAGGCAACGCGGAGGGCAAGACAGAACAAGACTTCTTCGGGCGCATAAACTCGCCGTTCACCTTGGTCAACAACAAGGTTATCGTTCCTTCTGAGGACGAACAACAAAGAAACCCGCGCAGCAGAAGCGCGAAACTTAGAATAGCAGAAAAAAAATGACACCACACAAAGACAACAATCAACACGACAAACAGCTGGAGGCTCTGCTGAAAGCCGCCATGGCCGGATATGACGACCCTGCACCTGAAGAGGGACAGCAGAGCAAAACGGCAAATGGCAACGCTGGAACTAGCGGCGGCGCAAGCTCTGCAAGCAAAGACCGTGACAACAGCAAGGGTCATGACAGCAAGAGCCACGACTCTAACGCCCAAAAGCCAGCTGACCCAAAGAAAGAGAAGGACAGCAACAAGCCACAAGACGGCAATAAGCCACAAGACGGCAATAAGCCACAAGACAGCAATAAGCCACAAGACGACGACAACGAGACCGGACCGCTGAAGTCGTTCGCCGAGATGGTGAAGGAGCGTGCCACCGAGGGCGACAGCAAGCCAAACGCGGCAACAAACCTGAGGAGCATCATCAACGGCGACATGCTCAACGCCAAGGTTGTGAGAAACCAGATTGGCGTGTTCTTCCTCATCACGTTCTTCGTCTTCATCTACATCTCCAACCGTTACGCCTGCCAACGCAATCTCGTGAAGATAAACAAGCTGACGAAGGAGCTGACAGACGCTAAGTTCAGAGCGCTTTCAAGCACCAGCGAGCTGACAGAGAAGAGCCGCGAGAGCCGTGTGCTCGACATGCTAAGGGCCTGTCAGGACAGCACGCTCCACATCGCCTCGCAACCGCCATACATCATAACGGTGCCGAAGGAGGAATAAAGACAACGCTGAGTTACCAATTAGGAAAAAGAAAAGGAATTTTAAAGTTGAAAAAAAAGTGAGTAGCAGTAAGTTTGATCATAAAAAAACCCCACAGCGTTTCAGCTGCTTGGCCATCGTAATAACGTTAGCCACATTGGTCATGCTCGGAAAGGCAACATACATGATGACCGCACAGCGCGACTACTGGATGGCGGTGGCCAAGCGCGTCAAGTTTGACAGTCTGCCCATTCAGCCCGCACGAGGCAACATCCTCAGTTGCGACGGACAGCTCATGGTGTCGTCACTGCCCGAATATAAGCTGTTCATCGACTTCCAGGCCATGCACGACTCAAAGACGGACACTCTGTGGCCAAAGAAGGTCGACTCTATAGCCGCCGGTCTGAACGCCATCTTCCCGGAGATGCCCGCGGCGAAGTTTAAAGAGCATCTGGAGGAGGGACGCAAGAAGATGAGCCGCCACTGGCAGATCTGGCCGGCGCGTGTCAACTATAACACCTATGCCGACGTGCGCCTGCTGCCTATCTTCAACATAGGCAACAAATACAAGAGCGGATTCTACACCGAAGACAATAACGCGCGAAAGCATGCCTATGGCTCTCTCGCCGAGCGCACACTGGGCGACATGTACAAAGGCAAGGACACGGCACGTTGCGGTCTGGAGCAATATTACGACTCGGTGCTGCGCGGAAAGAAAGGCATAAAGCACCGCCGCAAGGTGCTGCGCTCGTTCCTCGACATCATTGACGAGCCAGCCATCGACGGCGCCGACATCGTGACAACCATCGATGTTGGCATACAGGACCTCGCCGAGCGAGCACTGCTGCAGGAGCTACGCGAGCCCGACGTCAACGGCAACTGGGGCGTGGCCATCGTCATGGAGGTGAAGACAGGCGATGTGAAAGCCATCGTGAACATGGAGAAATGTGGCGACGGACAGTATCGCGAGCGACAGAACCGCGCCGTGAGCAACCTCATGGAGCCGGGCTCGGTGTTCAAGACAGCAAGCATAATGGTTGCGCTCGACGACGGTGTGGTCGACACCACCTACCGCGTAAACACAGCAGGTGGCGTGTGGCCCATGTATGGCCGTGAGATGCGTGACCACAACTGGCGACGCGGCGGCTACGGCATGCTCACCTTGCCACAGACACTCATGGTGAGCTCCAACATCGGCGTCAGCAGAATTATCGACGACCACTACCGCAACAACCCCACCAAGTTTGTGGAGGGCATACACCGTCTGGGCCTCACCGACGACCTGCACCTGCCCTTCTACGGTTCGTCATCGGCAAAGGTGCGCTTCCCGCAGCTCGACAAGCGTGGAAAGCAGTACGTCAACTGGAGCAAGACCACGCTGCCCTGGATGAGCATCGGCTATGAGACCCAGGTGCCGCCCATCAGCACCCTTACCTTCTACAACGCCATCGCCAACAACGGCAAGATGGTGCAGCCGCGCTTTGTGAAGGCAGCAATGAAAGACGGCAAGGTGGTGAAAGAATATCCCACTGTGGTTCTGCGCCAGAGCATCTGCAAGAAGAAGACGCTTGGTGAGATACAGACCATCCTTGAGCACGTCGTGAGCCGAGGTCTTGGCAAGAAGGCTGGCTCGCCATCGTTTAAGGTGGCAGGAAAGACCGGCACGGCACAGGTGTCGCAAGGCAAGGGCGGATACAAGTCGGGCGGCGTGAGCTACCTGCTCAGTTTCGCTGGCTTCTTCCCTGCCGACAACCCACGCTACAGTTGCATCGTCTGCATACAGAAGCGCGGTCTGCCTGCCTCGGGAGGCGGCATGAGCGGCAAGGTGTTCCACGACATTGCCGAGGGTGTGATGGCACAGAGCCTGAAGCTCGACATCAAGGACGCTCACGACGAGACATCAGTAGTTCAGCCCGAGGTGAAGAGCGGCAACATCCTGGCTGCCGACTATGTGCTCAGCCAGCTTGGATACAACCCGCGCCCCGACTGGAACGGCTCTTACGCCAACGGCAACCCTATATGGGGCAAGGCGGTGAACGGCAACGGACACATTGCCTTGAAGCGTGAAAAGATAGCAGTACGCGGACAGATGCCCGATGTCACGGGCATGGGAGCACGCGATGCCGTGTTCCTCATTGAGAGCAGGGGCGTGCGCACCAAACTCTACGGACGAGGAAAAGTGGAGAAGCAGAGCATAGCACCGGGAACGCACATACGAAAGGGCCAATGGTGTACGCTCAACCTTCGATAAAGAAGGCACCTTTGAAAAAGGCACCTTTGACAACAAAGCGCAAGCTTATATAAAAAAGGTGCAAGCCAAAGCTTATATATAAAAAAAGCTTATATATAAAAAAGGTGTAGACACTGCCCTCATAAGAAAAAATAAAAAAAGAAGAAAGGTAAAAGAAATAAACAGTTTCGCCGAACCATCATCCTTGGAAAGAAGCATCTTCCTTAAAAAGGATTATCTTTCTTAAAAAGAAGCATCTTCTTTAAAAAGGATCATCTTTCTTTCATAAAGGAAATGATTATAAAGGAAACGATGGGGAGGAGCTAAAAAAAATATACGAATATGGTATTATCACAATTGCTCAAAAACATCAAACCGACACAAGTGGTCGGTTCCACTGACGTTGACATTACGGGAGTGAACATCGACTCACGCCGCATAAAGCCCGGCCACCTGTTCGTCGCCATGAAAGGCACACAGGTCGACGGACACAAGTTTATTGACAAAGCGATAGAGCTTGGTGCAAAGGCCGTGCTCTGTGAAGACATGCCCGCAACCCTTGCTGACGGTGTGACCTATGTGCAGGTGACATCGACAGAAGATGCCGTGGGAAAGGTCGCCACCATGTTCTACGGTGACCCGTCAACAAAACTGAAGTTGGTGGGCGTGACAGGCACGAACGGCAAAACGACCATCGCCACCTTATTATATAACATGTTCTCGCGCATGGGCCACAAGTGTGGTCTGCTCTCTACCGTGTGCAACTATGTGGTGGACGAGGCCATACCCGCTGACCACACCACACCCGACCCGATAGAGCTGAACGCGCTGTTGGCAAAGATGGTCGAGGCGAAGTGTGAGTATGCTTTCATGGAGTGCTCGTCACACGCCATAGCACAGAAGCGCATCGGCGGACTGACCTTCACGGGCGGCATCTTCACCAACCTCACACGCGACCATCTCGACTACCACAAGACGTTCGAGAACTACCGCAACGCCAAGAAGGCGTTCTTCGACGGTCTGCCCAAGACAGCATTCGCCATAACCAACGCCGACGACAAGAACGGCATGGTGATGGTGCAGAACACCAAAGCCACGGTGAAGACCTACTCTACCCGCTCTATGGCCGACTTCAAGGGCAAGATCATTGAGTGTCATTTCGAAGGAATGTATCTCGACATCGACGGACATGAAGTGGGTGTCAACTTCATCGGCAAGTTTAACGTCAGCAACCTGTTGGCTGTCTACGGTGCTGCCGTGATGCTGGGCAAGAAGCCTGAGGATGTGCTCGTGGTCATGAGCACGCTGCACAGCGTGAACGGCCGACTGGACCCCATACAGACCCCCGGGGGATTCACCGCCGTCATCGACTACGCCCACACGCCCGACGCTCTGGAGAACGTGCTCAACGCCATCCATGAGGTGCTCAACGGCAAGGGACAGGTCATCACCGTTTGTGGAGCAGGCGGCAACCGCGACAAGGGCAAGCGTCCGCTCATGGCACAGGAGGCTGTGAAGCAGAGCGACAAGGTGATCATAACATCCGACAACCCACGCTTCGAGGAGCCCCAAGACATCATCAACGACATGCTCGCCGGTCTTAACGCTCAGCAGATGAAGAAGGTCATCTCTATCGTTGACCGCCGCGAGGCCATCCGCACAGCCTGCATGATGGCACAGAAGGGCGACGTGGTGCTCATAGCTGGCAAGGGTCATGAGAACTACCAAGACGTGAAAGGCGTGAAACACCACTTCGACGACCACGAGGTTGTGAGAGAGGTTTGTTCTTAATTTTTGAATTTTGAATTTTGAGTTTTGAATTGTTGCGCAAAGCGCAATTTTGATTTTTGAATTTTGAATTATCGGCTTCGCCGATGAAGAATTTAACAATTAAGAATTGGGAAATTATTTTTTCAACATTCAATCATCGATGTTCAATCATCAACGTTCAATCATCAACGTTCAATCATCGATGTTCAATAATCTTCACTCAATATTGCGCCAACGGCACAATAAATCTGAATTCAAAAATTCAAAATTGCGGCAGAGCCGCAACAATTCAAAAATCAAAATTCAAAATTCAAAAATAAAAAAATGCTATACTATCTCTTCCGGTTCTTAGAGCAATACGGCATCAGCGGTTCCCACATGTGGGGATACATCTCGTTCCGATCACTGCTGGCCCTCATCTTCTCCCTCGTCATCTCAGCATGGTTGGGCGAAAAGTTTATCAAGTTTCTTAAGAAGAAGCAGATCACCGAGACACAGCGCGACGCGAGCATAGACCCGTTCGGCGTGCAGAAGATTGGTGTGCCCTCAATGGGTGGCGTCATCATCATCGTCGCCATCCTGTTGCCCGTCATCCTGCTTGGCCGTCTGCGCAACATCTACCTGTTGCTCATGATTGTGACCACCGTGTGGCTCGGCTTTCTCGGCGGTATGGACGACTACATCAAGATTTTCCGTCGCAACAAAGAAGGTCTGAAAGGCCGTTACAAGATTGTCGGTCAGGTGGGCATTGGCCTCATCGTGGGTCTCACGCTGTGGATGTCGCCCGATGTGAAGATGAACGAGAACCTCGCCATCGAGCGCCAAGGACAGGAGATGGTCATCAAGCACAGGGCGCAAGCCACCAAGTCGCTGAAGACCACCATACCGTTCGTCAAAGGCCATAACCTCGACTATTCGAGCATCATGTCGTTCTGCGGCAAGTATAAGACGGCGGCAGGCTGGATCCTGTTCGTCATCATGACCATCTTTGTTGTCACGGCGGTGTCGAACGGTGCCAACCTCAACGACGGCATGGACGGCATGTGTGCCGGCAACTCGGCGATAATAGGCGTGGCGATAGGCATCCTGGCTTATGTGAGCAGCCACATCGAATATGCCAACTACCTGAACATCATGTACATCCCGCAATCGGAGGAACTTGTGGTGTTCATGTGTGCCTTCATCGGCTCGCTCATCGGCTTCCTGTGGTACAACGCCTATCCAGCCCAGGTGTTCATGGGCGACACAGGCTCGCTGACCATCGGCGGCATCATCGCCGTGTCGGCAATAATAATCCACAAAGAGCTGATGCTACCCATCCTCTGCGGCATCTTCTTCGTCGAGAGCCTCAGCGTCATTCTGCAAGTCTACTACTTTAAGCTCGGCAAGCGCCGTGGCGTGAAGCAGCGCATCTTCAAGCGCACACCTATCCATGACAACTTCCGCACACAGCAGTGTCAGCTCGACCCAGAGTGTAAATATCTCATCCGCAAGCCCGAGGGAGCCATCCACGAGTCGAAGATCACCATACGCTTCTGGATCATCACCATCATTCTGGCTGCCATGACCATCATCACGCTGAAGATAAGATAAAAAGCTGACGGCGAGACGAAAAGCGAAAGACGAAAGACGAAGCTAAGACCAAGGCTAAGATAAGGTAGAGGCAAAGCTAAAGATAAGGTTAAGACCAAAGCCAAGGTCTATGCCTAAGCTAAGGTTAAGGCCAAGCCAAAGAAAAGGCTAAAAGCTGAAACCAAAGAAAAGCCGAAACCAAGAAACAAAAGCAATTGTAAAACAACAAAACATAAAATCCCGAGCACCTCCCCCAACGGGAGAGGCCACGAGGGGCTTTCCATTATGAAAAAGATTGTAATATTGGGTGCTGGCGAGAGCGGTGCAGGTGCCGCCGTGCTGGCCAAGAAAGAAGGATTCGACGTGTTCGTGAGCGACATGTCAGCAATAAAGGACAAATATAAGAAGATGCTCGACGACCACAACATAGAGTGGGAGGAGAAGCACCACAGCGAGGAGCGCATCCTCGCTGCCGACGAGATCATAAAGAGTCCGGGCATACCCAAGGAGGCACCTATGATCCAGAAAGCCATGGCCAAAGGCATCAACATCATCAGCGAGATCGAGTTTGCAGGCCGTTACACCGACGCCAAGATGGTATGCATAACGGGCAGCAACGGAAAGACCACGACCACCTCGCTCATCTACCACATCTTCAAGAAGGCGGGCATAGACGCCGGTCTGGCTGGCAACATCGGCAACTCGCTCGCCCTCCAGGTGGCAGAGCAGCCCCACAAGGTCTACATCATCGAGCTCAGCTCGTTCCAGCTCGACAACATGTACAATTTCAAGGCCGACATCGCCATCTTGCTCAACATCACCCCCGACCACCTCGACCGTTACGACTTCTGCATGCAACACTACGTCGACGCCAAGTTCCGCATCATTCAGAATATGACGGCTGACGATGCGTTCATCTATTGGAACGACGACCCCATCATTCGTCGCGAACTGCCAAAATATGACATCAAGGCCCGTCAGCTGCCGTTTGCCGAGAACATGGAAGAAGGCTGCGAGGGTGCCATCGTCGACGGCATGTACAAGTTGCTCGCCCCCACCCTCTTCGAGCTGAAGCGTGAGGAGCTGTCGCTCGCAGGAAAGCACAACATCTACAACCAGTTGGCTGCCGGCTTGGCTGCCAACGTCTACGGCATCAGCCACGATGCCATAGCAGCCGGACTGGAAGATTTCCCCGGTGTGGAGCACCGTCTGGAGAAGGTGGCAACAGTAGACGGCGTGCGTTACATCAACGACTCGAAAGCCACCAATGTCGACGCTTGCTGGTATGCCCTGGAGAGCATGACAACCCCCACGATCCTCATCATCGGAGGCAAGGACAAGGGCAACGACTATAACGAGATTAAGGAGATGGTGCAGAAGAAATGCTCAGCCCTCGTTTATCTCGGTGCCGACAACACCAAGCTACACAACTTCTTCGACCAGCTCGGCCTGCCTGTGCGCGACACCCACTCGATGAACGACTGTGTGGCTGCCTGCCGCGAGCTGGCAAAGCCCGGCGACACCGTGCTGCTCAGTCCCTGTTGCGCCAGCTTCGACCTGTTCAAGAACATGGAAGACCGTGGAGAACAGTTTAAGAAGCTCGTAAGAGACATGAAAGAATAGACACATGAACAAAACTCTAAACAACATTTTCAAAGGCGACAAGGTCATCTGGATGGTGTTCCTGTTCCTCTGCATCATCAGCGTCATCGAGGTCTATTCGGCCTCGTCGCAGCTGACCTATAACAGCAACTACATGGCGCCGGTGCTCAAGCATGTGGGGTTGCTGATCGTGGGTCTGTTCTGCATGATCGTGACGATGAACATACCGTGCCGCTATTTCAAGGTGGCCCTACCCTTCCTCCTGGCCTTCTCCATAGCCACCCTGGTGGGCGTGTTCTTCATGGGAGCTGTCAACGACGGCCACCGATGGATCAAGATCATGGGCATACAGTTTCAGCCGTCGGAGATAGCCAAAGGCACCTATGTGCTCGCCACGGCACAGATCCTCAGTGCCATGCAGACCGGACGTGGAGCCGACAAGAACGCGTTCAGGTATATCTTGTTCATCGGCATGCTCATCGTGCCCCTGATCTTCTTCGAGAACCTGTCTACGGCAGCGCTCCTCTGCCTCGTCATCTGCATGATGATGGTCATCGGCCGCGTGCCTTTCTCACAGATAGGCAAGCTGCTCGGCATCGTGGCGCTCGTCGTGGGTCTCGCCTTCATGTCGATCATGTGCTTCGGCAAGGACGAGAAGAAGCTGCCTGAAGGCAAGCAGAAAGTGGAGACCGTGCAGACCGACAAAGGGAAAGAGGGCGAGTCGAAAGGCAGGAACAGCGGTGTGCTGCACCGTCTGGACACATGGAAGTCGCGCATCGACAAATTCATCGACAACAAGGATGTGAAACCAGAAGATGTTGACATCATCAACGACGACGCGCAGCGCTCACATGCCAACATCGCCATCGTGTCGTCAGGAATAACAGGCAAGGGACCGGGCAACTCGGAGGAGCGCGACTTTCTCTCGCAGGCGTTCTCCGACTTTATCTATGCCATCATCATTGAGGAGATGGGGCTGCCAGGCGCCATCTTCGTGTCGCTGCTTTACATCATCCTGCTCTTCAGGGCGGGCATCATAGCCAACAGGTGCGAGAACAATTTCCCCGCCTATCTTGCCATGGGCCTGGCACTCATGCTCGTGTCACAGGCTCTCTTCAACATGTGCGTGGCTGTGGGTCTGGCACCCATCACGGGCCAGCCGCTGCCACTCATCAGTAAGGGCGGAACGTCAACCATCATCAACTGCATGTATCTCGGAGCCATCCTGAGCATCAGCCGAACGGCACAGAAACGCTCCGACCTCATGACAAACAACACGCCGACAGCGACAGCAGCCGTGCAGCCAGCGTGACGACAAAGAAACAAAAACGAGGCGTTGGCAGGTAGGCAAATGGCTTCAGCTACACCTTATATATAATAAGAAGAGACAAAAAGGAAAAAATTATTTTGTCTTTCACGTTATTTGCACTAACTTTGCATAAGTTAGGCGGCACTCGGCAATTTGGAAACAAGTTTTCATTGCGCTCGTTGGCACTAACTTTGCATAAGTTAGGCGGCACTCGGCAATTTGAAAACAAGTTTTCATAAGAAGAGTTGCCGTTACACGATAAAAGAACAATAAAGAAAAGATGGACAAGGAACTTAGAATTATTGTCAGCGGTGGCGGCACGGGAGGTCACATTTTTCCTGCCGTGTCAATAGCCAACGCCATCAAGGCAAAACGCCCCGACGCACAGATACTGTTCGTAGGAGCCCAGGGACGTATGGAGATGCAACGTGTGCCTGCTGCAGGCTACGAGATTATCGGTCTGCCCGTCAGGGGATTTATACGTCCCTTGTGGTCGCCTCGCAACATCGGCGTGGCTCTCGACTTTCTGAAGAGCAAACGCATGGTGCGGAAGACCATCAAAGAGTTTAAGCCCGATGTGGCTGTGGGCGTTGGCGGCTATGCCAGCGGCGCCACCCTCGACGCAGCAAGCGCCATGGGCATTCCTTGTCTCATACAAGAACAAAACTCTTATGCCGGCGTTACCAACAAGATGCTGGCAAAGAAGGCATCAAAGATATGCGTGGCATACGACGGCATGGAACGCTTCTTCCCCGCCGACAAGATCATAAAGACCGGCAACCCCGTGCGTCAGGCTCTCCTTGAGACCACAGTCTCACGCGAGGAAGCCATCAAGAGCTTCGGCCTCGACCCCTCGAAGAAGACCATCTTGCTTGTGGGAGGCAGTCTGGGCGCACGAACCGTCAACGAGAGTGTGCTCCAACACCTCGACATCGTCGAGAACAGCGGTGTGCAGTTTATCTGGCAGACAGGCAAATATTACAGCGCCGCCATTGCCGAGAAGATGAAAGACCACAAGGCGTTGCCCATGCTTAAGGTCATGGACTTCATCTCCGACATGGGTGCCGCCTACAAGGCTGCCGACCTCGTGATCAGCCGCGCCGGCGCCAGCTCCATCAGCGAGTTCTGCCTCATTGGCAAGCCCGTCATCCTCGTGCCGTCGCCCAACGTGGCTGAGGACCACCAGACAAAAAACGCCATGGCGCTCGTCAACAAAGACGCTGCCCTCTACATCAAAGATGCCGACGCACCCGACACGCTGCTCGAGACAGCCGTGAAGACGGTGAAAGACAGCGAACTGCTCACACAGCTCGCCACCAACATCAAGGAGCTTGGCAAGCCCGCCTCTGCCGACATCATTGCCGATGAGGTGTTGAAGCTGGCTGGAAAATAAAGCGGAAAGCCAAAAGCGCTTCACAACCCACACAGCTCTGAGAAGGAGAGAACGGTGAACAGAAGGAATTAATGAACAGGAGAACCAAAGAAAAAGAGTAAAGAGAAACAACAATGGAACTCAAAGACATCAAGTCAGTATATTTTGTCGGTGCCGGCGGCATCGGCATGAGCGCTATAGCTCGCTATTTTATAAGAAGAGGTCTCGTGGTGGCAGGTTACGACAAGACACCGTCAGACCTCACTCACCAGCTGGAGAAAGAGGGCATGCTCATCCACTATGAAGAGAACGTGGACGAGATACCCCACGCATGCCGCGACCCCAAGTCGTGCCTCGTTATCTACACACCTGCCATTCCTAAAGAGCACAAAGAGCTTGTGTTCTTCAACGAAGGCGGGTTCACCGTAGAGAAGCGTGCACAGGTGCTCGGCACGCTCACACGCACACACAAAGGTCTGTGCGTGGCTGGCACACACGGCAAGACCTCTACATCGACCATGTGCGCACACATCATGCACCAAAGCCATATCGACTGCAACGCCTTCCTCGGCGGCATATCAAAAAATTATGGCACCAACTACATCCTCTCTGACCATAGCGACTATGTGGTGATAGAAGCCGACGAGTTTGACCGCTCTTTCCATTGGCTGCGCCCCTGGATGACCGTCATCACCGCTACCGACCCCGACCACCTCGACATCTATGGCACCAAGGAGGCTTATCTTGAGAGCTTCCGCCATTACACCACGCTCATCCAGCCGGGCGGAGCACTCATCATCCACAAGAACCTGGAGATGAAAGCCGACGTGCAGCCGGGAGTGAAGGTCTACGAGTATAGCCGCGACGAGGGCGACTTCCACGCCGAGAACATCATCATCGACAACGGCGAGATAACCTTCGATTTCGTCTCACCCATAGAGACGGTCAAAGGCATTGAGCTTGGACAGCCCGTGCCAATCAACATCGACAACAGCATAGCAGCCATGGCCATGGCACAGCTCAACGGATGCACAGCCGAGGAGCTTCGCTACGGCATGAAGACATATCACGGCGTGGTGCGCCGCTTCGACTTCAAGATCAAGAACAAGAAGCATGTGTTCCTGTCCGACTATGCCCACCACCCCAAGGAGATCTACCAGAGCGCAAAGAGCCTGCGCGAACTGTATAAGGACCGCAAGATCACAGCCATCTTCCAGCCACACCTCTACACCCGCACACGCGACTTCTACAACGATTTCGCCGACGCGCTCAGTCAGCTCGACGAGGTCATTCTCTGCGACATCTACCCCGCACGCGAGCAACCCATCCCCGGCGTCACCAGCAAGCTCATCTACGACAACCTCAAGCCAGGCGTAGAGAAGAGCCTCATCAGCAAGGACGACGTGCTCGACCTCGTGAAGAAGCGCAACTTTGACGTGCTTGTGGTGCTCGGTGCCGGTGACCTCGACAACCTCTGCCCGCAGATAACGAAGATCATCGAAAGCAAGGAGCAGAGCGAGGCGTAACATGCTGTGAAGGCGCGGCAAGCCCACAAAGGCACGAGCTGCCCACAAAGGCACGAGCTGTATACAAAGGCTCGCCCCGCCCCGACAGCCTGGCATGCTGAAGACGACACAAGGCTAAAAACAAGACAAGACAAAAAACCACAAAGGTTTTATAACAACAAAGCATCAAGAAAGAAACGTGAGAATCAACTGGAAGAAATCGCTGCTCGTCACCGTAGACATCGTGCTCGCTGTCTACCTGTTATGTGCGTTCACCGTGTTCAACAAACCCGATGAAACGGCACGGGTATGCACCAAAGCCAAGATTGTGGTGGCAGACGAGAGCTCCAACGGATTCATCAACGCCAACGAGATAACGAAACGTCTGAAGAGCGCCGGCCTCTACCCTCTCGGCAAACTGATGCGCGACATCAACGCGCGAGAGATCGAGGAGAAGCTGAAGAAGAGTCCGTTTGTCAAGACAGCCCAATGTTACAAGACCGAAGACGGCGAGGTGAACGTGAGCATAACGCAGCTGCTGCCCGTGATAAGAGTGAAGGCCGACAACGGTGACGACTATTATCTTGACGACAAAGACTGCATCATGCCCAACTCGCTCTACACCAGCGACCTCATCATCGCCACGGGCAACATACCGCGTTGGTTCGCACGCCGTTACATCTCGCCCTTGGGCAAGGCCATCATGGGCAACGACATGTGGAAGAACCTCGTGGTGCAGGTCAACGTTCTGCCCGACCGCAGCATAGAGATCGTGCCACGCGTCGGCGACCACATCGTTCACCTCGGCACACTGCCCGAAGCCAACAGCAAGGAGAAGCGTCAGGAGCTCATAAACCAGTTTGTCGACCGCAAGCTCACACGCTTGGAGAAGTTCTACAAATATGGCCTCGCTCAGGCAGGCTGGAACAAATATTCTTACATCGACATCGAGTTTGACAACCAGATCATCTGCCGCAAGACGAAAGAGACTGCCCTTGCCGACAAGGCCGCTCTCATGGCCATTGACCGCGCACCCTCGTCTGTGCAAAAGCAGATCGAGGAGCAGCAGGCCACCATGCTCACCGAGAGCAAGCCGCGCAACGTCATTCCTGCACCTGCCAACGGCCAGCAGCCCGCAGAGGCCAAGAAAACAGATGCAAAGAAGGCTAACGTGAAGAAGGCTGACAGCAAGAAGACGGAAGCCAAAACCAAGGAAGAGAAAAAGGCCGAGGAGAAAAAGGCTAAGGCTGAAGCAAAGAAAGCCAAAGCTGAAGCCAAGAAAGCCAAGGCTGAAGCCAAACGATTAAAGAAACAAAAAGAGGAACAGGAGAAAAAAGCTGAAAAGAAAAAGGCTGAAAAGAAAAAGGCTGACAAAGCCAAGGTTGCCAAAGCCGACAAAGCAAAAGCAAAGAAAGCCAAAGCATAAAAAAGAGAGCCAAAGCACGGCAAAAGAAGCCAAAACCATAAAGAGCTGAAGCACGAAGCGTTTCTCTAAACAGAAGCCAACGCCCTTCCTCTAAAAAGACAAGAACAATAGAAACAAGAACAAGATACACATAAGATAGACAACCGTATGACTAAGGAATTCATTATAGCAATAGAACTGGGGTCATCAAAAATGACCGGTATAGCAGGACAGAAAAATCTTGACGGCAGCATAACCATCCTTGCTGTTGCCAAGGAAGATTCCACCTCATGCATACGCAAAGGCGTGGTCTACAACCTTGAGAAGACCACAATAGCCCTTACCAACCTGGTGAAGAAGCTCAAGAACATGCTCAAGACAGAGATCGCGAAGGTGTATGTGGGCGTAGGCGGCCAGAGTCTGCGCGGCATCAAGAACACCATCGTCAGGGAGATGCCTCAGAGCGCGGTCATAACCCAAGATGTGGTAGACAGCATTCTCGACTCTAACCGCGCCATGACCTACCCCGAGCAGGAGATCCTGGATGCGGCGATACAAGAATATAAGGTAGATGCGCAATATCAGATAGACCCTGTGGGCATACAGTGTCACCGTCTGGAGGGCAACTTCCTCAACATCCTGTGGCGCGCACAGTTTTACCGCAACCTCAAGAAATGTCTTGAGAACGCCAACATTCATGTGGCAGAGATGTACCTCTCGCCCATGGTGCTTGCCGACAACGTGCTCACCGACGCTGAGCGCCGCGCCGGCTGTGTGCTCGTAGACCTCGGTGCCGAGACAACCACCGTGGCTGTCTACTGCCGCAACATTCTGCGTCATCTCGCCGTCATACCTCTCGGCTCCGACAACATAACAAAGGACATCGAGACCTTGCAGGTGGAGGCAAAGGTGGCAGAGCAGCTCAAGCTCAAGTATGGCACAGCCTACACCGAGAACCCCGAGGAGGAGAACCTCAAGATACGCATCGACGCCGACCGCACCATCGACAGCAACAAGCTGGCCGAGATTGTCGAGGCACGCACCGAAGAGATTATCGAGAACGTGTGGTACCAGGTGCCCCCCGAGTATAACGACAAGCTGCTGGGCGGCATCATCCTGACAGGTGGCGGCTCAAACCTCAAGAACATAGAGCAGGCGTTCCGTCGCTTCACACACATCGACAAGATACACACCGCCAAGTTTGTGAACCTCAGCATCAACACCAACATCCCCGACCTCATACCTCACGACGGCACGATGAACACCATCCTCAGCATCCTCGCCAAGGGCGATGAAAACTGTGCCGGCAGCGACATCAACAGCGACCTCTTCGGCAACATAGACAACGCCGCAGCAACAGGACGCACAGCTCCAGGCATCGTGAGCAACGAGGAGCAGAAGCGCAAGGCCGAAGAAGAGGCACGCATAAAGAAAGAGGAGGAAGAACGCCTCGAACGCGAGAAGAAGGAAGAAGAGGAGCGTCTGGCCAAAGAGAAAGAGGAGGAAGAGCGCCGCAAGAAATCGCCTGCCAACAAGCTGTGGGGCTGGGTGAAGAAGTTTGGACAGACCATCGTTCAGGCTGACAACGAAAACATGTAATGAGCATCTCGAAACATGCTGATGAGCATATCGAAGCGTGCTGATGAGCATGTCGAAGCATGCCTGAAGCATGCTGAAAAGAAGTGAAAACAGAGAAAAAACAACCTGCATATATTTCTATGGAAGAGCAAAATAAGTGCAACACACCAAACATCCTCGATTTTGGTGAGCCACACAAGGAAAACTGTATAATTAAGGTAATAGGTGTTGGTGGCGGCGGAGGCAACGCCGTCAACCACATGTATAAGGAAGGCATCCACGACGTGTCGTTCGTGCTCTGCAACACCGATGCACAAGCCCTCAACGACTCGCCCGTGCCCGTACACTTGCAGCTCGGCAAGGAAGGTCTGGGAGCAGGCAACAAGCCGGCGAAAGCCCGCGAGGCAGCCGAAGAGAGCCTTGAGTCGGTGCGCAAGATGCTGAACGATGGCACCAAGATGGCGTTCATCACAGCCGGCATGGGCGGCGGCACAGGCACAGGTGCAGCGCCCGTCATAGCACGCATCTCCAAGGAGCTGGGCATCCTCACCGTGGGCATCGTGACCATACCGTTCCGCTTCGAGGGCGACCGCAAGATTGACCAGGCGCTTGACGGCGTGGAGGAGATGTCGAAGCATGTCGACGCCCTGCTCGTCATCAACAACGAGCGTCTGCGTGCCATCTACCCCGAGCTCACCGTGCTCGATGCCTTCGGCAAGGCCGACGACACCCTGAGCGTGGCAGCAAAGAGCATTGCTGAGATCATCACCAACCACGGACTCATAAACCTCGACTTCAACGACGTGAAGACCGTGCTCAAAGACGGTGGCGTGGCCATCATGAGCACAGGCTACGGCGAGGGAGAGGGACGTGTGAAGAGGGCCATCGAAGATGCACTCAACTCGCCCTTGCTCAACGACCGCGACATCTTCAACGCGAAGAAAATTCTGCTTAGCATCAACTTCTCAAACAGCGAGAACGGCAACAACGGCCTCATGATGGAGGAGATGAACGACGTGAACGACTTCATGGCTAAGTTTGACAACGGCTTCGAGATCAAGTGGGGTATCGCCATCGATCCCGAGCTGGGCAAGAAGGTCAAAGTCACCATCCTCGCCACGGGCTTCGGCATCAGCGACGTAGACGGCATGAACAGCCACATTGGCAAGAAGCACGTCATCGAAGATGCTGAGCAGCAGGAGAAAGAGGCGCTTCGCAACGAGCGCCGCGACCACTACTACACACCCGACGGCAAGACCCAGACCAAGCGTCGCCCGAACATCTTCATCTTCAACGGCGACAGCCTCGACAACGACGAGGTGATACTTGCCGTTGAGAACACGCCCACCTACAAGCGTTCTAAGCAGAAGCTCAACGAGATACGTTCACAGGCCGTCGGCAACGAGCCGCAGAACGTGCAGGAGAAGAGCGAGGCCGACACCTCACACGGCATCATCAGCTTCGTGTAAGGGTTGAGAAACAAGACCATTGAGAAGGCGGGGCATAACATCAGCCCCGCCACAACTATAAAAACACAACATTATGACACTTTTCGACCAGATCAGTGAAGACATCAAAGCGGCAATGAAAGCCCGCGACAAAGTGCGCTTGGAGACATTGCGCAACATCAAGAAAGTTTTTCTCGAAGCAAAGACCGCTCCGGGAGCCAACGACACCCTTGAAGATGCCGATGCTCTGAAAATATTGCAGAAGCTGGCAAAGCAAGGACGCGAGACGGCACAGACCTACATCGACAACAACCGTCAGGACCTCGCCGACGAGGAGCTGGCCCAGGCCAAGGTTATCGAGGAATATCTGCCCAAGCCCTTGAGCGAGGAGGAGATAGAGAAAGAGGTTAAGGACATCATTGCCCAGACAGGTGCGCAAGGCATGAAAGACATGGGCAAGGTCATGGGCATGGCAAGCAAGAAGATGGCAGGACGTGCCGACGGACGCGCCATCTCTACCATCGTGAAGAAGCTCCTGGCATAGACGGAACCGCCGTCAGGCAAAGAGCGATTTCATGACATCGAGCGATTTCATCTCGGGAAAGTCGGGGAAGTGTAACCTATAATACTTTAAAATAAAGTCGACACACAGGTTACGCTCCACCCTCGACATAGCGAACAGGTGCATGTTGTCGAAGGTCATGCGCATAAGCACTCTCAGACGCGCAGCATCGGCAGGCGGAAGGAAGTCGGGGTGCAGAGGCTGCTGTCTTACGAAGCAGCCAGCACGAAAATCGAAGAACACCCCGTCGCCTGCCTTGTCAAGGTTGGGGAAGAAACCCACAAAGAGCGACAGGCGCATCATGAACACGAGATGGAAATTGCTGAACGACCGCTCACAGCCGTCAAGCCATTGCAGACTTGCCGCCACATACTCGAACAGCGGCTTGTTCTGCTGCTCGTTGCGGGTGACATGAAGCAGAAACTCAGCCACAAAAATGGTGAGCGACAGCTTGTAGGGGTCAAACGGTATCGTGGCATAAGGCACCAGCAGACGGGCCTCCTTCAGCCGTTGCAACCGCACCTTCGGCCTGAGGTCAAACTCAATGTCGAGCAGCGACAAGGGCTGAAACAGCTGTTTGCGTATCTTGCCTCGGCCCGACGGCAGCACTTTCTGTATGAAAGCCACCCGCCCCGTCTCCTCGACAAACATGTCAACGATATATTGCGACTCGCCAAATTTTATTGAATGAAGCACGATAGCCCGCGTTTTTATAAGCATAAGTTCACGATTTTATCGCAAAATTACGAAAAATGAGGGGTTTAGCGAAAAATTATCGAAGAAAATTTGGCTAAATCAGCAAAAAGCCGTACCTTTGCATCCGCTAAATAAGCACACGGTCCCTTCGTCTATCGGTTAGGACGAGAGATTTTCATTCTCTAAAGAGGAGTTC
>ERZ1034844.586-NODE-586-length-19548-cov-4.318165_pt1 | contig 19548 bp, 21 predicted proteins | sample MGYA00520594_ERZ1034844 | MGnify/ENA primary metagenome ERZ1034844 (study PRJEB33766, sample SAMN09781733) | gut metagenome | biome: gut microbiome | host: Homo sapiens | place: Madagascar | study: EMG produced TPA metagenomics assembly of the PRJNA485056 data set... | reverse complement strand
GGGTGGCGATCATAATGGTGTCGGTGCGGGTGCCTTCTTCGTCGGTGGCGCACAGGAGAATGTTGTAGAAGCCGTCCTTCCGGGTGTGCACGCCGTCCTGAGACTGGGCAGGGGCACGGAACAGCAGAAAGTAGATCCCCGCGATCAGCGCAGCCAGAATCAGCAGGAAAATCAGGAAATTCCGGAAGGGATGATGCTTTTTTCTACGGCGGCGGGGGGCGGGCTGCTGATAATCGTCCTCATAGCGGACGCGCTTTTGCGGCTTTTGCGCCCGGGACTGCTTGGGGCGGCCAGAGGAACGACCAGAGGAACGGCCCGCACGGCTATAGGGATCGGCACCGGAACGCCCTGCTGCCCGGGAGGCCAGGGTTTCCCGGGGCTGATAGGGCTCCTGATAGCCGTCATCGTAATAGCCGTCGTCATAGCCATTGTAGCCGTTTTGGTAATCGTCCTGATAACCGTCCTGGTAGCCATTCTGATCATAGCCGTAGCCGTCGTCATAATAGCCGTTCTGGTCATCGTAGCCGTCATAGCCATTGTTGTAGGAATCGTCATAGGTACCGTCGTAGTATCCGTTGTTGTTGGAATAACCGCCGTCGTTTGCGCTGCCGCGGGTTTGACCGCCGCCGCGAACGGGACGAAATACCTGAGTTTCGTCCATATCCCCGGAACCACTGCTCCGGCGCGGATTGGGATTGCTTCGATTTGCCATAGAAAACTCCTTATGATTTTGATCGTACCGGTATTTTAGAAGGTCACAACGTCCTGTTCCGGCTTTTCTGCGGGCTCAATGCTCAGGGCGGTGAGCACGGGGCCCATCTCTTTATAGAGCTTGTGGTACCGCAGGGAAATCTTTGCGGTGACGGTGATCCAGCTGCGCTGCTCCAGCTCCTGAGCGCCGTCGTACTGGCACACAAAGCCCATGAACTGAATATCCTCCACGCAGCAGGTCATAATGAACCGGCCGGGGACGAAGCAGCCTTTTTCTACCTTCTTGGTATGGGCAACCTGGGCCTTGAACCGGACGGTTTTGCCGGAATACTTCTGCATATCCTCGGTAACATCCCGGTACCAGATGCCGTAGTCGTCGTCCTTGATGTCGATGATGTCGGCGCTGAGGTCAAAGGGCAGGGGATCTTCGATCTCGTCGTATTCCACCTTGCCGTCCTCGTCCTCATAGGCGATGTCGCAGCGGCGATTGATGCCCCGGACGATTTTATGCAGCTCCATTTTGTCGATGGAATCGTTGTAGCGGTTGAAGACGATCATTTCGCAGCCGCCCACCTTATCCACCACCAGAGAACGCATATTGGCGTTGTACATCACAAAGGTGGTGGCGTCGGCAAACATGATCTCCTGATAGACCACCCAGTTCTTCGGCATTTTGGCATAGAAATCGCTGACCAGCTTCATGCCGTTGAGTTCCACGCACACGCGCTCGGCGTGATGCTTTTTTCGGAGGGCTTCCAGCGCTTTGTCGTCCAATGCGTCCTGATCCTCAATGACCTCGATATAGACATTGGGGGCGGCGAAGGCGGAGGGGTCATATTCCTCCTCGCCCTCCTCGCAGACCAGCAGCAGGGTCTTTTCCCCTGCGTTGAACCGGTCATCCTCCAGGGTGCCCTGCATAAAGCGGGTCTTGCCGCTGTCCAGGAAGCCGGTGAATACATATACGGGAATTGCCATATACGCGCCTGCCTTTCTCAGCCCTGGAACAGCTCTGCAATGGCGGCTTCGTTGATCTTGGAGCCGATGACGCAGAGTCTGCCAATGATGCCGGCGCTGCCGGTGCGGATGTCGGGCTCGCCGGGCACATAGTCAAAGTGGATCCACTGACCGTTCTCGCCTGCAACAATGCCCTTTGCACGGAGAATGATGCCGTAGGTCTCCTGATCCTCCAGGGCGCTGAGGCACTGAGCAATCTTCTCCTGGGTAAAGGTCTTGGGGGTCTCCATGCCCCAGGAGGTGAAGACCTCGTCGGCATGATGATGGTCGTGGTCATGGTCATGATGATGCTCATGCTCGTCGTGGTCATGGTCATGATGACGCTCGTGCTCGTCATGATCGTGCTCGTGATGATGCTCATGCTCGTGGTCATGATCGTGATGATGCTCATGCTCATGGTCATGATGATGATGGCAGGAGCACTCGGGATTGTCGCACTCATCCTCGCCATGGGCCTCCAGGGCCTCCAGTGCAGCCTGGAGGGAATCCTTCTGCTCCATGGCCTCCATGAGCTGAGCGCCGGTGAGCTGATCCCAGGGGGTGGTGACGATCACTGCGGTGGGGTTCTTCTCCCGGAGCATGGCTACTGCGGCCTGGAGCTTGTCCTCTTTCATATGAGACGTTCTGGAGAGGATAATGGTTCCCGCATTTTCAATCTGATTGTTATAAAATTCGCCGAAATTCTTCATATAGATCTTGCACTTGGTAGCGTCGGCCACGGCAACCATGCAGCCGATCTCCATGTCGTCGGTCTCGGCGCGCTCTACCGCCTGGGCAACGTCGCTGAGCTTGCCAACACCGGAGGGCTCAATGAGAATGCGGTCAGGATGGTATTCCTCCATAACCATTTGCAGGGCCTTGCCGAAGTCGCCTACCAGAGAGCAGCAGATGCAGCCGGAGTTCATCTCCGTAATCTGAATGCCGGCCTCCTGGAGGAAACCGCCGTCAATGCCGATCTCGCCGAACTCGTTCTCGATGAGCACGATTTTCTGGCCGGCATAAACCTCCTGAATCAGCTTTTTAATCAGCGTGGTCTTACCGGCACCAAGAAAACCGGAGAAAATATCAATTTTTGTCATGATCTAACACCTTCCGTTGAGAATTGGGGAGAATGCCCCACTTTTTATCTTTATTATACCACACGTGTGCAAGTATCTGTGGAACTTTTGCGGATGTTTTCGAATTGTTCATAAATTTGGGGGCAACACCGCACAAATGTGTCATCGGGCTACAGCCGATCTTTTCCGCCGAGAATGCGTTATTTTTTCTCGAAATACACAAAGTATTCCATCGAAAAACTGCCTTTTTCCGACGAAAAATCTCTGGCTGAATCCTCGCTGCCAATTTATGCGGTATTGCCCCGGGGAAAATAGAACAAACTGCCGTAAAAACTCGGGGGGATTTACGGCAGTTTGGTGAGATTCAGCTGATAGAAACGGGGCTGTCGTGGCGCTTTTGGTAGAGGAACATGAAAACGCCGGTGCCGCAGATGATGACATAGCCCAGAAGACTGTAGGCGTCCGGCAGCTGCCCGAAAATTGCCCAGCCCAGCAGTGCGGCAAACACCACCTGAGTATAATCATATACGGAGATCTCCTTAGCGGGAGCAAACCGGTAAGCGCTGGTGATGGCAAACTGCCCGGTGCAGCCAAAGGTACCTGCCGCCAGCAGGCAAATGAGCTGGAACGTGGTCATGGGGGCGTGTACCACGATAAAATAGGGCAGACACACCAAACAGGAGAATGCGGAGAACACAAACACGATCAGGCTGGAGTGGACCCCCTTCTTGCTCATCAGCCGCACAAAGGAATAGGCCACACCGGCGCCAAATCCGCCCAGCAGTCCAATCAGCGAGGGAACCAGCGCCATATTGGAGGGGTTGGGCTTGATAATCAGCAGGCAGCCCAGAAATGCCGCCACCACGCTGAAGCCCTGCACCAGGTTTAGCTTTTCACTGAGCAGGAAGTAGGAGATCAGAATGGCGAAAAACGGCGACATCTTATTGAGCATGGAGGCATCGGAGAGGTTCAGATGATCCACGGCATAGAAATTACACAGTAGCCCCACGGTGCCGAAAAAGGCCCGGGCAAACAGATAGACCCAGTGGCCGTTTTTCGGGGGATGGAAGGGCTCGCGGCTTTTCAGCATAATGAGAAAGGAGAAGACGGCAGCCACAACGTTTCGGAAGAATGCCTTTTGCATGGAGGGCACATCGCCGGAAAGCCGGACAAATGTGTTCATCAGAGCAAAGGACAGGGCCGCCATCAGAATACACAGGGTACCCTTGGCACGGTTGGACATGAGATCAGATCCTTTATAATTTTTCCGTTTCCGCCGCAGCAGTCTCCGGATCCTCCGTGGAGGAAAGGCGGCTCAGTGCCTGGGGCGAACCGTAACGGCCCAGCTCCAGAATCAAATAGCTGCATAGAAGATTCAGCGCCACCTGGTCATGCTCGTAGGGCAGGTCAAACAGATCACTGATCCGGCCCAAACGGTAGAGCAGGGTGTTCCGGTGGATGCACAATGCGGCGGCGGTGCGGTCCTTATTGTGCATATTAAAGGAGAAGACCCGCATGGTTTCGTCATAGGCGGTACCGTTTTCCTTGTCGTAATCCCGCATCCGAAAGATGGCGGGGTGGATAAACGTCTCGGGGGTATCCTTCTCCAGAACCGACAGAAAAATGGGCAGGGGCATCAGGTCGGAGAACGTGGTGGACTTATCCCGGCCCAGCTGCAGGGCCAGACGCGCCGTGAGCAGAGCCTGACGGTAGTGGGAACGGGTTTGGGCGGGGTCCTTAAAGCTGTCGGAAAGGCCGCACACCATGTCGTGGGTGCCGAAGAACTCAAACAGCCGATCCGCCATGGTGGATTTGGACAGGGGTGTGCCGGAACCGTGGGGGGCAGCGCCGCCATAAAGGGTGACGATGTTGTTGTCGTAAATCACGCAGATCACATTGCGGTAGAGCTGCTGGAGCTCTCGGACAGCGTATTCCGCAAAGGCCCGCTGAGAGGCCAGTGCGCCGATGGTGGTGACGCAGATGGTGTAGTCCGGCTGCATGGTACCCGAAATTGCCTCGCAGGCCAGACGCTCCAGATGCACCGGTGTGCTGGGGGCCAGAAGATCCATGAGCTTGGTGGACAGGGCCAGGTTCCAGGTACCCATGGACTTAATGCGGCTGGAGATGCGCAGCCGGATGGCGTCCAGCACCAAACCTATGATTTCAAAGTCCTCATCTGTAGGCGGGGTTCCGTCCCAGAATACGATGATATGCCCGTGTACCGTGTTGTCCTGCACCACCTCGGCAAACAGCAGGGGAGATTCTTCACAGGAGCCGGTGGCGGCATAGAAGGGCGCATAAAACGCCTTCTTGCCGGAGAGAAATTCGTCCAGAGTCCGGAGAATCTGTTCCCGGTTCAGGGCCTTGTTTTGATAGATGGCGTCCCATTGAGGATTGCCAATGGGGCCGGACGGATGCATGGACACCACGTGGAAATATTCATCCACGAACAGTACCGGCTTTCCAAGAATATCGTGAGCCACAGTGACCACGTTGTTGGTGCTTTGGTTGCAGACCGCCTTATAGAGCTTTTCGTAGACCTCAGTCATGCGGGAGGAATCCATGACCTCACCTCCAGATGCAGAAATTTGTTATTATTGTAGCGAATTTTTTCCGGGATTGCAATATGGATTGTGACGCGCAACATTATTTTGCCTGAGAGAACCAGGCCGATTTACAATCGAAAAAAATCATGGTACAATAACAACCTGGAGCAACCAATCAGCAGATGGGAAGGCACATCGTGATTTACCTGCCCGGAAAGGAGATTTTTATGGAACACACAGATTTAAGCCGGCTGGATCTGCCGGAAGAACGCACCAAGCTCAACCGCGAGCAGGGAGGATACTCCTTCTACGCCTATCTGTCCAGAATGCGCTACATCTCCCGGTGGGGGCTGATGCGGAATTCCTGCCCGGAGAATATTCAGGAGCACAGCCATATGGTGGCGGTGCTGGCCCATGCTCTGGGGCTTATCTCCCGGGATATTTATGGCAACACCTACATTTCCCCGGAGACCTGCGCCACTGTGGCGCTGTTCCACGACGCGCCGGAGATCATCACCGGCGACATGCCAACCCCGGTGAAGTATTATTCCCCGGAGATTCGTCAGGCCTATCAGAAGGTGGAGGACGTGGCGGTGGAACAGCTGCTGTCCATGCTGCCCCCGGCCCTGCGGGACAGCTATACCCCACTGCTGAGGGACGTTCCGCCGGAGGTCGAAAAAATCGTCAAGGCGGCGGATAAGCTCGCGGCCCATATCAAGTGCCTGGAGGAGCTCAAGGCATCCAACCACGAATTTATTCTGGCGGCGCGGCAGACCCGGCAGGCGCTGGACGATATGAATATGCCGGAAGTACATTATTTCATTGATAACTTCCTCGACAGCTTTACGCTGACGCTGGATGAACTCAAATAGCATACCATTCTAGGAGGACGACAGTATGAAAGCAATCGTAACCGTCACCGGCAAGGACGCCGTGGGCATCATCGCTGGGGTTTGCCAGGAGCTGTCCAGCCTGGGCGTCAACATTCTGGACATCAACCAGACCGTTATGGATGGCTTCTTTGCCATGAATATGCTGGTGGATCTGTCCACAACGGAGAAGTCCTATGAGCTGGTGCGCGACGCACTGGATCAGCGTGGGCTGAGCATGGGCCTTTCCGTCCGCATTCAGCGGGAGGATATCTTCAACGCCATGCACCGGATTTGAGGGGGACGCCATGCTCAGACAGAATGAAATCATGCAGACCCTGGATATGATCGATCATCAGCATCTGGATATCCGTACCATTACCATGGGCATTTCGCTCCGGGACTGCTGCGGCCCCGACCCGAAAATGACCGCACAGAAGATCTATGATAAGATTTGCCGCTGCGCCAAGGAGCTGGTGCCCACCGGCGAGGCCATTGAGCGGGAGTTCGGCATTCCCATTGTCAACAAGCGCATTTCCGTCACTCCCATGTCCATGGTGGCGGAGAGCTGTGAAACCGAGGATTACGTACCCTTTGCGGTGGCCATGGATAAGGCGGCAGCAGAGTGCGGCGTGAACCTCATCGGCGGCTTTTCGGCGCTGGTGCACAAGGGCATGACCATTGGCGACCAGCGGCTGATTCAGTCCATCCCTCGTGCTCTGGCCGAGACCAATAATGTCTGCTCCTCTGTGAATGTTGCCACCACACGGGCGGGCATCAATATGGACGCTGTGACCCTGATGGGCAAAATTGTCCGGCAGACCGCAGAGCTTTCTCCCGAGGGCGAGGGCAGGGCCTGCATGAAGCTGGTGGTATTTGCCAATGCGGTGGAAGACAACCCGTTTATGGCGGGCGCATTCCATGGTGTGGGCGAGCCTGAATGTGAGATCAATGTGGGCGTTTCCGGCCCCGGCGTGGTGTACCATGCCCTTCAGGAGGTCAAGGGTCAGCCCTTCGACGTGGTGGCGGAGACCATTAAGAAGACGGCATTCCGCATCACCCGCATGGGCCAGTTGGTGGCCCAGGAAGCGGCACGGCGGCTGGGGGTCCCCTATGGCATTGTGGATCTTTCTCTGGCACCCACTCCGGCCAAGGGCGACAGTGTAGCCCGGATTCTGGAGGAAATCGGCGTGGATGTCTGCGGCACGCACGGCACAACTGCGGCCCTTGCCATGCTGAACGACGCGGTGAAAAAGGGCGGCGTCATGGCATCCGGCCACGTGGGCGGACTGTCCGGCGCATTTATCCCCGTTTCCGAGGACGAGGGCATGATCGCCGCGGCCAAGGACGGCACGCTGACCCTGGATAAGCTGGAGGCAATGACCTGCGTTTGCTCCGTGGGCCTGGATATGATCGCCATCCCCGGAGATACCTCTGCATCTACCATTTCTGCCATTATCGCCGACGAGGCTGCCATTGGCATGATCAACAACAAGACTACCGCTGTCCGCGTGATTCCCGCCATTGGCAAGACCGTGGGCGACGAGCTGGAGTTTGGCGGGCTGTTCGGTTCCGCACCGGTTATGCCCATTCACGATAAGAGCGCAGAACGGTTTGTGGCCAGAGGCGGCAGAATCCCCGCACCCCTGCACAGCCTGAAAAACTAATTTGCAATTTTGATGTTCCGGAAAGGAGGCATACGCCATGAATATTCCACAGGGGCCCGATGAGATTCTCAATCGGCTGACGGCTGCCGGATTTCAGGCGTATGCCGTGGGCGGATGTGTGCGGGACAGCTTACTTGGCACGGTGCCCGGAGACTGGGACATCTGTACCTCCGCTCTGCCGGAAGAAACGGAAGCCTGCTTTTCTGACCTGAGAGTCGTGGAGACGGGACTAAAGCACGGAACGGTTACGGTGATTTTCCAGGGAGTTCCCTATGAGATCACCACGTTTCGCAGTGACGGCAATTATCTCGACCACCGCCGTCCCCAGCAGGTGAATTTTGTCCGAACGCTGAAGGAAGACCTTCTGCGCCGGGATTTTACCATCAACGCCATGGCGGTGGGGCTGGACGAAGAAATTCAGGATCCCTTCGGGGGCAGACAGGACTTAACAGACGGCATCATCCGCTGCGTGGGCGATCCGGACACCAGGTTTACGGAGGATGCATTGCGCATTCTCCGGGGACTGCGGTTTGCGTCCCGGCTGGGCTTTTCCATTGCGCCGGAGACTGCGGCGGCCATGGAGCGGAACAAGAATCTATTAAGTTATGTCAGCGGCGAGCGAATTTATAAAGAGCTCACCGGAATTTTGATCGGAACCTATGCCCAATCGGTGCTGGAGCAGTATGGTGGTGTGCTTGCCGCAGTTTTGCCGGAAATTCAGCCGAGTATGGGCTTTTTGCAGCGAAATCCCTTCCACAATCGGGACGTGTGGCAGCATACTCTGGAGGCGCTGGGGAAAAGTAGGCCCGATCCCATTGTCCGCTGGGCGCTGCTGCTCCACGATTTGGGAAAGCCGGACTGCTTTACCCTGGATGACCGGGGCATCGGCCATTTTTACGGCCACCCTCAGCGGAGCATGGAGCTGGCGGAGCAGATCCTTGACCGATTCCACGGGGACAAGAAAACCCGGGACACCATCTGCCTGCTGGTGCGGGATCATGACCGGGAGGCGCCGGCTACCATCAAAAACGCCCGGCGGTGGATTGCCCGGTATGGCAGGGACAATGTGCGGCTTTTATTGGAAGTCAAGCGCTGCGACTGCCTGGCCCATGTGGATACCCCGAAAACCCGCGCCCGATATAACAATCTCATGGAGATGACCCGGCTGATCCGGGAATGCCTGGAGACGGAGCGATGCTTCTCCGTTCGAGACCTTCCGGTGAAGGGCGGCGACGTGATGGCGCTGGGAGTACCTGCGGGGCCTCAGGTGGGCCGGATTTTGGAGGGGCTGTTGGACGACGTGTTGGACGGCACCTGTCCGCCGGAGCGGGAGGCGCTGCTGGAACGGCTGAAGCAGCTAATCAATGAAAGAAAGGAACCCTGAATGACAGTAGATATCATTTTACTTTTGATCTTTGTGGTCTGCGTTCTGTCCGGCTATCGGAAGGGACTGATTCTGTCGCTGTGTACCCTGTTAATGCTGGCGCTGAGCTGTCTGGGTGCGGCGGCGGTGCAGCAGGCGTTGACTCCGAAGGTTTCGGAATGGATGGAACCAAAGGTCACATCCTATCTTGTGGACGTGATTCAGGATGGGGTGGAGGACAGCACGGAAAATGCCCTGGAGCAGACCGGCGAGGTGGGCCTGACCATCGGCGGAAAGCAGGTAACGCTGAATGACCTGGCAGGCATCCTCAGCGGCTTTGGACTGGACGTTCAGGAGTCGGTGCAGGGGGCGGCCCAGACGGTGGCAGAGCCGGTGGTACAGAGCATTGCAAAGAGCATTGGTCAGTCTGTTGTCAGTTCCCTGGCGGGATTGGTGATTTTCCTGGTGGCGTTTCTGCTGATTTATCTGCTGCTTCGTGCCGTGAGCCTGATTGTAAACTTGGTGGATCGGCTGCCGGTGGTGCATACCCTGAACCATGCAGGCGGCGCGCTGATCGGTGCGGTGAGCTGTGCCCTATTCCTGACGGTGCTCATGGGACTGCTGGTAAAAAGCGGGGCCATGGAGCAGGGAAGCTTTGGCGGCCCGGTGGCACAGCTGCTGCGGAGTATTGCGGAGCGTATCGTCTAAATCAGAGGAATGCAATAGAAATATTACACAAATATTTCTCTAAAATTCATGAAAAAGAAACAAAAATCCGGTGACTTCTGTAATATCCGTCGTGTACTATATAGCCATAACAATTCTTTTTCATTTCTCCTTCTTCCTGATAAGGCACGCAGACGGGCTGGTCACCTGTTTGCGTGTCTTTCTTTTGTGTAGAGGAGCGATTAGCATTGGCGCAGACAGCGCGGAAAGAAGATGACATTGTGCTGCAGGAAAACGGCAGACTATTTTCAAGAAAAGACCTGGCCATGCTGCTGATTCCACTGATCGTGGAGCAGCTGTTTACCGCCCTGATGGGAACGGCGGATACCATGATGGTGGCCCGGGTGGGCGATGCGGCAGTGTCCGGCGTTTCGCTGGTGGACTCCATCAACAACCTGGTGCTCATGATGATGACCGCCCTGGCTACCGGCGGAACCATTGCCTGCGCCCAATATCTCGGCGCACAGGATCGGGAGGGGGCCAATCGATCTGCTCGGCAGGTGCTGCTGTCGGTTACGGTGGTTTCGCTGCTGTGCTGCGTGGTTTGCGTGGTACTGCGGAATCCGATTTTACATCTGGTCTTTGGCAGCGTGGAAGCGGACGTAATGGATGCGGCGCGGATCTACTTTTTGGTGACGGCGCTGTCCTACCCGTTTATGGGCATTTATGATGCCAGCGCAGCCCTGTATCGGGCAACGGGAAACTCCCGGCTGCCGATGATTGTAAGCGCCGTGGGCAACCTTCTGAATATCGCGGGCAATGCGGTGTTTATGTTTGTGTTCCATTGGGGCGTGTTCGGCGCGGCGTTTTCCACCATGCTGTCCCGGGCGCTCCAGTGCGTTGCAATTCTGTGGTTCCACCATCGGCCCGGACAGGTGATTGTGCTGAATCACTATGCATCCATTCGCCCGGATTTCAAGCTGATTCGCACCATTCTGCGGATCGGCATTCCCACCGGCGTGGAAAACGGGATGTTCCAGTTCGGCAAGCTGGTGATTCAGAGCACCGTGGCAACCCTGCCCACCTCCGAAATTGCCGCGCAGGCGGTGGTAAATACCTTGGAGTACTTCACCAGTATGCCCTCCATGGCCGTGGGCCTGGGGCTGGTGACGGTGGCGGGCCAATGCATGGGCGCAGGACGGCCACAGGAAGCAAAACGGTATAGCCTGGAGCTTACGGGAATATCCGAGCTGCTGGTGATCGGCACCGGTATTCTGATTTTCTTCTCCGTGGATACCGTATCCCGGCTGTCGGGACTGAGCCCGGAGAGCGCGCAGATTGTCCACCGGATGATGGTGCTCATTACGCTGGTGAAGCCCTTTATCTGGCCCCTGGCGTTTACCCTGCCCAACGGGATGCGGGCGGCCGGCGACGTGAAATACAGCATGATCGTCTCGGCGGCGTCTATGTGGGTGTTCCGGGTGGCGCTGTGCATGATCCTGATCCGGGGCTTTGGCTTCGGCGTTCTGGGCGTTTGGATCGCCATGTTTGTGGACTGGTTTGACCGGGACCTCTGGTATGTGGGCCGGTTTATCAGCGGAAAATGGATGGAGAAAAAGGTGCTGGAAGACCGATAGCACAGAAAACAGAAGAGCAGAACCTCGACAAAACGGAGGTTCTGCTCTTTTGCTATGCCGAAAAATGATCACTGCACTTCCCTCAAAAGCTCGTCTGCGGCAACGCCGAACAGCTTTGCCAGTGCCATTAAATTGGCCGTGCTGGGGGTGGAAGTGCCGCTTTCCCATTTGGAGACTGCCTGACGGCTTACACCCAAGGTCTCTGCCACGAATTCCTGGGTCATTTTGCAGCTCAGGCGATGCTGCTTGAGTACCTCGCCCAGGGTTTTTGCGGTTTCGGCCTTTTCCTGCCGAACCGGGGCGGAATTTGCGTACTTCCGGAGGGACTTGATCATGAGAAAAACCACATAGACGGCCACGACCAAAAGAACGAGGAACAGAAGCGCCATCAAAATGGCGATGAAGCTGAATTTCATGGGGAAATCCTCCTTTCGTTTGGTTCCATTTTAGCCGCGAGTTGCCGGTTGCGCCACCAACTATTGCGCAACTAGCGGGATTTTGGTTTCTTTTTTGCCTTCGGAGCGGGGAGCTCGGGGTACATTGCCTGAAACAGCGCGGTTAGAGCGTCTTTGCTGTCCACATTCTCCACCAGCAGCATGGGTTTTGCACCCTCGTAGGGAAGCTCATGGGGCGCATTGGGCATTGCGGCCAGGGCGGATTTTGTGGGCTTGACCAGCAGCCGGTCGTCATAAATGCCGCCTACGATTTTTTCGCGGTAATAGAGAATGTATTCACCCATCATGGCGCGGTAGGTGATTTCGGGCAGGTCTGAGAGCTGCTCCAGGATGAAGTCCAGGTAGGCTTTGGTGGATGACATGGCGGGGCCTCCTTTTTCTTTTTCCCCCTGAGTATACCACACGCTCAGACAAAGCGCCACTGCGATATCAGCACCGGATCCCCTATTTTCCCGCTTCCTCCAGCCACCAAAAAACCTGGCGAAAAATGCTCCGTTGACATTCTGAGCAATCCTGATTATAATGAAGATAAAATGTTGATGAAAGAAAATGTTAGGGAGCTGAAAACTATGCAAACCCCGCTGGTCAGCATCATTGTGCCGGTGTATAATGGGGCTGAAACCATCGAAAAATGTCTGCGCCGGATTCAGCACCAGACCTAATTAACCTGCCCAGAACCATCCACACCCGGTCAGAGCTTTTTGCCCATTATAAAGAGCTCACGGCCCCGGTACGGAAAAGCAGCTTGCAGCTGGTGCCCTTCTGGGTGCTCCCGGCATTGGACGACGGGGTGGGCATTCCCAGAAATCGAAACGAGGAGGAACTTTGATATGCAGCCATGTTCGGATCGCAGCCATCAGATTTTGACCATTCCCAATCTGCTTAGCGCCTTTCGGCTGGTGCTGGCAGGGGTGTTCGCCTATCTTTACTGGAACGCCAGGGAGCAGCAGGATTACTACCTGGCGGTTGGGGTTCTGGTGCTGTCCGGGCTGACGGATTTTGCCGACGGAAAGATCGCCCGGCGGTTCCACATGATCTCTGAGCTGGGCAAGGTGCTGGATCCCATTGCCGATAAACTCACCCAGGCGGTGGTGGCCTGCTGCCTGGCCAAACATTATGGGCCTATGAAGCTGCTGTTTCTGGTGCTGGTGGTGAAGGAGCTGACCCAGGGCATTTACGGTGCTTATGCGGTGAAGAAGGCCGGGAAGAACGACGGCGCCATGTGGTGCGGCAAGGTGACGACCTTTTATCTCTACGCTATGATGGCGCTGCTGCTACTGGTATCCGGCATTCCGGCGGCGGTGTCCAGTGCGCTCATTGGCGTTGGCATTGTGCTGCTGCTGTGGAGCTTCATTTCCTATTTGCTGAAATTCAATCAAATGGTGCGGGAAGCAAAATGAGAATTCAGCCATGAGTGGGAAAACGTGGGGGAGGTTGACAAAGACCGTCGAAGTTTCGTATAATACCGGGAGACAAGGACGGGGCACATATCCCGCAGATAGAAGGAGTGTTTGACCATGGCAGAGATTTTGGCCGTATGTATCAGTGAAAAGAAGGGGGAGCAGAAGCATCCCGTTGACCAGGTGGAGCTGAAGGAGAACTGGGGCATTGTAGGCGACGCCCATGCCGGCAATTGGCACCGTCAGGTATCCCTGTTGGGCCAGGAGAGCGTAGACAAGCTCCAGAGCAAGATTACCCATGTGACCTTGAAGCCCGGCGATTTTGCCGAGAATATTCTGGTGAAGGGCATTACCCTGTATGAGCTGCCGGTGGGTACCCGGCTGAAGATCGGCCCCGAGGCCGTGGGCGAGGTGACTCAGATCGGCAAGACCTGTCACTATGACTGCGCCATTCGGAAGGCGGCAGGCGACTGCGTTATGCCCCGGGAGGGAATCTTTGTGAAGATTTTGACCCCCGGTATCGTTCGTCCCGGCGATCAGCTGGAGGTCATCGAAGAAGCATAAAATCATCCCCTCTGCACTTAGTGCGGAGGGGATTTTCGTTTGTAATTCCGTATCAATGGTGCTATACTGTGGAATAACAATTTGGACGGAGGGATTTACAATGTGTACTGCGGCAACGTATCGAACAAAAGATCATTATTTTGGAAGGACGCTGGACTATGAGGTGTCCTATGGGGAGGAGGTTGTGGTCACCCCGCGGAACTTCCCGTTCCACTTCCGGCACATGGGCGACCTTTCCAGCCATTATGCCATCATCGGCATGGCAACGGTGGCGGGGGAGTATCCCCTATACTATGACGCCACCAATGAAAAGGGCCTGAGTATGGCGGGGCTAAATTTTCCGGGCAATGCGGATTATAAGCCCCTGGCGGAGGACAAGGACAACGTAGCGACCTTTGAACTGATTCCCTGGCTGCTGGGCCAGTGCGCAACGGTGGAGGAGGCCAAGGTGTATCTTGCCCGGATGAACCTGGCGAACACTCCTTTTAGCCCCCAGTTCCCGGTGTCGCCCCTCCATTGGATCATTGCAGACCGGGACTGTGCCATCACGGTGGAATCCGTGCGAGAGGGCATTCGGATCTATGACAACCCCGTGGGGATTCTCACCAACAATCCGCCCTTTGACTATCAGATGACAAATCTCACGAATTATATGAGCCTGTCCACCGAGCCCCCGGAAAATCACTTCTCCGATCAGCTCGACCTGACGCCCTACAGCCGGGGCATGGGAATGCTGGGTATGCCCGGGGATCTGTCGTCGGCATCCCGCTTTGTCCGGGTGGCGTTTACCAAGCTCCATTCCGTTTCCGGAACGTCGGAGAGCGAGAGCATCAGCCAGTTTTTCCACATCCTTGGCTCCGTGGCCCAGCAGCGGGGCTGCGTGCATATGGGCGAGGGGAAGTATGAGATCACCATCTATACCTCCTGCTGCAACATCGACCGGGGCATTTATTATTACACCACCTATGAAAACAGCCAGATTACCGGCGTAGACCTGCACCGGGAGAATCTGGACGGCCAGCAGCTCAGCCGCTATCCGCTGATCACCGGCCAGCAGATTCATATGCAGAATTAATTATTAATTGGAGAGAAAAGAACGCCGGACAGCGTACCGAAAATGGTATGCTGTCCGGCGTATGTTACCTGGAAAACGGAGAAATTAGAGGCCGTAGTAGCTGAGGAAACGGCTGACCATTGCTGCCATCTGGCCGCGGGTGGCGTTGCCGGTGGGTCTCAGGGTACCGTTGCCATAGCCGTTGACAATGCCTGCGCCAACGCTCCAGTGCATGGCGTCAACTGCGAAATCATCGATGGTATCCACATCGGAGTAATCGGAGAGATCGTTGTATGCGGCAGTGGAATAACCAAAGTGGTTTGCGTACCGATACAGGAACGTGGAGAGCTGCTGGCGGTTCAGAAGCCGATCCGGCTTAAACTGACCATCCGCATAGCCGTTGGTGATGCCGGTCTGGGCTGCCCAGGCAACTGCCTTGGAGTAGTAGCGACCTGTGGGAACATCGGAGAAGCCGGTGTTCTGGGAGACGTCGGGCTGGCCGGCCATACGCCACAGTACGGTGACCAGCATGGCACGAGTCATGGTGCCGTTGGGCTGGAAGGTGTACTTGTTGTAGCCGTTGAACAGACCGCGATCCGCCACATCCTGAATGGCGTAGTAGTAGGGGGAAGACGGGGAAACGTCCCGGAACTGGCAGACGGGCTGATAGTCGGAGTCTACCGGGGTGTAGTCATAGTAGGAGATGGGATAGGCGGACTTGAAAGCAGAGGTGAGATACTCGTCCTCGGGGGGATGGCTTGCTTCAAAGTTGGAGTAGCCCTTCAGGAAGTAGTTCAGGGTGCTGTAGGAGGATTCCTGACCGTCCCAGGTGGAGTCCATGTCGTACCAATAATAGTTGCCGAGCTTTACAATGTTCCAGGCGTGGTCAACGCTGGTGACCACGCGGACGGGAAGACCCATGGCACGGCACATTGCATAGTACAGGGTTGCATAGCCCTGGCACACAGCCTTGCCCTTGGCCAGTGCGGCATAAGCGGTGAAAACGCCCACGTCATTGTTGTTGAGACCGTCAGAGTCGTAGTCTACATGATCGGTGACAAACTGATAGAGGCCCAGGTACTTCTTGTAGTCGCTGACCTTCCAGAGGTTCAGACGGTCTACGGTGGCGTTTACGTTTTTGATCAGCCAGTCCTCCTGGCTTGCGGTGGTGTAATAGTAGAAGTCGAAATAGAGGGTAATGTTGCCGTTGGAATAGGTTTCCCAGCCAAAGCTGGTGTTGGCCCAGCTCCACTTCAGATAGTCGCCGGTGGTGATGCCGGTGGCCAGCTCCTCGCTGTAGGCCATGGGCATCAGCGTATCAACGATCAGGGAGCGAACGTCATTAACATAGTTGGGGGCGTAGACATTGAGGACAAAGGAAGCACTGCGCCCCGTCATATAGTCCCGCATCTGCTCAGCGGCCTTCTGAATGGAAACAAAGGTGGTAGCCAGCTTCGACTGTGCGGTCAGTGCGTTGTTCAGGCCTGCTTCGGCGGATGCCAGCGCTTCATCGGGATCGACAAGCGGGGGAACGTCCGGATACAGGGGGTTCTGGTAGGTGGCGCTGCCCGTGTGAGGGGTTACAGCGGTGTCGGCGGCGGATACTGGGACGAGTGCAAAGCTCAGCAGCAAGCTCAAGCTCAGCAGCAGGCTCAGTAAACGGGTTGTGCGTTTCATAATAAGCCTCCTCTTTATATGGCACGAATGTGGGGATATTCGATTTGATCCAACACCAAATCTACACATCCGTTTAAAAATATTTTACTGGAAATGGAGATAGAAGTCAATGAAAATCGGTGTAAATACACAAATCCAACCAGAAGCTGTCGAAATAGATTCATGCCGAAGCAATGCAGATGGATAATTGGCAGAAAACCGGAGGATACTATGAAAAAGGAAAACGAAAAGGAGAGCGGGATCGTGAGAAAAAAGCGGACAATTTGGAGAAGCGCCGGGTGGACGTTGGCGGCGGTATTGCTCCTTGTCAACGTCTGGGCGGAGAGCCCCGAGGAAAAGGAACAGCAGCCCAGAGGCTATATTGCCCTGACCTTTGACGACGGACCGTCCGGGGCTTTGACGGAGCAGCTGCTGGACGGCCTCCGGCAGCGGAATGCCCGGGCGACGTTTTTTCTCTGCGGCTATCGGATGGAGCAGTATCCTTCGGCCCTGAGCCGCTATTTGGAGGAAGGCCATGAGCTGGGGGTACATTCCACGGTGCATACGGATCTCACTAAGCTCACACCCCGGGAGGTGCAGCAGGATATGGCCCAGACGGCCGAGAAAATCCGGGCGCTCACGGGAATTTCGCCCGTGGTCATGCGTCCACCCGGGGGTGCATATAATGAAACGGTGTGCCGCGAAGCCGAGGCCGAGGGCATGAGCGTGATACTATGGTCAGTGGATCCAAGAGATTGGGCGTCCCACGATGCCGGTGCGGTGCTCCACACCATGGCCCGGGAGGCGGGGGACGGAGATGTTATTCTCATGCACGACCTCTCCCAAAGCTCTGTCGAAGCGGCCCTGAGACTGGTGGAGCTGCTGGAAGAAAAGGGCTACTGCTTTGTAACGGTCAGTGAGCTGGCGGCCCTCCGGGGAACGGAGCTGGAGCCGGGAAATGTGTATACGGATTTTGCAGAAAAATAGTTGTGCTTTTTACGTTTTCTGTGATATAATGAAGACGATATATTTTCTCAGGAAGGATGCATTCAAATGCTCAAAGGTAAAAATATTGTCATGGGCGTGACCGGCGGTATTGCCGCATGGAAGGCTTGCCTGATCCTCAATAAGCTGGTGATCGACCTGCACGCCAACGTGGACGTCATCATGACCAAGAACTCCGAGACCTTTATCACGGAGCAGACCATTCGTACCCTGTCCCGGAACATCGTCACCCGGGATATGTTCAAGGAGCCCGCAGTCTGGAGCGTAGAGCACATCTCCCTGGCACGGAAGGCGGACTGCTTCCTAATCGCTCCCTGCACCGCCAACGTCATCGGCAAGATTGCCAACGGCATTGCCGACGATATGCTCACCACCACCGTGATGGCGACCCATGCCCCCGTTGTCATTGCACCCGCTATGAACGACGCCATGTATACCAACCCCATTGTCCAGGGCAATATGCAGAAGCTCAAGGATCTGGGCCAGTATAAGTTCATTGAGCCCCATGAGGGCGTGCTGGCTTACGGCGGCAAGGGCACCGGCGAGCTGGCTACCGCTGACGAGATCGGCGAGTATATTGTCAACCTGATCGGCAACAAATAAGGAGGATAATCTATGAAAATCTCTATTGTTTACTTTACATCCACCGGCCGTACCGCTTCCATGGCGGAGGAGATCAAGAAGGGCATCGCTGCTGCCGACGCTTCCATCGAGGTGGGCCTGTTCCCCATTTCCGAGGTGACCTCCTATCATGAGGAGAACGTGAACTTTGTCAACGACTCCGCAGCCGTGATCGTCGGTACCCCCGACTACTATGCCGCTGAGGCAAACCAGCTCAAGACCTGGCTGGACAACTGCCCCTGCAAGCTGGCTGACAAGCTCTGCGGCGCATATGCCACCGCAAACTTCCTCCAGGGCGGCGGCGACATTGCCATTCAGTCTGTTTTGACCCAGCTGCTGGTAAAGGGCACCGTGGTTTATTCCAGCGGTACCGCACAGGGCCTGCCCTTTATCCATCTTGGACCCATCTGCCTCAAGGGCGGCGAGGAGGAGGCTGCGCCTCTGTTCCAGACCTACGGCACTCGGTTTGCGAAGAAGGCACTGGAGCTGTTCAAGTAATTTTACAGAATATGAGGGCGGCTGGGGTTCCGGCTGCCCTCTATTTATAGTCGGGAGCATAGAAACATGAGAAGAAAAGACCGTGAAGTCACAGACCTCTCCCAGCTGGAGAAAATTATTAGGCAGTGCGACTGCATCCACCTGGGCCTGCTGGACGGCGATACCCCCTACGTGGTGCCCATGAACTTCGGCTATGAGCGGACGGGGGATCAGTTTACATTTTATATGCACGCGGCTTCGGAGGGAAAGAAACTCAGCCTGATTAAAGCGAATCCCAATGCGTCCTTCTGCATGGACACGGGCCATGGACTGGTGAAGGGAGAAGTGCCGTGCAGCTGGTCGTTCCTCTATGAGAGCGTCATGGGCCGGGGCAAGATCAACCTGGTGCAGGAGCCGGAGGAAAAGCGACGGGGCCTGCAAGCGGTGATGGCACACTATTCCGGCAGCCGGGAACCGTTAGAATTCCCGGACGCCATGATGAATCGCGTGGCAATTTTGAAGCTGGAGGCCGAAAATCTCACCGGAAAGCAACATAAATAGGGCGAAATCGCGGCGTTGTTTGTACACAATGCCGCTTTTTGTGGAGTTGGGCAAATTCCTCTTGACTTTAGCGTAATGATTCGCTAATATAATAGCACTTGAGGCGAGCACACATAAATTGGCGTCAAGAATTCAGCTAGAGATTTTTCGTTGGAAAAAGGCATTTTTTGCAGGAATACTTTGTGTATTTCAAGAAAAAATAACGCATTTCCGACGGAAAAGAT
>ERZ1034844.585-NODE-585-length-19596-cov-6.650734_pt1 | contig 19596 bp, 14 predicted proteins | sample MGYA00520594_ERZ1034844 | MGnify/ENA primary metagenome ERZ1034844 (study PRJEB33766, sample SAMN09781733) | gut metagenome | biome: gut microbiome | host: Homo sapiens | place: Madagascar | study: EMG produced TPA metagenomics assembly of the PRJNA485056 data set... | reverse complement strand
CCCTGGCTTGCCATTGCTGCGGCAGCAGCTGCGTCAGCCTGCGGATCGGGCTTGTCGGCAACGAGTGACTCGGTTGTGAGTACCATTGCGGCAACGCTTGATGCGTTCTGGATAGCCGAACGTGTAACCTTTGTCGGGTCAAGGATACCTGCCTCGAACATATCAACAAACTCGCCTGTTGCGAAGTTGTAGCCGAAACCTGTCTTACCGCTCGAAACGATATCGTTTACGATAACAGAGCCTTCAAGACCTGCGTTTGCGGCGATCTGACGTGCCGGAGCTTCAAGAGCCTTGAGAACGATCTTGATACCTGTCTTTTCGTCAGCGTCCTCTGTTGAATCAAGGAGAGCCTTTACTGCCGGGATAGCGTTGAGAAGTGCAACGCCGCCGCCTGCAACGGTACCCTCTTCAACGGCTGCCTTTGTAGCCGAAAGAGCGTCCTCAATACGGAGCTTCTTGTCTTTCATCTCAGTCTCTGTTGCAGCACCTACACGGATAACAGCTACGCCGCCGGAAAGTTTTGCAAGTCTTTCCTGGAGCTTTTCACGGTCGAAATCGGAGGTTGTGTTCTCAAGCTGTGACTTGATCTGAGCAACTCTGCCCTTGATCTCGTCCTTATCGCCTGCTCCGTCAACGATGATGGTGTTCTCCTTGGAAATCTTAACCTGACGGGCCTGACCGAGCTGAGCCATTGTTGCGTCTGCAAGCTCAAGTCCGAGGTCTGATGTGATAACCTCGCCGCCTGTGAGGATAGCGATATCACGGAGCATTTCCTTACGTCTGTCGCCGAAGCCCGGAGCCTTGACAGCAACACAGGTGAATGTGCCGCGGAGCTTGTTGACAAGGATTGTTGAAAGAGCCTCGCCCTCAACGTCCTCAGCGATGATAACAAGCTTCTTGCCTCCCTTGAGTACCTGCTCAAGAAGCGGAAGAATTTCCTGAATGTTTGAAATCTTCTTATCTGTAATAAGAATGAGAGCATCGTCGATAACAGCTTCCATCTTATCTGTATCGGTTACCATGTAGGGTGAAATGTAACCGCGGTCGAACTGCATACCTTCAACAATGTCGGAATCCGTAACGGCTGTCTTTGATTCCTCGACGGTGATAACGCCGTCTGCAGTAACCTTTTCCATAGCCTCGGCAATGATCTTGCCGATTTCCTCGTCTGCGGCAGAAACCGTAGCGACACGGGCAATATCATTTGAAGATGTAACGGGCTTTGAATTTGCCTTGACAGCCTCAACGGCTGCGTCAACACCCATCTTGATGCCCTTCTTGACTACCATCGGGTTTGCGCCTGCGGCAACATTCTTCATTCCCTCACGGACAAAAGCCTGTGCGAGGAGTGTAGCGGTAGTTGTACCGTCGCCTGCAACGTCGTTTGTCTTTGTTGCAACTTCCTTAACGAGCTGTGCGCCCATGTTCTCGAACGGATCCTCAAGCTCAACGTCCTTTGCGATCGTTACACCGTCGTTCGTAATCAACGGTGAGCCGTACTTCTTGTCAAGAACAACGTTTCTGCCCTTGGGGCCGAGTGTGATTTTAACTGTATCGGCAAGCTTATCAATACCTGCCTGGAGAGCCTTTCTGGCTTCTTCTCCGTAAATAATCTGTTTAGCCATGATGTATTCCTCCTGTTATTCTACTATTGCAAGAATATCGCTCTGACGAACGATGATGTACTCTTCTTTGTCGAGCTTAACTTCGGTGCCTGCATATTTTCCGGTGATTACTTTATCGCCGACCTTAACATACATTTCAACCTCTTTGCCATCAACAAGACCTCCGGGACCTACAGCGAGGACCTCGGCAATCTGCGGCTTCTCCTTAGCGGAAGATGCAAGAATAATTCCACTCTGTGTTTTTTCTTCAGCCTCTGTCATCTTAACAACAACACGGTCTGCAAGCGGTTTGATTTTCATTGTGAAAGCCTCCTATAAAAACTAAATATTTGTCGTTTTAGCACTCTTGTTCCCTGAGTGCTAAATATATTATAGCCCGTTTGCCGTAAAAATCAAGTGTTTTTGAAAAAATTAACAATTTGATAATATTTTCTGCAAATAACAGGAAAAAAGTCTTTACCGTCGGCAGATATGGTGCTAAAATATCAATGAAAAAGGCAGGTGTTGATATGGAAATCGGAGTTTCCTCCTCTTGCTTCTATCCGGCGCTGATTGAGGAATCGTTTGAGGCTGTCGGAAGATCCGGGGCAAAAACAGCGGAGATCTTTTTTAATTCCGCCTGTGAGCTTGAGGGTGGATATTTAAAAGAGCTTTGCAGAATACGGGAATACTATGATATAAGGGTACGCTCGATCCATCCGTTCACCTCGGCATTTGAGCCGTTTATGTTTTTCAGCAGCTATGACCGTCGGACGAATGACAGCATTGAATTTTACAAAAGATATTTTAATGCGGCAAACACGCTCGGTGCGGAGCTCATCGTTCTGCATGGCGGAAAAAGCCGAAAAAGATACTCACCTGAATTATATGCCGAGAACTATCTCAAATTGCACAATGCAGCCAAAAAATCAGGCGTTTTTATCGCACACGAAAATGTAAATAATTGCCTTTGCTCCGATCCGCACTATATGAAAAAGGTTGCCGACCTCGTCGGCGATGATTTCAAAGCGGTGCTGGACATCAAGCAATGCCGCAGGACAAATCAAAACGAATTTGAATTCATTGATCTGCTCGGGGATAAAATTGCTCAGGTTCATCTCAGTGACGGTACGGCAGAGCACGATTGCCTCGCTCCCGGCAAAGGAGATTATGATTTCAAAAAGCTGTTTGATGCCTTGAAAGCCCACGGTTATGACAACACCGCCGTGATTGAGCTTTACCGTGACAATTTCGGCGATGAAAAGGATATAAATGAGTCGCTTGAATACCTGCAGAAAATCAGAAAACAAATCAAATAAAAGTTTTAAGGACAATCAAAGTTAAAATTTTGAGCAGTGACATGATAGATTCAACGTCACTGCTCTTTATTTTTGAAAAGACCGTTTATTCAATTTCCTTTAGCGTTTCCGCCATATTGATTCTGTCAACCTTAATCTTGATCGGCAGGGCGGAGATCGCAGAAATCAGTGAGATAATAATAAGCGTTACAAGATAGCTCCACCAGGCAATTGAGCTGCCGTAAACGATATTGTCTACCGAGATAAACCCGATAAGCACCTTATGCAGGAAAATTCCGGCAACAAGTCCGGCCAAAGCACCGTAAATTGTGGAAATTATATTTTCGCGGATAACGTAAATCAGAACCTCGTGATCGCTCAGACCGATAACCTTTATATTCGCTATTTCTCTCGTCCTCTCGCTGAGGTTTACATTGGAGTTTGTATACATAACTATCAGCGCCAAGAGGCATGCCGAAAGCACGAACAGCATTACGACCGCAAAAATTCTGTCGATCGAAACATCGACGGAGCTTGCCATCTCAGAAGCAGTCGAAGCTCCCGTGACGATATTCTCCTTAAGAAAGTCCGAAGCAAAATTTTTAATATCCTTGTCCTCAAGATACGACTTTGCATCAACAATTATATATTTGTACTGCGGTTCCTCGCCTAACACCGTCTTATAGGTTTCCGACGTCATATAGACATAGTGGTTTGTGTAGTTCTTCACAATTCCGCTGACTCTTGCGGTGTGAATGTCTCCGTCGGGCAAAATCAATCTTATATTGTCCCCGACGCCGAATCCGAGGTCCTTAGCCATTTTGTCGGTTATGACGACATTTCCTTTGCCGAAGTCGAGGTTACCGCTTACCGTTCTGAGATTTACATATTGTGAAAACTCGTCGTCGCTCTCCATTGCAATTACATTGACCTGGCGCTTTGCATCCGCCTGATCCGTATCGGCAGTCGCAATTGCATTTCGGTTGCCGTATAATGTTGCATTTTCGGTACGCTGGTCGTTTCTTATTTTCTTAAGGATAGACGCATCCTGCTGCTGCGGAGTTTTCAGAACATACATTATATCATACTTAAATATGCCGTCGTCCGCATACTGTGTCCCCGACACTGCGGCGGTTGAATTAATAAGTCCGAGCGAGGACAGAATCAGAGCGGTACAGCACGCAATTCCGACCGTGCCGATCATAACTCTTCCACGGCTTCTTGAAACCGTTCTTGCCACAACAACCATTCCGTAGCTCATCTTGTTCCACAGGGCAGGGATTTTTTCAAGGAAATTTCGGCGGTTGTAGGTAATATTTTTCGGACGCATAAGCGTTGCCGGATCATATTTCAGTTCACGTATTGCCGCAAAGAATGTTGCGACAATAATCATCGCAAACGAAAGTCCTATTCCGAAGAAAACATAATTTGTAAGGAAAACGGTTCCGACATTCGGCACACTGTATGTCATATTGTAAATCGAGCAGATCACAAACGGGAGAACACAGGTTCCCATCACCGTTCCGACAAAAACTCCTATCGCCCAAGCAAGGACGGCGTATATCATAAACTTAAAAATGATTGAAATATCGGAATAACCGAACGATTTAAAGACTCCGATTTCCTTTCGCTCTTCCTCAACATTCTTAACCATTATAACGAAGCAGGCGATCATCGCCGTCAGGAAAAATACAATCGGGAAAACCGTTGACATCGACTTGATATTTTCAAGGCTGACGCCGAAGCTGTCGAAGCCCGCAAGCTCGTTTCTCGGTGTCGCAGTCCATCTGAGGTCGGAAATATTTTTCAGCGTGGTTTGAAGCGACTTCAATTCTGAATTGAGCGTCTCCTTTTTACTGTCAATATCATTTTTCAGCTCGGTATACTCACCGTCAACAACATTGTAACGGCTTTTCGCAACCTTGAGATCATATTCCGCCTTTTCAACCTTGATCGAACTGTTTCTGGAAGCAAGAGTATATCTGATCTGTGCCTGCGTGACACTGATGTTCAGACCTGCAATCTCCTGCTCTTCCCGCTCAACCTTTTCGATAAGCTGAGTCAGACTCGTCTGTCCTCTTGTCAGCTCATTCATCGAGGTCATATATTTTGAGAGCGTTGCCGAATCTGCATCGTACGCTTTTTTTGCCGAATTATAATTCGCCTCGGCATTGTTATATTCGGTCTGAAAAACATCTTTCTGTGACTTTGCGGTTGAAAGTGCAGATCTTTCCAACGAAAGGTTTGAAGATATCTGAGCTTTTTCGTTTTCCTTCTTCGTCTTTTCGGCACGCGCCGCAGACAGCTCCGACTTTATGTCATTCATCTCGTTGATGCGTGAATTAAGTTCATTTTGAGCAGTTGAAAGACTGTTATTCAGCCTTGTTCTCTCTCTCATCGCCTCAAGCCGTTCGGAATTTGTCGAGTTGCTGTCGTCAATGATATCCTGCTGCTTTTTTATTTCGGTTTTTATGTAGCTGACAACCGAATTTTGAGCCGTAACCTTTTCGCTCTGCGAGCTTTGCTCCTGTTCGAGCCTTTTGATTTTGCTGTCCAGCTCGGCGATGTCCGATGTCAGCGTTGAAATTCTCGTTTCGTAATCCGAAATACGGCTTTCGTGTCCGCTTATCTCTTTATTCTTTACGGAAAGCTCCGTCTTTTTCTGCTGATATGTTCCCTCAAGAGTGTTAAGCTCGATTTCCGCAGAATTATGCTTCTTTTCAAGGTCGTCATAGAGCTTTTTCAGCTCACTGTAACCTTTTATCTCCGAGCTTTGACTGTCCCTCGATTTAACATCGGCATTATACGATGCAGTCAGTGTATCAAGCTGTTTTTCAAGACTTTTCAGAGTTGCCGACGCGCTGTTGATTGAGCTTTCGTTGGACTTTTTGAGATCCTTGAGAATGCTGTCCTCACTGTCAACATATTCCTTAAACTCCTTAATTGAAGCCTCTTTTTCCTTCAGCTCCTCCGCACTTGATTTATTATATTCCGAAATCTCATTTTTCTTATCGTCAATTTTCTGAGTATATTCCTTTTTCAGCTCAGACAGCTTGGATCCGATTGCCTCCTCGGAGGTTTTCTTTATCTCCTCGGCAATTTTATTCGATCTCTCCGAATATTCGTCGGAGAAACTGTCAATAGCATCCGAATATCTCATCTTGACGAACAATTCGTTAACATCGTCCGAGGAAAATGCAGACGGCATAACATAAATATAGGAATCCAGCTTGCCGGTCCCAAGCTTTGTCTGTCCCCTGTCAAGCGAGATATATCTCGGCGAAGTGACAATACCGACTATCACGAACTTTGTCGTTTTAAGTGTAATTTCCGAATCGCTCTCTCCGCGTGAAATGTTCATCGTCTTGCCGACCTTAATGTCGTCATAGAGCTCCGCGGATTTTTCGTCAACCACACATTCTCCCGCCTTTTCGGGCAACCTGCCAGCCTTAAGATCAAGGCGGTTGAGATATGTCGGATCCTTTTCGCCGTCAAGGAACGCCTTGGCTTTCTCAATATCGAGTGAGCTTATGCGGCAGATAAGCTCTGTTCCGTTCCTGTTGACAATCGTATCACGGCCGAGCTCCGCATAGCCGTCAACATACTGTGATCTGACAACCTGCGTTACATTTTTTATTTTTTCGATTTTTTCAATATCATCGTCCGTAAACGGGATCGGCGACGTGACGCAAACGTCCATCAGATTATTCCTGTTGAAATACTCGTTTGCCTCATATTTCATCGCAGGAGACGCCGAATTTATGCCGACATAGAAGCTGATTCCGAGAGCAACAATAATCGCAACCGAAATGAATCTCAGCTTGTTTGCGGCAATGGAACGAAGAGTATCCTTGATGAGGGTTTTCGTCATTACCACTCTATCCTTTCGACCGGCATCGGTGTGTCATTAATCTCAATCTTGCTGATTTTTCCGCTTTTCATTGTTATAATACGATCCGCAATCGGTGCTATCGCATGGTTATGGGTTATTATTACAACCGTCATTTTCATTATTTCGGAAACCTTTTTTATGAGCTTGAGAACCTGGATTCCCGTTTCAAAGTCAAGCGCTCCCGTAGGTTCGTCGCAGAGGAGGAGCTTCGGCTTTTTGACAAGCGCTCTTGCGATCGCAACTCGCTGCTGCTCACCGCCCGAAAGCTGAGACGGAAAAAGAGTTGCCCTTTTTTCAAGACCTACCAGTTTCAGAAGAGCCATACAGTCAACAGCCTTGTCGCTCAGGTTTGCCACAAGCTCAAGGTTCTCTATCGCCGTCAGATTCGGCACAAGGTTATAGGACTGAAAGATGAAGCCCACCTCGCTCCTGCGGTAAAGCATAAGCATACGCTTACCGAAATCCGTGATAATCTTATCGTCAACGGCAATCTGACCCTCGGAGCATCTGTCCATTCCTCCGAGAACGTTCAAAAGCGTTGTTTTGCCGGCTCCGCTGGGGCCTACAACAACGCAAAGTTCGCCTTTATCTATACTGAAGCTGACCCCGTCAAGCGCATTGACCGTGTCGGAGCCGGATTTATATCTCTTATAAACATCTGCAAATTCAATATAACCCATATTACACCGCCCTTTCAGGCATTATAAAAATACATTGTAATTATACAATAACTTGTCTCTGTTTGCAAGGATATGTTGTCATTTAACAAAATAAATTTATACAATTAATAATGTATGAACAAGATTAACAGTGTAATTTGCGATACTTGTGAAAATTTTCCTTGATTTTCATCTGCAAATACACTATAATGTATTTATAATTTCACAAACGTATAATTCTCTAAGGAGGACTCTTTAATGAAAACGTTAAAAAAAGTCTTGGCTCTCGTGATTGCAGCCGTGCTTTGCTTCTCACTTGCATCGTGCAGTATGGTTGACGATACAGATATCACGAAGGACAATATCAAAATCGGCGTTATTCTCCCCGGACAGCGTGAGGATGCGGACGACTATGTTCCCGACCTCTCGTCTCTTCTTTGTGTTTCGGCAATCAATGATTTGATCTCGTTCGGCGCAGGAATTAACAGTGACAGATTCCAGTATATCGAAAAGGTTGATCCGACCGATGAAAATGCCGCATATAACGCTATTCACACTCTTACAAACCGTGAGTGCACATTAATCTTCCTTGCAGACCCCGGATATATGGGTGCTGTTGAGAAATACGTTTCGGGCTCGTCATCCAACGGTGACGTTTCCGTACAGGATTCAAAGGTTCAGTACATAGTTTACAACGGCAAGGAGATCGGCAATAACGTTCATTCCTACACCGCTAACATTTCCGGTGCAGTTTACCTCTCCGGTGTTGCCGCCGCACTCAAGGCAAAAGAGCTCAAGGTTCCGAAGATCGGCTATCTTCTCAAATCCGAGAGTGATCTTGCTCTCCTCAATGCTTTTGCACTCGGCGCACAGTCGGCTTATTCCGACGTTAAGATTGAGGCAAAAGTTTGCAAGGACGTCAAGAGCGACTGTCACGCACTCGTTGCAAACGGCAACGTTGTTCTTGCATCCGACTTTTACAGTGAAGAAATTGCAGAAAACCGTGAGGATGCATTCTTCTGCGGATTCGGTTCCGACAGACTTGCCGATAAGGACGGATTTATCTGCGCTCCCCGTTATGACTTTGCTCAGTATTACCTCAATACAATAATGGAAGATATCGACTACGATGATGTTGAGTACGATAAGGACGGCAAGGAAATCGACAAGTCAAACGCTGTTCCCGAGATCCCGGCTTACAACGGAAGCTATAAGGACGGCGCAACCTATCTTTCAAAGCTCGGCACAGCCGCGGCTCCCGGAACACAGGCAACCGTTGATAGTGCAGAGGCTCTTATCCTCAACGGCAAACTCTCGCAGAAGGTCAGCGCAACAGTTCCCGTTGCCGGCGTTACAATTGTAAAATAAATTTTGTGCAATCAAATGCATAAGAATAACGGCGGTCATTGATCGCCGTTTTGTTATATCCGCTGTTTATATTTTGTACTCTCCGATTACATTCCCGTCAAAATCTTTCCAAAGAAATGTTCCGTCCCGGAGTGTCATATAGCCGTGATGGCTGTTTTCCTTCGGAATTGAAACCGAGCCCGGGTTCATATAAATATATTTTTCGTGCTCCGTGCATTTCGGAACGTGTGTGTGACCGTGGAGCAGGATGTCCCCGTCCGATATCGGAGGAAGATTGTTCTCGTTATAAATGTGACCGTGGGTCATATAAATCATTTTTTCCCCAAGCGCAAGAACTGCATAATCGGCAAGAACCGGGAACCTCAGAACCATCTGATCAACCTCGGTATCGCAGTTACCCCTTACACAGAGAATTTCATTCTTCATCCCGTTGAGTATCTCAATAACATCTTTCGGTGCGTATTCGTCGGGCAGATCGTTCCTCGGTCCGTGATAGAGCACATCACCGAGCAGGATCAGCTTATCCGCCTTTTCTTTCTTGTATGCCTCAACCAGCTTGCGGCACCAATATGCACTGCCGTGAATATCGGACGCAATCAACCATTTCATAGTCAAATCTCCTCTCCCATCGTTCTTCTTTTTGCTTTTACAAGCTCCTCGACGAACATATTGTCAAGCTCGGAAAGTGTATAGTCTCTGCGATGGATCAGAATGTCCTTATACACTCTTTTATTGTCGGCGCAGTACCGCTGAATCAGCCCGTATCTTTTCAAAAGCTGTTCGGGTATCGGCGATGACCACATATACGTTTCGTGATTATCGGCAAGAAGCTCAAACTGGCTTGCACGCTCAAAAATCAGGATTTTTCTGTCCGAATTGTCGGGCAATTCCTCCTTTTTGACCTCGGAAAGAGGAAGCGACGGAACATACGGATCGGCGTGTGCAATCATAACAAGATCACGCAGATCATCATAGGTGATCTCGTCCTTTTTAGCAAGCGGGCTGTCCTCGTGCATCAGCAGCATATAGCGGAACTCCGTTATCAGCTCATATTCAAGACCCTTTTCGTCCATCATTTCCTTATAATATCTGTCATAACTCTCCGCATATCGGACAATTCCGAGCTTAAATTCGTCGTTGAGGATGTTCCTTATTGCACGCATTGCATTAGTTTCTTTATAAAAAAGCTCCGCCTGAGTACCTTTTTCGATCAGCTTTGAAAATTTTGCAAATGCATCGGCAATATAGCTTACCCTCGGCGCAGAAAGCGAAAAATGCTTTATGCCGGAATTTTCGCCGCTGAACAGATTTTCAATTGCATCGACCTGCTTGAGGACGCTCTTTGCATAACGTACAAAGGTTTCGCCGTCCGGAGTCAGGAACATACCCTTTGCGCTTCGTTCAAAGAGAACGACTCCGAGGCTCGCCTCAAGCTCCTTTATTGCACGGCTGAGTGCAGACTGACCGACATACAGCTTTTCGGCCGCCTTGTTAATTGATTTTGTTTCAGCAATTTCAACTGCGTATTTCATATGCAAAAGGTTCATATGCCGACCTCCGTTTCACTATTATAGTATATCATAAAAAGTGCTTTTTTCAATAGAAAGCTATACAAAGCGTCTGTTTTCTACAAAACTGTGCGCTATGCCGAAATAAATATAATTTTTTTCTGAATTTAGCTAAAACATATTGCATTTTTTATTGTTTTATAGTATAATACTATTTGTCGAACATTTGTGCGGATATGGAGAGTGATTATAGTGGCTGATAAACAAAAGGCTTTGGAAACGGCTATTGCTCAGCTTGAAAAACAATACGGTAAAGGAACGGTTATGCGTCTCGGACAGAACGTTGCGATGAATGTTGAGGCTATCTCTACGGGCTCGCTCGCTCTTGACGCCGCCACAGGTATCGGCGGACTTCCCAAGGGCAGAATCGTTGAAATATACGGTCCCGAATCCTCGGGTAAAACAACACTTGCTCTTCATGCAGTCGCAGAGGCTCAGAAAGCGGGCGGCGAAGCTGCATTTATTGATGCAGAGCATGCGCTTGATCCCGTCTATGCCGCAAATCTCGGCGTTGACGTTGATTCCCTGCTTGTATCTCAGCCAGATAACGGCGAGCAGGCTCTTGAAATTGCAGAGGCGCTTGTACGCTCGGGCGCAATCGACATTGTTGTCGTTGACTCGGTTGCGGCGCTTGTTCCCCGTTCGGAGATCGAGGGTGAAATGGGTGATTCTCACGTCGGTCAGCACGCAAGGCTTATGTCTCAGGCCCTCAGAAAGCTCGCCGGCGCAATCAATAAGTCAAACACAATTATTATTTTCATAAATCAGCTCCGTGAAAAGATCGGTGTTATGTACGGTAATCCCGAAACAACAACAGGCGGACGTGCGCTGAAATTTTACGCTTCGATGCGTATGGACGTCAGAAAGACAGAGACAATCAAGGGCGCAAACGGCGAGTTTGTCGGATCGAGAACAAGAGTAAAGATCGTTAAGAACAAGGTTGCTCCCCCGTTCAAAGAGGCCGAGTTTGATATTATCTACGGCGAGGGAATTTCAAAGATCGGAGAGATTCTTGACATTGCCGTTGCAATGGACGTTATTCATAAGAGCGGTGCATGGTTCTCTTACGGTGACAGTCGTCTCGGACAGGGTCGCGAAAACGTTAAGGAACTGCTCAAGAATGATCCCGCACTCTGCGAAGAGATCAAAAACAAGATCTATGCAGACAAGGACGCCATGCTCAAGGCTTGCAGGTCGAGTTCCAAAAAGGGCACAAAGGGAAAAGCTGCCTCTAAGGCTTCCAATGACGGTGCATCGGCATCAGAGCCTGCATCGGCAAAGGCAAAGCTTGATATAGCTGTTGATGATGACTGATGAAGATAACGGCAAAAAGCGGACGTAAAGATAAAATTCATATATACATTGACGGGGAATATCTTTTGACCGTTGACGAAATTTTCTGGTTTTCGTGCGGTTATATCTCCGGCGATGAAATAGATGAGGATGAGCTTACTGCCTTTAAGGAGGCGGCAGGCTCTCGCTGTGCTTTTAACAGTGCTTTGAACAGCCTTGACTATCGTGACCATTCCGAAAGAGAGATCAGAACAAAGCTCTTGAGAAAGTACGATGCGGACTGTGTCGAAGAGGCAGTCCGCAAGCTGGTAGAACTCGACCTTGTAAATGACGAACGATATGCCGAAAACTACGCACGTGAGCTTTACGAGCACAAAAAATTCGGTAAAATGCGTATTAAATCTGAACTCAGGGCAAAAGGAATTGCCGCCGACATCGCAAATGAGGCTGTCGACGCACTTTTTGAAGAGGAAGAACCCGATAATATTCAAAGAATAGTTGATATTATCGGCAAAAGATATTATAATAGAATGAATGACGACGTCGGACGTAAAAAAGTTTTTGCCGCTTTACAGCGAATGGGTTATTCCTTTTCGGATATACGTGAAGCGATGAGTGAGTTTTCCGACGACGAATACTTTGAGGACTTCTAAAGGTGATTTCTATGGAATACAAGGTTGGTATGATTTCTCTCGGCTGTCCGAAAAATCAGGTGGACGCCGAGCATATGCTTGCGCTTATGGATGCAGAGGGCTGGGAGATTGTTGATTATGTTGATGGCTGTGACGTTGTCATTGTCAACACCTGCGGCTTTATTGACGACGCTAAGAAAGAGGCAATTGAGAATATTCTCGATATGGTCGAGCTGAAAAAAGAAGGCGTTATCGGTAAGATCATAGTCACGGGCTGTCTCGCTCAGCGATACAAGGAGGAGATCGTCAAGGAGATCCCCGAGGTTGACGCAGTAGTCGGAATCGGTGCAAACGGCGATATCATTAAAACCGTTGAGGAGGTTATGGACTCCGTCAGCACTATTGAAAAATATCCGCCCCGCTGTGATCTTCCGCTTGAGGGTCAGAGAATCCTCACTACTCCCCAGTATTGGGCATACCTCAAGATCGGCGAAGGCTGTTCAAACAGGTGTACCTACTGCACGATACCCTCAATCAGAGGAAATATGCGCAGCCGCAGTATGGAAAATGTTATTGAAGAGGCAAAGCAGCTTGCCGAGCTCGGCGTTAAGGAACTTATCCTCATCGCACAGGACACAACAAGCTACGGCCTTGATCTTTACGGCGAGTTAAAGCTCCCCGAGCTTATTAACGAGCTTTGCAAGATTGATTCAATTGAATGGATCAGATTGCTTTACTGCTACCCCGACAGAATTACGGACGAGCTTGTTGAGACGATTAAAAATCAGGATAAGGTCGTCAATTACATAGATCTGCCTCTCCAGCACGCAGATGACAAGATTCTTAAGGCGATGAACCGCAGAGGCGATCAGGCTCTTATCCGCAGTGTTATCTCCAAGCTCAGAGCGGAGATCCCGGATGTTGTTATCAGAACAACGTTCATTGTCGGATTCCCCGGCGAGGGAGAGGAAGAGTTTGAAACCCTTGCCGAATTTGTCAATGAGATTGAATTTGACCGTCTCGGAGTTTTCACATTCTCTCCGCAGGAGGGAACTCCAGCATTTGATATGGAGGGTCAGGTTGACGAAGATGTCAAGACCCGCCGCGGCGAGGTCATAATGCAGGATCAGTACAGCATTATGGAGGAGAAGAACAACGAGAAGATCGGCAAGACCTATAAGGTTGTTGTTGAAGAATATGACGGATATTCCGACAGCTACACGGGCAGAACATATATGGACGCTCCCGAAATTGACGGTTTGGTCAAGTTCACTTCGCAAAAGGATCTTGATATAGGCGATTTCGTCGACGTTGAAATATTTGACGTTGAGGACTACGACCTTATCGGCGAAGCAAAGTATTAATCTGTCCACAGCACATTATTAAGGTATGGTTTTAAAATGAATTTACCGAATAAAATTACTATCGGCAGGATGTTTATCGCACCGATCTTTCTTGCGATCTACCTTGCCGGCATTGAACATAAATTTTTAATATCCGCAATTATTTTTGCCCTCGGGGCAATAACCGATGCACTTGACGGCAGAATTGCAAGAAGAAACCACATTGTCACAAATTTCGGCAAGCTGCTTGACCCGATAGCGGACAAAATGCTTGTCACCGCAGGTCTTTTGGCGTTTATGAAAGACGGACTTTGCAGTATATGGTTCGTTATGATAATCCTGACCCGTGACTTTGCGATAACATCCCTGCGAATGATTGCGGCGGCGCAGAACGTCGTTATCCCGGCAAACATCGGCGGCAAGATTAAAACCGTTGTCCAAATGGTTTCCTTTGTCGTCGTTATGATGCTTTGCGAAATTTCCGAGAGCTTCTCTCTCGGACTCAATATGAGTCTGATTTCAAATATACTTATGGGAATCACGGCACTGATCGCCGTTGTTTCCGGAGCAGTATATCTTGCAGACGGCTTTAAAACAATCAATTTCAAAGAATAGGTAACCGCCCAAAATCGGTTGCATAACAGAATGAAGGTGTTTATATGGTAGTATCTTCCGCACGGCTTATGAAAAGAGCCGAAAAAGAAAATTATGCAATTCCCGCATTCAACATTGATAACCTCGAATCTGCGATGGCAGTTTCCGAGATTATGCACGAGATGCGCACTCCTGTCATCGTTCAGATGATTCCGAGAACGCTCAACTACGGCGGAATTGCAATTTATCCCGCTATGATGCGTGAGCTTATGGCGGACTGTCCCGTTGACTACGCTCTTCATCTTGATCACGGCAGCAGCCTCAGCCTTGCAAAAAAATGCGTTGCGGGCGGCTTTTCCTCCGTGATGTTTGACGGCAGTTTGATGCCGTTTGAAGATAATGTCAAGTTCACAAAGGAAGTTACCGATTTCGCCCTGCCGATGGATGTTTCCGTTGAGGGTGAGCTTGGAACGATCGGCGGTAAGGAAGAGGGCGACACCGACCTTGAGGCGAGCTATACAAAGGTCAGCGAGGCTGAGGAATTTGTCAGACGTACAAATGTCAGCACACTCGCTATCGGCGTCGGCACGGCTCACGGGGTATATAAGGGAACACCGCACATCAATGTTCAGCGCATCAAAGAGATTCACTCCGCTATTGACACTCCCCTTGTTCTTCATGGTGCATCGGGTCTTTCCGATGAGGTTCTCAGAGACTGCATCGCCGCAGGAATAACAAAGATTAACTTTGCAACCGAGCTCCGTCAGGCTTATACAAACGGAATCAAAGCGGAATTTGCCAAGGATCCCGAGGTTTTTGATCCGAAGATTTATATGCGTGGCGCAATTGACAATATCAAGGAAGTTCTCAGGCACAAGATCAACATCTGTTACAATATCTGAGGAAGTGAAAAGAATGATATATTCCGAATGGATGTCCTACATCAAGGACGACGTCAAGCTCTGTAATGTGGTAATGCCGAGCGCACATAATGCCGGCAGCTTTAAGATGAAACCGATCGCCTGCTGTCAGGACGGAGACCTTGCTCAGCAGTTTGAATACGGAATCCGCCATTTCTGCGTCCGCATCGACACGGACAAGAACGGCCGGATTGTTTTCTGCCACGGCATTACAAAGGGTCTGCCCTTTGAGCCGGAGATGGAAAAATTCCGCAAAATAATGGATGAGCATCCGAGTGAGTTTTTCATTCTCGATATAAGGGAATATCAGCCTCAAAAGCTTGGACCGTTCAATCTCAGCTTTCACGCCGACCCGAAAAAGGTTGATGAAATTCTTGAGCGAACGATTGAACCGTCAAAATTTGCGTTCACCGATTTTGAAAATGTCGGCGATGTCACAATGGGTGATATGCGCAAGTCCGGCAAGCGTTACATAATGATCAACTACTGCGAGGAATATAAGTACAGCGTAAACTGTCCGCACATTCTTCCATGGGAAAAGAAACGTCACGGCAAGCACGCACATGAGTTTGTAACCGAGGCAACCGACTTTTTCGACACCAACGACACAAGCGGCTTTTACTGGTTCCAGACTCAGCAGACGCCGAATCTCGGCACAGATATCGGAGTTGTTTTTCCGAGAACGCTTGACAAGGCTCTCCGCTGGCATTTCAAGGCTCTGATTAATACGATCGCCAATACGCCGAGATATCTTGCGCGCGCGAACATAATTTCCGGCGACTTTATGACAGAAGATTTCTTTAAAGTAAGAGAAATTCTTAACCTCAACCTCAACAAAAATAACGTCATCGAAAGCAAGCGAACGGAATACAAAAAAAGGCTCAAAACCTGCACATAATAAATGGGGGATCTCTATGTCAATAGAAAGAAAACATAAAATTGATGTTTTAAAGAAGTTAAAGATATCTGGTTTTTTATCATTGATAAGGAAAATAACAATTGGTTATTTCTACAGCTTAAAATATCCAAGTCCCCGAATAATGAGTAAGTTCGAGACACTGGATTACATATTGGAAAATAAATGTTCGATTGTTCGTTTTGGAGACGGGGAAGTTATGCTCGCAGCCGGGGATAACGTGGGCTTTCAGATCAATTCCGACAAATTGATGAAGCGCATGCTGACTTCAATGAAGAACATATCAGATCCCAATATTCTTGTTTGCTTCCCAGATTTTTTGGATAATAAATCTCAAAAAGAAAAAAAATTTGATAACACATTTTGGAGATATCGTCATTTTTATAAGTATCGTAAGTTGTGGGAGCAACTAATATCCCCATCGTATCTTTATGGTAGTGCAAGCTTTTCAAGACCATATATGGCTTTTAGAGATTCTTCGCAAGTTGGCAATTACTTTGAAAAGATTAAAATAATATGGGAGAAGCGAGACATCCTTCTTGTTGAAGGTGAAAAAGCGCGTCTCGGTATTGGTAACGATCTTTTTGACAACGCAAAATCAGTTAAACGAATTCTTTGCCCTCAAACGCAATGCTTTGATAAATACGATGACATTTTAAATGAAATTAAAAAATATCCATCTAATCATCTTGTTCTTCTGTCGATTGGTCCCTCGGCTTCAATAATGCCGAGAGATTTGGTTCCTTTGGGGTATCAAGCTTTAGATATCGGCAATATCGACACGGAGTATGAATGGTTTCGTGCCAACACAAGGGAACGAATCGCCATTAAAGGCAAATTCTTTTCCGAAGCACAAAACAGTTCTGACCTTAACTGTATTGAGGATGAAAGATACTTTGAACAAATCGTTGCAAAAATACTTTAATTGAAACCGCGATTGTACGGGCATTTGAAAATGTCCAGCAAAATACGGCTCACTTTTTTATGCTCAAATCTTTAACTGTAATTATTATGTCTCAGAACAGCAAAAGCTGTGACGAAAATCTATTCGTCACAGCTTTTTTATCTAAACTTATGCTGCTTTTCTTTTGTTTACAGCTCTTCTGATTGCCTTGCCTATTTCAAATACAGGAATAGTCGAAAGTGCAAGACCGAATGAAATTGCGAGTTCCTCTGTGCTGAATGTGCCCGGCTCAATGCCGAATACAGAACAAAGACCCGGAATATAAATCGCCGCAAGGGTAAGTGCGGTTGTTACAACAAACGCGCCGATAAGCCACCAGTTCATCTTCTTCATCATATCTGCCGAGAAGAGTGAAGCCTGACGTGAACGCATATTGATAGCACACATCATCTCGGAGAAGTTAACGGTGAGAAAAGCCATAGCCATTGCGTTTACACAAAGCTCTCCGCTGAAGAAGCCTGCAAGGCTGTGTGTTCCGCCTCCCGAGGGCTCAAGCCAGAAACCGATTACATAAGCGGCAATCTCAACAAGTGCAAGATAAATACCCTGCCAAACCATATCAATGCCTGCTCCGTTGGAGAAAATTCCGTCCGTCGTTGCACGGGGGCGTCTTCTCATTATGTCACCCTCAGCCTTTTCCATACCGAGCGCAAGACCCGGAAGCGAGTCGGTAACCATATTAATCCAAAGGAGATGCACGGGCGAAAGAATTGTAAAGTGAAGTATTGACGCAACAAACATAATGATAACTTCACTGAGGTTTGTTGAAAGCTGGAACTGAAGAACTTTGAGCACATTATCGTAGATCTTACGGCCCTCTTCAACGGCATTGACAATGGTCGCAAAGTTATCGTCCGCAAGAACCATATCGGATGTTCCCTTCGTAACATCCGTGCCTGTGATGCCCATTCCGATACCGATATCGGCAGCCTTAATCGACGGAGCGTCATTAACACCGTCGCCCGTCATTGCCGTTACCATACCTCTTGCTTTCCACGCCTTGACTATGCGTGTCTTATGCTCGGGCTGAACACGTGCATAAACCGAATACTTGGTAACCTGCTCCTTGAGCTCCTCGTCGCTGAACTTATCGAGCTCTGCGCCCATAATAGCCTCAGATGCGTCGCTGATAATTCCGAGCTCCTTACCGATTGCTACGGCGGTATCCTTATGGTCGCCCGTAATCATAACGGGGCGGATTCCCGCCTGACGGCACTCGTCAATAGCGGCTTTAACCTCCGGACGAACCGGGTCGATCATACCCGTAAGACCGATGAAAATAAGGTCATTCTCAAGAGTCTCGGGATCAAAATTTGCAGGAGCGGAGTCATAATTTTTATATGCGCAGGCGAGAACTCTCAGAGCCTTGTCTGCCATTCTCTTGTTATCCTTAAGTGCGGCGGCTTTGATCTCATCGGTAATTTCGACAACCTTGTCGCCCACAAGGGCAAACTTGCACTTCTTGAGGATCTCGTCAGGCGCACCCTTGGTATACTGAACGATTCCGTCTGCCGTCCTGTGAACGGTGGACATCATCTTTCTGCCCGAATCAAACGGAGCCTCGCCGATGCGGGGTGCGGCAGTGATAAGATCATTCTTGTGCATACTGAGTGAATAAGCGTAAGCAACAAGTGCCGCCTCTGTCGGCTCGCCCGTAACCTTGCCGTTTGCGTCAATCTCCGCATCACAGCAAAGCGCCATAGCCCTGGCAAGGAGATTTTCGTCCTCACCGTAGTGGTCAACAACCGTCATCTTGTTCTGGGTAAGTGTACCGGTTTTGTCCGAACAGATGATTTGAGTACAACCAAGAGTTTCAACAGCGGTCAGCTTTCTGATAAGAGCCTGTCGCTTGCTCATTGCCGTAACGCCGATTGAAAGGATGATTGTAACAACGGCGGGAAGTCCCTCCGGAATAGCCGCAACCGCAAGAGCGATCGCTGCAACAAATGTATTGAGTGAAGTCTCGCCGAGCAGCTTCCATGAGAAGCCCTGATCGGAAAGAACAAGCGTCTCGATAACGCCGACAATAAAAACAAGTACGCTGATGCCGATAACGAGCTTTGTGAGGAAATGTGAAAGCTCACCCATCTTCTTCTGAAGCGGAGTTTCCTCTTTTTCCGCCGAGTTAAGTGCGTCGGCAATTTTACCCATCTCGGTGTTCATTCCCGTGCCTGTGACAACAGCCTTGCCTCGTCCGTAAACGATCGTAGAACCGCTGTAAAGCATATTCTTTCTGTCGCCGAGAGCAACGTCCTTTGAACTGTCCTTGAGCATAAGAACGTCGACCATCTTTGTAACGGGAACGGATTCACCGGTGAGAGCCGCTTCTTCAACCTTCATTGAATGTGATTCTATAATTCGGCAGTCTGCGGGAACTGCGTCGCCTGCCTCAAGAAGAATAACATCGCCGACAACGACATCCTCACTCTTGAGAACAACCACTTCGCCGTCACGAAGAACCTTTGAGGTTGCCGCCGTCATCTGCATAAGAGCGTCCATTGCCGCCTCTGCCTTGCTCTCCTGAACAAGGCTCATTATTGTATTG
>ERZ1034844.581-NODE-581-length-19671-cov-3.854252_pt1 | contig 19671 bp, 16 predicted proteins | sample MGYA00520594_ERZ1034844 | MGnify/ENA primary metagenome ERZ1034844 (study PRJEB33766, sample SAMN09781733) | gut metagenome | biome: gut microbiome | host: Homo sapiens | place: Madagascar | study: EMG produced TPA metagenomics assembly of the PRJNA485056 data set... | reverse complement strand
GTTCCGGTGTCAGCCGGAACAGGTGGTCTTGACCACCTCCTGCACCCACGGGCTGAACATCGCCATCAAATCCCTGGCGGGCAGGGGAGACCGGGTGGTGGTTTCCTGCATGGAGCACAATGCGGTGATGCGTCCGCTGTATGCTATTGGCGCAGACATTCATGTGGCGGGAAGCAAATTGTTTGACAGTCAGCAGCTGCTGGAGGAGTTGGAGCGCCTGCTGACCCCGGACACAAAGCTCTGCGTCATGACCCATGTTTCCAATGTGTTCGGCTGGCGGCTGCCCATTGAAGAAGCGGCGGAGCTGTGCAAAAAGCGGGGAATTCCATTTGTATTGGACGCTGCGCAGTCGGCGGGCTGCCTGGACATTCATATGGAGGAGCTGGGCGCGGCGTTTATTGCCATGCCCGGCCACAAGGGACTCTTGGGGCCTCAGGGAACCGGTCTGCTCCTCTGCGGAAGTGATACGAAAACACTGATGGAGGGTGGAACCGGCAGCATCTCCCGGCAAATGGAGATGCCGGAGTTCTTGCCGGACCGCCTGGAGCCGGGAACCCAAAATATGCCGGGGGCGGCGGGACTGCTGGCGGGGCTGCGGACGGTGCGGCAATTGGGCACGGATGAAATCCTCCGCCGGGAACGGGAGCTGATGCAATACACGGCGGAAAAGCTACAGAAAATCCCCGGAATCCATACTTATCGGGGAAAGCCGCAAACCGGCGTGCTGTCGTTTGTCACCGAGGGGGCGGACTGCGTGCTGTTCGGCGAGGAATTGTCCCGCCGATGGGATATTGCACTGCGAAGCGGCCTCCATTGCGCCCCGCTTGCCCATGAAACTGCGGGCACACTGGACACCGGCACCATCCGGGTGAGCTTCGGGCCGGAGAACAGCAAGAAGGACGCGGATATCCTTGCAGACGCAGTGGAATTGCGCATGAAGGAGCAAAAGATGCCCTAGGGGCACAGCCGGATTCCATGCCCTGTTAAAATTCTGTGAAGAAGTAAAAAACACGGCCCATCAGCCTTGCGCTTTTTTCTCAGTTCCGTTATAATTAGATGTAAACTTGCGTGATCCGCACGGAACGGAGATGTCCGCCATTGAATGCACTGAGCCTGCTGTGGAGTAAGATTCTACGGTTTGTTACGATTATTAATTTCCCCACGGATATATTGGATATTGCCATTGTCACTTTTCTGATCTATAAGCTGCTGCGGCTGTCAAAATCCCGCACGGTGAACCAGATCGTCAAGGCGGTTGTGGTGCTGCTGGTGGTCAGCTATGTGTCTGACGTGCTGGGGCTCAACACCCTGAATTATATCATCAGCAAGACCATCGAGGTGGGCCTCATTGCCCTGGTGGTGGTGTTCCAGCCGGAGCTTCGGCGGCTACTGGAGCGGCTGGGCGGCAGCAGCATCAAGGGGCTGTTTGTGCCCAAGGCACAGGTCAGCGATTTGACCCATACCATCAACGAGACGGTTTCGGCCTGCCGCAGCATGTCCCGGCAGAAGATCGGCGCACTGATTGTGTTTGAGCGGCAGACGAATCTGGAGGAATATTTCAAAACAGGAACTGTGGTGGATGCGGCGGTATCCTGTGAATTGCTGAAAAATATATTCTTCCCTAAGGCGGCCCTCCATGACGGCGCGGTAGTCATTCGCGGTGATCGGATTGCGGCGGCGGGATGTGTATTGCCCCTGACCCAAAATCCTGATTTGAGCCGGGATCTTGGCACCCGGCACCGGGCCTCCATCGGCATCACAGAGCACTCCGACGCGGTGGTGGTGGTGGTGTCCGAGGAAACCGGCGTGATTTCCTGCGTGGTGGGAGGCAATCTCCGCCGCTATCTGACCCCGGAAACCCTGACAAAGCTGCTTCGGACGGAGCTCATGGCCGAGGACGTGCAGCCCATCCATCACAGAGTCCGGGATTTCTTCAAAAAATCCAAAAAGAATCAGGAAGATGACAGCCATGAAACGAAATAAAATTGTATCTCTGCTGCTGGCAGTCGTCATTGCCCTGAGCCTGTGGGTGTATGTGGTCACCACCGTCACCCCTGAAGACAGTCAGTGGATTCGGAATATTCCCGTGACCTTTGCCAATGAAGACGGCCTGTTTTCCGACCGGAATCTGACCCTGACCCAGGGCCGGAACGCTACGGTGGATCTCAAGGTCTATGGCAAGCGCCAGGATCTTCTGAAGCTCAGCAACAGCAACATCACCATCACTGCCGACCTGGCCGATGTGCTTGGCCCTGGCGAATGGCAGCTCCGCTATACCGTGGTGATGCCGGAAATCGTCAGCGACAACGACATCTCCATTGAAGCCCGCAGCACCTATGAGGTGGATGTGCAGGTGGATCTTTTGAGTGTCAAGGAGATTCCCGTTCAGGCGGTGTTCCAGGGCAGCGTGGCAGACGGCTACGTTCAGGATCCCATTGAGCTGGAATATGATACGCTGGAAATCAGCGGCCCTCAGGATCAGGTGTCCCAGGTGGATCATGCCCAGGTGGTATTGGAGCGGACAAACCTCAGTAAAACCGTGTCCGATTCCCTGACCTATACGCTGTTGGATGCGGATGGAAAGGAGATTTCCTCTGACGAAATCCATTGCAGTGTGGATAAAATCGGTGTGATGATGACTGTAAGCCTGGTCAAGGAGCTGCCGCTGACGGTGCAGTTCATTGACGGCGGCGGCGCCACAGAGGAGCACGTGGTGTCCTCCATTGAGCCCTCTACCATCACGGTTAAGGGTGCAGCTGAGGATTTGGAGGGAATCAACTCTCTGAACATCGGCAATATTGACCTGAGCACCGTGCCCACCAATAAGGCCTATACCGGTACCTTTAATATCATTCTGCCGGATAAACTTACGAACATGACCGGTGAGGAAACGGCGGCTGTTACCGTAGAGCTGAAGAACCTTAAGGAAAAGACCCTGCGGGTGACGAATCTGGAGCTTTCCAACGTGCCCTCCAACCTCAAGGCGTCTCTGGGCACCGTATCCCTGCAAATCAAGGTGCGTGGCCCGGCGGACGTGATGGATGCAGTGACGGCCAGCAGTATTCGTGCCGTGGCGGATCTCAGCTCCATTGGCACCTCTACCGGACAGTTCAACGTACCGGTGGACGTGTATGTGGACGGCTTCAGCGGCGTGGGGGCTATGGGCAGCTACAGCGTGCTGGTGTCCATCTCGGAGCCCTCGGAGTCTGATGATACTGCGGTCGCGGTGGACGTCAGTCCCGGTGACGGCGGAGAAGGCACAGGTCAGGAGTAAGCCATGAAGCAGAAGGTTATGGTGCTGTCTACCAGCGGGAATATGGCGAGGGTTTCCTACCATCGCCCCACCGCCTGCCACGGAGATTGCAGCAAATGCGCCGGTGGCTGCGGTTCCATGGCGGCCAAGGAGGAGATCATCGTTTCGGCGGAGAATCTCATTGGCGCGAGGACCGGGGATTCCGTGTATATCGAAGGGGAGACCAAGAAGGTGGCATGGGCCATTGTGCTGGTCTACGTGATCCCCGTGGTGCTGTTTTTGGCCGGGTATTTCCTGGGGCAGCAGTGGGGGCACGGAAATCTAATTGGTGTTCTGGGCTTTTTCCTGGGGCTTGCGCTTGCGGTGCTGGAAAGTCGGCGGCAGAAAAAGCGCGGACAGGAGATTCGATATCAGATTGTCTCCTATGCATAGAGGGAATGAAAGGGACTGCTGCGAGGCGCGGCAGTCCCTTTTGTCTATTCTCTAATGGAATGAATGAAAATGGAAATGGAATTGCATATAATCTGAAATAAAAATATAATAAATCCATCAAAACCTGTATGTGGAAGCATCAAATGGATGCTTCTTAGGAAGGAGAATGCAGGATGAAATGGAAACGTTGGATATCCCTGCTGCTGGTGCTGACCTTGCTGGCGGCAATCTTGACCGCTTGCGGAACTGGCACAACCTCGGCGGCATCCGAAGCCTCTGCGGCCTCGGAAACCAAGGCAAGCGAACCGGCCCCGGAATCACCTGAGCAGACGGAAGTTGCCTCTGCGGTGGAACCGGAGAGCGAAATGGAATCTGCGGCACCGGAAGCACCGGAGCCACAGCTGGAGGAAGTGGCACTCCCGCTGTTTGACGAGACCAGAACCTACACCATGTGGACGATGCTGCCTTTCTTTATGAACGGCCTGGTGTCCGACATGGCCACGGATATCAACAACATGAAGCTGCTCCAGGAGAACTGCAATGTAAAACTGGAGGTCACCGCAGTGGGCGACAGCGTGGTATCCGAGCAGTTCAATCTGATGGTTTCCTCCGGAGATTACACCGACATCATTTCCGACGGTGTTTCCCATTACTCCAAGGGCTATGATGCGGCGATCACCGACGATATTATCATCGACCTCTACGACCTGGCAAAGGAGTACGCGCCCAATTATCTCTACTATCTGGACACCGATCCGGCACTTCGGGCTGCGCTGATTACCGACAACGGCTGTCTGCCCACCGTTGCCACCATTTACAAGGAAGCAGGCTGTGAGAACGGTGGCATCCTGATTCGCGGCGACTGGCTCAAGGAGCTGGGCATGGAAACTCCCGAGACCTATGACCAGCTGCACGACTATGTTCAGGCGTGCATGGAGAAGTACGGCGCACAGGGAATCACCATCGGCAATGCCATGGCGGACTGCCGGGGCGACGATTCCCTGTACAGCTATGGCTACGATCTGTATGCCGGCGGCTATAATGTCATCGACGGGAACGTGGTTTATTCCTACCTCAACGACAATTATTACGACTATCTCCGGATGCTGGCAGACTGGTATCAGGACGGCACCCTGTATTCCGACTACTTCAACGTGCAGATGGGCTCCACGGATAAGTGGTTTGCATCCGGTCAGTGCCCGGTGAATACCGGCACCGCCGCCAACATTGCCACCATCGAGAGCTATGCCGACCCCAGCTATTCCTATGAGCTGATGCCTATTAATGCGCCCAAGGTCAGTGCGGACGATCAGCTGCACTTTAGCTGGACCGACAACTTCTCCCGGATCAAACAGCAGGATTCCTGGGCGATTTCCACCGCCTGCCAGGACCCCGAGGGCATTATGATGATGGTCAACTACCTGTTCTCCGAGGCCGGTCAGCTGATGTACAACTACGGCGATGAGGGACATTCCTTTGAATACGACGAAAACGGCCAGCCTCAGTATACCGAGCTGATTACCAACAACCCCGACGGCATCAGCTATAAGGATGCCTGCTACATCTATGCTTCTGCCGTGGCCAGCGGCCATCTGCCCAGCATTATGGACGTTCGCGCGGGCTACTACTACTTTGGCGACGAGGAATGGAACGTATTCGACACCTTCCGCACCTGTGATGCCGACGGCACCTATAACCTGCCCACCGGTGTGGCGCTGAACGAGGAGGAAAATCAGGAGTATGCAACCCTGTCCTCCGACATCACCACCTACGCCTCCACGGAGATCATGAAATTCATTCTGGGCCAGGAGGAGCTGACCCCGGATACCTTCGAGACCTTCCGGGACACCATCATTTCCATGGGCGGAAATCGTATGGAGGAGCTGTATCAGCAGGCCTATGAGCGGTATCTTCTGAAGTAAACGTCATGGCGCATCCTGAATTGTCGGGATGCGCCATTTTCCCGTTGACAAGGGGCACGGCATCTTGTATAATTCATAAGCTACATTGCCTTTCCGAGCTTCTTCGGCAAGGTTTTTTCGCGCCCAAAGAGAGGATGCCTATGAAGATATTTGCACTGATTTTATTTATTGTAACCTATGTGCTGATGATCGCACTGCCCAAATACCGGCCCTGGGTGGCGGTGGCCAGCGGCGTGGTTTTCCTGGTTTCCGGCATTGTTCCGGTGCAAAGCCTGGGAAGCGCCATTGATTTTAATGTCTTGATGATGCTGGCGGGCACCATGGGCACGGTTTCGCTGTTCATCGAATCCCGGATGCCCAACCGCATGGCCGAGGTGCTGCTGCAAAAGTCCCCTAATGTCATGTGGGTGGTGGTTATCATGTCGCTGTTTGCCGGCGTGGTCTCCGCATTTGTGGACAACGTGGCAACGGTCCTGATGATTGCGCCGGTGGGACTGGCCATTGCCAAGAAGCTGAACATTTCCCCGGTGGCGATGATTATCTCCATTGCGGTTTCCTCCAATCTCCAGGGTGCTGCAACCCTGGTGGGCGATACCACGTCCATTATGCTGGGCGGCTACGCCAATATGGATTTTAACGACTTCTTCTTTATGGACGGCAGGCCCAGTATCTTCTTTGCGGTGGAGCTGGGCGCCCTGGCCACGGTGCCGGTGATTATGTTCCTGTTTCGGGATCAGCGGAAGCCTTTTCGTGCCGAAGGCCATACGGAGGTTAGCGACTATTTCCCCACCGGACTGCTGTGTGCCAATGTGCTGCTGCTGATTCTGGCTTCGTTCTGGAAGGGACGGCCCTCCATCACCAATGGGGTGATTTGCCTCGGGCTGTTTGGAATCGGATTGCTTCATTCCTATCTCAGACGGAAGGATACCGATGTGGTCAAGCAATCCTTCAAGGAGATTGACTATGAGACCATCTGCCTTTTGACGGGATTGTTCGTGGTGATCGCAGGGATTACCGAGGTGGGCATCATCGACGATATCAGCAATATCTTCGCGTCTCTGGGCGGAAGCAACCTCTTTCTTCTGTATACGGTGATCGTGTGGGGGTCTGTTGTCTGCTCTGCGTTTGTCGATAACATTCCCTATGTTGCAACCATGCTGCCGGTGATTCGGGCGCTGTGCCTAACCCTGGGCTGTGCGCCGTACCTTCTGTATTTCGGACTGCTCACCGGTGCAACCCTGGGTGGAAACTTGACCCCCATTGGAGCCTCTGCAAATATTGCGGGCATCGGTATTCTGCGGAAAGCCGGATATGAGGTCAAAACAAAGGACTTTTTGCGGATTGGAGTTCCCTTCACCCTGTGTGCGGTGATTGTGGGCTATCTGTTCTGCTGGTTTGTCTGGTCGTAAATCTGAATCAAGAAAAATGGACTGCCGAGCAATCGGCAGTCCAAATTTTTTATCTGATAAAGATTTAGCAAACGCCCTGAGCCAGCATTGCATCGGCAACCTTCAGGAACCCTGCAATTTTGGCACCGGCCTGAATATCACCCGCCATACCGTACTTCTCGGCGGCCTCGGCGCAGGCGGTATAGATGGACTCCATAATGCCCTTGAGCTTTGCGTCAACCTCCTCAAAGGTCCAGCTCAGGCGCTCGGAGTTCTGGCTCATCTCCAGACCGGAGGTAGCGACACCGCCGGCATTGGAAGCCTTGCCGGGGCTGTACAGGAGGCCTGCGCCCTTGATAATGGCAATGGCCTCGGGGGTGCAGGGCATATTCGCGCCTTCGAACACACCCATTGCGCCGCCGGCAACGATCTTCTTTGCGGCTTCGGCGTCGATCTCGTTCTGGGTAGCGCAGGGGAGGATGATGTCGGCGGGAACGCCCCAAATACCGCTGCATCCTTCCACATACTTTGCGGTGGGCACGTAGTCGAGATACGTCTTGATGCGTGCACGCTTGACTTCCTTGATCTCCTGAATGATCTTGTAGTCAATGCCGTTTTCATCTACGATGTAGCCGTTGGAGTCATACATGGCGATGACCTTGCCGCCCAGCTCGGTGGCCTTCTGGTTGGCGTAGGTGGCAACGTTGCCGGAGCCGGAAACGATTACGCGCTTGCCCTCAAAGCTGGTGCCGTTGGCGCGGAGATAAGCATCGGCGAAATAGCACAGGCCATAGCCGGTTGCCTGAGTACGGGCCAGGGAGCCGCCGTAGCTGAGGCCCTTGCCGGTGAGGACGCCGGTCCACTCGTTGCGGAGACGCTTATACTGACCGAACAGGTAGCCGATCTCCCGGGCGCCGACGCCGATGTCACCGGCGGGTACGTCGGTATCTGCGCCGATGTGACGGTACAGCTCGGTCATAAAGCTCTGGCAGAAGCGCATGACCTCCATGTCGGACTTACCCTTGGGGTCGAAGTCGGAGCCACCCTTGCCGCCGCCCATGGGCAGGGTGGTGAGGGCATTCTTAAAGATCTGCTCAAAGCCCAGGAACTTGATGATGGAGAGGTTTACATTGTCGCGGAACCGAAGGCCGCCCTTGTAGGGGCCGATGGCGGAGTTGTACTGCACACGATAGCCGCGGTTGACCTGAACCTTGCCCTGGTCATCCACCCACGGCACACGGAAGATAATGACCCGCTCGGGCTCCACCAGACGGCCGATGATGTTCTGCTGCTCCAGCCGGGGATCTGCCTCGACCACGGGAACCAGCGTCTCGAGTACCTCGTTGACTGCCTCCAGATACTCGGTCTGCTCGGCATAGCGACCACAGAGTTCTTCGTAAATACCATTTAAATAAGCGTTTTTGATTGCCATAAGAGTAACACCCTTTCCTAAATGAAGCAGGAATCGCATAATTGTGAAAGTCTCACTTCAAGATCCCGTTTTCGTTTTTCCTATACTACTACAAACAAAAGTGAAATGCAAGAGCCAGTGCGAATAATCTTAAAAAAAGAACAAAAATGAAAGGAATCAATGATTATTTGCAGCAATCATTGCGACGTGTTTCATAAAATGACGGAAGGCTATCATAATATCAGGAAAAACAGAAAAAGCACCGCCGTAAACACTACGGCGGTGCCAGGATTGCAGTTTAGCGCAGGATTACGCCCAGTTTTTCCTCCAGAGCTGCGAGAATGTTCTTCACAACGCCGTCGGAATCGCTGTCGGTCAGGGTGCGGTCATCGGCACGAAGCTCCAGGGCGAAGGCCAGGGACTTTTTGCCCTCGGGAATGCCCTTACCACGGTACAGGTCAAAGAGCTGGACACTCCGAAGCAGCTCGCCACCGGCTCCGGCGATCACGGCCTCTACCTGTGCCGCAGTGAGGTTGTCATCGCATACCAGCGCCAAGTCACGCTCGACACTGGGGAATTTGGGCAGAGGACGATACAGCTCCTCAGGGGCCAAGAGGGTCATCAGGGTGGTGAAGTTCAGCTCGGCACAGTAGATTTCACTGGAGATGCCGTAGTTGGCGGCAACCAGAGGATGCACCTGACCGAATACGCCCACGTACTTGCCGTCCACATACAGGTCAGCGCAGCGACCGGGATGGTAAGAAGGGTTCTCCTTCTGCGCCACCACGGTGTGGGGCTTCACGTTCAGGGTGCGAAGCAGGGCCTCAATCTCGCCCTTGAGGGAGAAGAAGTCCTCGTTCTCGCCATAGGAGCCCAGGGTCAGGATGATGTCCTCCTTGGGAAGATCCTCGCCCGCTACGGGCAGATAGATCTTAGCCAGCTCATAGAGCTTTGCAGCTTTGTTCCGATGGGCATTGTTCCGAGCCAGAGTTTCCAGCATACAGGGCAGGGAAGTAGTACGCATGACGGAGGTGTCCTCGCCCAGGGGGTTCAGAATCTTAATGGGCTTCCGCAGGGGGCTATCCTCCGGCAGACGGATCAGGTCAAACATCGAGGGGCTGCCAAAGGAATAGGTGAGAATCTCACTGTAGCCCATGCCCCGGCAAATCTGACCGGCTTGGTTCTTGCACTTCTGCTCAGGGGTATATCCGCCCTTGGCTGCGGCGCCCTTGAATGTGGTAACGGGGATGTTGTCATAGCCATACATCCGGGCCACTTCCTCGGCAACGTCGGCCATGAAGTGGATGTCGGTGCGCCAGGAGGGAACATGGAGCTGATCGCCGTCTACGGTGAAGCCCAGCCGCCTAAGGTACATCACCATATCCTCACGGGAAAGCTCGGTGCCCAGATGGCGGTTGATCTTTTCAGGCTCGAACGCAACGGTAACGGGATCGGGCACATAGTTCAGCACGTCGATCACGCCGTCCATTACATCACCTGCGCCCAGCTGCTCTACCAGCTCGCAGGCACGCTGAATGGCGGGATAGGTGTCCAGGGGGTTCAGGCCCTTCTCGTACTTGGTGGAAGCGTCGGTGCGCATACCCAGGGCGTTGGCGGTCTGACGGATGCAGGTGCCGTCGAAGTTGGCACTCTCGAAGACCACGGTGGTGGTGTCGGGCAGAATCTCGGAGTTGAGACCGCCCATGATGCCTGCCAGACCAATGGCCTTGTCGTTGTCGGCAATGACCAGCATCTTATTGGTGAGGGTGTGCTCCTGCTCATCCAGGGTGGTGAGCTGCTCGCCGTCTTTGGCCCGGCGAACTACGATCTTGCCGCTGCCAACGTAGCGATAATCAAAGGCGTGCATGGGCTGACCGTATTCCAGCATCACGTAGTTGGTGATATCCACAATGTTGTTGATGGGCCGAACCCCCAGGGCATGGAGCCGCTGACGGAGCCAACGGGGAGAGGGGCCGATCTTGACATTGGTGACCATCCGGGAGGTGTAGCGGTTGCACAGGTCGGGGGCTTCCACCTCAACCTCCAGCTTGTCGAAGATGCTGCCTGCGTCGGAACCCTTTACTTCAGGCTCGTGCAGGGTGAAGGGCTGATTAAAGGTAGCGGCTGCTTCCCGAGCGATGCCGATGATGGAATAGCAGTCGGTACGGTTGTTGGTGATCTCAAATTCCACCACGGAGTCATCGGTGCCGATCAAGGTGTTGATGTCCTGACCCACATAGGCGTCGGGCTCCTCGATAATAAAGATGCCGTCTTCGATGGCATAGGGGAAATCGTTGACGGTGAGACCCAGCTCCTTCAGGGAGCAGAGCATACCGTTGGACTTCTCACCGCGGAGCTTGCCCTTGGTGATGTGCACGCCGCCGGGGAGATAGGAATTGTGCTTGGCCACGGGAACCAGGTCACCCTGCCTGACGTTCTGCGCGCCGGTGACGATCTGGATGGGCTGATCCTCGCCCACGTCCACCTGGCAGATCCACATATGGTCGGAATTCTCGTGGCGGACGATCTCCAGCACCTTGCCCACTACAACGTTCTTGATCTCAGCGGACAGAACCTCGGTGGTTTCTACTTTGGTGCCGGACATGGTCATGGCAGCGTCGAACTCGTGATCACTGACATCGACCTTTACATAATCATTGAGCCATTTTCTCGAAATATTCATAACAAATCTCCACTCCTTTCCTTAGAACTGTCCCAGGAACCGCACGTCGTTCTCGAAGATCAGACGCAGGTCGTTGATGGCGAACCGGTTCATGGTCATACGCTCTACGCCACAGCCAAATGCAAAGCCGGAATACTCCTCGGGATCAATGCCGCAGCCGGCGAGCACCTTTGGATGCACCATGCCGGCGCCCAGCAGCTCAATCCAGCCCTCGCCGTGGCAGGTGGGGCAGGTATGGCCGTCTACTTCGCCGGTGCCGTGGCACTTAAAGCACTGTACGTCCATCTCGCAGGAGGGCTCGGTGAAGGGAAAGTGGTGGGGACGGAACCGGGTGACGCAGTCCTCACCGTAGAGCAGCTTGCCCATCTGAATGAGGCTGCCCTTCAGGTCGGCCATGGTGATACCCTTATCAATGACCAGACCCTCCATCTGATGGAACATGGGACTGTGGGTGGCATCTACCTCGTCCTTCCGGTAAACGCGGCCGGGGGAAATGATGCGGATGGGCGGCTTGCGGCTCTCCATCACGCGGATCTGCATGGGAGAGGTCTGGGTACGGAGCAGAACAGAATCGTCCTCGGTGGTGTAGAAGGTGTCCTGACGGTCCCGGGCGGGATGACCGGCGGGGGTGTTGAGCTTGGTGAAGTTGTAGCTCTCCAGCTCTACCTCAGGGCCCTCGACCACGTCAAAGCCCATGCCGATGAAGATTTCCTTCATCTCGTCGAGCACAATGCTCATGGGGTGCTTATGGCCCATGGGAACCTCTTTGGCGGGCATGGTTACGTCTACGGCCTCTATCTCGAGCTTTCGATCCAGGGCTGCGGCGGCCAGGGCTGCCTTTTTCTTCTCCAGGGATGCCTCAATGGCGGCACGAACCTGGTTGGCTTTCTGACCCATCACCGGGCGCTCCTCGGGGGAAAGGGAGCCCATCTTTTTGAGCAGAGCAGTGAGCTCACCCTTTTTGCCCAGAAAACGAACGCGCAGGTTTTCCAGCTCGGCAGATTCTTTTGCTTCATCCAGAGCTGCCAGCGCCATTTTTTCAATGTTTTCCAGCTGCTGTTTCATGTTGCATACTCCTTATCAAATATAGTATCTCGTTGGGGGAGTGCATAATAAAAACGCCCTCCGCCCGAAAGGGGACGAAAGACGCATCTTCCGCGGTACCACCCGCAATTCGCCTCAAACAAGGCGCACTCTACATGGATAACGGCACAACCCGGCGCATCCTACTGGGAAACATCCGTTCAGACGGCAGCTCACGGGGGAACGCCCAAACACCGATGCAGGCGGCTTCCAGCGCCCCGCCCTCTCTTTGGCATCCTACGGAATTCAGACAACCCGATCATCGCAGCTTCAATATCCACCCAATCATAGCATACATTTTCCCAACTTGCAAGGGAAAAACTGCGGGATTTCCCGTCAAAACTTCACAATAATTTCAGGTTCCCACTTGCGGCTTTTGTGAATCCGGATTATAATGTTTACCAAACCGGAATACGGCGCCGGCCGGAATTTCGGGAAATCCATGGATGATGGGGGTTCCTATGAATACTTACGATGATACTTTTGTGGAAGAACTGGTGGTTCGGCGCAATTCCATTAAAAATCTGCTGCTGGAGGTTCTGATTGTGCTGGCTGCTGCGGCTCTTGCTGCTGTGGTATGGCTGTTTTTAAGCCCGATTTTTCCGGCAATGCTGGTAATTCTGGTTTTTGCGGCATATCTGGGTATTAAGTTTCAGGGCGTTGAATTCGAGTATTCCTTCACCAACGGTGATTTGGACGTGGACAAGATCATGGCCAAGCGGAAGCGTGTCCGTCTGGTGGAGATCAACCAGAAGCAGATCAAGGCGATGGCGCCCTATACCGCCGAGTATGAGAGCGTTGCCAAGGACTATTCCGTTGCTCAGGTGATCGATGCATCCTCCTCCAAGAATGCGGCGGGACGCTGGTTCATTATTTATGAGAACACTGAGGGGAAGGATGTATTCCTGGTGATTCAGCCTTCCAAGCGGTTCCGGGAGGCCATGCGGAAGTACATTCGCTCCAGAATGAAGGGGATGGAGGCATGAAATTTGCCGGGAGTCAGGCCATGCGGGACATGGATCGGTACACCATCGACGTAGTGGGGGTGCCCTCCGACACGCTGATGCTTCGGGCGGCCCGTGGTCTGGCGGATGAAATGGAAGCGAAGCTGCCCTCGGGCGGAACTGCGGTGATTCTCTGCGGCAGCGGAAATAACGGAGGCGACGGCATTGCAGCGGGAAAATTTCTGCTGGAGGACGGATTCCGGGCGGAGTGCTATATGGTTGGCTCCCGTGAGAAAATGACCGAGGATGCCAACAGGATGGAAGCGCTTCTTAAGCAGCAGGGCGGTGTACTCCGCGACGGTAGTGAGCTTACAACATTGGAACACGCCGACGTGGTTGTGGATGCGCTGTTTGGCACCGGACTGTCCCGGGCGATTACGGGAAAGTATCAAACGTTGATTGAAGAAATCAATGCCAGCGGAAAGCCGGTGATTGCCTGCGACATTGCCAGCGGAATTTCTGCGGATACCGGCGAAATTCTGGGCTGCGCGGTGAAAGCGGACGTGACTGTGACCTTTAATCTGCCCAAAACCGGACAATTATTGCCTCCGGGCACGGAATATACCGGACGGTTAGTGGTGCATGACATCGGCATTCCCCAAGCGGCTAAGGATCAGGTGAGCTTTGACGGAACCTATGTGACCCGAGATTTGGTGATGTCCTGGCTTCCAAAATGCAAGCTGGAAAGCCACAAGGGCGACATGGGAAAGCTCCTACTGCTCTGCGGTTCCACGGGATTCACCGGGGCCGCGGCATTGGCATCCCGGGCGGCGCTTCGGACGGGCGCAGGCCTTGTCTATCTGGGCGTTCCCGAGGCAGTGTATCCGATTCTGGCGGCAAAGCTGGATGAGCCGGTGGTATTTCCGCTGCCCAGCAACGGAAACGGACGCTTTGGCAGCTATGCGGCCCAGGAGATGCCGGATCGGCTGCGGGATAAAGATGCCTGCCTCATTGGCCCGGGCATCGGCCGGTGCCGGGATACGGAAGCACTGGTGGATGCGGTGCTGGAATATGCAAGCTGCCCGGTGGTGCTGGATGCAGACGGCATAAATGTCCTGGAGGGGCATATAGATAGACTGGACAGGGCAAAGGTACCACTGGTCTTAACGCCCCACGAGGGGGAGTTCCGTAGAATGGGCGGCGACTTATCCCGGGGACGGATTGCCGGGGCAAAAGCCATGGCGGAAAAGACCGGCGCAGTGATCGTGCTCAAGGGCTATCGAACCGTTACTGCGGCCCCGGACGGCAGAATCTTTATGAACTCCACCGGCAACCCCGGCATGGCAACCGGGGGCAGCGGCGACGTGCTCTCCGGCATTCTCACCTGCCTTTTGGGCCAGGGAATGGAACCGGCCGAGGCTGCGGCTGCGGCGGTATGGCTCCACGGTGCGGCAGGCGATGCGGCCATGGAGCGGCTTGGGGTTCGGAGTATGCTGCCGGGGGATGTGACCGAAGCCCTGTCTGCCATCTTAAAATAAGGGGGACAGGCTGTGCGGCTGATTCGTGCCGTACCAATGCTGCTTCTGCTCCTGCTGTGCGCTTGCGGGACAGATCAAACTTCGGCGCAAACTCCGGTGCGCTTTCGTACCGGACTGACGGAAAGCGGCGGCTGTACCTATGATCTACAGCTGCGGGCGGATTACGGGGAATATATCCGGGATTTTACGCTGGAATGCCAATATGACGGCAGCGGCGCGGAATTCACGGTAACGGCTCCGGAAAACGCCCAGGGAATCACGGCCACCGTATCCGGCGATGGGGCAAAGGTGTCCTACGACAGTACGGTCCTGGCGGTGGAGAACTTTGAAACCCGGAAAATCTCCCCCATGGCTGCGCCTTATTTATTGGGTCAGGCGTGGGAGCAGGGCTATATCGCCTCCACCGGAATGGACGGCGACCGGGAGAATGTAACGTATACCCTGGGCTATGGCAATGAGACTCTGGAGATTACAACGGCGTTTTCTCAGGGGATTCCCGTCTGGGCAGAGATCTCCGACGGCAGTCATAACCTGATTACCTGCGAAATCAGCAATTTAACCTTACAAAAGAAAGAAGTCAATGACCATGAAGATGTTAAAACGAACCTGGGCGGAGATTGACCTGGACGCACTGCGGCACAACTACGAAACCCTGACCCGGAATCTCCCCGAGGGGTGCCGGTTCCTGGGCGTGGTAAAGGCGGATGCCTATGGACATGGCGCGGTTCCGGTGGCACGGGAGCTGCAAGCCCTGGGGGCCGGATATCTGGCGGTTTCCAACTATGAAGAAGCCCTTCAGCTGCGCCGGGCGGATGTCTCGCTGCCGATTTTGATCCTGGGCTATACCCCGGTGGAATTCGCGGTGGATGAGGCTGCGCTGCACATCACCCAGGAAGTACATTCTCTGGAATATGGCAAGGCACTATCTCAGGCCCTGGAGGGCAGCGGACAGACCTTGACGGTGCATATGAAGATCGACACGGGCATGAGCCGCCTGGGCTTCTTTGCCTATGACCGCCCGGAGACGGTGCCGGAGCTGGTGGAGCTTTGGAATCTGAAAAACCTGAATGTAGAAGGCGCGTTTATGCACTTTGCGGTGGCGGATACCGCGTCGGAGCTGGAGTATACCAGAATGCAGCATCAGCGTTTTGTGGAGGTTCTGAATGCGCTGAAAGAGCAGGGCATCGAGCCCAAAATTGTCCACTGCGCCAACAGCGCCGCCACCATTGCGTTCCCGGAGTATGCCCACGATATGGTTCGCCCCGGCATTGCAACCTATGGTCTGGCGCCTTCTGACGAAATGCAGGGCATGGCGGATTTGCAGCCCCTTATGTCTCTGAAAACCACTGTTGCGGCCATTCGTCCCTTTGAAGCGGGGATCACGGTGAGCTATGGCAGAACCTACAAGACCCCGGCACCCCGCACCATTGCCGTCTGCCCCATTGGCTATGCGGACGGGCTCCAGCGGCGGCTCAGCGGGAAGCTTCATTTTCTGCTCCACGGCAAGCAGGTGCCGGTGGTGGGCCGAATCTGCATGGATATGTGCATGGTGGATATCACCGACGTACCGGAAGCCAAGGTGGGGGATACCGTTACCGTAGTTGGCACCGACGGCGGCGAGACCGTCACCTGGGATGATTGGGCCGGTCAGCTGGGCACCATCTCCTATGAGCTGGTGTGCGATATCAATAAGCGCGTGCCCCGGCTGTATCGCAAGAACGGCGAAGTGGTGGACAAGCTGCAATACATCGTATAACGCAAAAATGACCCCGCAGGTTTGTGGCCTGCGGGGTATTTGTATGGGTTATCGAATCTCCGGCGATCCGGGAATGGTATCGGAATCCTCCTTCTGCTCCTTGATCTTCTTGGCCATGATCACAACGACACAGATGCACCCGACGATCAGCAGCAGGACCGCAGCACCGATGACAGCCAATCGAACGGTCAGGTCATGGAGCTGGCTGTCCACATATTCCTGATATTCCTCCTGGGTGCTGCCGAGATAGTGGAAGTCCAGGTCGGTCCGGGTATAGGAAAGTCCAGAGGTGCGAAAATCGCCCAAGGCTTGGGTATAATAGCTGTTTTGGTCGGAATCGGCGGTAACATCGGTTGCATAGCCGTAGACCGTGAATTCCAGGTCGCCAACTTCCATGGACGTGTCATTCAGATACTCGACGCACTGATCCCAAATGGCGTCGTCGGGGGTGACGGTCATGCTGGCGGCGGCCACCTGGTAAGAGCCGGTGGGGAACAGAATCAAAAGGCTGTAATCCTGAGCGTCCTCCTCGCTGTCGCTGGTGCTGGTGTAGCAGTAGCCGTCCACCACGGTGGCATCCTCCAGATAGTAGTGCTGGCCGGTGGTGAGGTCGGAGAGATTCACATCCGTGGCGGCAATGGGGTCGCTGCTTTTGAGTGCCTGATACTGCTTTAGAATCGGCATGGTGAGATAAGTAAGTCCTGCGATGATGACGAGCGTTGCGATGATCACGTATGACATCACGAATTTTGCGCTTTTTGCCTGAGAATTTTTCATAGCATCCTCCATTTTCTCCTGTTTAAGGTTAGCCCTTCTTGCCGGTAATCAGCTCGGCGGCCATGGGCAGGGTCTCGATCCAGTCGCAGACCACGTGCCAGTCCGGCAGACGGTGGTTTCGGCGCTGGGCGTAGATGTTCTTGAGGCAGCGATAGTTGGTGGTCATGCCGGCCATCAGCTCAAAGCCCGAGGGGAGATTATAGAGCAGCTCCAGATAGGCTTCCTTTTTCCGCTGAGGGTCCTGGGCGGCATCAATGCTGTTGTAAACCTCCTGAAGGCGCTGAGCCTCGGCGATTTCTACCGGGCTGGTGTACTGGTTGCAGCAATCTGCAATTTTGAAGCGGGCCACCCGATGCATGGTGGACATGGAGGAAATAAAGTTCAGGAAGGTGTATCGCTCCGCTTCCACCCAGGCTTTGTTGGTGATGGTCAGGTCAAAGTTGACTACAATGCCGGTGAGGAACTGATCGTGGCCGCCCTCGGACAGGGATGCCAGCTTAATGGCGCGCTTGATATGGGGATTGGTGTAGTCACCGGCTTCCCGGCACTGGCGGATGGCGGAGACGGCCTCCTGAAACGCCTGAGGTGTGGGGGCGGTGTCCAGCATGGAATAGCCGCTGCGGAAGATAGAGCTGTCAAGGCCGAAAAACTCCACATTTTCGATGGTAGTCATGGTACATCCTTCTTTCTTTCAAAATTGTCGAATCCATCATAGCATAGAACCGGCATAAAAACAAGGCAGACTGGTGCTGCGGTTTCCGGGGACTTGCATTCTATAGGCGAACAGGGTATAATGAATCAAACGATATTATATTGATAGAGGTTGAAAATGGAGCATATTACGTTTGAAAATCTGGGAATCAGCCAGGAAATTCTTCAGGCCCTGGAGAAAAAGGGCTACGGCTATCCCACGGAAATTCAGGAACAGGCCATTCCGCCCCTGATGGAGTGGAAGGATGTGATTGCAAAGGCCCCCACCGGTACCGGCAAGACGTTTGCATTTGGTATCCCGGTGATCGAGCATATTGACCCGGCTCAGGAGACGGTGCAGGCGGCGATTCTGGCTCCTACCCGGGAGCTGGCCATCCAGATCGGCGAGGAACTGAGAAGCCTGCTGGAGTTTAAGAAGGGCGTCCGTGTGGCGGTGCTCTATGGCGGTCAGCGGCTGGATGCACAGGCAAAGCAGCTGGCCAAAAAGCCGCAAATTGTGGTGGCAACTCCGGGCCGTCTGATGGATCACTATAAGCGCAAGAATATTCGCTTTGACAGCATCAAAACCGTGGTGCTGGACGAGGCAGACCGGATGCTGGACATGGGCTTCTTCAAAGACGTCACCGGCATCATCGAAAAGATGAAGAACCGCACCAATATGGGACTGTTCTCCGCCACCATCTCCCAGGAGGTCATGACCGTCAGCTGGATGTATCAGCGGGATGAGGTGGAGATTACCGTACAGCCCAAGGAGGAAAGCCGCCCGGATATTGACCAGTACGCCATCACCTGCAACGGGATTGAAAAGCTCATGACCACCATACAGCTGCTGGATAGCCAGGGGCTTGAGCGGGTGATTATTTTCTGCAACACCAAGCATATGTGTCAGCGGCTGTGCGACGATATGCAGGGCAGAAGCTATACCGTGGACTGCCTCCACGGGGATATCCGTCAGAGTCAGCGGGAAAAGGTCATGCAGAAGTTCCGGGACGGCAAGCTCAATGTGCTGGTGGCGACGGATGTGGCCTCCCGGGGCATCGATGTGGACGATGTGGACTGCGTCATCAACTATGACATCCCTGAGGAAAACGAATATTATATCCACCGGATCGGCCGTACCGGACGGGCCAGAAGAAAGGGAAAAGCCTATACGCTTGTGGGCTCCCTGCTGGAGAAGACCAAGCTGGACGAGATCGCAAAATACTCCCACTTTGACATTAAGCCTGTGAAGCTCACAAACGACGGTAAGCTGGTAGAGGTGGAAGTGAAGAAGCCGCAGATCAAGCTGAAATACCGATGAGAAGCTATTCACAGGCGGAATTGTGTCTGCTGCTGCTTTATGCGCTGCCCGGAGAAAAAGTACTGCGGGAACCCCTGTACCGCAGGCTCTTTCGGGCGCTGGAGGCATTGGGCCCGGCGAACCAAACAGAGGATGCAGAGCTGGACGAGGCGGAGCTTCTTCGCCTTGGCTGCAAGGAAGATGAGGCGCGGGAAATCCTCCGGCGCCTGGATCAGCGTCAGCTTTTGGGGCAATATCTGATCAAACTGGGGCAGAAGGGCATTGGCGTGACCACCCGAATCAGTCCGGAGTATCCTGCGCGGCTGCGGGAGGTGCTGGGGGATTATGCGCCGCTGGTGCTGTTTTACGCCGGAAATGCAGAGCTGTTCCAGAAGGAATGCATCTCTCTGGTGGGTTCCCGGCGGCTTCGGATGCCGGGGAAGGCCTTCGCCCATGGTGCAGGACGCGCTATTGGGGAGCAGGGCTACTGTTAC
>ERZ1034844.580-NODE-580-length-19677-cov-16.246866_pt1 | contig 19677 bp, 16 predicted proteins | sample MGYA00520594_ERZ1034844 | MGnify/ENA primary metagenome ERZ1034844 (study PRJEB33766, sample SAMN09781733) | gut metagenome | biome: gut microbiome | host: Homo sapiens | place: Madagascar | study: EMG produced TPA metagenomics assembly of the PRJNA485056 data... | reverse complement strand
CAGCTCCATGTAGCCAGATTATACTTTCAAGGCTCCAACGGAGACTTTGGCTCCACCTCTGCCCAAACTGAGTTAAACAAACAGCTTCAGATCGAGTACCTTCCGGAACTGTTGAAAAAACTTGACTTGCCGATTACCTGCAATGAGGCTTATTGCATGCTTCCCAAAAAGAGCGTGGTATTTTATGCAAAACTAACGACAGACCCCTTCACAAAATGTGCCGGCATCTGTCTGGGCTGCGGCAGGAGAGATTGTCCGAACCGCATGGAAGAGAAAGAGAACTTCCCATTGCATTTTGCAGATATGACAGATCGTCCGTTATCCTATGGATATGCCAGAATTTTTTCCAAAAAATAAGTCTAACGTACAGATTGGTACTGCGTATTGCACGAAATATTAAAATTTTACAAAGCTTTTGTCAGACTACTTGTGAACCCAAACAGAATATGGTATGATGCAATCACATTTCAAAGAGGAAAGATATCGCTATTGCGGTATCTTTTTTGTTTCTACAGGATCTTGGCCGGTGCACAGCTGACCGGATCCGGAGCAACGACAGTTTCTGTGCGGAAAAGAGGCGGATATGGAAGTATTTTTAGAGGTAACTGTGCAGCATAAAAAATATTATGCCGGTTTTATGGAAAAGCTGCGGCAGATGCCGGAGATCAGATCCTGCTATCAGGTGAGTGGGGAATATGATTTCCTCGTCAAAGCAGATGTGACTTCGGAAAGGGAACTGGACCGGCTGGAACGGACTGTACGCAAGATCAACGGCGTATATGGCGTACAGTCCGTCTATGCATTGCAGGAAATTATATGAAACGATAAGTGTGGCGGAATACCTAACGCAATAGTGCATGAAAAGTCTCTTCCAGATTCAGACGGCCGTATCCCCATTCCCTGTTGGGGTAGGACAGACCCGGAGTGCGTACGGCACCGCGGATGAAATAACTGCGGATCTCCCGGCTTTCGGCCAGCCGGTTATTGCCCTCGATGACCGCCCATTGGAAAAACTGAGCTACCGCGCCGGCAGTGATGGCGGCTGCCAGACTGCTTCCGGTGCGTTTGCCGCGGATCGTGGAAACGTTGACACCGGGAGCGGCGAAATCGGGACGAATCTGGCCGGTACGCCCGAACCCTCTGCCGGATTCTGGGTAAAAGCTGTTATTTTCTGCATTATAGGTGGAGACACTCATGACCTCGGGAGCCATGGAAGGTTCGGTCAGGGTCATATCGGGATCCGGGTTCAGGAAATAGACCGGTGCGTTTAAAAATTCCGTGATGGGCAGCCACATATGAAAATGACCATTATTGAGGCTTCCGGAGGCGGAGACACGGAAGGTCCAGATCCCTGGCGTGGGATCCTGTACCCGTACCAGAATCAATTCTTCGCCTGAATTTTCTTCTACCAGAGTAGAGTCGATCGTGACTCTGCTTTTTTCGTAGATAAAAGAATAGGTCACGCTCTGCTGCAATCCCAGACGTAAACGTGGAACATCTTCCCCACCGGGAGTACGGATGCTTAGATTGAAAGCATCAGGAAGATTTCCCCAGAGCTCCAGCCAGAATCCAAGACTGCCGTCACTGACTCTGACTTCTACGTCACGAGCATTCCCTTCCGCGGTCTGTCCGTCCAGCCTGCCATGATAATGGTGCGAGGCGTTCCCTTCATTTCCACCGCAGACAACAGCAGCGCGGCTTCTGCGTACGGCATAGGAAGAGAGATATCTGGACAATGCCGAATTCCCGGCATGATCTCCCTGATTTGTGCCAAGCCCCAGGCAGATGACCACCGGACGTTCGAACAGTCGCACAAAAGATTCGGCATATTTGATCCCCAGCATGATGTCATTCTCCTGATAGGCGGGGACATCGTCCGGCACCAGGTAAAAACGACGCAGATACTGCTTGCATTCTTTTAATTTTACGACAACAATATCCGCATTCGGGGCGGCACCGATATAAGGTGTCCCACTGCTTATCACGTTGCCGGCGGCAATGCCTGCCAGGACACTTCCGTGGCCGTTTAGGTCCCTGGAGGGAACAATCTCGTAGGGATCCTCGGCGCGCAGCGCCCGGTTGATGTCCTCCCTGCGATATTCGGAACCGTATTTTAAGTCGTCTGGCGGTGTACCCGTCTGAATCGTCTGATCCCAGAGCGCCAGAATCCGGCTGTTGCCGTTTTCATCCAGAAAGGCAGGGTTGCGATAATCGATCCCGGTATCCAGAAAGCAGAGAATGACGCCCTGTCCGGTCAGACTTAAGGGAGGGCGCTGCATTTGCGTGATGCCGCTCGCGATGAGGCTGGACGGGTCGAAGGGGGCGGTACCCGGCGCGGAGATTTCGGATGCCGGAGATTGCGATGCAGAAGTGTCCGGAGTGAAAGTATTTGGGGCAAAAATATCGGAAGCATCGGCATCGGAAGGCATCAGCTGCATCAGACCATAGAGCTTTGGCATGTTATGATAAGGGAAAAAATCGATCTCCGGGCTCCGGATGCCCGGGCTGTTCAGATATAGGATCAGGAATTCCTCACCGATACTTTCATAGCAATTCGTCTCATACTGTAAAAATTCCGAAGCCGAAAAATCTGTGATGATGTCATAAGTGTCTTCCGACAGAATCATTTCCCTGCAATCCATAAAACGTCCTCCGACGGCACAGTCATAATTACCGTATGATGGAAGTGTGGTTTAGTTGCATATTTTGTAATGAAATGATAGAATAAACTGTATTGTAAGCATCTATTTTACAGGAAAAGGATAAGGAGCGGCGCACATGGAGCTGATACAAAAAGTAAAAGCGCTACAAATAGGAAAAAGAAAAGTCTTCCGGCGGATGTTGGTAATCGAAGGGATTCTGATCGCGTTGGGAATCATAGGACTGTTTGGGAAAAATGACGTGTATGAATATCCCACGGACAGGGTAGCAGTAGCTACAGGTACTTATCAACAGGATGTCCGGATAGAAAATCTGTCATTGAAACCGGGGGTATACCGGATACAACTGCACTATGACACGGATACCAATATGAAGAATTTCTGCAATGTGGAAGATGATACTCTGCAATATCGTCTCCTGCGCAGCAGCGGAGAGCATTTCTATGAAGGACTGCACGAGACAGATTTTCAGATCTGGTTATTACAGAAATCCGATCATCTGTCTGTGTCTGTGACCTATGGCGGAGAAGGCAGTTATACCATCAACGGACTGACCGTCAGGGAGACGAATGGTCTGACGGCAATTTTGTTATGTTGTGTCCTCTTTTTTTCACTGGTCGCTAACCTGGGGTATGTGTATGTACAATATGACAGGGAATATCAGATCAGTATTGCACAGAAGGGGATTCATTTCGGCCTTGCGCTGCTTCTGTTATGCAGTTCCCTGCCGTTAATGCAGGATATGATACTGGGCAGCGGAGACTTGGGTTACCACATGCTGCGTATGATGGGAGTCAAGGACGGAATCCTGGCAGGGCAGTTCCCGGTGAGAATTGCACCCAAGTGGCAGCAGGGATACGGCTATGCTTCTTCCATATTTTATGGAGAGACGCTGATTTATGTAGGTGCGTTATTCCGACTGATCGGGTTTTCTTATATTACAAGCTACCGGTTATTTATTCTGTTTATCAATGCATTGACGATACTTGTTGCATACTATAGTTTCCGTAAGATTTTTGCGGATCGTTATATAGGACTTTTGTGTACGATGCTGTACAGCTTGTCTGTCTACCGGATCTCCAAAACCTTTATCTGCGGTTCTCTGGGTGAGACGTTCGGTATTTTGTTCCTGCCGCTTCTTGCGTATGGATTTTACCGTGCATTTGCGCAGAATATTTCGGAGAAAACATATCGGTTTTCCTGGATTCCGCTGACGGTGGGATTCACCGGACTGGTGCAGTCACATCTGTTAACCGGAGAGCAGGCGGGTGCTTTTACGATCCTGTTATGTCTGATTTTATTAAAGAGAGTGTTCCGGAAACAGACCTTTTTGTCGCTGGCTAAGACCGTGATCTATAGTGTTCTGCTGAGTGCCTGGTTCCTGGTTCCTTTTGCGGATTATATGCTGCGTGGGGATTTTGTGATTCAGAATGTGTCTGGCAGAACAATCCAGTACAGAGGGTTGTACCCGGCACATTTGCTGTTTACTTTTTTCAGAAACGGTGAGAACGTATTTTACTCGGATAACGGTATGGCCGACAGCCAGCCGATGGGATTGGGGATCGCACTCGTGGTGACATTGCTCCTCTGGTGCGGTATGCTCTTTTTCCGGAAAACGACGCATCTTCGGAAGGAAGAGAAGGCACTGGGGAAAATCGCCGGAGCCTTTGCCTTTTTATCTCTGTGGATGACCTTATCCGTGTTTCCCTGGGATAAGATTCAGAGCCTCAATGAAATCACGGCAACGCTGGTATCCAGTATTCAGTTCCCGAATCGTTTTTTAACGATTGCAACGCTATGTATTGTATTGCTCTCCGGTGTCATTGCCAAAGAGATCAAGGGACAGTATGCGACGACGGGGTTACAGTTCTATTTTGCAGGTATGGCGGTGCTGACGGTGCTCAGCGGTATTTATCTGATGAATGATATGGTGCAGACGAAGAATACCTACCGGATCTATGATGAAAAGGGAATGGGCAGCGGCTATATTGCCGGTGCGGAATATCTTCCGCAGGGAGCAGATCCTTCCCGGTTCTGGACACATGATCCGTATACAAATGAAACCGTGGAAATCACAGAGTATAAAAAGGACGGTATTGTGATAGAAATGCACTGCCGGAATGAGGGGGATACAGAAGAAACGGTGGAATTGCCGCTATTGTATTATTATGGTTATCGGGCGTTCGATGTCGCTTCCGGACAGGAACTTGCGATTACGACCAGTGATAATTTTGCAGTGTGCGTGGAATTGCCGGCAGGTTACGACGGCACGGTGCATGTAGCATTTTACAGTCCCTGGTACTGGCATGTGGCAGAAATTGTCAGCTTATTCAGTTTTGGTGCGCTGACAGTCTGTGTGATACTGGAGAAGAAAAAGGAAAGGAAACAGGCATGAAGAGAAAAGAAAAATGTATGATGCAGGATAAACAGAAGAATTTCTTTTGTATGCTTGGCATTTTCCTGGTGGTGGCATTGCCGCTGTTTACGAATTATTGCCTGAATTCTTCGGAAGTCCCGTATCAACTGGTGCGGATCGAGGAATTGACAAATCATTTGAATGTGGGCATTTTTCAGATCGCGATGCCGGTGAACTGGCAATACGAGCATGGCACTGCCGGTCTGGATGGGAATCTGTTCTGGGTGCTCCCGGCAATTCTAAGGAAAATAGGATTTCCGCTGGAAAGAGCATATCGTATCTTCCTTATGTGCATTTGTGCTGTTTCGGTCGGGCTTTCCTATACAGCATTCCGTAAGCTGTTTCAGAACAATAAACTGGGAATGATGGGATGTATGCTGTACAACTGGACTCCCTGGTATGTGGATACTTTATACGGACGGGCAGCCATTGGCGAAGCATTGGGTTATGCATGTTTGCCGGTGCTGTTGCTTTTCCTGGCAGATGTGCCAAAACAGGGAGCGGAAAAGGAACTGAAGTGGCCGGTTCTGACCGTAGGATTGACGTTATTACTGCAGTCTTCACTTGCTGTATTTCTGATCGGCATGTTTTTACTGGTATTTATCTGTATCTATGAGCGCAGACAGATGCTTTGCAAAAAGGGTCTGCTGACACTTTGCAAGGCAGCCGGCGCAACGCTGCTTTTGAACTTATGGTATCTGTTACCTCTGGCAAAGTATCTGGTTGCTTATCGGGATGTTGCAAAACTGGTCGGCAGTCGTCCTTTTCAGGAAAAGGGTGCCTACCTGATGCATTATCTGATGGTATTTTTCCAGCCGGGCGCAGTGTACGATTACAAGGAAAAAGGGTTCTTTCACAGTGCGGCTGTCGGCATCGGACCGGCACTCATGGCATTGCTGTTCTTGTTTTTGTGGTTGGAATTCAGTGGACAGCTGCGTCTGAAAAAGCAAAAGGCGGAAATGACAAAGGGGATGCTTCTCTTTGGAATTCTGGGTGTGGTACTCAGCCTTGGAAGCTTTCCCTGGGATCTGTTACGTGAGAATGCCGTATTTCAGGTGTTGACTTTCAGTATGCAGTCTCCGATGATCTTCATGATTCCGGCTGTTTGCGGATTTGTCATGCCGGGGTGTTCTCTGATGAGATTTTATGAGCAGGAGAAATCAGCAAAAACAGCGTTAATTCTGGAACTTTGCGTGATTGCGGTTGCGTTTGTCGGTACACAGTACCTCGTCAATGGTCTGATCCTTGACAGGGCGCCGCTGTGGATCCGGGAGAGTGAAGATCTGCCGGATGTGGTGCTGAATGAAGCGGTACAACTGCAACTAAGCCAGACAAGCGGCAAAGCCGCATGGGCGGCTGTGATAGTCAGCGTGTGTACGATGTTTGGCATCCTGGGGTATTGTGTGATGACCAGACGAAAGAACCGGGAAACCGATGTCCGGAAGGAGGCAGCATAGAGAATGCATCTGTGGAAACAATCTGAAGTTATGAATAATAAAAAATTCCGCGCGCTGCTGATCCTGGAAGCATTGTTACTGCTATTGACAGTCATCGGGATCTTGCGCGGAGACAAAACGGTGTCTACCCTTGCAGATATGCAGGTAACCGCGGCAGACGGGACGGTTCTGGACGATACAGGGTACTCTATTGACGGTTCGGCCGGCGTAAACGGTACCTGGCTGACATTGGAAGGATTTTCCCTGAACCCAGGTGTCTACTGTTATTATGTCGATTATGATGCGGAGGACAATGAAGTCAATAAGGTGAACATTCACAGCAATGGTGACATTTATAAGGAATTGATGGAGAATGAGCTGTCTCTGTATTCCGGCAAAGACGATACGTTTTGTCAGGTATATGTGACCAATAAGCTGAATGCGGATCAGGTGAACATAACCGTGGATTATTACGGCACGGGAAAACTTACCATCCGGGATATCCGTCTGGTGCGGACAACCGGGGCGGAGAGAATGCTTTTTGTAATCCTTCTTTTATTGTCCGGTATTGTGGATGCGCTCGTGATGTTATATGTCTATCTGGGAAAATATACCCTGCCACTGGAAAAGAAACTGGTATATTTTGGAATTCCCTCACTGGCAATCCTTTCCTCACTGCCATTGTTTGTAGACTATATTATGACCGGAGCGGATCTGGGATTTCATTTGTTGCGAATTGAGTTTTTGGCACAAAGTCTGGCACAGGGGATTTTCCCCACCCGGGTGGAGCCGATGTGGCTGTACGGACACGGCTATGCCAATTCCCTGTTTTATTGTGACACCTTCCTGGTGATTCCGGCTGTGCTCAGACTGATCGGATTCCCAATCACTGCCTCTTACGGAGGTTATATTTTTCTGGTAAACCTTGCAACTGCGGTGATTGCTTATATCAGTTTCAAAGGAATCTTCCGCGACCGGATCACCGGCATGTTCGGCAGCATGTTGTATACCCTGGCACCTTATCGTATATATAACATCTATAACCGCAGTGCTGTCGGAGAATATACGGCAATGACATTTTTACCGTTATTGTGTTATGGATTTTATCTGATCTTCACGGAGGATACAGAGAAGAAGGAATACCGTCGTTATTGGCTGTTACCGGTGCTGGGATTCTCCGGTATTATTCAGAGCCATGTACTGAGCTGTGAGATCGCAGGCGTCTTCACGATTCTCCTTTGCCTGTTATGTATCAAGAAGGTATTCCGCGGCAGAACTTTTGTGGAACTGGTAAAGGTCGTTGTGGGTACGGTGCTTGCGAACATCTGGTTCCTGCTTCCGATGCTTGACATGATGCTGGCGGATCAGTACCGGTATTCCAACAATACCGGAATGTATATTCAGGACAGAGGAGTCCTGGGGGCACAGATTTTTTTCACAATGCAGAATGCCGGAAATAATTCCAGATTCCAGGAATACGGAATGACAGGTACGGAGCCTATTTATGTAGGAGTGGCCGTGCTGTTGGGAATCATCGTATATTTTGCAATCCGCAGACAGGAAAAGGAAAATGACAGAGCGCATGATAAGGCAGCCCTGATTTCGTTTGTACTGGGAATGATCGCGCTCCTGGTAAGCACCTATTATTTCCCGTGGGATGCATGTAAAGATATCAATTCTGTGACAGAATTGTTGACGACGATGATTCAGTTCCCGACCAGACTGACCACGATCGCTGCGATTGCGATGACACTTGTGGCATGTACGGCAGGATACTGGATGCAGAAAAGGAAAGAGAGCGTACTGAAAACGGCATTTTTCCTGGCAATGTGTGGTGCATGTGTGTGCTTTTCCATGTTCCAGACCAATGATTTACTGCAGACCAAGGAAACACCTTGGAGAATCTATTCTATGTCTTCCATGGGACATTCCGGAATCCTGGGAGCAGAGTATCTGCCGTTGGATGTAGACTGGAATTTCTATTATCATGACGCATGGCCGTCAGAGGGAGTCACGGTAGAGAACTTTGAAAAAGAAAATCTGGATACCCTGACGACGGTGACGACTTTAGGAGAAACGGGGGAATACTACATTGATCTGCCCATGCTTTTGTATAAAGGCTATCAGGCAAAGGATGTGGCAACCGGACAACGTTTTGTGGTGACAAAGGGTGAAAACGGACATGTCCGGGCAATTCTGCCGGCAGGCTATCAGGGAACGGTCAGAGTATGGTATTCCGGTATGTGGTACTGGCGTGTGGCAGAAGCGGTAAGCCTGTTGTTCTGGGTGACTGTGATCGTAGGAAGAGTTGTTGCTGCCCGGAAGGTGAAGCAGCGAACAGTGTAAGAAAACGTTTGGTATGTAATGCTGCTGAACCGGTGCAGATAGTCCGGTTGCTGTTGCTAATTATAAAAGAAGCAGAAAAAAGAGCATGTGGGTATGCCGGAGAGAAGAACGGCATACAGTAGTATCGGATAGTTCTGAGAGGAGATACCACATGAAACGTTTTTTCGGCGAACACGAAAAAATACTCTGGATGCTGCTTCTTTTTGTATGCGCTTTTTTGCTGGGGAGAAGTATCGGAGCCATTGGTTATGGATTGCATGTGAAGCATGAGATGAAGGCAAGGGAGACAGCAGGTGCGGCGCTGGATACTGCCGCAGTTCTACAGGCAGAGAACTGGGGACTGGGCTTCGGCGCGGAAGGGACGCAGCCGGTCGGCACGGCATCAGCAGATCAGTTAAAGGAATACAATGCGTATTATGTGGGAGATGCCGGGGAGAAAAAGATTTATCTCACATTCGATTGTGGATATGAGAACGGGAACAGCACGGCCATACTGGATGCATTGAAAAAACATAACGCTCCGGCAACATTTTTTGTGGTGGGACATTTCCTGGAGTCCGCACCGGAGATCGTAAAGCGGATGGTGGAAGACGGTCATACGGTGGGAAATCACACTTATCACCATTATGATATGTCGAAGATCTCGGATCCGGCTTCTTTTCAGAAAGAAATGGATGATGTGAGAGCACTTTTCAAAGAGACCACAGGTACGGAGATGGCGATGTATTACCGGCCGCCGCAGGGAAAATACAGCGAAGAGAATCTGAAGATGGCAAAAGACCTGGGATACTCCACATTTTTCTGGAGCCTGGCGTACGTGGACTGGAACGTGGATGCACAGCCGAGCCATGAGGAAGCCTTTTCCAAACTGACGGGCAGGATCCATCCGGGTGCGGTGGTGCTGTTACATAATACTTCAAAGACGAATGGGGAGATCCTGGATGAACTTCTGACAAAATGGGAAAAAATGGGATATACCTTTGGAAAATTGGAAGAACTTACAGAGTAAGGTTTGACTTCCTTCGGTGCTTACCCTATAATGAGAAGTGATGGACAGGACTATTGACCTGTTATGTGAACACAAAATACACGGGAGGACAATCATGGAAAAAGAACTGGTCGTTGTCATTGATTTTGGCGGACAGTACAACCAGCTGGTAGCCAGAAGAGTCAGAGAATGCAATGTATATTGCGAAATCTACTCTTACAAGACAGACTTGCATAAGATAAAAGCGATGAACCCCAAGGGAATCATCCTGACCGGCGGCCCCGCAAGCTGCTATGAACCCGGTGCGGCAACCTGCTCCGAGGAACTGTTTAACTTAGGAGTTCCGGTATTGGGACTTTGCTACGGTGCACAGCTGATGACCCATGTACTGGGTGGTAAGGTAGAACGTGCAGCCGTTCGGGAATACGGTAAGACTGAGGTGAAGGTAGACCGCAGTTCCAAACTGTTTTCCGATGTATCCGAGAATACGATCTGTTGGATGAGCCATTTCGACTATATTTCGAAGCTGGCACCCGGCTTCCGTGCTGTGGCCACCACAGCCAACTGCCCTGTGGCAGCAGCAGAGTGTGTAGAACGTGGGCTGTATGCGATTCAGTTCCATCCGGAAGTACTGCATACCGTGGAAGGCTCCAAGATGCTGTATAATTTCGTACGTAATATCTGCGGATGCTGCGGTGACTGGAAGATGGATTCCTTCGTGGAAGAGTCCATTAAGGCAATCCGTGAGAAGGTTGGTAATGGTAAAGTCCTCTGTGCATTGTCCGGCGGAGTAGATTCCTCCGTGGCAGCAGTACTGTTATCCAAGGCAGTCGGCGAGCAGCTGACCTGTGTCTTCGTAGATCACGGCCTGCTCCGTAAGAATGAGGGCGATGAGGTAGAAGCAGTCTTCGGTCCCAACGGCAATTACGATCTGCATTTTATCCGTGTGAATGCGCAAGAGCGTTTCTATAACAAGCTGGCAGGTGTATCCGAGCCGGAGCATAAGAGAAAGATCATCGGCGAAGAGTTCATCCGTGTATTCGAGGAAGAAGCGAAGAAGATCGGTGCCGTGGATTTCCTGGTACAGGGAACCATCTATCCCGATGTGGTAGAGAGCGGACTGGGTGGTGAATCCGCAGTGATCAAGTCCCATCACAACGTAGGCGGTCTGCCCGACTATGTAGATTTCAAGGAGATCATCGAGCCTCTGCGGAACCTGTTCAAGGATGAGGTCCGTAAGGTAGGACTGGAGCTTGGAATTCCGGAGCATCTGGTATTCCGTCAGCCGTTCCCCGGTCCCGGACTGGGTATCCGTATCATCGGCGAAGTGACCGCTGAGAAGGTCAAGATCGTACAGGATGCAGATGCCATCTACCGCGAGGAAATCGCTAACGCAGGTCTGGACCGCGAGATCAACCAGTACTTCGCAGCCCTGACCAATATGAGATCCGTAGGCGTTATGGGTGATGAGAGAACCTATGATTACGCCATCGCACTGAGAGCCGTGAAGACCATCGACTTCATGACCGCAGAGAGCGCACAGATCCCTTATGAAGTACTGCAGAAGGTGACCAGTAGAATTATTAATGAGGTGAGCCATGTGAACAGGGTAATGTATGACATTACCAGTAAGCCACCTGGGACGATTGAGTTTGAATAACGGAAAGAAATGCCGAAAGCCTGTATTTATGCGGGCTTCCGGCATTTGTTTTATCAAATGGCTCTAGTTTGGCTCTATTTGTGGAGAGAGTAATAGCAAGGTTAAGGAGAAATTATGAAAAAATTATTACATCTGATATTGATGCAGACAGTATTGTTGAAATGATATATATGGATTCAGCAAATGAAGGATAAGGGTATTACGTATGGCAAGAACAGAAAAAGTGATAATGACTAATATGTGTATGGTGTTTAGTGAAAATAGGATACTTGTCCAAGATAAGACGGATGATGATTACTCTGGAATAACATTTCCGGGAGGACATGTGGAAAGAGGAGAATCATTTACAGATGCTGTGATACGCGAAGTGTGGGAAGAAACTGGATTGAAAATTTCAGAACCAAAACTTTGTGGGATAAAAGACTGGATGAAGGATGAGGAAACAAGATATATAGTGTTATTATATAAGACAGATAAGTTTGAAGGAATAGTTACTTCGTCTGAAGAAGGGGATGTATTCTGGCTGACATTAGATGAAATGAAGCAGAGAAAACTTGCTTATGGAATGGATAAGATGTTGGAAGTATTTTTAAATGACAATATTAGTGAATATTTCTTTTATGAAGAAAATGGCAAATGGATACAAGAGTTGAAATAGTCTGAATAAATGCAGGGGAGTTAGAAGTGGATATTTTATTTAAGAATGATGATTTTGTATTTTCATACAGAGTTGGTGGAATATTGATACGCAATGGAAAAATTCTATTACAGCGTCCTAAGAATGATGATTATTCCATTATAGGTGGACATGTTGCAGCAATGGAAACAAGTATGGAAACTTTGAAACGGGAATTTGAAGAAGAACTTCACACTAAAATAGAGGTAGATAATCTGCTGGCGATTGGTGAAATATATTTTCCATGGGGTAAAAGGCCATGTCATCAGATATGCTTATATTATAATGTGCATCTCGTTAATGATGATATTCCTTTAGATGGAGTATTTCATGGTTATGATGGTCTGGATGACAAAAGGATTGATTTAGATTTTTGCTGGGTTCCACTTGAGGATTTAAAGAATGATGTAAAGGTATATCCGCAGGAACTGGTACCTTATATTCTTGAACCGAAGAAAGAAATTGCCCATTTTGTTTCAAAGCAGGTTTAGAAGATGAGATTATTTTTCGCGTGAATAATACGGATATGATTGTAGCATCGTGTATGCGAAGATAAAGGAAACGGAGGGTATAGCGAAATGAAGTATATTAAAATATTGCCAGTATTATTATGTGTTCTTTGCTTGACAGGATGTTATGAAAAATGGAATGAAATCAGCGAGACGACAGAAACAAGCAGTGTAGGTAAAACAGAAGAAACAACATTACAGGAAGCATATGCAAATGGATTAGAAGACGAGGAAGGAGATTCCATAGAAAAAATAGAAAAATATAAGATACCGGAACAATCATTTGATGTTTACTTAGATGACTGGGGCGAGGTTACATTTGTATCTTGCAGGCCGTCACCTGATGAGCTTATTGATTGGAAAGTTGCTTCATTTTATTTAATCAGAGATGATCAGATATTATATAAATTTCCCTATCGGTTTGAAAATAATAGTTCAAGGGGGTATATAGGAACATTTTATAGTGTTGGTGCAGTTGGTTTTCGTGATATAAATGATGATGAAAAAGAGGACATTATAATAATAACATATTATCACTCAGGAGCAGGACCAACGGGTATGGTTCCACGTCCCGGTGTTACAATATATTTAGCAGGAGAAGATGAATTTTATCTTGCAAAGGATATGATAGAAGACGTAGAAGAGAATATAGTAGAGAAGGACAGAACCATTGAAAATATTTATAACTACTTACAACAAAAATAATAGGGGTGTCGGATTTGACAAAGGCAGGTAATCAAAATGATACTTTTTAAGAAGAAAACAACCTCAAATTCCTATGATAAGGAAAATAAGAAACCTGTAATCAAAGCAAGTATCTGCACCGGTGAGCAGGTTGCGGGTTTCAAAGACATCCATACGGGCCGGATAGAAGAGGTAATGCTGATCAAAAATCCGGCAGATCTTGAGCTGTTCAAAACTATGTATGGAATAGAGGAAGAGATAACGAAGGAATATTGACAATATATCAACACAGACGTTAGGAGGATGAAACAATGGTGAAGAAAATAGTACATGATCCGCTGTTTTTAGCACAGAAATCCGTGGATGCAACGGAAGCAGACAAACAGGTGGTGACGGATCTGCTTGACACGCTTCAGGCAAATTTGGATCATTGTGTCGGCATGGCGGCAAATATGATCGGTGTTAAGAAGAATGGTATGGTGGTTTAACTTTCCCATATTTTTAATGTCTGCAATAATTTTTTCTTACTTTCCACATCCATTTTGGAAATCATATCCGTAAGTTCATGATCAAGGGCGGTTGGCTGATATTCAGAGTCAATCTGCCCTATGAGAGAATCCAGAGAAATTCCCAACAAATTCGCATAATACATTAAAATCCGCAGAGACATTGCTGTTCGATTGTTTTCCACATTGCAGATATAGCCCGGCGTCACATCAAGTTCGAAAGCAACATCTGCCTGGGTGAGATGCATCTGCGTACGCAGGTCTTTCATGCGGGGACCTAAATTCTCGAAATCTACCTGATTCATTTGAAATCTCCTTTTATATACTAAATAACAATAGAATTATACAATAAATATATCTTGAAATAAAGATATTAATTCTATATAATATATTTTATGAGAATATATTACGGATATGAATGACAAAGGGGAATATAAAAATGGCGACGATACTGGTGGATTATGAGAATGTTATGGGAACCAATGGCTTGAAAGGAACAGATGCATTACAAAGTGAGGATGTGTTTATTATTTTTTACAGTAGCTGTTGTGGGAAGATACGCAATGAATATTTACAGGAGATAAATGACAGCGGCTGTGAATTCCGGATTATAAAGCTAAAAGGAACAGGGAAAAATGCATTAGATTTTTATATAGCCACAGAGTGTGGAATTGCCAGTCAAAAAGGCGAAAAGCAGCTGGCTATCATCAGCAATGATAAGGGCTATCAGGCGGTAATGGATTTTTTTGAAGTCATCAATGAGGCACAAGAGATACAGATTGTAAGAGCCGGCAATGTAGAAACAGCATTGACGATGTTGGAGACTGCCGAGAATGCAGTTCGGAGAAAAAGATTGCAAAAACGGATGGAAATGCTTGACTTGGAAACGGAATATTCCAAATTAGAGAAAAATGAAAGGCGGTATGGGAAAAATAATGTGAGAAAAACGAATCTGATATTAGTGGGAAAAGGGATTTTGGACAACATAAGACATCAATAAGGACGGGGGGAAGAACGTATGAGAAAGGCAAAAATATCTTGAAATGTTTTCAAAATAATTTAAGAGAGTCCTCTGATCGCGGACGGGAATCTGGTGCTGACCGGATTTCGGGAAGCAGAGTGGAAAGAGAAGGCGGATCGATTGATATTTTCTTTCATTTTCGGCGGCTACATGCAGCATGCGAACCAGGAGGAAGTAACGGGATATACCAGAGAGGAATTTCTGGCAAGAATCAGAACATCCCTGGCCGGCCGGGCAGCGGAATGAAAAACGCAGGAGGTTAATCCTCCTGCGTTTTCATTTCGTCGCTTGTGGAACGGATACGTTCTACAGCTGTCTTTACCTGCTCGGCATAATCCAGATTGCTCTGGCTCATGTTATGTACCTGCTCCGCATTGGCGGTCACTTCTTCGGTTACCGCGGACAACTGGGAGATATTTTCCATGATCTTGTTGTTTGATGTCGCAAGACCGTTGATCTGATGGTTTACCTCTTCTACATGAGAAGCAAGTGCTTCCATGTTCTTGTTCAGTTGCTGGAAAGCATCGGAAGCGGCGAGAATCTTTTCGCCCTGCTGCTCAGTGGCTTCGATAGAACCGCTGATGGTCTCGACGACCATGTTGGCATTTGCGTTTAATTCATTGGTGATCTTGGTGATCTCTTCCGTAAAGCTCTTGGTCTGTTCTGCCAACAGGCGGATCTGCTGCGCTACCACGGCGAAACCGCGGCCGGCTTCTCCGGCACGGGCACTTTCGATGGAAGCATTCAGCGCCAGGAGGTTCGTCTGACCGGAGATTGCCATGATACTGCCGGCGATGTTTTCGACTTCTTTTGTCTTCTCCTGCAGCTTCGTCATGGCATCGGTAACGGCGTGGTTGGTATCTTTGATCATGGCGGATTGCTGCTTCAGTTCTTCCATGGCGGTCATATTCTTACGGATATTGTCAGCGGAATCCTCTGCAATCTGAACCATTTGCCCGGAGACATGTCCTGTCTGCTCGATGGCCTGCTGGATACTGGTGGTCATCTGGTTCTGTTCTTCGATACTGGTAGCCGTCATATTGGTGGCTGCGGAAATCTCCTGCATACTGTTGGCAACAGATTCCGTGGTCTGTACCAGGTGATCCATGAGCTCTGTGGTTTTTGCAGTCTCATCATGTACAGTCTGGGATACTTCCAGCACACCGTCCAGCATCTGCTTTACGCGTCCGTGCTCTTCTTTGGAGGATCCCAAAGCATCATTGTTGAATAAAATGGTAATGTTGCCGGTCTGCAAAATGATAATGCCGATCAAAAATACCAGCAGCGTACCGCAGATCGCATTCACATCCTGACCGTAGATTCCCTTCATGGCCTGAACGATCATGACGATGAGATAGAGAACGAACATCCCGATTGCGGTTCTTTTCAAAGATTTTTTCTCATAATAAGGAATCTGTAAGATGAAGATTGCAATCAGTGCGTAGTGGATAAAGCTGGCATCGGTCTGCAAGCCGACCAAAAGGTATTCAATTCCGATCTCAATAGTGGCAAATACCTTCAGCCATCTGGTAGCCTTATTTTTCAGGTAGGTCGCTGTGTTGACGACACAGAAGATACCGATCAAAACGGTGTTGGCATAAGTGACGATCGGTGAAATGTTGTGGTTGACAAGCTTTAACCACAGATAAAATAAGAACACGACTGCCAGAAGAGAGCTGGCAATGATGTAGAACTGATTCATTCTGTGGTTGCGTTCCGAACTGTCGGTATAGCGATATTGATTCTTTTTTTTCTGCTCCATAGGTTCCTCCGAAAATTAAATACATGGTAACTACCCAGAGGCAAAACAAAACATCGAAAATACGATTTGCGAGTGACCTGAATAGTTACAAGATATGCAACAATACAATCAATATAAGTGTAATACGTTTTGACATAATTTTCTATATATTTTTTTTTAATAGAGTGAAAAGTATCAAATTATGGTAAGAAATGCAAAATGTGACTGCAATTTATAAAATGATACTGATTTTCAATAGCAAATAAGGTATAATACTTTTGCCGGCTCAGGAGTAAGGTATGGCCGGAAGCGTTTTGGCAAGATAATGTTTGCAAAACAACGAAATCAATATTGGAATATTGCCGATTAAGAAAACAGAATTCGACAGGTATGAAAGGATAAAAGAAAACGATGACGCTGAAAGAATTGGAAATCGGAAAAAGTGCTGTGATCGAGACTGTAGGCGGTGAAGGCGAGCTCAGACAGCATTTTCTGGATATGGGTATGATCCCCGGCGCGGAAGTGACCGTGGTAAAGCTGGCACCGATGGGGGATCCCATGGAATTGCAGGTACACGGTTATGAACTTACTTTGCGTCTGGCGGAAGCAGATCAGATCGAGATTGCACCGATCGCAAAGAGAACAAAGGAACATAAAGGACTTGACCGCGTGACCGATGCGGCGCATCCGGGGCTTGGTGAAGACGGAAAATATCATTCGAAAAAGGACGAAAATCCGCTGCCGGAGGCGACGACACTGACCTTTGCCCTGGCGGGAAACCAGAACTGCGGCAAGACGACGCTGTTTAATCAGTTAACAGGGTCGAATCAGCATGTGGGCAATTTCCCCGGTGTTACGGTGGACCGCAAGGACGGCTCGATCAAAGGTCACCCGGAGACGTTGGTGACTGACTTGCCGGGCATTTACTCCATGTCTCCTTACAGCAGTGAGGAAATCGTGTCCCGTAATTTTATTCTATATGAAAAGCCCAGAGCAATCATCAATATCGTAGATGCCACCAACATTGAGCGTAACCTGTACCTTACCATGCAACTGTTGGAAATGGATATCCCCATGGTCGTGGCGCTGAACATGATGGACGAAGTCACGGGCAATCACGGTTCTATCGATGTGAACGCCATGGAGGCATTTTTAGGGGTCCCCGTGATCCCGATTTCCGCAGCGAAAAATGAGGGTGTCGATGAATTGATCCGTCATGCCCTGCATGTGGCAAAATATCAGGAGCGTCCGCTGCGCCAGGATTTCTGTGATAAAAATGATCACGACGGATCGGTACACCGTTGTATTCATGCGGTCTGCCACTTGATTGAAGACCATGCGGAAGCGGCAAAGTTACCTCTTCGTTTTGCGGCGAATAAGGCAATCGAAGGTGATCACCTGATCCTGGAGAAGCTGCAACTGGATAAAAACGAGCAGGAAATGCTGGAGCATATCGTCTGTCAGATGGAGACGGAGCGTGGCGTGGACAGAAGTGCGGCAATCGCGGATATGCGTTTTGATTTTATTGAGAGATTGTGCGAACAGACGGTAGTCAAGCCGAAAGAGAGCAAGGAGCGGATCCGCAGTGAGAAGATTGACCGGATCCTCACCGGAAAATACACTGCAATTCCCTGTTTTATTGTGATCATGGTGCTGGTATTTTACCTGACCTTTAATGTGATCGGTGCATGGCTGCAAGGGCTATTGGAACTGGGAATCGGAAAACTGACGGATCTGACGGATGCGGCACTGACGGCGGCACATGTAAACAGTGCGGTTCACAGTTTAGTGATTGACGGTATCTTTACCGGTGTGGGAAGTGTCTTAAGTTTCCTGCCGATCGTGGTGACTTTGTTCTTCTTCCTGTCTCTGATGGAAGACAGCGGATATATCGCCCGTGTGGCATTTGTCATGGATAAACTGCTGCGTAAGATTGGCCTGTCCGGAAGAAGTATCGTGCCGATGCTGATCGGTTTCGGCTGTACGGTTCCGGCGGTCATGGCGACGCGTACCCTGACCAGTGAAAGAGACCGTAAGATGACGATATTGCTGACTCCGTTTATGAGCTGCTCCGCAAAACTACCGATCTATTCTTTCTTTGTAAGCGTGTTCTTCCCGGGAAAAGGAGGGCTGATCATGTCTGCACTGTATCTGCTGGGAATCGTGATCGGCATTCTGGTGGCATTTTTGTATCGGGGAACTTTGTTCAAAGGTGAGCCGGTACCGTTTGTCATGGAATTACCGAATTACCGTCTGCCCGGAGCGAAGAACGTCGGACAGCTGCTGTGGGAGAAGGCAAAAGACTTTTTGCAGAAGGCATTTACCGTGATCTTCATCGCGACGATTGTGGTATGGTTCCTGCAGAGCTTTGACCTGAAACTGAATCTGGTGGAGGATTCTGCGGACAGTATGCTGGCAATGATCTCCGGACTGCTGGTACCGCTGTTTAAGCCGCTGGGACTGGGGGACTGGAGAATCTGTACTTCCCTGATCAGCGGATTCATGGCAAAAGAAAGCGTCGTAGCAACACTGGAAGTATTGTTCGGCAGCAGTATTGCCACGGTTCTCACACCGCTTGCTGCGGCAACATTGCTGGTATTCAGTCTGCTGTATACCCCTTGCGTGGCAGCGATTGCTTCTGTCCGTAGGGAACTCGGTGGCAAATGGGCTGTCGGTGTCGTGTTCTGGCAGTGCTTCGTCGCATGGGTGGCAGCGTTCCTGGTACATAGCATTGGGTTGTTATTTATATAGTTAGTTTGAATGAATTAAGCTGCAGTATTGGGTTATGACATAAGGGTAAGGCTTTAAGTGAAAATCAGAATTATGGATATCCAATACCAAAGTTGGAAAATAGCATATTGATTAGCTGAAACGTTGATGGACTATTGTACAAAATGTTCTCGTTGGAATACTTATTATCATGCGAGACATTAAAACGAATATTCGGCATAGAAAAATTATTGAATCACGGAAAAATAGAAATGCCTGCAAGAGATTATTCCTCTTGCAGGTATTTTATTACGCATTTTAACTC
>ERZ1034844.573-NODE-573-length-19816-cov-5.658165_pt1 | contig 19816 bp, 38 predicted proteins | sample MGYA00520594_ERZ1034844 | MGnify/ENA primary metagenome ERZ1034844 (study PRJEB33766, sample SAMN09781733) | gut metagenome | biome: gut microbiome | host: Homo sapiens | place: Madagascar | study: EMG produced TPA metagenomics assembly of the PRJNA485056 data set... | reverse complement strand
GTGGTGGCGGTGGCGGCGGTCTGACGCAAGCCGTTTCCACGTGGAGTCATTCCGGCGGCGCAGGCGGCTCCGGCTCAAACGGCGGCGACGGTGCGCCCGGCTGCGTGCTCATCTACTACCGCGTATACCGCGCAAGCTCTGCCGGACGGTTTGTCACTCGTGACGGCAAAGGCTTTAATGAGAAATTCACAAGAAAGGTTGTGGTTTAATGCCTGATACTTATACATCGCAGTTTAGTGGCGAAGAAATCGACTCTGCGCTGAGAGCGGCGCAGATGATCTCCGGTGCATCTACGCCTGCTGAACTGAGGAAAAAGCTCGAAATCCGAGGCGATACCATTCCGGTCAGCGCGACAGACCCCACACCCGTTTCCGAAGCACTGACTGCATCCGGCGGCGGTGTCAACCCCAACCTCCTCGACAACTGGTTTTTCGGCAACCTGGTGAACCAGAGGGGGCAGACGGAGTATACGGGGAACGCTACATACACGATTGACCGATGGTGGACGCAATACGACACGACGCTTAGCATTGTTGACGGCGGTATAAAAATTGGCGGCAAATGGGATGTACAGCAATACTTCGAAACCACTTTACCGAATGCGACATATACGCTGTCTCTACTTTACAAAGATAGAACGGGTTCTGATCCGCTACGCTTGCTTGCCGGAAATCGAACGGATGGCGACATCGCCCAAACAGAAAGCAAAGATGCAAGCGGTATTCTCAGCATTACGTTTTCGACCGCCAAATCGAATAGATTCAATTTCGGTTTTGCTGGTTCAGCAGATAACTCCGCTATAATCATCGCTATCAAGCTCGAACTCGGCTCCACCCAGACCCTTGCGCACAAGGAAAACGGCGTTTGGGTGCTCAATGAGGTGCCGGATTATGGGGAGCAGCTGAGGCGGTGTCAGAGGTATTTCTGGCGGTTTTGTCCTGCTGAATATGTCGGGGTCGCTAATGCCTTTGGGATTAGCGAAAATGCTGCCAGAGCAATGATTTACCTGCCAGAGCAGATGCGTACAAGCCCAGCTTTAAGTTTTAATACAAACACAGGCTTATTTTTGACTGGGTCGAGTGGCGATATTTATAATGCGTCACTTAACAAAGTTTGGGTGTCCCCAAATACCATTTGCGTTGAGTTTGGTAAGTCGGGGGCTTTTGCACCAAACGCAGCTTATATTGTGCGAGGCAACGGCTCCTCTGCTATCGATATATCCGCCGACCTATAAGGAGGTGACACCATGCAAACCCCTAAATCCCGTGTATACGTCCTTCTGGACGCTGAAAGCCGTGTGCTGCGGTTAGAGGGAGAGTATTCCCTCCCGGCTGACCTCGCCGGTTGGGTAAAAATTGATGAAGGTATCGGCGATAGATTTTCACTCGCGCAGAGCCATTATCTGTCAAAGCCGCTCTACGACGGCGCGGTTCTGCGCTACAAGCTCGTGGATGGCAAGGTGGTAGAGCGCTCCGCTGAGGAAATCGAGGCGGACAAGGCGGCGTTACCTAAACCTGAACCAACCGCAGAGGACGACACAAACGCTATGATGGTAGACCACGAATACAGGTTAACCCTGCTTGAACTGGGTCTCAACGAATGAAAGGAGCAAACACAATGTTATTTCGTACTTTGAAGCGCATGATCGAGAAGAACCAGACCGACGGCCTTGCAGACAAGATCGACATCTTTTTTGCAGCAGGCAAGCTCACCGAAAGCGAGTACAACACGCTGACCGAAATGCTCAAGCAGGAGGCGTAACATGAAGGGCGCAGAAAACACCGCTGCACCGAACATGATCGTCGATGAGTTTTTTCCGAAGCGTATCACGCAGCGAGAAGATAATCCAAAGGTGCGCGCGGTAATGCGTCGACGCAAGCTGACAGAACAATATCTGGAACAACGTTACAACAGAAAGAGAGACAGATGATGGATAATGTAAACAATTTTAAGGCGGCTGTTACCGCTTGCATTGCGGTTCTTACCGCCCTGTGGGGGTGGTTCGGCTGGCTTGTCGTGCTGTTTGTCGTGGCAATGGCGGCGGACTACCTGACGGGCACTGCGGCGGCAATGCAGAAAGGGAAATGGTCGAGCAAGGCGGCAAGGGACGGCATTTTTCACAAAGTCGGTTCTATCGTAGTGGTTGCAGTCGCAGGCGGCGCGGACTTGCTTATCGGCATGGTTTGTGACCATCTGCCGGGCGTGACGCTGCCGTTCGAATATACGGTTCTGCTGTGCCCTCTGGTGGTGGTCTGGTACACACTGACGGAACTCGGCAGTATCGTGGAGAACGCGGTTTCCCTCGGTGCGCCTGTTCCGGCGTGGCTGCAAAAGGCACTTTCCGCCGCAAAGGACGCGGTGGACAAAATCGGAGATGATGAACAGTGAAAATCACTTTTAAGGGCTGTAACCCGAGTAACTACCGCAAGGGCAGAGAGTTCCCGATCAACTGGATTTGCCTGCACTTTACCGCGAACAATGGCGATACCGCGAAGAATAACGCAGATTATTTCGCACGCGAAGTGCCGAAAGCGTCGGCTCACTACTTTGTAGACCCGAACGAGGTCTGGCAGAGCGTAAAGGACAGCGATACAGCGTGGCATTGCGGCAGGGAGCGCGGCGGCAGTTACTACAACGACTGCCGCAACGCAAATTCCATCGGCATTGAGATGTGCAGCGTTATCCGGAATGGCGTGTACGTTATCCCTGAGGAGACCATGAAGCGTGCCGCAAAGCTGACCCGTGAGCTGATGGCAAAGTACCACGTACCGGCATCCCGCGTGTGCCGTCACTATGATGTGACCCACAAGCAGTGCCCGGAACCGTGGGTACGCAATCCGCAGTTGTGGCAGAAATTCAAAACCATGCTGACAGAGAAAGAAGATGAAGAAGTGGTTAAAAGCAAGAAGGTGCTGCTGAATGGTAAAGCATATGACTGCGAGTGCATTGATAAAAACGATGTGAACTACATCAAAATGCGCAGTCTGACGCAGGCAGGCTTTAACGTGGTTTACGATGCAGTCCGTCAGCAGCCATCCATCACTGCACCGCAGTGCCGCACGTTCGTGCCGGATTGCACTGCCGAAATGCAGGAAGCCGTTGATATTCTGCGTGAAAACGTCGGTCTGGAACAGCAGACTATCGAATACCTGAGACACTACCAGTGGGGCGACGAACTTGTAAAGAAAATCGCAAAGGCGGTAAAATAAAAAGAGGGCGCAAAGCCCTCTTTTTCTTCTATATGCAACACATTATGCAACACAACAACTAAAATCGTCAGATATACTGTAACTTATAGGCGGTTCGAGTCCCCCCGCCGGCACCAGACTCAAAAGCACGGTTTACCGTGCTTTTTCTGTTTTTCGTTGCAAATACTGAATTTATTTCTATTTTTTCGAATGTTCGATACGCTCTGAGTGCAGTGTTTGTCGTTCGCAACGACTTATGTTTGCGTTCAAATAACACGCTTTTCAGAGCATATGCAACACAGAATGCAACACAAGTATCAGAGCAGCGCCTCAAAAAAGGCGTTGATTTTTTTATCTACTTCCTCACGTTCGGAGCTGAACGTGTGCTGATAAACATTCTGCAAGGTGGACGAGGTAGACCAACCGCCGCGCTCCATTGCATATTTTTCTGGGATACCGAGTGCAAGCATTACACTTGCGTTGAGGTGGCGCAGATCGTGAAAGCGCATATGCGGCAAACCGGCACGTTCGATCGTGTCGACGAAACGATTGTAGACCTGAGAATAAGTCAGGTTGACAATGTAATCATCCGGTTCACCTTCGCCAATCAGAGAGACGATATGGGCAGGCAACGTAATCCGCCGTGTGCTCTGGAACGTCTTTGTCTGCTCACGCTTTACGTCTCCGTCTTTGAGGCATAGACGCACTTCGCGAACCGTCAGAACGTTTTTATTTACGTCCCTATATCTTAACCCTCTGACCTCACTCATGCGCAGAGAACAGCACATAGCAAGCAATGCGGGCAACTCTACATTTGTACCTTTAACCGCTTTGATTACCTGTGCAGCAGTCGGGAGCTCACGCATTTGCTTGCGCTTTGCGGGGAGTGTGACAGCGAGAACCTTTTCTGGTTCTTGCAGGTGCACAGCCGAGGAAATCAGTCCCCACGTATTCGAAACGCTTTTAGGGGACAGCTTGCGAGACAAAGCGTTCACAAACCTCTGAGCGGTAGGCGTATCGAAATCCGAAATTTCCATGTTTGCGATCTCGCCTATCCAGTTGCGAGCCATCTTACGATAACCTTCAATAGTGGATGGAGAGAGTACGTTTTCCTTGCTTTCGATGTATTCCGAAACCGCCCTGCTGATTGTCATTCTGCTTTCTTCCTGTTTTTTGTTCAGCAGATAGGAAGCGGCGAGAAATTCCGCCTCTTTCTTGCTGTCGGCAGTGAATGACTTATACTGCCGTTTTCCGTTTTCGTCTTTACCGATATAGGCAAGGCATCTCCATTTGCCGGACGGCAGTTTTTTAGCTGTTGCCATAAAAATAACCCCTTTCTTACCACAAAAAAGTATGGTAAAATAGAGGTACTGATGAAAGCCGTTCCAAAGTTTTATCAGTACCCCGTCCCGTCTGTCGGTTGCCGCCGATGGACGGGATTTTTATTTGTCCGTTTTATTGGACTTTTTACCATATACGCCAAAACTGGAAGAGTTTTCATCTTGAAAAATCTGTCGCTTTGATGTATTATTATTTCGTCGAACGAGTGTTCGAGAAAAATAAGGAAAGGTGCGCTACGCATGACCAATAACGAGAAATTTAATAAATTCATCAATCAATGCGAGTCGCCTCGCCTTATTTACAACGCTTTACTTTCGTTTGCGTTTGAACCATGCGTCCAGCAGCCCGACAACGCTTTGCAGAAACAGCAGATCATCGTCGGAAAGCTGCTCTCCCTCCTCGATGAAACCGAGAGCAGCTAACAGCTTATCGGTTTCTTCTATGCTTATCCTCTCTGTTCCGGTTGCCGCCGGAGCAGGGGGGATTTCTTTTTGGCCTGGCTCAAACGCCTCACTTTGCAAGTCGTCAAGCGTGCATCCAAATAAGTGCGCCAGTTTAGTTACGGTTTGCAATGTGGGGCGCTTTGTTTTTCCGGCGAAAAGTTTCTCCAAAGTCGGCTCTGGTATGCCGGATTTTTCTGCAATTTCAGCAGTTGTCATTTTGCTTTGTTTTTTCAGCCTCTTTAATGTTTCCACGTACATATTGTTCTCACCTCCTTGCCTATACAATATCACATGCAACACGGAATTGCAAGAAAAAAATTTCCGTGCATGGTGGAAAAATCTCTTGACTTCCACCAAACATGGTGGTATTATGATTACACAATCCACCGTGCGTGGTGGAACGGAGGTGATTTGATGTACAGAAACCTGATTGCGGAAATGGCTCGGCGCGGCATTACCGCCGACGACATTTCGCGAGTTATCGGGAAAAGTGTCCGCACGGCACGTGACAAGCTGAACGGTAAGTACCCGTTCTTCTTCGACGAAGCGGTCTGCATCAAGCAGGCATTCTTCTCCGGGATGGAGCTTGAATACTTGTTCGCGGAAACGCCCGAAACTGCTTAAGAAAGAGAGGCGAAAAACTATGCCCCAGAAAAAGAAAGACCTGCTGCTCGGTATTCTGCGCAAGTATATGGCAATCAAGCGGATTGCCGACTGGAAAGAACTCGCGGCAGTGCTCGGCATGAACTACAGAACGTTTCAGCGCCGGATTGCTGAACCGGAGACGTTCAGCATGGGCGAGATAAGCCGCATGACGCGCTTTCTCGCCATCCCTCGTGAAGAACTCGCGGAGGTGTGGGGATGCTGAACTGGGAGCAGAAACGTGCTCGCAGAGCAGCGCAGCAGAAAGCGTCTGACACGCGAGTTGCGGACGCACTGAACAGCAAAGTAAAAACGGTTATGCAGCCGGGTGCACGCAAGATTAGCGTGGGAGGGGTAAATGAACAGAAGAAAGTATAAGATCATTTACCCCTCATTCGAAAAATGGCTGCGAGACCACGACATGAGCATTACGGAGCTTGCTCATTCACTAAATATGGTGGACAACGGCCTGTATGAAATCTTGTATGGTTTCCGTCAGCCGAGAATGAGCACCATTCGCAAAATGTTAGCCGTTACCGGATTGACATTCGAGGAACTGTTCAAGGAGGAGAAAAACAGGTGAAAAAGTTAGGGCTATCACAGCGCAGATGTATGCGCCTGCAAAGGCTTGCGCTGGAAATCAGCAGCCAGACCAAAGCGGATGTATTCACACGGTTCAGTCCACACGTAAACGAGTTCCAGATGGACATTTACTACGACGGATGGAACAGTGAAGCATATCCGGATGTGACCATCGAATTCGATGACCCCTTCCGCTGCGATATTTTTTATCCGAGAAGAAATCGCTATACGCCGGAGCGTACGTCGGTTGGCAAGGCTATCAAGTGCCTCGAAGCTATGCGCGATAAGCTGTCCGCTAACGAGGCGGTGATGAGATGAAGCTAACCGAAAAGAACTACTACTCCCTCGAAGCAAACCGCGAGTTTATGAGCGTTTCGCAGCTCAAATCATTCATGAAGTGCGAAGCGGCTGCAATGGCTGAACTCCGAGGTGAGTACACCCGCCCGACGACGACCGCTCTACTCGTTGGTTCGTTCGTGGACGCATGGTTCGAGGGAGACACTTCTTTTAGGGCGTTTCAGCAGGAACACCCTGAAATCTTCAAGAGGGACGGCAGTCTGAAAGCTGATTACGTTCAGGCTGCACGTATCATTCAGCGTGTGGGCGAGGACAAGTTGTTCATGAAGTATATGAGCGGCGAGAAACAGGTTATCCGTACCGGCGAAGTGTACGGTGTGCCGTTCAAAATCAAGATGGACAGCTACTTTCCCGGAGAGAAGATTGTAGACCTAAAGTGCATGAGGACGATGGAGCCCATTATGGGAAAGAATTTCGTCGAGCATTGGGGCTACGACATTCAAGGCGCTATCTATCGCGAGGTAGAGGGCAACGGACTGCCGTTCTATCTGGCAGTCGCAACCAAAGAGGAAGTAACTGACATTGAAGTGTTGAGTGTGCCGCACGAACACCTCAATCAGGTGTTATGGGATTTGAAACCGAAAATCGAGCGGGCGGCACTCGTAAAGTCCGGCAAGGCAGAGCCGCAGCGGTGCGGTGTATGCCCGTACTGCCGCAAAACAAAAGTCCTGACAGAACCGATTGACTTTGAGTTTGCAGGACTGAGCAACGACGAAATCAAAGCAAGAAAAGGAGAATGGTAAATATGGCAAGCGCATTGGTCTACTGCCCGTCTGGTGGCGGTAAGACAGTAAACAGCACACGGGTGCTGACCCGTGAACGTGGACGCAATCTGCTGCTGTGCTCGGACAATTCGAGCGTAGTGTTGAAGAACTTCGACCGTCCGAACCTCGATATTCAGACGGTTAAGCACTGGCTCGATCGTGATAAGACCGGCAAAGAGCAGAATTGCTTTTTTAGGCAGTTTGACGAGGCGGTCGAGAGTAAGAAATACGACAGTATTATTGTCGATAACATCTCCGACCTGTTCGACATGAGCATTCTGGAGCTTAAAGACAGCGGCAAGTTCAACGACAACCGGCAGGCATATCAGGCGGTCTATGAGGGCATTAAGCGCCTTGTGCGTAAGGCAGGACAGCTTGATTGTGACGTTATCCTGACCGCATGGGCAGAGCAGCAGCAGATTGTTCTGCCAACCGGAGAACAGGCGCAGCGCATTACCCCGAAACTGCCGCTGAAAATCCTCGATAATGTTTGCGGTCTGGTAAACGTGGTTGCATACATCAACACGGCTACCAAACCGGACGGCACGCCCGGTTGGTATTACATCACCGAGGGCAAGCCGACATTGTATGCAAAAGACCAGATTGCATGCCGCAAGACCTGTATGCCGGAGGACATTTTTCAGCCTAAGGAGGAAAAGAAGAAGTGAAAGAGAAGTTTTTAACCCTCTGCCGTGAGAACATTCACCGCGAGGGTATCGACAAGCTGCTTGCATGGCTCGAAAAGAGCGATTTCTTTACTGCGCCTGCAAGCACTCGTTTCCATGGTGCGCATGAGGGCGGTCTGGTAGAGCATTCGCTCAATGTGTATGAGCAGCTGACGAATGGTAATCCGACTGAAACGACCGCTATTGTCTCTCTGTTTCATGACCTGTGCAAGACTGATTTCTACACGGTCAGCACGCGCAACGTCAAGGAGAACGGCGTATGGGTGCAGAAACCGTATTACACGGTTGACGATAAGTTCCCGTATGGGCACGGAGAGAAGTCGGTGTTCATGATCGAGCGTTTCATGCGCCTGACGAGCGAGGAGGCGTTTGCAATCCGGTTTCACATGGGCGAATACAACGACCCGAACACCGGCAAGGCATTTGAGAAGTATCCGCTTGCGCTCCTGCTGCATCAGGCGGACGAGCGTGCAACGTTCTTGATGGAGGCGCGTGATGGAGGCTAAGTTTTCACCGGAGCTGAACGCGCTGATTAACGCAGCGCAGAATAAGAACGAACTGCGGAAAGCCGCCGCTATGATGTTTCAGCTTTACAGTGAACTCGTAAGTGCGGGTTTTAACGAGGGACAGGCACTTTGCATTATCATTTCAACACTTAACGGAGGTAAAAACGATGATTAACTGGAATTTTGATGAATCGCAGGTAGAGGAACGCTCCTTTGAGGTGGTGCCGGTAGGCAAACACCGTGTCCGCGTGGAGAGCGCGGAGGAAACCAAGTCCAGCAAGGGAAACGATATGATTAAGTTGACCTTGCAGGTTAGCGGCATGGCCGCAAGGTTATTTCACTATATTGTATTCATGCCGGACAACACGGCGCTCACCAACACTAAGTTGGCGGAGTTCTGGGATTCGTTCGGCATCCCGAAGGGCAATCTGAACACGGCAACGTGGACAGGCAAAATCGGCGCTTGCAAGGTCAAGCACGAAGAGTACAACGGCGAACCGTCCGCAAAGGTCTCCTACTTCCTGCACAAGAAAGATCAGGATGCACTTCCTGCATGGCAGGAACCCAAGGGCATTGCATCCGTTTCTAGTGCGCCGAATGTAAGCGCGGATGATTTCACGGAAGTAGATAACGGCGAAAATCCGTTCGCGTAAGCCGTTTAGCTCATGGAAATCAGATTAAGAGATTATCAGGAGGAATGCATCGCGTCCCTGCCGGACGAGGGTGCGGTTATGTGCCAGATGGCAACGGGTTTGGGTAAGACGGCTACGTTTTCCCAAATCCCGCGCCGTGGGCGCGTACTGCTCCTGTCACACCGCGAAGAACTCGTAGAGCAGCCGAGAAAATACTACGATTGCTCCTACGGTGTCGAGCGGGCGGCGTTTCACTCGAACGGCGAGGAAGTCGTATCCGCCTCTGTGCAGTCCATTGCACGACGGCTTGACCGGTTCGCGCCGGATGAGTTTGATATGATCGTAACCGATGAATGTCACCATGCGGGAGCAGCTACATACCGTAAAATCTTCGAGCACTTCACACCGCGTCTGCACGTTGGCTTTACAGCCACTCCGAACCGCGCAGACAATGTTCGTTTGGATGACGTTTATTCCGATATTGTGTTCGAGCGAGACTTGCGATGGGGTATTGAAAACGGATGGCTCAGTCCGATTAAGTGTTTGCGGGTGAATATCGGATATGACTTATCCGGTGTAGCCTCTCGTATGGGCGATTATGCGCCCAAAGAGCTCGGCAAAGCGATGGACAAGGCAGAACACCATGACGCGATTGCACAGGCGTACAAGCAGTACGCAAAGGGCGCTACGCTTATCTTTGCAGCCTCAGTAGAGTGCTGTGAGGAAATCGCAAAGCGCATTCCGGGTGCGGTAGTCGTAATCGGCGAAACTAAGAACCGCGCGGAGATCATCGAAGCGTTTACCCGGCGAGAAATACCGTGCATTGTAAACTGCATGGTATTTACCGAGGGCACGGACATTCCGCTCGTAGAAACCGTCATTATGGCGCGTCCCACGCAGTCTGACGCTTTGTATACGCAGATGGTTGGGCGCGGGTTGCGGTTGTCTCCGGGCAAGGAAGAGCTGCTGCTCATTGACTGTGTAGGTGTTTCGTCTACACGCGATTTGTGCTGTGCTCCTACACTACTCGGCATTGACCCGCCGGACGGAGATGCAACGCCGTGGGAAAACGAAATCCCGGAGGATTTGTTCGCTCTGCCGGATATGATTGCGAAAGCAGCAGACACACCGCGCAACTGGATACGCAACGTAAAGTTGGTTGATATTTGGGCGCGAAAGCAGCATTATCGAACTCACAATATCAACTTTTTCAAAATGCCGGACGGCAGTTTGGTTTTGAGTTTGAAAAAGAAGAAGTACAAAATCCCTGCCGCTGACAAGCTCGGTAGAACGATCGTGAACGGCAAACGTATGACCATGCAAAAGGCAATGGATTATCTCTATCTGCATTTGCAGGAGACACACGCCGATGAGCGGCATATTTGGGATTTGGCGCTCGCTAAGAGGTGGGGCGCATACAGCGCCACTGAGAAGCAGAAACAGCTTGTAGCGCGAATGCTGCATGGGCAGATTGACGTTGAAAAGCTGACGAAGTTGGAGGCATCCCAGATTTTGAACAGGATGTTTTGCAAATGAAGTTTTCTGAACTCAAAAAGAATGTCGCGAACCATCCAGATGGTTTGAGCGATAAGGAGGAATTAGCATGGCGGTGCATGAATTACTTGAATGCTCTGTACCACTTTAAGCACGTTGATGCAAAACAGGTAAAGGAAGAGCTTGCAGAGATTGAATTTCATTTCATGCACAGCCTCAGCCCACACGAAAAAATCATGCAGGAGATTGATGAGGGCGGCGATGTACTGAGCGTCGCCTATCATCTCATGGCGTTACAGCCTGACCGCGAGGAATGGCAAGAACCGATGAAACGCCTGCTTGAAATGGCAGATTTGGAGGAGTTGAAAAAGATTGCAGGAAGAAAGGAAAACGATCTTTGAGCACCCGGAGGGACGTTTCGAGGTGCTCGAAATTTCCGGTGTAAACCTTATGGGAGACCCGTTCGCGTATCATGAGGCGGTTTTTACGCCAAAGCGTGACAAGCGCGGCATTGCGCATATGTCCGAAGAAGAAGCAAAGCAAGACACAGGTTTTCGACATGAAAACGGGCGGATGACCGAAGAAATCCGTGAGCGCATTCGTGCTATGTGCCGCGAGGGGCTGCGTACCGCTGTTATTGTAGCAGAGACAGGCTTTAGCGCACAGACTGTGCGCAACATTACGCGAGATTTACGCGAGGCGAAGATCGTTCGCAAGTGGACACCAAGCGAAAAACGCAGAGTTATGTATATGTGGCGCGCCGGAATTGGCTACGCTGCAATCGGAAAAGAGCTCGGCAGAAATCCGCGCAGTGTCGCAGATTTAGTACAGAGGGAGATTAAGAAAGATGTATGAATTACCTTTAGAGCCGCCTGAGCCGCGCGTAGAGCGTTTCGAGCGGGACGAGGATGAGATTTATCAGGAAAGAGTCGATGAACGGTTTGAGAGAGAATTTGAAGCGTGCGTCTGCTGAATTTAGGAGTGTGAAGATGAAAGTTTTAGTAGCCTGTGAAGAATCGCAGACGGTGTGCAAGGCGTTCCGAGAGCGCGGACATGAAGCCTACTCCTGCGATATACAGGAACCGTCTGGCGGTCATCCTGAATGGCATATTCTTGGTGACGCACTCGCTGCCGTAGCAGGGGGGGTAATAATTACCATGGACGGTAAAGCGCACGAGGTAGGCAAGTGGGATTTGCTGATTGCACATCCGCCTTGCACTTACTTAACCAATGCAGGAGCGCGGCACTTGTGGGCGCATCATCAGTTGCAGCCGGAACGGGTAAAGCTCGGTATCCGGGCGCGTGATTTGTTTATGCGTTTCTGGTGGGCGGACATACCGCGCATTGTAATTGAGAACCCTGTGCCGTCAAGCGTGTTTTGCCTGCCAGAGTACGCACAGATTATCAATCCGCATCAGTTTTACGGCGCCGAACACCCATACACGAAGAAAACGTGCTTGTGGGAAAAGGGCGTAGAACCGTTAGTGCCGGTTGAAGCAGTAGAGCCGCAGAAAAGCCGGGAACTGCATATGAAAGACGGCACAGTTCGCCGCTCCTGTTGGGTGATGGATATGAACGGAAAAGACCGCGCAAAAGAGCGTAGCAAGACGTTCCCGGGCATTGCTCGGGCAATGGCGGAACAGTGGGGAGGATGAAGCTGCAACGGAGATAGCGAGCACCGGGCGGATTTCTGGTTGAAAAATGAGACGTGCGAGGAATGGGAGGAAAACGATGGCTGAGTATCATGTTGGCTGTGGCGCTTTCGGTATCTACGCAGGAACGCTTGAACCAAAGAACAAATCCTTGTGGCGCAACAAATCAGATGTTACCGAAGAAGCGATTGAAGCCGTTCGTGACCATATGGTTTTAGAGCTGCTTGGTGGTTTTAATTGTTCTAAAGCATTATCCAGCGGATGGGCATGGAAGCTCAAAGATGGTCGAACGGTTGAACTGCTCGTGAAGATCAAGGAGAAAAACGATGACTGAATGCTACTACTGCAAAGCAAAGGAACACTGCATCGCCGCTGCTCAGCCGGGTTCTGTGGTGTGCATGATCAACCGCATGAAATACGGCGGAACGCACGCGGATGACGCTCCGCCGAGAACAGAAGCGGTGTATTGCCAGTTTTGCGGACAACCGTTCAAGGTAATCGGTCAGAAACGGTTTTGCAATAATACTCGTTGCCTGAACCGCTATAACGATGTCTGATAGGAGGAAAATCATGTACGATAGCTTTATTGAGATTTGGGAGGGGTAGGAATGGCTGAATACATAAAACGGAAAGAAGCAATTCTTACCGTTAAAGGCTACGCAAAGCATGCTATCGACAAGGGTAGGAAATGCCTTGATGCAGAAGACGATACCATCCATATGTGCGATGAGATTGACCGCCTGCTCGCTGTCGATGTTATTTCAAGACCGCGCTGGATTCCGATAGCGGAACACCTACCGGAACCAGAGACCGAAGTAATGATCGTCTGCAACCGAAACGGTTACAGATTTATCGCAACAGCAATTCACGAAAACGGAACGTTGCTCACAGAAGACAGCAACTGGAACTGGAACGATATCTGGGGGTATGGTCTTTATGACGAAGAGCATGACGATTACATCATTCCGGAAGGTTGGTGGGAAAGCCGGTGCTTCACGCCGGACGATGTTTATAACTGCCCGGTAGATTGCGAAGTAACCCATTGGATGCCGATGCCGGAGCTACCGAAGGAGGAAAACGATGGCTGAATACATTGACCGTGAAGCGGCGAACTTAGCTCTTTCGGAGCAAGGCTTTGATTGGGATAAAGCAAAACAGGCTCTTGCGAGCGTGCCTGCCGCTGACGTTGTACCAAGACCGAGCTGGACTCCGGCGGACGAAGAATTGCCGCCAGAGGGCGTAGATGTACTTTGCTGGTACGAGTATTTCCGCTACGGGTTATATAACCGAATGTACCAAACTTTTGGTATTGGTTGTCAATTTAACGGAAACTGGGGCGGGGAAGTCGCACGGGGACGGGATGCAAAGGTTTTGGCGTGGATGCCCTTACCGAAACCGCCAGAGATGGACGGAGGTGCAGAATAATGCGACTGATTGACGCTGACGATCTGGAAGATAAGTTTGGCTGTTCAGACGCAGACATTCTTGCAAAAGAAGAAATCAGAGATGCGCCTACTATTGACGCTGTGCCGGTGGTGAGGTGCAAGGAATGCACTCACCTGTATGGGGCGATGTGCGCGGTTTGCGGATTGCTGCCTCGCAAGCCGGACGATTTTTGCAGCTACGGCGAGAGAAAGGACGGAGGTGCAGACAATGATTGAACTGAAACCCTGCCCGTTCTGCGGCGGAAAGGCAGAACTAAACGTTGATCCGGAAGCTATCGTGGATATCGAAGGACGGCGTTGGGCGTTCACCGTTTCTTGCAACAGGTGTTGTGCGGTATCTGGGCTTGCGTATTTACCCGAGAAAGCTGTTGAAGCATGGAACAGGAGGGTGAACAATGAAGTTTAAGAAAGACGGGAAGGTGTACAACGTTGTAGATGCGGTACGTGAGTACTGTAAAAACACAGATTGCCTTGAATGCAAGTTGTACGACAAATACAGCGGTTATGCTATATGCACACGCATGAGCCCTAGTCGAGCCGCCCGCTTAATGGGCTATGAGGTGATCGAGGACGACACGCCCACCATTGCCGAGGCAGTCGAGGAAAACAGCGAGGACGTAAAGCGCAAACTGACCCGTGCGGACATCCTGCACGCGGCGGAGAAGTGCGTATGCGGACAGCGCGAGACGGACTACGGCACGCCGGAGGATAACTTCAAAGCGATTGCGGAGCTGTGGAGCGTATACCTCGACCGGATAAGCGTAGGCAAATACGGAAATACGATCGTAGATGAAAAGGACGTTGCTGTAATGATGGCGCTGCTCAAGATTGCACGTATTGCGCGTGGCGGCGGAAAGGCTGACAATTGGATTGATCTTGCAGGCTATGCGGCTTGTGGGGCGGAATGTGAGGGAGTAACGGAATGAAGTGCCGAAAGAAACCTGTTGTGGTTGAGGCTGTCCGGTGGACATGTTGTTAGGGGGGGGAACGTACTTTGAAAAAATGCCCTCGCTGTGGAAAACTATTGGAGGATTCTGAATTTTACGTTCAGAAATCAGGCAGACATAAAGGAAAGTTGACTTCTTGGTGCAAAAAGTGCTGCTCAAAACAAAGCGCTGAAAGATATAAAAATAATATCGAAAAATGCAGAGAAGAGCATAGAAACTGGGTCAATAAAAACAAAGACAAGGTTGCTTTTACGAAAGCAAAAAGCGCATACGGAATAACCAAAGAAGAATACGATTCACTAATAAGAAAATGCCAGATATGCGGAAGCGAAAAGAATTTGGTAATAGACCATTCTCATCAATCCGGCAGAATTCGGGGAATGTTATGCAACAGCTGCAACAAAGGACTGGGATTTTTCAGAGATAATCCGGCTCTTTTAGAACGAGCAAGTGACTATGTTTTAGGAGAATACGAACCTATAAGGAGGGTGGAAGAATGACCATCACTGATTTGCTGGTCAATCTGGACTGTATCCTGTGGCTGGTGCTGTCCTTCATTGTGCTGCACCGGGTCAAATTCTGGGACAGAAAATTCAGCGAGCTGCACAAGGAACTGATGATGACGATTCGGGAGGAGGACGAAAATGACGATCGATGAAATCGCCGCCCGGATGGGCGTTACGCCGGAAACACTGGTGCAGGAGGTTATTGCGCGGGAATCGGTCAAGTTTCAATGGCTTGTAATTTTGGGCGCACTGGCGATAGGTTTATCAATTTTTATCCTCTTGGCTTGTGTCATATGCAACAGCGAAGGGGTACCGGTGTTTGGTTTATACACTGCCTGCGGATTGATTTTTGTCGGCGTGATGTTGCTCACGAACGTGATCGACTTGATTGCATGGAAAACCGCGCCGGAAACCACGGCGAACCAGTACATTGTTGAACATTATGGAGGTGGACAAAAATGAAAAAGAAAATCACGGCGGCACTGCTCTGCGGTGCGATGATGTGCAGCTTGTCGGCGTGCCGGGAAAGCGAGCGCGTTGCGTACAACATCTCGAAGGAGGCGGACAATTTCAACGTCACGCGCCGTCTGGAAGTCATCAACGCGCGTACGGACAAGCCGGTGTTTGAGCTGATCGGCAACTTCGCCATCTCGAACAACAGCGAGAACGAGCTGGAGGTGACTGTCGAGACCGGGCAGGGCGTTTACAAGAAACACCTTGTGTACCTCAACGACTGGACGATCTACGTTGTGGAGGACGTCAGCGGCGCTTACGTGGACAAGTTCCACTACGAGGTGAATTTCCTGCCGGAGATGATCATTCCGGTTACGGCGACGTCGCATGACTAATGACGAAGCAAAACAGATACGCAGAGAAAGGAGAAAGTAATGACGATTGATGAAGCAATCAAGTATGCGGATTTGATGGCGCTGGATATGCTGCGCATGGAGGATGTGCGTGGAAAGGATATGCAGGCGCTTGGGAGATTGTGCGCGGCCACGCTGCGGCTGGCGAAGAAGATGAGCGAGAATGCAGGAATCAGCGCAACACCAGTACAGGACACACGGCGAGGAGCGTAAACAGGGAGGAACAGGAAATAACATGAAATCAAGTGTATTAGTCCGAATTCTTGCGGTGATTATTGTGATTGTGGTATTGCCTGTGACGATTGTTAGAAATATTGCAGTATGCAAAATCGGTCAAAAAACGACCGCAGAATACGTCTTAGAGGATATGGGAGACGGCGTTTACATCCGCACTGGTCAGATAATATCCACAAGACGCGCTCTCAACTGCGATATAGCCGCTATTCGGATTGATGATACGTTAGAAACTGCAATAGGACAAGTGATTATCCATATCAGCGATAATGAGCGCCGTGTCATATGGACAAAATCAAAAATGCGCTTTAACGATGTATTAGAAGTGTATGTTCCGCGCGATGGCATTGAGTACGGCAGCCTAACGCAAACATGGCAATAAGGAGGAGATAGAAAATGACCATCACAAACCTTAACAAGCTGCGCGGCCTCCTTGAAGAGATAGAGAAGGAAGAAGGAATATGTTATCAGAGACGCGGAGAATGCACGTCTGCCTGCCCTCTGTGGTTCGCAGGAGAGTTCGGAACGAACATCTGTCTGTCAAGCGTTCTTGGGCGGAGAGTGCAGCGGCTTGCACACGGAAAGAAAATCCATGGTTAACCGCCGCTCTTGCTACTCGCAAGAAATCGCTCAATATCTGCAATGGAGGTACAACATATGCAGCAGATTAGAGGTAAATCCCTCGAAACGCAGCTTGACCATTTATGTGAGTATGTAAACAAAATGGGATTTCATGCACACAAGAACCACCCGAAGCGGTTAGGCAACGGAACGCGAGTACAGGGCGAACCGTTTGACTACGAAATCCTGTTGCCAAACTGGCACGCCTGCTTTGATGCAAAAGAATGTCACGATACAAAGTGGCATATGCAGAAAAAAGACATTATCCAGACGGAAAACCTCAAACACTGCAAAAATGCAGGCTGTGAGGCGTTCTTTTTGATTTACTTCTTCCCCATCAAGCAGCTTGTAAGAGTGGATGTAGACGAAGTAATTCGCGTGCTCGAAAGCGGTTCGAAGAGCATAGACGCAGCGAAAGGAGGTGAGTTTAACATTGGACTTATCATTGATAAAGCAGCGAATGAGCTGCATTGATTATGCGAAAATCAGCGGTATTCCGGTCAGCAAGCCGGGAGACCGCTGTGCGTCGCCTATCCGCAGCGGAGCGGATAACCGAACTGCATTCGTCGTCTACGAGGATTTCTGGTACGACTTCGTTGCGCAGCTCGGAGGCGATGTAATTGACCTGTGCGCCCTCAAGCAGTTTGAGGGCAACCGAGGCGCAGCCATCTCACATCTCGCACGTTTAACCGGAGTCGAGAACGAACAGAACGCAAAGTGGGTAGATTATACACAAAACCTGTGCAACTCTGTGGAAAAGTGGCACAAGGCGCTTTCTGCTCCACACAGTGATTACCTGCACCGGCGCGGCATCCTGCAAAGCACGATCGACGAGTTGAAAATCGGTACAAAAAGTGGCAGAATTGTTATTCCGTACTGGAAAAACGGTTATATCTGCTACTATATCAGCCGCAAAGACCCGGACGACAAATCGGACAGTCCGAAATACATCAAGGCAAAACTTGATGGTTCGAACGAGAATATCCCATGGGGACTGCCGACGCTCAAAGCCGGACAGCCGCTCTACATCGCAGAGGGAGCATTCGATGCACTCTCCATCTATCAAGAGGGCAAGAGCGTCCTCGCAACCATGGGAGGGCATTTCAGTAAACCGCAGTTGGAGCAGGTACGCAAAGCTGCCGAGGCTGCATCCGAAGTCGTGCTCACGTTCGATAACGACGAAGCAGGACGGAGCTTCACAAAAGCACTCGGAGAATTCCTGTTCAACCACCGCATTCGGTTCTCGACTCTAATCATCCCAAGCCGCTACAAGGACGTATCGGAACACTATGAGGCAGAGGGACGACTCCCGGAGAAAATGCAAGATGGAATTGAGTTTCTTGCAAAATCGTTCGGAGAAGATGAATGGGACGACTTCAAAGCGTTCGCCTACAAAGCGGGACGTGTGCTTGATAAAAGCTCCATTTCGCAGCTCTTTTCGAAGGTAGCTCAAACCGGAGTGTTCGATGCAGGTGCACTTAAAGACCTCAAGAGCGATGTTACCTCATGCCCGGCAGAGGGCAAGATCGTAAGCGAGATTAGAGACGACCTGCTCTATCATCCGTCCGTCGGATTTTTCACCTACGACGGCACAAGGTGGGCGCGTATCTCGGACGAAGAAGTCAAGGCACGCATAGCAAAGGCGTTAGGACGCTTTAGGAGCGGTTCTAAGTGCAACAGCATAATTACCCTCCTCAAAGCCGAAACTGCGCGTGTCGTCGAATTTAACCGCCAGAACAAGGTGAATTTCATCAACGGCACGCTCAACCTCGATACGTTAGAGTTTTCGAGCGAACATAATCCGAATGATTTCCTGACCTACTGCATGAAGTATCCGTACAAACCAGGTAAATATTATAAGCCGTGGTCAGACTTTATCGAGGACATTATGAACGGCGATGAGCGCAAGCAATCCCTCATGCAGGAAGCAGCCGGATACGTTCTGTTCCCGAACAACGAGTTCCAGAGGTGCTTTGTTTTAATCGGTTCAGGCGCAAACGGAAAATCGGTATTCATGAACATTTTAACCGCCATTTTCGGGGAAGAAAATGTATCTAACGTTGAAATGAGCGCGTTCGCAAAGGACTTTCAGGTTATTCATCTCATGAACAGCCTTATTAACATTTCGTCGGAAACAAAGAGCAATATCGCCGGAGCAGAAAGCGTATTCAAACAGATTGTAGCCGGTGATATGGTGTCCTCGTGCTACAAGGGCAAGGATATGATCTCGTTCAGGCCGAGAAGCAAGCTGTTTATCGCCTGCAACGAGTACATGAAGAGCAAGGACACGACCGAGGGCTATCTCAGACGACTTTGTTTTATCAAGTTCCCGATGCACTACACGGATAATCCGACGCAGCCGAACGACCGGCCGATCAACCGAAACCTTGAGAAGAATTTCATGCAGCACCTGACCGAAATTTTCAACTGGGTGCTCGACGGATATCGTTCGCTCAAAGCTGACCGCGAGTTCACAGTGACCGACGAGCAGTCCGGCATTGTCAGCGAGTACAAGGAGGTTATCAATCCGTTAATCAGCTTTGTCAAGGACTATGAGCTCGACGGAGACTACGCCTCGAACGACGAGTTTTATCGGGATTACACGGTATGGTGTGAGCAGTGTGGGCACAAGGCGAGAACGAAGCAGAGCTTTCTCAGAGCTGTGCCCGAAATTTTACGCGAGTACCGTCACGACATTGACAAACCTGTTACCGCTTTCAGAGCAAATGGCGTGGTTATGCGCGGAATTCGGCGTAAGGTAACAGTTGAGGAAACAGTTGAGCAAATGAAACTGTAAACTGTTATTAAAACTTTTTTGAGCGCTTAAAGCCTTTATTTCTTCTTTTCTCTTATTATTATTTATTTTGTAACATTGTAACATATAGTAACATAAAAAATAAAGGTAATAGA
>ERZ1034844.571-NODE-571-length-19820-cov-7.978649_pt1 | contig 19820 bp, 34 predicted proteins | sample MGYA00520594_ERZ1034844 | MGnify/ENA primary metagenome ERZ1034844 (study PRJEB33766, sample SAMN09781733) | gut metagenome | biome: gut microbiome | host: Homo sapiens | place: Madagascar | study: EMG produced TPA metagenomics assembly of the PRJNA485056 data set... | reverse complement strand
GTCAATAGTTTTTTCACTTTTTTTAATCAAAAAATGAAAAAGTTCCGTTTGCTATTGCGTTTATTATGCTTTGGTCTGCCAAAAGGTCCTTTTTGCGGAAAGCATTTATCACAGCTGCAAGTAAGTCGATACGATACGGGCTGTTTGGGTTTTTCTTTGCAATCTTAATACGTCCGCCCTTATCGCTTTCCACATAAGCGTTTGCACAATGTTGCAAAAAGATAGGGTTTTCGCATACTACAAGCTTGCGTGCCATAAGCAACTTTTCAAAATCCAAACACGGCTCGTTCAGATATGTAGTCGTTTGCGGTACTTCTATAACCTCGTATGATTTACCGTTCGGAGTGCGTCCTGCTTCAAGGTCTATAAGATATTGATAGCAGTACGCTCGGTCGGCGCAAACTGCTTTTATGTCCAAGTCATTATCGCGTTCGAACTTGCACATAAACTCTTTCATGTCATTGTTGTCGATGTACGAGCCGTCTATCAGGGTCATATAGCCTTGTTGCGCATAGGTATCATAAGGTATGCGGTCAGACTTTTTGTGCCTATACAGGCTTTCCTCGGGCATAAAACCGTGCACAAATATGCCTGTTTTCCCCTCGGGTAAATTGAATATGTACGCTTGTGCAGTCAAGTCAATTACTTTACTTGCGTCAATGCCATTTACGCACGCTTGCCCCTGTATCATAGACATAAATTCTTCGGCAGGCACCATCGATTCTTTAAGAATGTCTAACGCCTCTTGTTTCAAAAATTTTTCTTCGCTGACAACCTGCCAACGATTTGTACGCTTAATCAGATACTCGGTGCGTTGGCTCGATGTGCCGCCCTCAAACGCTTTGGAATACTCTTGCTTTATAGCATTGAGCAATCGACGGGCATAATCCGTTTTCTCGCGCAACATCGGCGCAGCCTTTTCGTAAAGCGAAAAATCGGCAGGGTCGTCGTACTCGTCAAGTTGACGAATAACGATAAAGTAGTTATCGTCGACAATATGACCTCGTAAAATCTCGCAACAACGGTCGTAGTCATATTTAGCAGGTTTAAGCATAGCGTCGTCGCTTGCCGTTGTGATTTTCATAAGTAAACATTGCTGACGTTTACCGAACGAACCACGCAAAACATTCACACGGGTATCTTCTTTTTGAGCCGCCCACTCGTCGCATATGACGAGGTTCAGTTTTGCGCCGTCCAAGTTTCCTGTTTCCTTTGAGACCGCTGTAATGTCCCCACCGCGCCGTTTGCCTTTTATGTAGGTTGTTTTAACGTCAACTTGTTCAAGGATTTCAGGCGAATGCAGAGCCATCTGCATAGCCGTGCCGCGTACCTGTTTGGTTTGTGCCTTATCCACGGCAAGCGTGACTATGTAGGGGTTCAACTCGTATATACGCTTTTCGGGGTGATACGGGGGATATAAGGCATCTGCTGTCAGCCCATACAATGACTGTCCTGCCGACATTGTAGATTTACCTTGTCCACGAGACTGGAAAATTAGTGCTTCGGTAAAACGGCGCACGCCAGTGTCTTTACGCACCCAGCCGTAAATGTTGCCGTAATCAAAGTACTGAAACTCTGCAAGTTTTAGCATTGTTCCCGGGGGCGCGTCTACGTCGGCGCACTTCCCCATAAAGTCGAAGAAACGGTCGGCGCGTGTAGTGTCGTAACAGTACATAAACGACGGGTCGTTTTGTTTTTCCAAGTCGTCAATGAAACGTTGGCAAGCAAGTTTTTCCAAATTGCACGCCTTATACGTTCCGTTTACGATCTTGAGTGCATACTGGTACTCTTTGCGGTTTTTGTCAAACTCATATTTTACCATTCCACCACCTCGTCGATTACATCGGCTTGTTCGCGGCTTGTCATTTTCAGGTAAATTCTCGTGATGTCCAAACTGCTGTGTCCGAGCAAGTCCGCAAGCAACGAGATGTCACAACGATGTTTCAAAAATTCTTTTGCGAAGAAGTGGCGAAAGCCGTGTGCGTGCATTACTTCTTCGTCCATACCCAACTTTTTGCCAAGCGTTTGCAACTTCTTTTGGAATGCTCGCTGAAAAATCTGTGTGTTTCTGAAACTTCCGCAATCGCGCGTGTTTTGTTCATACGCACCTGTTTGTTCGCCCTGCTTTGTGCGCCAATAACGCAACACATATCCGCTGTCGCCGCCGTCAAGTGTCGATAGAAAATCAAGCAATTCTTCCCTTGCTCTTTTCGGGAAGTATATCCGGCGTTTCTTTGCGCCTTTACCCAACACGTCTATATATCCGTGCTTTATATGCTCGACTTTCACTCGCAAAAGTTCGCAAAACCGCACGCCCGTCGTTCCCATTATGCGTATGCCGAGATACAAATTCGGGTCTTTCGCTTTCTTCGCTTCTTCAACAAGGAAGTCGTAGTCAGCTCGGCTGATTACATTTTCAACATACTGTTTCGGCTGTATCGATAATCTCGGCACTTGCAACTTCAAAATAAATTTGTTGTTGTACTTTTCCGCCAAAAACTTTGCGTAGTTGCTCAATGCGTTTAGTCTGTTATTGATTGTGGACGGGGCTTTGTCGTTGTCCAGCATATCTCGCTTGTATGCTTTCAAATTTTGTATGGACAAATATCCGTTCATTCCGATAAATGCACTACGACAACTTTCTACCGTGCTATGAATGCTATATTTTGTCCGTTTCTTTCCTCGGTTGCTCTCTGTATGTTCTACCCAATCTTCAAATTCTTCGGGTTCAAACATAAATTCGATATCTTCGTTATCGAACATTTCGAATATTTCTGCTTGTCCTCTATTAAATTCTTCTGCTTCAGTCATTTTTCCGCTCCTTCGCCTTTTTCTTTGCTTCAATATATTTCGGATCCGCTTGTAGTCCTAATGCCTTTAAGCGTTCAGTTTTCGGGTCCAAGCAGTCGTCACACACAATATTGCTCATCAATATACGCCAAGCAACACCGGTACAAAAAGCATTTGGCGCAAATCGAGCACGAAATTGATTCAGCAACCGTTCTCGCGTTTCGGCGCAGTTATCCTCTTGGATATCTACGCCGACCACGCTCGATAGGGCGACTAAACCATCTCGCACATCTTTACACCGCTCATACTTCCGCGCCAATATCTCAACAAGAAAGTTGCCAGTGCCGCACGCAGGTTCTAAAAAAGTATTTGCTATATTGTCCCAAATCTCAGACGGTATCAAATCGCACATGTCTTTGACAATATAGTCCGGGGTATAAACCTCAGCAAAATTTTTAACTCTTTCTTTGCTTTTTATCAATTTGTTCATTTTCTCGCCAAACCTTTTTGAAATCAGCAAGAGCCTTTTGCGCTTCATTATAGGTCGCAAATGCGGTTTGCCCCCATTTTTTGCTCATTGGTACCCCTTTTACCATAACAGCTTGCACAATGGCATTATCTGCAGTAATTATACCGCAGTAACTTGTTAAGAGCCCGGAAAAAACTTCTTCGGCAAGTTCATCTATGTAGTAAACCGTATCGCCAAGGTCAAGCGGAAAGACAATCTCAGCTTGCGCTTTCAACGATAACGTTTGCGCAAGATTTAGATACCGCACGGCTTGCATATAGTTTTGCCTTCCAATGCGCTTGTGTTCGTAAATGTCGCATATGGCTTGCGCTTCCTCTGGTGATAGTGCTGTTACAATTCCGTTTTCGAATTTCAATCGAACATCCCCCCGTCATTATTTTTTTTCGGGGCTTTAGGCAGTTTCAGTTCTGACATTACCGTTAACCCCAATTCTGTGGCATACTTGTTTACCTCAGCGTTGCTCGCTTTAATCTCACGCAACAACGGGTGCGGCTTGGCGATAGAGTTGCCCGAATCGTCGATAAATGTCATAGGACTTCCTATTGAAGCCCACGAATTTACCAACCCGTCGCGAATCGCACACGCCAAACAGTACGATTTTATGCACTCAAAGTGTCTTTCGTTCAGCAAATGCAAAGAGCTGTTTTCGTCAAGTTGCAACACATAGTCCCACGCTTGTTTTGCGTATGGTATGCTTGCAATCATTTTCGGACAAGTCAAGTTGCGCATTTCGCATGTAACACGATAATCCAAGAAATCTTGAAACTCGTCCTTTTTTACAACGACTTGCCCGTCTTTTACACCTTTCTTGCCGTCAAGTTCCGTTTGCTTATCTTCGTCAAAATCAAACGGCTGGTCGTCATACGATGTTTCGGGCGGTATCGCTTTACGTCCTGCACCTTCGCGTTTGCCGCCGCTACGTCCTTTTTTTCCTGCCATAGTTATTACCTCCCATATCTATCGTGACTTGTCCATTGTATACTTGCAGTACAATTAGCTAATATACTTTTGTCTATGCCCGTTACTTTGTAAAGCAACACGTTTTCTTGCCCCGCTCCTACGCTTACCGTTGGGGCTACGTATGAGTAAACAACAGTACCGTTTGTGTCTGTTACCGTAATCGTTATTTCAAAATATATCGTGCAATTATAATCGTTCTTTACTCGTATCCATATTTCACCGCTTTGTTTGTCGAACTCGGTGATATATACGGTCGTATTTGAATTGCTAATAGTAAGCGATACAATTGTGACTATCAAGCCTATTACCGTTATCGCGATAACAAAGCCACATATAATAGTGTTTATCTTTCTATTTCCGTCGTCGTCTGCGAAAATCATTTTTACCTCCTAAAACGTAAACAAGCTCATTTGCCCGTTTGCATCAATATTGTTTAGTCTGTTTTTGGCAATCTCGTAATACTTGGGATTGATTTCAAATCCAATATATTGCCGTCCCTGATTTTTGGCTGCAACTGCAGTTGTACCGCTACCAAGGAATGTATCAAGGACAACATCCCCTTCATTTGAACTGTTAATAATCAGATTTTGCAATATCGCTACCGGTTTACAAGTTGGATGCCAAAATTTTCTCTTATCGCCTATATTTTTTGGCAATTCGTAATGCGTTTTAGCCGTATCATACGTCGTATTAAGTTTCAACGGCTCATGGAAATACAAGCAGTATTCCGTATCACTTAGATACTTACTTCCACACAATGGCATTGCGTTGGTTTTATGCCAACAAATTATATCGAACAATGAGTTTCGATAATAATCAAACAATTTTGGAACCAGCAATTTATTGCACCAAATATAAATATTGCGTTTTTTCATTACACGATCAAGTTCTTGCAAAATTGAAAAATCGAAAGAATCAGTAAGGTTATCTTCTACAAGAGAATCAAACATATTTCTCATTCCTTTTTTTCAAGCATGCTTCCCCCAGTTGTATACGGTATATCATAAGGTGGGTCAATGATAACCAAATCCACGCTCTTATCGGGCAATTTCTTGATTGCTTCGTAACAGTCTACATTGTAGATGTTGTTTGTTTCAAATTCGCCAAGTTTCATTATTCACCTCACCAATGCAAATAATCGTTGAAAAGCTGTTCTCCGCTTTCCACATCGTCCCGTTGTTCTGCAATCTTGTCGCAACACCACTTAAACGTTTTGACGTAGTTCGGAAACATCTCCGCTTCTCTGCGCCGTTCTTTGTCGCTCGCCATTGGACACATGATACAACCGCACCTGTCAAGTCCGTATTTCTCGTAAATCGGGTTGATTTCGAGATTGTACTTGGCAATGTACTTATCTCGTACAGCCGTAGACCATTGCGCCATGGGGTTGACTATAAAGTACTTGTTCGTGTAGCACATATCTGTGTTGCGGACTTCCTCCGACTTGTCGAAGTGGAAAAGTTGGACGTCGCTGTACTTCTTTGTATTTCTTGTTTCGATGTTGTTTCGTCTTTGCGCACGACCGTTGCTCTCGGCACGCCTTACGCCAAACGAATACACCGCAAATGGGTAGGGTTGATATTCTTTGAGTTCTTCGCAACAAAACCTACGAGTGCGGAACGGCAACATTTTCTTGCGTATGCAGATTTGCCAAAAACTCTCTTTCGGCTTATGTATCTCGCACGGAATACCTTGCACTGTCCACTCGGCAAAGCGTTTACGAACGTAGCGCACCGTGTCGGGAATATCAAGCGTTGTGTGATTGTGTATTACTGTGAACTTCACTCCGCTACGAATAAATAGGTCAACCAAACAATCGCTGTCTTTGCCTCCGCTGTACCCCACGATGTAGCCGTGTTCGGGACAGCGTTGCAATGCGACGGGTTCAAACGTCTTTATCAATTCAATTGCGGTGCGTTCGGCAAACTCCAAGTCCGTTTCGCCCCACAATCCTTGCTGTTCATACATCTTATTTCCCCTTATTCATATTACCGCTGTGTATTCTGCTGTGGCACGAGGCGCAAATTGCTTCCCAATTGCTCTCGTCCCAAAACAGCTTGTAATCGCCTTTGTGTTCTATCTTGTGGTGTACGGTAGTAGCAAGTGTGTAATCACCACGCTTTAAGCACTCTTCGCACCAACAATGTGATGTTAGATACCGCTTGCGTGCCTTTTCCCACTTGCTATCATACATATACTTCCACTTGCTCCGATTGTCCCGATTTGGCTCGGGTTTGTGTTCGGAGCAATACAAACTGCCTTGCTCGGCTAAGTTTGTACACCCGGCAATCTTACAGGGTCTTTTTCGTGTATAACTCATTCCAAAAAGTCCTCGTCTTTTCTGCCGCCTATTCTACGGAAATTTGAGCCAAATTCAGTAACCTTCATGCCACCGTACACGATTCCGTTGCTTAACCGACGTTTATCAGGCACTTTCGCTTGTATCTCAATGCCGAATTTACGGCTTGGCATAATATACGTTTCGCCGCCTGCTTTTGCCCACTCACGGTACATCGCATAAGCCGTGCTGGCAGGTATGTAGTGGCGTGGGTCGTTGTCGATTTCAAAGCATTCCCCCATAAACGTTGCCAAAATGTCCATTTCGTTTTTGTACTCTTTTGTAGCGTCAACTACAACAGCAGGACGTGGGTCTAAGCCCTCTTTTTGCCACATAAGGCAACCGTCAATCGCCCATTTGAGTATCTGCGGAAACTCGGCGCGTAGCTTTGCAGGCAAGTTTTTGTCTACCTTATTTTCAGGTACACAGTACGTAAACGGTATTAGCACAATTCTGCGCCATATACCAAAGTCAGAGCCGCGAATTATCGGTTTGTGGTTCGTACATACCCAAATCTTGTAAGTGGGCGTAAACTCAAATTCCGAGCCGTACAAGAAACGTGCCGTAATCTTATCGCTACCAGTCATTTGTTTCAGCAAACCCTCGTTCAGCCGTGCACCTTCGCTTGGTTCCGGCGCAGTTACGAATCGTGCCCCTGCAAGTCTTGCTATGTCACTGCTTGCCCCTGAGCTGTTGGTTTGTTTTTGCATAATAGTGTCGGCTTGTGCGTTTGTGCCGTAGGTGGCAAGCAAATCTGCAATTGTGTCGACAAACACACTTTTGCCGTTTCGCCCCATACCAAACAAGAAAAACGCGCATTGCTCTTTTGTGTCAGCGGTAAGGCTGTACCCTACACATTTTTGCAGATACCGCATAAGTTCGGCATCGCCGTTGGTTACTTCTGATAAGAACCTTAGCCACGTCTTAGGCGGCTTAGCGTCGGGGTCGTAATCGGTTGCAATACATTTGGACATCAGCAATGTGGGATTGTGCGCTATCAATTCGCCGTTTTCCAGCTTAATTACGCCGTTCTGACAATTGAGCAACATCGGGTCCGAGTTTAAGTCCTCAGGTAAAATCGGCATACCCGGTAAGTGTTGCGCTTCTTTAAGCATGTTTTCTTTTGCCTTGCTGCTACCCGAGCGTGTCGCAAATTTCAATTTCGCTTCCATGTCGTCCTTGTCTTGGCTTGCAAACGCTTCTTTTTTCAGGTCCTCGACAATTCTATCTGTACACTGTTTAGACATGCCAACAAAATCTTCTTGCCAGTATTTGCCGTTCCAAAAGTACCACATCTTAGCCTTATATGAGTAGTGCAGATATCCGTCGAATTTGTCACGCAAACGCGCTGCATTGCCCGTATCGGTCATTTCATAAACCTTTTCGGGCAATATCGCCTTGGCAGTGTTTGTTTCGCTGTTATAGATAACAGAAATCTTGCTATCGTCTTGCCCGGCACGAGGTTCATAAACATTTGAACAATACACAATAGCCTTAGATATCGTCATTTCGCCGTATGTCATAGCACCGCGTCTTTCGTCCCATTTCGGGCGCATTAGACCACTATTGCGAAACAGCCTATCCATTTGGTTTTGGTCTTTCTGCGTCCAAAACGCAAGATGGAAACACAGCGCACTGTCAGCATCGGACTGGCTTGTGTAATCGCCTTGCCAATCGCCCATATAAAGCTTTTGGAAAGTACTACCGGACCGGGAAGCACGTGCTTTAGCAAGTATATCTTCGTCAGACATCGTAAGTTTCACATATGCCTTTACTGGTATCGGCTTACTACTTTCTGCAAGGTACTTGTCAAATAACGGCTTGATTTGCTCGGTGCAATCAGCAACGGTTACGCAGGCAGGGTCGTAGATGTTCCCGGTCATAGCGAAGTAACGCATACGACTGTACACTTCTACACGAGCCTTATCGTTACGGCACCTACCTTGTGGCGGCGTACCCTTACATATAATGTGCAGTCCCTCGCCGCTTTGCGAGATTTCGGTATACGACCGCAAGCCGTATACCCACTCGTCAATAAAATCTTGCTTGTTTTGATTGATACAATGGTCTAAGTCTACTCCAAAATATGGGCTTTCGTCGCAAAACATAAAGCCAACGCCCTTAAAGTTAAACTTTCTTACGGCTTCGCTCGCTGTTGCAAAATCGGACCATGTTTCGGGGTTGTTGCTTTGTGCATTCCCCCCTGTGTATGGGTTGCGCGGTATCTTGTCCTCGTTCCAACACACCCATTGCTTTGTTTGTTTCATTTCCGCTGGAATACTTTGATAATTCATACACCCCTGCCATTCACATTAAAGTAATTGCACTTGTTTCTCAAGTTTTTCTCGCGCCGCAATTGTTCCATTTTTTGGCGATACTCTTCATAGTACTTGCACTTGGAATGATACTCACCGCACCCTGCCTTGCTACACCATTGGCATTTGCATGTCTCGGCGTTTTCAAAGAGAATTTGCATAAAGTCAACAAGGCATTTCTCACAGTCACAGTTGTGATCTTGGCAAAACTCTTCGCCCATAACCTTGTCGCAAGCCTTATCAGTTTTGCCCATTAAAGCAAGCAACCGTTTACGTTGATTTTTTGTCACCTTTGTTCCTCCTCGCACGATAATATGGATTTGCCACTTCGCAGAAAAAAACGCTGTCGGTCAAGACTTCTTTTGTATAAACAATGTGCTTGCACTGTTTACATACTCTACGACGTACAACCGTATCGGCATTTGCGCGGCTTGCTGTTACCTGAAATTCACCGCCACATTTAGGGCACGTCATAGGCTAATTGTCCTCCGCCAATACGGCATTTATTTTATTATCACAGACCACAGAGGGGTCATCCGTAAAGCATGTAACATTGTTTAGCGGACAATTATCGCAACCTACTAAATGATTTGCGATAAAGGCACATTCCCACTCGTCCGCTTCTACAATTCTTAAACAATCTTCTTGTGTCCAATTGCGACTTGATTTGTACAAGGCTTCTGCCAATTTTTTCTTAAAACTCATTGTTCACCCCATATTATCTTTATAAAATTTCCGTCCCTTTTAACTATATACCCTAATTTGCGCAATTGTTCGATTGTTTCGTCAACATATGCAAATGTAATCGGTACACAACACCAAGGTAAACCGTTTTGCGAATAAATGGATATATCGTTGCATATACTTTGTGCACTGTCGTGTACAGCTTTCTCCTTATCGGGCATTTGCGCCCTTGCTTCTTCCGCTGTTAGCATAATCAGTTCTCCTTATGTTTTTGTTTAAGCCATTTAAGCCGCCCGTCACGACAGGACGGTTGCTTATGACATTTTTTTAGGTCGCCCTGTCCTACGCAACAATCGCAGGAATACCACATCATACGTGCAAATTCTTCGTCGGTCAGCGTTTGCAGCCATTGTCTGTTAGTCATTTCGTCAATATCCTCAATGAATACATATCTATGCCATTTGCCATCCTTAAAGCAATTATCGCAATAACTGCGCTGCTTGATTTTTTCGGCAAGTCTTAGCACTGCACCACGGAAGGTTGCGTCAATAGCGTCGTTTAGCAATTCGTCTGTTTGCTGTACTCTATCTCTTAAAAGTTCTATTTCGTCCTCTGCGTGCAATACTTGTTCGTCGTGCCATTCTCGGCTCACATAGTCGTCACTGTCAACCTTTCTGTATCCTGCGTCGTACAACTTCTCAGCAAGTTGTACCGCGTAATAGTCCCTTACCGAACAGACCTCGTCCCCGTCTTTTAGTTTCGCTGTTGTAATCAATGCCATCATATCGGCAATTTGGTCTTGTTTTGTCATTTTCATTCACCTATTCTCAAATTTAAGATTTCGTTGATTTCTTTTGCTTGTGCGTATGTTATTTTTGCACTACCCATCGCAAATTTTACGGCTCGTGTGAATTTCATTGCTTTGTAGTTTTTAACCGCTTCGTCTGTTGCTTCTTCTAAAACTATCACGTCCCATTTATTCGAACGATTTTCTCCGTTAATAAATTGAATGTTATATACAACAATGCGTCCTGTTGCTGTTATCCTTTGTACTGTTGTTAATTTCTTTCCCGTACGACTACTGATAAAAACATAATCGCCTACTTTTAAGTTTTTAAGCCAATCTTGCGTCATTTTATTCCTCCGTCAAATCAATAACATTAACCTCTTTAACATATCCTTTACCGTGCCAACTATAAAAGCCGTTTAATGTCATTGCGTATTCTTTGGCTCGTTCTTTACTGTTCGCTTTTACTATGCACAACCTTTTGTCGTCATAACTGTAAATTTCAAAATACATTCAGGCATCCTCCAACTCTTGTACGTAGCACCAACTTTGTGGCGGACGGGTTAAAGGTTTACACATAACACCGCAACAATTATCCCAATCGCCGAGAATAAGACAATCTCTACAATGTATTTCGCTTGCGTAATCGCATTTTCGTCCAAATTCCTTCAATTCTTTCGGCTTGTCGTAGATTTTCAACTGCGAGATGTGCCAGCCGTAAAGAGGTTTCTTCTTGCCATAGTCATTTATCTCTTTCCACGTCAGGCACATTTGCTTAAAATCGTCATTCCATATGCCATATTCGGTTGTTGTCCCAATGGGGTGCTGCAAAATATCGAACCATGTGCGTTGCCAAGTCACTATTTTGGTGATGTCATCGCATACAAAAAGACCCGCAACCTTGCCAAGATACTTGTGCATCCATTCTCTGTCTTTTTCAGGAATGCGGTTAAATGAACGTATATCTTTGCTACAATACATTTCGACGACTTTATTCCAATCTTTGGACTTCGGACAAGACTTGCCGACCTCAATAGTTTTCTTCCCCGTAAGGATAAGGTATAGCCAATAAGGTTTTATGCTTCTTAAAACGGCTTTCATTTCTCCAACCCCTCCAACTGGTCAACAATCTTTTTGCATTGTTCTACAACATAGTCAATGTCTCTTACGGGATATCCGCTCAGATAGAAAAATGACTTGTCAAGCATTTCTTTTGCGGCTTCGTCGATTAGTCCGTACTCATATGCCAGTTGGGTATCTATTCCGTCGCAAATATGCCCACAATCAAAACCGATATAAAAGGCGTGTTTCGGAGCATATGCCTCCGGCAATGCACCAACAAAGGATATTCCACAGTGGCAATCAATGTCAAAACGGCTACAACCACGATGTAAAGTCGCAGATACATATCCCCAACGATACCCGTTTCGACAGAATGTACAAATACAATCGTGTCCTTTGTATTGGAACTGTTTTTCTACTACTGCAAATTTTAGCATTTCTTCATTTCCTCCTTTTACAAACTTTGGGTCTTAATATCTTACTAACGGTACATTTCCCGTTTTTAGTAGAAAACTCACAGTGCCTATGCTTTTCTCGACACTTACGCCCGTACCATAGTCTTTTGCCCCAAGTGATAAGTTGTATATTTCTTAACGCACGTACCCAACATACCATGTTATCGGCGTGTCCGTAAGTATCTTTACTACAACAACCGTATTCAGCCGTACAAAATTCGCTCATTTTCTCTTTTAGTTCCGTATCGCAAGGCGACCCGAGTTGTTTTGCCAAATATTTTGCAACGTCAATTCTGTTCATTGCTTTCTTTCTCCCACTTTTCAAGTACTCGACACCAACAATGAACGTTCTCGTACCCGTCAAAAATCGGGCAACACTCGTATCTGTCGGCATCGTAGTAGTGTTCCATACAGTACGCTTGCATTTCTTCGTCAAGCGGCGAAAAATTGCAAGGACAATCAAAGGTCTCAGCCAACTTCTTGGCTATCTTTACAACGTCCATTTTTTACCTCCTTACGTTTATAATAAATACACTGTCCAATGCAATCAAAACCGCATTGCTCGCAATAGCACTCGCCACCCCAATTGCATTCGCAATCTTCGCACTCTTCATCACAGTAATTATGTGTACAAGTGCTGCATCTGCAACCGCACGTTCCCATTACTTACCTCCCAAACCTGCATACTTATTCAATAAGTCATAGGCTTCAATCTTGCACATATATGCCGTTACTACGTTTTTGCCGTAAATGGAGCACCCCATGTCAAAAAACGCTTGTATCGTTTTGCGTTCAGACCCGTTCAGTTCCATTTCGTCGATAGTAGTCACAAACTTAAACAGTTCGCCCATATCTACACCCATAAATTCAGGCATCGCTTATCCCCTTAATGCAGTTTATGTATTTTAGTTTAGAAAAGTCTGTAAAACTGTTTGCAATCTTACTCGTCCTCTTAAACTACTACCATTATACTACATTCTACGTAAAATGCAACCATATATTGTGAGAATTTTCAAAGAATTTTTTCATTTTTGAGAAAAAAAGCGGTAATCTTCTACCGATTACCGCAATTTTCAAGTTTTTTGTAAATACTTTTACGCTTTTTGACATACCCATAAAGCAAGCCGAAGTCATCTACGAAATCTACAACAACGCCAAATTCCTTGCCTGATGCCTTGCGCTGTACCCGTCCGACCGCTTGCTCAACGCTTTTCGGCTCTTTTATCGGGCTTGCCATAACCACATTACGCAAGTTCGGGCAGTCTAAACCCTCTTTAGCAAGCTGATATGTAGCAAATACAACGTCTAACTCGCCGTCATTCAGCCGTTTTAGAGCCGTAGCACGCACTTCCTTACCGCGTTTGGTTGCAGCTGCTGTAACGTGTACGCAACGCAGTTTGTCCTTGCACAAGTCATATAGTAGCCTTAAATGCTCTACGCGCTCTGACAGTACCAAAGTGCTACCGTGACATTGCCTTATTTGCTCGCATATCAGAGTGTTCCGTATTTCGTCCGAGGTAATCTGTTGCACCAATTTCGACCATACTAAAGTCCCGTCACTGGCTACAATAAGTTCCTTATTTGGTTGCCAACCGGTATTATGCCAACACACGGTAATCGGCACAGTGTATTCAGCCACCACCGCACGCGGTACGTTTATAATTTCATCGCCCAACAGCGCGTACATACATGGTGTTAACCCGTCTTGCCTCGTCGGAGTAGCGGTCACACCGTACTTATATCGGGCGCATAGCCGCGAAAGTACTGTCTGATACATTGTCAAATTCGTGTCGGATCCTACGCAATGGTGCGCTTCATCGACCACAATTACGTCAAAATACCTCGCCATATCGTCCAAATTAACTTTGCATAGCGTTTGTATCGTAGCAAATGTGATTGCACCGAGCTGTATCTTGCCTTCTGTTACATGTCCATATTCGCTATCCGGCAAATCGAAATTCGCCTTGGCTCTTTCTTCGCTTTGCTTTATCAAATCCGCAGTATGAGCTATCCATAACGCCCTACCGCCGATACGGGCTATCAGTTCAAGTGCGGTTTGGGTCTTGCCCGACCCACAAGGCATTACAATTACGCCGTTTCGCGCCTTTAATGCGGCTTGTACGGCTTCTTCCTGATATTCGCGCAAACTTATACTGCTACCATAGACTACGCGCCTCAACTGCGGAAACAATGGCTTAAATTCGCCTTGTGTACGGTACGTTTTCCATAAGTAATTGAGACAGCCGAACGGGACCACTAATTCATGCCAATATTGGGAATAAAGACATAGATTTTCGGGCGTTTTGCCGAGCCATAGTCCCATTTTCTGCTTCTTTTGGTACGTAGGATTAGGCACAACAAGATTTTTATGCGCCCAGTCCATGACTTCTTCGGTCGGTTCGTCAATTCGGATAACATTCGAGACGGTAAATTTCATAATCTGTCACCTTTATACTTACCAAATCACGACTTATCGCTTCCATAAGCACCTGATAAGGTATCAAGTAAACCCCGTAATCGTCCGTCTTTATGACAAGAGCACACGTCATGCACCCCCTTTCATAAAGCATCTCAAATGCCATACGCTGATTTTCTCTGAAATTTGATAGCGCAAATCTATTTCCGCTTAATGTTTTACAGTCATAAGCATACATTTCGCAGTCTTTGTACGCTATCACATCGAACGGTTGTGCACCGCTCTGTTTCGGTTCGATAAAATGCGCCCAATAGCCTTTACGGGCTAAATAGTCACACCATTCTTGCTCAAATTCCGTTCCGCGTTGTTTGTTGTTCATTCGTTCCCTCTTTTAGTCAAAAATACTTGCTTGTTTGTATGTTTTCATGGTTGCCCCTGCAAGGCACGCTTTTATCAAATGCACGATTACCTCAACCGTCCATCCATTGCCCAAGCATTTATATGCCTGCGTATTGCTTATGACGGAAAAGTCGTACCATTCGGGCACCGTTTGCAATCGAGCACACTCTCTGACAGTAAATTTTCGTATTATGTAATAGCCGTCGAGTAGTTTTATCGGATAGGCTTTCGCTTTTATGGTGATTTTCCCGTCGGCGACTTCAAAAACGTCATAAATTTTCCCGTCGGCACCGCTTCGAGCCTTCGTAGGCTTGCCGCTTTCGTCAAACTCTGTCGGTTCTGCCCACGGCAGTTTTGTCGGGATTGCGTATAGTCCAGTTTTGCCCCCGGCACCACCACCACTGTTTTGAACTACCGATTTTCCGCAGATACTGTACACTCTGAACGCCTGACTTCGCAACAGTGTTCCGTTCGGTCCCGGCATTGCACCAACTTGAATGGGTTTGGCTATCCCCGTGGCACCCATTCCGTCGTGCCTGAGAAAATTTTTGAATCCATTTTTGCTGTACTGCGCTTTCAACGTCTGACTTTTACCTCTTTTTGTTTGATTTACCGCTTCTGCAATAAACTCACATCTTTGCTTGTGGCTATCTTCATTAAACGCTTTATCTGCGAGTGTACCTTCGCCTGCACCCTTGTTTGCATAACTTGCGCTCAATGCGCGGCTTTTAGTTTCTTCTGTAAACTCAGGCACTCGCACTGGCACGAATGCAATGTTGGTATGGTGCTTTTTGAAGTAATCTCTCGCATTACCTGCTTGATGTTTCAGGCAATAAGCCTTACGTTTTTCAAAAACCCCATATTCCAGTATGTCCCGTACTTGTATACCTCGGTCACAGGGGAGCACAACATTTACGCGGTCATAACCGCCGTTAGCATTACGCTTGCCTACCCAGTAAAGCCTTTGCCGATTTTGCGCCGATACCACTGCACTGTTGATGTGTACCGCCTCAAAACCAAACGTATCGTCTATACTTGCGCGTATTTCCTTTGACATCGAGTAGTTATTCTCGTAAATAAAATACTTCGGTTTTGCTTCGTGCAAGGCACGTACATATTGTGAATACAAGTCCCACCCGACGCCACTTGCCGTCGTCTCTCGATTTTTCTTTTGCGCTATGCTCCAATGAGTACAGGGCGACCCGCCTATTAGGAAGTCAACGCCCTCGTATTTGCTGAAATCCCCATTGAATACGTCACCGTGCTGTTGAATTTTTGGGAAATTATGCTTTGCAAGGGTTATCGCGTATTTGTCGATTTCGTAAGCGTCGTAACTTTCGACATCTACGCCTGCGCCAAGCATTGCAATCATTCCGCAAGCCATTCCGTCAAATAGGCTTAGTATTTTCATTTTCTCTCCTCAAAACGTAAACAAACTCATTTGTCAGCTTGCGTTTATGTTGTTTAATCTGTTTTTCGCATAAGGGCGGCACTAAGCCGCCCCAATGCTCTTTGTGTTAAAACGGCATGTCGTCATCGTCGACAACGGCAGGTTTCAGGTTGTTGATATTCGAATCTGCGTTTGATTGGTTGCTGCTCGCAGGCGCAGATGCCGTACTTCCGCTACCTTTCGCACTAAGCAACTTAAAGTCGCGGACCTTTAAGCCCCAGTAGATACGAGTGTTATCTTCGCGGTCTTTGTTTGATTCCATACTGCCGGCGCAGAACACGAGCGTTCCCTTTTTCGCATACGGGACAATTACCTTTTCGGCAAGTCCCTCATACGCATAGCAAGTAAAGAAATCTACTTTCTTGTCCTCACCTTCACGCACATACTCTCTGTCTACAGCAACGCTGAATTTCGTCCATTTCTTGCCGCTGTCGGTTGCTTTCAATTCCGGGTCTGCACAAATGCGCCCGATGATCTCTTGTCTATTCAACATATGTCTTTATTTCCTCCTCGCCCTTGTCGTCAAGCTCGTTTATCGTTTCTTCCATCAGCGCATTAAAAACAAGCGCAACCTCTTCGTGGGAAGAAAGAATTTCGCCTGCCGCTAAAACCGTGCGATGGCACAATCTTGCGGTGTTTACCGAATTTGTTTCTATTAAGGTTATGGTCTTTATCTTGTTGTTGCCTTCGATGATGTTTGCTACAATACCACTGGTATCACCGTCAAAAAAAACATCGCCGGTTTCGTTGTTTGTTATGGTAATATGATACTTCATTCTGCCGTTTCCTCCGCTCCAACTTTTTTTAGCAACTCATATGCTTTATTTATGCCGTCAAAACGATTACGGTTTATTTCGCAAAGAGTTTCTGCCTGTATCATAGCGTTTGCTATGTGCATTGCATTTGTTTCGGCAAAGAACAAATGTCTTGCGCCGTTGCCTTCATCGACCGCGCCAATAAGACAATTAGTTTCGACGTTAATCTCTTCTTTGCCCGTTTTCAAATCGGTAATTTGAACTCTGAAACGTTCCATAGTTACTCTTCGCCTCCGCCTTCTTTTTGTTTCTTAGCCGCTGTCGCACAGGTTGCACACAGAGCTTTGCCGTAGTTTTTACGTGTATACGCCGCCATATCTTCCGACGACATAGACTTGTAGGGCTGTATATCCGCACCGCATTGTTCACACTTGCATATGCGTACAACGGGCGGATTAGGTCTTACTCGTACCGCTTCTACCACATCGCCAAAAGCCTTGACTTTGGTTGCATAGATTGCAATCGGTTTCCCAATCCAATCTTCAACATAGTCCGACTTGCAAGCCTGAGCTATGTTTTTGCAGTTCGTAGCGTTTGCTATAAGCGGTTTAACCCCTTTAAGTTCCACAACTACTACTTCTTCTTTTGAGTTGTCTTTCGGATTAAACACTTCCTGATTCTCGACCTTGGTAATTGTTGTTACCAAGTCCTTGCCTTGGGTCAAGTCCCAACTGCCCAAAAAGTTTGGATTGCGCAGTTTCTTGTAATGAGTTTTTTCCATAGCGTTATACCTCCTCTACGCTTTTTGTATTTAGTTTTTTCGTAGCCCGACAGTAAGCGCAATGCTCACACCTCGTAGGCTCGATTAAACCCTTTTTGATGTTGTCGAATCGTCTTGTGTATTCAAGGACCCGGTACATTGCGCCGTTCAGCGTACTTTCCGTAAACCTGAACACACGCAAGTCCGGCTCGTCCTCTTTTGTAGCCACGGCAAGCTCAAACGGTTTCTTTACACCTTCGTTTTGTGCTCGTATCGTCTGATACACGTAGCCTTGGATATCGTAACCATACGCCGCCCAAAACGGCTTATATCCCTCACCGGGAACGTACACGTCCTCGCAGTCTTTCATGACCTTACCGTCTACAGTCGTGCCACGGTGCAGGCTGTCAATCATAATCTTCCACTTTACCCCGTCGATTATACCCGTCATAATCACTTGCCTTTTACCGCCGAGCTTACGCTTCATAAACGGGTCGCGCTCGATACGTGCGATAATCTCTTCCGCTTTCTTAAACGGTGCTTTCAGCTCACCCGTGCGACTGTTAAACATCTCAGGGTGCTCTGCCTTAAATTCGGTAAGCGTGCCGTTAAAGTACTCGTCTACGTAACTGCCTACAAGTAGCGCGTCCGTAGTAGGGTCCTGCCACTCACCCCTTACCACAGCAAGGGCATGCGCTTCGCACTTGCAAAAGTCTTTGAATTGCGATACGCCCATGTACTCTTGCCTTGCCTCTATGCTATGATAGTTTGCTCTCGTTAGTTCCATTAGTCTTATATCCTCCTTTTCTTGTTACGTTCCAGCAGTACTCTTTCTCAATCCAGCCGTGCTCTTGAAAATCGGTACGGTTAAATTTGTTGTACTCAAACACCACCGATACGTACATTGTCCCTTTTAGCGAAGTCATTCCGGCTTCTGTTACAAACGCCCGTCTGCCTTGCTCTTCACCGCCCGTTATGTATATCTCATCGGACGGCGCAAAACCGTCGGGATCCACCGGTGCTACCTTTCTGTCAACTGACCGTCTTTTCTGTTTGCGCTTTTCTATAATGTCCTTTACTATACCGCACCAATAAACCACTATCAGACCGAGCGCAATACCGACAATTATACCACACATAACCCACTGTTCCATATCGCTCACTCCAACAAATCATTCTCGGCATAGATACCATGCTCGTCCATGTACTTTGTCACAGCTTGGTAGGTCGCATACGTTACGCGCATACCACCGTCCCAAATGCGCTTTATCGTTGGGTAGTTTAGCCCAAGTTCAAACATCATACGATTGCGAGTTTTACGATGGCTTTCACACCAGTACTTTAGCTTTTCCACTCTTGCAACATCCAGTACGCAGTACCCGTGCTTTTCAAAATCATCTTCGATTTTGTTAAGGTGTTTATAGACCTTTTTATAGCTCGTTACCGGACCACCCACAACACCGTACTTTTCTATGTTTTCTTCGGTATCTTGCAATGCTTCCTTATCTTCATAGTAGAAAGCAATTTTGCGCTCTTTCAGTTTTTTGTCACGTATTAAATCTTCAAAAGCGTACACTGTATTCCAAGTAGCATTCATAAAGCTGTTCGTCTTTATCAATATCTTGGAAAGAGTATCGACGCCCACGTGCATTACTTTTGAAAGAGCATAGTAAGAGTAGCCGTTTTGTTCACAGTAAAGATTGATTAAATCGCACTGTTCCTTTGTAATTTGCGCTTTACGAAACGGTACTTTTTTGCGCTTGTTCATTTTTGATTTCACCTCCTTTTTTTCTGATTGTATTCGCATTGTAACACACGTTTTTTCTGATGTCAAGCAAAATTTGTACAAATTTGCAAGTTTCTTCTGATTTTTTTTGAAAATAGTCTTGCGCATAGTACATTATCGCCACAAAAGTAAAATTCTCTATGTATAACAAAAAACGGAGTAAACCTTTTTCAACTCGCGCAAAAATGTACTATAGACAAGGTACAAAAAATATAAAAATTCTGAATAACTTTTTATTTTGTACTTGCGCAAAAAAAATTAGAGCGAATAATTTCCGTTTCAAAAATGAACCCGTTTTACAATAGCGTTCATTTTTGATTTTGCGCTCAAAGGC